>Ga0179593_1621490_pt1 | contig 15765 bp, 19 predicted proteins | sample CZODoug2_1_08_16_FD_185931 | JGI IMG/M metagenome (GOLD analysis project Ga0179593, IMG submission 185931) | Vadose zone soil fungal communities from Angelo Coast Range Reserve, California, USA - CZODoug2_1_08_16fungal (PacBio error correction) | ecosystem: Environmental > Terrestrial > Soil >... | reverse complement strand
TGCGGTTTTTTTCGACGTGTTAAAGCCACACGAAAATCCTTGATTGCTTCCTTTTTTTTCTTGAGCACCCCCTTTTCCACTCTGATCCTCGTCTTGTCCGCTTCTCCCCCTTTTTTTTTTCCTTCTTGACGTGAAACGGAATTTTAGGTAAAGCAAATCCACTCTTCTTTCCCTTTTTTTTTCTCTGACTCTCCAGGCTTCTTCTTTTTTTTCGTCACCAGACCTTTTTGGCGGAGACCATTCGGCTTTTCCCTTCGTTTTCAGTCCGTCAGGGGAGAAGAGGGCGTTTCCTTTTCCTCCTTTTTGTAATTTCCCTCTCGGTGGGGCAGACGAAGTTCCTCCTATTTTTCTTTTCGCCGCCTTAGTTTGCTGTAGAGATAGCCGGCTTCTCTTCTTTTTCCTTTTTTTGCTTCGATTTTCCCCCTGACCATGCAGATAGCAATTACCGATTTCGTTTTCTTTCCCCTTTTTTTCCTTTTGGAAGATTGTAGCGGAGGGTCGCCGAGTCATCACCCTCTTTTTTTTTTTTTTCTTTTTTTTCCCTCCTTTGAAAATGTGGACATGCTCAGAGATTCTTGACGGCGGGCCCCCTTTCTTCTTTTTCTCGGTGCCTTGACAACAACCGTACCCCATTGCAATTTGCTTTCTTTCTATTTCCTTTCTGTCCCGAAATTACCCTTTTTTCGCAGATCGCGCTTCCCTTTCCTTGTAATAGCCGCCTGTACGGAATATATTTCCGTCTTTCCCTCCCCTCTTTTTCTTAGCTCACTCTTCTCCCGCAGGGGTGCCCCGTAAAGAAGGCTTTGGACTTCCTTACTGTTCGCGCCCCGCTTCCACCTTCTTCTCCTCTCTCCCTTTCCCTTCCCCATCATTTCTTTTTCGGGCGGAGGGTGCGGTTTAAAGGCCACCCATTGATTCTTCCAGAGGGCGATTTGGCACTGTGTCCCTGTTTTTTCCTCTATCCCCCTTCCCCACTGCTATTCCTGGATAAGGGGAGAAGGGCGCTCTTTCCGGTCCTTTTCTTCTCCGCATTTGGGGCATCTTCTCCCTTTTTTTATTCCGCTTTTTTCTGAGGACTGATCGAGGATCTTCTTTCCTCGATTTTTTCGGCGATGGATTTTCCTCGCGTTCCCTTCTCAAAACAGCAGCCAAGGCGTGGTGTGCCTTCCGTGTCTCCCTTTTTTTTGTGACGCGGCGCGCATCAATACAAATGATGGGGATGGGATTTCTTTTTTTTTTTTTTCTCTTTCTGGCGTAGCCCTTAATTGCGATGAAAAATTCTTTCCTTTACCGTCTGCGCCAGTGGCATTTTCCTTTTCCTTTTTGAGTCCTTCGTTAATAGAGCCGTGAGGGTTCTTCTCCTCCGACGGCCTGTGCTTTCCCTACCTTATTTCAGGACTAGTTCCTTTTCCTGTTCGGTGCCGGGCTGGAATGTACATGCTTGGGTCTTTTTTTTTTCCTTTAGGAACGGGGGATCTTCTCTTTAATCCCTCCCTTCCCCCTTTTCGTTCCTTTTCCATGAATTTTTCCTTTTCTCCCAACGGACTTTTTCCCCTTCCCGAGGCCTGCAACAACGGCCCCTTTTTTTTTTTTTCCCTCCCCACTCTTTTTCTCTAGGCCTTGAGGAAGGATGTCACATCTGCCACATCACTCCCTCAAGATGGCTCGTCGAGCGGGACAAAAAATCTTTGCTCTGATTTCCCTTTTTTTTTTTGCCTTTGCTCCATTCCTGGAAGAGCATACCGAAAGGCTGCGCATTCTGCCACTTTCTTTTTTTTTTTTTTGTCCTGATTCAAATACATTCTTTCCTTTCTCCATCTCTTAACCCTGCTTCTTCCGCGCGCCACGGAAGGCAACACCAGCCTTGCCTTTTTTTTCCCCGGACGCGGAAATGCCTTCCCCCCCGATTTTCCTCCCCCTTCTCTTCATCCTCGAGCCGTCACTGCATCCAAGTGCCACTTTCCTTCTGCAATTCCGACTCGACCACCGCGACGTGCCCCTCTCTTTTTTTTTCTTTCTTTTTTTTCCCCCGTAGACACTTAATACATTCGTCGCCTCTTTTCCTTTTTGCGGGCAAAGGAGCCATTGAGCCCAGTGTCCTTTTTGTTCGATCAAGGGGGGGCCTGGGAAACCAACCGCCCCCGCCCCCCCTTTGGCGCCCACCTTGGCTGGACCACTGTGAGCGTGCCCCCTTTTTTTCCCCTCCTTTCGAGAGTTTTTTTTTCCTAGAAAATTTTCGCGTGAAGGGAAAACAATCGTGCGCGTCTTCCCCCCTTCTTTCTGCGTTGGATGATCCCGCGTCTAGTTCTTTTTTTCCGGTTGGATCAGTCCGGACATATTTCTGCCCTTTTTTTTTTTTACTCCGCCAGCTCCAGCTTGATCGCGATCTTCCCTCCTTTTTCTTTTTTTGGCATTCTTTTTATGAAGATACAGTAGAAGAAGAGGGGGACAAATCGCTTCCCCGTGGTGCAAGGCACCTCTCCCCTTTTTCCCGTTCCCTTTGCCCCCTTTTAGGAGCAGGTCCACCTTTTCCCCTTCCCCTCCTCCGGGGCGTTCCAATAGAGGATAGTTTCCGGGGCGCTTCCTCCCCTCTCTTTTTTTTCCGCTCCCCCCATCAACACGAAATCAGGGAAGGCTATTCCCCCTTCCGCCTCGAAAAGCCGTTAACGTATGGCTCTGCGGTTCCTCTTTCTTCTCGGACAGGTGCTTTTCCTTTCGTTCGGCAAAACGAGCACTGGCTTCCCCTCTTCTTCCCACGTCTTCAATGCGAACGCCCTTTCGGCCCATTCCTGATCCTTTTCTTTTTTGTCCTCCCCCCGGTCTGGGTGCGAGAATTGTGAAGTGTCCTTCTTTTTTCTTTTTTTACCGCCAGCCATTCGAACTGGACGAACGTCGGTGGAAGAATCTTTTTTTCCCCTTTCGCCGTCTTTTTTTTTTCCCGGCCAGGAGAGAGAGGACCTCCGAGGAATCTTTTACTTTTCTCCCGGACGCAGCAGCGACCTAAAGGATTTTGGGTTGGCTTTACCCCTTTTCTTTTGCCTCTTGCATCCGACTCCCCCCGGACTCGGATAATGGATAATCGGCCTTAATTACCTCTTTTTCTTTTCCTCAGCTCGTCCTGCATCCGGTGTCATGGCTCAAGACGCCTTTTCTCCATGAGTTTTTTCTACCTTAACCATCGCAATGACAACGATTTTTCTCTTTTGCGGAACCTACGATGCTTATGGCTATAGGCGTGACTTTACTCCTTTTTTTCCCCCTTACCTTGTTCCTCTTTCTGTTGTGCCTTCGCCTTTTTTTCCAGCGGCACGTTCGCTGGACGACAAGAAAGATCTGTACGTTCTATCTCTTTTTTTATCTCCCGTTCTTTTTGGCCGCTGCGAAAGAATGAGAAAGAGGTGGCCGGCGACTTTCTTTCTGAAAACAGTCGGGAATCCTGATAGGAAACGGTCTCCCTGGTCTTCTTTCTTTCAAGGCAGTTCTCCTCTCGCAGCCGGTTTTTGTTTTTTTGTTTTTTTTTTGGTTTTGGTTTTTTTTTTTCCAGTGAGAGGGTGAAGGGATCGCCGGTGCGGTAATCTGTTCCCCCCTCTTCTCTTTTTTTCTGACTCCCCTTTTCTTTGCCGAGGCTTCGTATCCACTAATCAGGAGTCCGGCCAGCGCGTTCTTCCTTTTTTTTCCTTCCCGGATGTGGTGTAATGGTCGTCTTTCGCCTCTTTCTTTTTCCTTCGTCCCAGCCCCGATTTTTTCTTTTTTTCCCGTGTCTTGCGCCTAAAATACGTTCAAGGATTACAATTGATCCTAGGTCTTTTTCCTCTTTTCCGAAGAGCGAGTGAACGGAATTTTAGGGTAACGCAAATCCCTCCCTTCTTTTCTTTTTTTCCAGTAAAGTTTGATTTTTCCTCCAGATTCGCGTCAACAGACCTTTTTGGCAGCGTCCCATTCGCTTTTTTCCCTTCTTTTCCCTCCCTTCCCTTTTGCGAAGAGGCGTTAGCATTGAAGAAGTGGGATTCGCTTCGCTTTCTTTTCTGTTTTCTCTTTCTAAGTTGCTTTTTTTCCTTTTTTAGCCGAGTAGTTGGATGTAGAGATAGCAGGTGACCCTTTCTTTTTTTTTTTTTCGAGGAGGAAGGCATTGGAGCCCGAACTCCCTCCCTCTCTTTACTCTTTTCCAGTTTTCCCGATTGTACGCGTAGGGTAGAAGAGTAATAAAACTCGCCCCCTTCCCCTTTTTTTTTTTCTTTTATCGAGATCGGAATTTGAACTGTGTTCCCTTTTTTTTCTGGACGTTCTTTTTTCGCCTTTTGTCCTCCTTTTTCCATTGCAAGAGTCGATTTGTACCACCCCTCTCCCCCAGTCTCTCTCGGCCCCAGTCCTTCCATCGACCCAGGAGCTCCCGAGGTGCGAGGTTCCTTCCCCGATTCAAGCTGGAAGCTGGCGGTCTCTTCGCCTTTTTTTACCCTCTCCCTCCTCGCAACGGGCAAAAACCCCCTCGCCCTCCAGGTTCCACTTTCCCCTCATCCCGCCAGGGAGTTTTTTTTTTTTTTTTCTTTTTCCTTTTGGAATGACTTCGCCGATTTTTTCCTTCCTTTTTTTCACCTCATGCTTGTCGTTCTTCGCTCAAGTGTCCAGAAAAAGGTGGGCGCAGGCCGCCGTTTCCCCCCCTTTTTTTTTTTTCCCCCTTGATCGATCCACGCTCGCAAGAGTTCTTTTTTTTTTCCTCCGTTTCTTCTTAACCCCTTCTTTCACTTTTTCTTAAGGGGCGACGTGGCGCTATGAGCCTGGTCCGACAAACCCCCTTTTTTCCCGCGTCGCGGTGGTAGGGCGGAATTTGCACTCCTGGGCTTTCCGTTTTTTCTTCTCCTTTTTTTCTGAGTAATTTTCTTCTCCAGTTTGGCGGATAATTTCCGCGGCCGGGTACTCTTTTTCATCAGGCGTGTGTGAATTCAGTTGGCGCGCTTGTCTTTTTTTCCTTCTTTCTTTCCCCCAAAATTATTTTCCCCGGCGGTAGACAGCCAGCGCCGGCCAGAAATTGGCTACTGTCCTCTTTTCTCTTCCTTGCGATGAAAATTGCTCCCTTTTTTTGCTCTTTTCTGCTCTTCCACTCAGGGTTTGGAAAGATCGACGCGCATTCTTGTCTTTCCTCCCTTTTTTTCAGATGGTGCAGCCTTAACGCAAAGGCCCTTTTTTTTTTCTCGTTCTTTTTTTTTGATAGATTGTTTCTTCTTCTTCATCCGTTCAGGAGAGAAATTTCCATCGGCTTGCGCTCTTCATGCCGTTTGGTTCTCCTTTTTTTCCCCCTCATTGTGCCTTAAGGAACGGGGTGATCTCCCCTTTTTTTTTGAGTTTTCTGTACAAAATGAATTGAGGCCAGTTCCCCCCCTCTCCGGCAGGAAAGTCGCAAGCCGGCCCCGATTTGTTGTTCCCCCCAACTTCTTTCTCCCGATTCATCGCGACGAAAGACAAAGCCCTTCGTTACCTCCGAGGCTTGCGGGAAGAGCACCATCTGTCACCCTCCCTCCCCCCTCTTTTTTCGCTTTCCCCCCTTCCCTTCGCAAGTGCCATGCGCAGACAGGTAGGCCCGAACCCTTTTTTTTTTTTCTTTCTGCATTTCATTCGGAAGGAAGAGGATACCGCCCATTCTTCTGTCTGTTTCTTCCTACGCCGTGACACGGCCCCAATTCCATCCCCATCAGTGGTATTGATGCCGCGCCCCCGCTTCTTTTTTTTTTCTTTTCCCCTTTCCCCTTCCCATGGAGCGAGCAAAGCGAAGGCACACCCCTCCTTTTTTGAGTCCCTGCCTCTTCCCCTCCCCCCCTTTTCATACCCCCCCCACCAGATGTAAATAAGGACTCACTCCTTTTTTTTCCCTGCACTACAAGTGAAACGGGCCGGACAAGCCCAGGCTCCCCCTTTCTCCCTTTATGTGAGAGAAACGCGCTTTTTCTTTCCTTCTGTGCCCGGGAGCCACTTAATCCATTACGTCGCCGTTTTTTCCTTTTCCTGTCCCTTAATCCATTTTTTTCCCCTTTTCTCCCTCTTGCGAGCGTGGATTCCCTGGGTGGCATGGTCGAAAACCAACCCTCCCCTCCTTCCTTTTCTTTTTTTTTTTGAGCTACACCCTTTGTAGCAAAGCATGGATGAGAGAGGGTTTCCTTTTTTTCTTTTCACAATCGGAGAGGCATTTCCAAGCCTTCCACGTTTCCTTCCTCCTCCTTCTTTTCTGCTTGGTTTGCACGGGTGGGCGCGCTTCTTCATCTTCCGATTACAGGCGGGCTATAACCGGGTTTACTCGGCCCTCTCCCTTTTCCCCATTCTGGACGACTGAGGTAGATTTCGGCCTGACTTCCCTCTTCTCTTGCTATGAATATCAGTATAAGAAGGGGACAAATCGATTTTCCTGTGCATCTCCCCCCCCCGATCTCTCGAAACATTTTGAAAGCCTTAAGTAACATCTCCTTTCTTTCTCTTTTTCAAAGCGATATCGATCACGAAATCCGTTTCTTTTTCTTTTTCTCTTTTTTCCTTTCCGATTTCCCCTCTTAATTCGACAATGGGAAAGAGGCGCGCTCCCCCCCTTTTTCTTTATCGGAATTTTCAGGGACGCCCCTTTTCCCTTTTTTTCCCCCCTTCTTTTTTCAGGTTCGTCCCCTCAACTAAGCGGAGACGACGGCCTTCAACCTGAGACAGTTTCCCTTCCCCGTCGTCGGCAACAAAGAGCCAATGTTTTTTTTTCTTTAATCACCCACGTCGTCAATGAGAAAGCGCCCCTGGCCCCTGGGACTTCTCTTCTCCGGATGTTCAAAGCGATCGCGTCGGCCAAAACTGTCCTCTATTTTGTTCTTTTTTTCCCTTCCTCGCCAGCCATTCCGAAGGGACGAAACGTCGGTTGTGCCTCACCTCTTTCTTCCCGTCGATCTTCGCCGATCTTTTTTTTTTTCCCCACTCTCTCCCTTGGTTTTTCCTCTTTTTCTGACGCAGAACGAAGCAAGAAGCGCCCTCCTGGTTTGGTTTTTCCTTTTTTTTTTTCCCGTGGCGCCAGGTCTAGCTTCCCCGCGCTTACTTTTCTTCCCTCCCATCCTGGCTTTCTTTTCTCTGCCTTCATTACCTAGCTGGGAAGGATTTTTGATAAGAAGCTCTTCCTCATCTTTCCCCCCGGCTCCCCTGAAGTCTCCACAGGACGATCCCCCTTTCCCTCGTGACCCGGGGCGGATGACTAGCGGCCCCACCTACGTTTCTTTTTTTACTTCTCCTATATTTTCTTCTGTTAGTTCAGAAATGTGACTCCGCGAACGGACAGCCCTTCCCGTTTCCCTTCTTGAGCGTCGTTCAGCGGAAAGTTCGCAGGAAACGACAAGACGCCTTCTCTCCCCCTCCTCTTTTTTGTCTAGTTTCTCCTCCTTTTTCGGTCTTGTAGTTCCAGGAGAAAGTGCCGCTGGCAAGACTTTCTTTCCTCTTTTTCCCTCCTGGCTGTCGTTCGCGAGGAAACAGTTCGGGAATCTTCCTCCCTCCGAGGCGTCTTTCTCCTTTCCCGTATAGAATAGATAGTAGGGTGGCCCCTGCGCTCGCCTTCCCCCCTTCCTTCTTTCTGAGGGTGAAGGGATACGGTCCGCCTGCTTTCCTTTCTTTTCGAGGTTTTTTAGTAGGTCCCCTTCTTCCGAGCTTCGTATCCCGCAGGAGAGAAGTCCGGCCGCGTCTTAATGAAGGCCGAGTAGCCCAGGATCCGAGTCCAGGATTCTTCCTGTCCTTCTTTTTTTCTTTACATTCGCTTCCGTGTTAAAAGCACAAAACCGAAACATCCTTGATTTCCCTTTTTTTTCTTTCCAATAGGTCAAAGGATTTCAAATTGATCCCTTCGTTTCCTACCTTTCTTTTCGATCTTTCTTTTCACGCAAATCAAAGATGGATTCCACCGACGTTCTCTTCTGGCGATTTCGTTAAAGTCAAGAGGCGACCCCCCGCCGGCACCCCTTTTCTTTCCTCTCCTTTCCCCACTCTTGCGGCTTCCGTTTTTTCCGGAGGGCGTTCGCATTGAAGAAGGGGGCTTCGCTTTCTTTTTTTCCTTTCTCGGTGGGGCCGAAGGAAAGGGGCCTTACTTTTCCTTTCGTTTCTCTTTTTTAGACTATTCCCCCCTCCGATGCCAATCGTGAACGGATTTTCGCGGCGGCGTTTTTTTTTTTCCTGATGTACGGATGATGGTAAGCGCGCCCCTTTCTGACTTTCCCTCTTGTATCTTTTTGGCAGAAGAGTCATAAAACTTTTTTTTTTTTTTTTCAACTATCATCGATGTGGAAGAAAAGGATTTCGTGCTCGATCTCTCCTTTTTTTATTTTTTTATCCCTTTCTTGCCTATTTTTTTTCTTTTTCGCGAGAGCGGAGAGCGTTTTGCTCGGTGCTTGTCCCTCCCCCCCCCATTGAAAGGTAGATTTGTCCCCTGCTTCTTTTCTTTTTCTTTTTTCTCTTCCCCTTTTTTTTTCTTCAGGCATGTCTTCCCCCCTTCGCTTCAGATGTAGGTGAAGATGAGATATTCAAGCGGAATTCTTCTCCTTTTTTCCTTTCGACGCCTGTATAGGAATAATATTTCCGGACTTTTTTCCCAACCCCGTCTCTCTTTAATAATCCCGCAGGCGGGAACCCGTCAAGAAGGCTTTTCCTATTCCTTCCCTTTTACGTTCCGACGCCACTTACACCATGATCTCATCCATGCTGCTCGCGGTCTTTTTTCTTCCCCCCTCTTTTTTCGACCGTTTTTTTTTTTTTTTCCCAGGCAACCAATTGATCGATCCCCCCCCCCCTCTTTTTTTCCTTTTTTTCCAAGGGCTGACCTGTGCCCGGCGGCGGCATTCCCCTCCCCCCCCTGGCTCCTCCTCTTATGGTTTTTTTCTTCAGAAAAATCCACTACGTTAGTCTCGCCTTTGGGTCCCCCTTTCTGCGGAATGTGATCCTGGGACTTTCCGGCCCGTGCCTCTTTTCCTCCCTCTTCTTTTTCTGTCCTTTTGTTTTTTTCGGATGAGGAGGAAGTTTTGGTTGCTCTTTTTTCCGACAAAGCGAAAACAGCAGCCGGGTTGTGTTTTTTTTTGGTGTCCTTTTCATTCAGCTTTCCTTCCTTTCCCTACAAATGAGGGGATTATATTTTTCTCTTTCCTTTCCTCCGTACAGCAAGTGACTATGAGCAGCCTGGCGGTTATGCTTTTTCCCTTTTCCCCCCGTCCTGGTCCAACTTTCCTTATCCGACAGTATGGCATGGAACTTCAAGCACTCCTTCTTCCTCTATATTTGGAGGTTCCTTCCTCCTTTTTTCGATGTTCCCGGAAAGGGCCTTTTTTCTTCTTTTTTTCTTGCTAGCGAGGACACGGCCGTCCCTTTTTTCTTCTTTGCCTTTTCCCCCGGCCTCGGGGAAGGCTGCGAATGTCCCTTTCCCTTTTTTCTTCTTGGAAATGGAAGAATTTCATTCTTTTTTTTTTTCTTTCTTTCTCCTTTTTTTTCCTTCGAGGAGAGAACCCCGTGCCGTCTCCTTTCATTGCGTCAATGACAAACGATTTCTTCCTGTGACCCTTTCTCCATTTTTTTAGTTTTTCCAGGCGCGACGAAAGGGTAATTGCGCGCTTCTCCCCCATTAAAAGAAATTTAGTTTACGATGCATTCTTCTTTCTCTTTTCTTCCCCCCTCTCAGACCCCTTTCCACGATGCTCGTTAGAGCGGGACACCCCCTTCCCTCTTGACGGTAGGCCAGGAAATTGGCCTGGCATCTTCTCCCCGACCTTCCTACAGCCGCTTCCTCCAAGGTTGCTGGAGGAGAGGGATGTCTCCCGGCCGTTCCCTTCCCCGTGTATTGATGCGCGACGAGTCAAGAGCATGAATTCCCCCCTCCCCTTCTTTTTCTTTCTTTTTTTCCCCCGCCTTTTTTTTTGATTCTTAGGTTTTCCAATTGATTTCCCGAAAAATGAATCCTCCGACCGTACAACACCCCTCTCCCCTCTTCCCCTTCCCGATCCTAGAGCAGTCCTGCCTCAAGTGACACGGCCGGAAAAGACCATTTTTTCTTTTCTACTTCCCCCTTTTGCGATACGATCTTCCTATCGGACAGGAGAAACTAATTCCCTTACGTCTCTTTTTCCCCTTTTTCTCCGGAGTGAAAAGGGCAGCCCTTCTCCTTTTGAGACTTGTCTTTTCCCTTTTGGCTGGGAAACCAACCCGCCCCCGCCCCCTTTTCCCCTCTTTTTTTCCCATGTGAGCGGCAACGAAAATGTCTTCCGTGCCTCCTTTTTTCTTTGGACCCGGTCTTCCTTCCCAAATAGGCGGAAGTTACCCCCATCTTCTTTATTTTCTGATTACCGCGTCGAGGTGACCCTTGGCGCGCGATTATCTTTTTTTTTCCCCGTTTTTTTCTTCCCCCGTACCGGAAATATTATTCCCCTTCCCTTTTTTTTTTTCCGCCAAGCTTCCAGCTTGAATCGAGATCTTGCCATTTTTTCTTTTTTCTCCTTTTTTTTTTCGAGGATCGGCTGGCTCTTGTCATCTCTCCCCCTCCTTCCCTTTGTCAATGGGGGGGAACGGTGTGGCAACCTCCCCGGTCTATCCTGTCTTTCTTCTAAACATTTTGCCAGCCTTAAGGAAATCGCCTTCCTTTTTTTTTTTTTTCAAATTAGAGTCGATCAGAAACTTCTGGTTTTTTTCCTTTTGGCGTCTTTTTTCTTTCCCCGCGAGACAATCTTGAATTAGACTGGTCGCTTCTTTTTTCAATCAGGGAGGACTATTCGGGCCCCCATTTTTTTCCCCTTTTTTTGTTCCCCTCCCTTGATGGTTTCTTTTTTCCCAGTAACTAAGCGCGAACGAGCCTCCTTTCCCCTGGCCCTTTTTTTCCCCCACAGAGCATGGCGGACCAGCAGATTCCATCTGTCTACCCTTTTTTTTTTTTTTCTCCTTTTTTCCTGAACTTTTTCCTTTTTCGCGCCAAAAAGGTATGGGTAGCGACTATGGAAGTGGTGCCTTGTTTTTTTCCTTCCTCTCCAGCCCATTCGACCTGGACGAAAAGGTCGGTGGAACGACCCTCTTTTTTTTCTTCCTTCGTTTCCCTCGCCTGTTCTTTTCCTCTGCATCGGACAATCGAGGAATCAGATTGGAAATCCTTTGACCCTTTTTCTTTCTTTTTTTCTCAAGGATGTTCGGGTTGGCTTTAAAACGTCGCCGTGGCTCATCTTTTTTTTCCTCCAGCCTCTTTTACACCTTCTAATGGATATCGGACCTTCCTTCCTTTTTTTTTCTTTGCAGTGGATACGAAGATAGAAGCATCCGGTGTTCTGTCTTCCTTTTCCCACTGCCCTTGGACTACCTTCCCAACGATTGACACAGGGGGGAGGCTGCTCTTTCCACTCTTTTTTTTTTTCTTCCTTTATACCTTCGACGACTATATTGTGTCCTTCGGCCTTTTACTCTCCTTCTTTCTTTTTTTCTTCTTTTTTTTCCTTGCCACGTTTTTTCTTTTTTTTTTTCCTGTTCGCCTGGAACGGACAAAGAACGAGCTGCTGTCTATCCTCTTCTCTTTTTTTTTTTTCGCGATAGACAAGCAGATCGGTCTGTCGTCAAGGCGCCCTTTCCCCCCTCTCTTTTCTGCATTTCCCCTTTTACGGCGTCGTTTTTCCCCCCTCTTTCTCCGGATAGGAAAAGTCGAGTGGCCCCCCTCGCTGCTTCTCTTTTTCCCCTCCCTTCCATAAGCATCCGTAGGTGGCGCGAGCAGCAGGCCCCCCGTGGTCCCTCTTTTTTTTTCCTTTTCTCTCTTTCCCCTTTTCTGTGTCTCATCTTCTTGTCGTCTTGAGCAAGGAAAAGGATGGCAGACTAGCTTCTTTCTTCAGGCCCAGCGAGGTTACGCCTTCTTCCCTTCGTACCTTTTTTCCTTTTTTTTTTCGTTTTCTGAATGTGGGCGGTAAGCGCGTTGATCGCTCCTTTTTTCCCCTTTTCCCTCAACCGAAATCCTTGGAGGTCTGCTGTTCTTCTGTTTCTTTCCAACTTCTCTTTGTCGATTGCTCTTCCTCCCCCCCGCGAAGAGCGAGTTTCCCCTGTACTTTTTTCCTACGTTCGTCCAGGGCGAAGGGGTGGCGATTCCTTTAAAGTCCTCTTCCCCCTTCCCTTTCCTTCCCCAGCCTTTTTTTTCTTCTTTTGACTTTTTTTTTTCCCTTTCCTTCCCAGGGGCAAGAGGACGTTAGGCATTTGCGCTTTTTTTTTTCTTCTGCGGGTCCGCCATTGCTCGGTGGGGCAGACTACGGGGCCTCCGTCCTTTCTTTTTTTTAGTTGGTCTCTTTTTTGGCCTTCCCCCCTTCTCCCCTCTGTGAACGGCTTTTCGAGGGAAGGATTGGCTCCCTGCCTTCTTTTGTGCTGGTAAGCGAGACGCTGGCCCAGGTCGACAGGACCTTTTCTCTCTTCCCCCAAAATCCCTCCCCTTCCCACGAACTTTGGACGCCAAGGATTCGTTTGATCTCTTTTTCCTAATGTGGACATGCTCATAGATGTCTGAGGCGGGTCCCCCTTTTTTTCTCCCGTTTTTTTTTTTTCCCACAGTCCCCTTTTCCCCCCAGGTCGATTGTCCAAATGCTCTCCTTCTCTTCATCTCCCCCTTTCTCTTTTTTTTCCTTCAGGACGAAATCGACAGGAAGCGGTCCGATGGCGAGTTTCCTTTTCCCTTGACTTTTTTTTTTTTTCAACTCCGTTTTTTTCTCGTAATAATATTTACGGTACTGCCGCGCTCCCCCCCCTTCCCTTTGTCCCCAGGGTCAGATGAAGAGGTTACCTCCGTCCCGGGCTTTCTCGTTTTGCCGCTTTTTTTTTCCCCTGCGCCCCAGTGAAAACAGGATCTCATCAGTGCTCTGGAAGCCCCTTTTTTTTTCCCCCCTGGTGGGCGCAAGCGGAAAGGTCAATTTGGCGTGGGGGCGTTTTGGTTTTTCCCCTTTTCCCACCCCTCTCCTTGCGGTTCTTTCCCCTTTCAAAAAACAAAAACCGTTTTCTTTTTCTTCTTTAACCAAGAAGGCGACTTCATGGCTTATTGTCTCTTTTTTTTTTCCTCACATCCCCCCTTTTCCGCTTTTTGCTTTTTTTTTCTCTGCGGAATTTGCTCATGGGTTTAAGCCGTGGCACTTGATTCTTTTCTCTCATTTTCTTTCTGTCCTGAAGTGAATCGATTTTTTTCGGCAGGAGTTATTCTTTTTTTTTTTACTTTTTTCCTCGACAACAGTTTTTCTTCTTTCGCGCGCGGTATGGAAGGGATGGAATTCCTTTCTCTTTACTCCCCTTCTCTTTTTTTCTGTATTTGATACGTGAAAGGAGGTATGGACAGCCAGCTCTTTGTTTTCTTTTCAGTTTCGATTTTTTTTCCCGGGGTTCAGTGCGACGTTGAGAAGGTGCACTTCAAGTCCACTCTTTTCTTTTTTGCCGGTTAATCGAGAAGTGAGGGGCTGTCCTCCTCTTTCTCTTCTTTTCCCCTCTTTGCTGGGTGTGCTTCTTTCTGACTCGTTCAGCGCGCCATGGACAGGCCTCGGGGGTTTTTCTCCTTTCCTTTTTTTTCTGAAGCAATTCATTTGCAATGCGGCACGGGGTGATCTTTTTTGTTTTTTCTTCCCCCGTGCCGGAGGAAAATGCATTGCGTCCCGTCCCCCCTTGCATGGACATTAGCAAGCCGGCCCGATTCCTCTCCTTTTCCTGCCTTTCTTTTTTCCTGCCATCCTCAGTTTGACGAGAACTATCTTTTGACACATATGACAAAGCCCTCACGTCTCGATAACCACCCCCCCCTTTTTTGACCCCCCTTCCTTGTCCCTTTCCCCATGAGCAGACGGTCAGGCACTTCCCCCGTTTCCCTTCCAATTTTCATCGTGGGGCAATGCCTTCCTCTTTTTTCCGGCCCCTTCTTTGCGCGGTTGCTTTTCCTATAAAATCTCCCTTTCCCTCCTTTTTTCCGGCGTACCAGAGCATGAATTAACATCGGCCCGTCTTTTTTTTTCCCCCCCCCCTCCCTTCTTTTTTTGCTTTTTTTTTTCGGCAGCGGAAATTGCTTTTCTCCTCCGGCCGGAAAAAAAATCGCCTTCCCCCCTTCACTTCCCTCGAGTCCTTCCTGCCTCAAGTGCACGGGAAGGCCAGCCCCCCCTTCTCCTACCACCGCGAACGCTGCACTCAACATGCTATTTTTTTTTCCCGGAAATTCCTTAATCAATTACGTAGCCGATGGTTACCTCCCTGTCTCTTTCCTTTTTTTCTTTCAGCCCTTGCGCACGTTCCCCTTTTTTTTCTTTAACTGTTTTCCCGCCCCGCCAAAAAGTGGAACTGTCGCTGGCTCCCCTTTTTGCTTCTCTTTTCCCCTGGTAACATGGTCTTCCGCGAGAAAACGGTTTCTCTTTTCCCTTTTCGTCTTTTCCTTCCCATCGCCTCCCCCTTCTGGACGGGGAACGAACTGCGGGAATTTCTCCTTTTTTGAGGAGGTGGGTTTTGCCGGTTTGGCGCTCTCTTCCTTTTCATGACTTTTTCTTCCCCAGGCGTTTTACTCCGCACCAGTCCCTTCCCCTCTTTCTCATCCCCCCCCTTATGCCAAATCGAAATAGGAGCGCCTGGGTCCCGCTTCCCCTTTTCTCTTGACTTTTGATTTTTTTTTTATCCTTCTTTAAGCAGGGGACAGATCGAATTGCCCTGTTGTCCGTTTTTTCTTCATTTCCCCCTTCGGAGCCGGCTGCGAAAAATGTTGGCCCGCTTCAAGTTAAATCCCTCTTCTTTCCCCTTTTTTCCTTTCTAGTCTTTTCCTTTTCCCCGGGGAGTCCCTTTTTTCTTTCCGGGGATTATTTTCGGTACAGACGCGCCCACTTTTCTTCCTTTTTTTTTCTCCCCCCCGCACGACCATCAGGGAAGGCTTCGGGCATTTTTCCTTTTTTTTTTTTCCCCCGCGTTCCCTTTTTGATATTGGCTTTTATTCCTCCCATAAGCGGCGATTTTTTTACCAGGTGAAACGTAGGCACCGTCGCGGCCCCCCCTCTTTTTCCTCTCCCTTCCCTCCCCAATCCCGTCTTCACGAACTAGTCGGAACCTTGGTACGGACTTACTTTTTCCCCTTTTCCTCCAAAAAGGTCGGCCCCCCCCCTTTTCTTTCTTGGCTTTTTTTCTTTTTGGGGAGAGCAATAATGGACCTTTTTTCCCCGGTCTCTCCTCTTTCTTTCTTCGGTGGAAGAAAGAGTGGATTTTGCGTTACACTGAAAATTCGTTCACGTTTTCCTCTTTTTTTTTCCCTCAGCTTGCCTTTTTTCTTTTTGCAATCTTTGAACGATTTATGAGAACGCCCGACCGTCCTTTTTCCCCTGCTTTTCGGGTTGGCTTTAACACGTCGCGTGGGCCCGGTCTCGTTCCCCCTTTCTTTCTCCCGACCCTTCTGAACCCTTTCCCTTTCTCCCTGGATACTCGGCTTCAGTACAGAGATGGACGCCTTGCTGCCTTTGGCTCCCTTTTTTGTACGGAGGGCAAGACGACCTGGCTTTCCCCCCTTTTGTGACGTAACTTCCCCCGTGACCGAGCCCGTCACACCTCTCATGACCAAAGATTTTTTTTTTTTTTCCTGCTCGTCCCTTTCCTTTGCTCTGTCTCCCTTTTTCCCCTTCTTCCCTACTTACTCCCATTCGAAGACTCTCTTTGTCCTCTCCCTTTCCCCCTCTTTCTTTTCCTCAAGCCCTTCGTTGTGCCCTATGAGCCACGCTTCTTTGCAGCTTCTTTCCATCTCTTTTCTGGAACGTCCGCTCTTTTGTT
>Ga0179593_1350449_pt1 | contig 15765 bp, 15 predicted proteins | sample CZODoug2_1_08_16_FD_185931 | JGI IMG/M metagenome (GOLD analysis project Ga0179593, IMG submission 185931) | Vadose zone soil fungal communities from Angelo Coast Range Reserve, California, USA - CZODoug2_1_08_16fungal (PacBio error correction) | ecosystem: Environmental > Terrestrial > Soil >... | reverse complement strand
AGTATCCTTTTCACTCCCTAGTAAATCCGCCCGCTCTGGAATTTCCCTTCATGCCCTCCCCCTGCTTTGTGCGGCCCAGGTGCCACACAATTCTTCTTCTTGTCTTCAGGTCACTTTCGCTGTTACACCTTTCTTACGGGGGTCCAGCAGTCAGTGACGTGCATTGCCTCTGGTAGTTCCAACCGGTCCTACAGCGCAAGCTTGTCTTGATATGAATCGGGATCGCACATGCAATCGTTTTACTCCTTAGGATTAATTGCCACTCTTCTTGTCTGTTTTTCCCTACTCTTCTCCAAAGATCTTATCGTACGAGGCCCACATTAACACGGATTTTTCGAAAAGGGCTTGCCCTTTTCCCTCTCCTCTTATTCGTTTTTAGCACCTTTTCTTTCTTACCGCCCCTCTCACGAAACAAATTTCCCGGATTTCTGAGGGTTTATCCGCTCCCGCGGCGGTACTTCTTGTACTTTCTCCTCACGTGACGTTTTCCCCTTCACCCGCCTTTTATGATGGGTCTGCTTCGCCTTCACCTTCCTCTCCCTCCTCATTTTCCGTTCCTTCACCCCCTTCTCCTGCGTCCCGGCAAATTTAACAGTTCCCACCAATGAAAATCTCCTATTCCTCCCCCAGCCAAACTCTGCTTAGGGTTTCGTCTCTATTTTTCGCGGGCCCTTTTTTCTCACGCTCTACTATTTCCTCGCCCAAGCCCCCACCACGACACGTTGTACCAACCCCTCCTATAAGTATTTACAATTCCTGGATTCTTCTCTAGACAAGCAATCTAAATATGTGTCGTAATCCTTTACTTCTATCGTTTGATTTGAAAATTAAGCTCCCCTAGTTTCTCTTTTGATGTATCTAGCCTCTTCTTCTTCCTCCGCCCTTGATTAGGAATTCGTACTTTACCCTCCTCTCTCATCTGAATGCGTGATATCTCCTCTCTACCCCTGCGAAAAAAAAAAGTCGCTTTCTATTTTTCTGAAATTTTGGTCATTTTCTTCCTCCTCCCCCTGTAAGATTTATTTATTCTTAAAACAGTTGTGGGGGTTGCAGTGCAGGTACTTCATTATTCTTTCTCCATATACCACGGTCATTTAGAAAGCTTTCCAATCCACTAATAAGTCAGACCAACACTAAAGGAGCACCCTCCTCCCGAATACGTTTTTCAGTGCCCTCCGTCGGGAGCTTTCCTCGAGATCTCCCTCCTGGCCTAATCGCAAAAAAAAATCTGCCCTCTCCTCGCACGCGGCTCCTCGTTAACCTTTTTTTCCCCCCCCTTTCTCACGGCAGAATACGCGGTACATGTCGGCGTCCTGGAAGATCACTTCCGCTCGTGGACCCATCTAATTTCTGCTTTCTTCTCTCTTTTCCCAACCCCCCCCTACTGGCTCACTGAGTTGATCGTGTTTTACACTAACCCTCTTTCCCTTAAGCTCCATGTTTATTCCCCCAGCGTTTTTCCTCTTCCCTCCTTCCTTCGCCAGTTGAAAAGATTCTCCCCGTAATCCCCGTTCCTCAGTTTCTGGGGATTGTTTTCATCTTTGTTCCATCCTCAAGCTTTCTTTTCCCACCCTTAAGATCTATGAATTCAACCGCGATGTAAAGTGGATTCTTTTTTTTTTTTCGTTTAGGGCCTCAATCCCTTCTCCCTTTGTCATGTGTGAATCTCAATTTTTGAACGAAGTTCTTTCTGTTCGCCAATGCCTCCACCGCGGCTCGCCTGAAAACCCCACGCTATAAAACACCACTTCATCCCCTCGGTTTGTTTTGCCCCGTTTTTCCCCATGACTTTGCCACGGCTTTGACTATAACTCTTCCATGCTGGGCTCTTTCGTAAAGTTTGAATTTCCCATGCCTCTTCCCCCCCCCCTTTTCGAAACCCCCTTGGCCGAGCGAAACTCTGACTGGAAGAGCTGCGCATGCAAGTTTTCCTTCGGAAACCCACGCAACCTTATGCCAACTTCCACACCCCTTGACCCCAAGCTCCTCCCAGGTTAGCGGGGATTCAACTTTCAGGGCCTGCGGTTTCCTGGTGAAACCCCGGCGTAAAAGTCATTTTTTCTAGCACCCTCTTTCTTCGTTTCCCGCCTTTTATGCGAAATGCGCCGCCGGAAGTTCCCATCTCTCGGAACCGCCTTCCCCGCCCCTTCCCAAAGTTTGTGCGGAGAGTCGGCTGACTATCATTCTTTTTTTTTTAGCCGGTCTTAAAACCTGGCTACCCCTAATCCCTGGTAGTTATGTTTTTCTTCCTCTTATAATGTTGTTTTAGGTGCTTCTTGTTTGTGTACGCCCCTGGAACCAGGCCCCCTTTTTCCAATTCTAAATCCTCTGTCACGAGACATCAGAGTCTATGCGCCCCGAAGACAATTGTCCTGCTTCCCTAAGTTTTTGCCTCTGCAAGAACGCTCTTTCTTCTCTGACGAGAGTTCTTCCCCCCCGGAGAAATTGAGAACGTCCTCTTGAGAAAGAAAGGGGACTAAAGATTTGTCTTCTGAGGCTTTTGGGTCCCAACGGCAAGATCGCTTGCTTCTCCTGGCCCAGTAATCTTCTCAGGCGGCATCAGATGTCCCTTTACCGTCTAAGGGCACCGCTTTATTTTCTCCCTCAGTTATTGGTCTCTTCACGTTGCCCCCATCCTGATCCCGAGAGGACTTTCTCCCTCAATAGGTAGTAGAAATGATCTCTCAATCTCGCAGCCGTAGGAGGGCTGTCCCCTCTCTTCTTGTGACTCATGATTGGGCTCTCTTTTCCTTTTCACCTTAATCCTAGCGCCCGAGGCCCCACGTTTCCGTCGTCTCCAGGTCTACTGTATTGGACGGTGTACGCTTCTAGAGCATGCTTCTTACCTGCTCTTCCTCCGCCCCCGTTGTACTCGCATAGCAGTTTCAAGGCGTTCTTCGTTTCCGGTCCTTCTTATCTCTCCCAATGCTCCTCTTTTCTGTTGCCCCTTCTTGATTTTCTCTTTTTATTTCTGAGGGCCCGTTTTAGCAATCTCTTTTTCGGCTGCAGGCCGCTTTTCCTTGGAGGAGAGTGCCATCTTCTTCTCGTTGCGCTTTTTTGTTCTTCGTGCCCTTGTCCCCCGCTTAAGGAGGTACGGTGCCTTTTTTTTTTCACCCATTTTAGTTGGCACCGACGGATTCTTTTTCCCCCCCCTTCTTCTCTGTGGTTTCCTTCCGCCGCATTCCAAAAGAATTTTCCGTCTTTTTGGTTTCCCCTTATCTTTCTTTTCCCTACTCCTCCGTTTTTTTGTCTCGTCCCGTTATCCGGCAATCCTTGCGTGCTTTTGGCCTTCTCTTTTCACCCCCCCGCGACGAATTCCATGTCACCTTCTCCGCTTTTCTCGCCAGCTTTTGAAGGTTTTCAACATCCGCGTCCCTCACCTCCTGACCCGCGGTGGCCACTTTAAAACGCGCAAAGCCTCTCTATTTCCCACCTTAACATAACTAGCATTCCCCCCCTCCTCAACCAACCTTTCCCCTAACACATGTCCCCCCCCTCCCCATTCATTACTTACTTCCTCCCGACCACATCGATTAATTGGATCTAGGCCTGCACTCTAAACGATCCTATAACTTTGTGAACATGCTCGCTCTCCCCGCTTCGTGATCGCCCTGCCTCACCTGGATCTCTTTCTCCTCTTTCGTAATCTTCATGCTCTCGTAAGCCCTCCGCCTCCTCAACGTGGTTCCCTCTCTGAGACTTTTCGATTACGAGAGATGGGTCCCCATCGCCCCACCCCCAGAGAAGGGGCCCTCCCTCCCCCGGAGCCAATCTTGCTTCTCCCGCTTAGATCCTTCTCTCTCTCCCCTCTTCCTTCCGCGGATACAAAACAGTGCCGAGCCCCCCCTTTCGTGGAGTCCTACGATTTTTTCGCCTGAACTTTCCCGGCTGCCCCCTCCCCCTTCTCCATCCTTCCTTCACTCGAAAATCCTCTGTGCTTTTGAGTTTACTCCTGTCCTGCGACGGCCTTCCCCCCATCTTCTCACTTTCTTTTTTTCCCCCCTGATGACGGGCTCACTTTTTGCCAGAATAACCTACTGCTTTGCCCTCTTAAGAGCACATCGATTTTCCCTGAGCTCTCTTCTCGGTGCCCCCCTCGGACCCTTTCGCTCTGAGGATTCTCTTTTTCTTTTGCTCTCCGACTTATGAGTCTTCCTTGACCCTTGTGGGCTTCCCCAACCACAGATAAGAGACTCCCCAATATCGAATCACCCTACCAGACAACGTTTAGCCCTCCCCCTTTGGCATTAAGCCCCGTGCCCTCCCCACCAACGACCACCTTGAACTCCCTGCCATCTCTCCTTAAAACTGCGTTCTCCGTCCCGTTTCCGTTGTTGTCGCGAGATTCTAAATCGTTTTTCGCCGTAGTACATATTTTTTTCCAACAACATTCCTTCTTGTCTATTTAACCCCTTTCTCCCTTTACGGGCATTTGTGTCAAGGAAAGCTTTTCTGTTACGAACCTAGCACTGGGCTCTTGTTAAACGGTGGCCGTTTCCTTCTTAGTTTTTTGTTTCAGTAAGGCCCTGATGAACTGCGAAGATATGAGAGCTGTACGACCCCCACGGTTTTAGACTTTCGTCTCCTTTTCCGTTACTTCCTGAGCTTTACAGTCGTGCCAGGGAATTGACTAGTATTCCTTTCCCTCCCCCTTTGAAAATTGCCCCCCCCTCCGTACCTTGCGGTAAGCGCTTGTTTTGTTTTTATGATGAAGCGTGTGCTCCTGAGAGAGATTGGGCCGCCTTTTGATTCTCCATCTCACCCCCTTTTTCACAAAGTTTTTGGAAGTCTCAACCCCTTCCCTTCTTCAATAGCTGTTGGCCCCAATTTCCTTATGACCTGTCATTGTTCCTCTTTTGCCTCCCGCTATCTAAGATCTCACAGTCAAGATTGCGATGAAAACTTCCCCCACCCCCCAATCATACCCCCTCTTGGACCTGAACGTTACTTTCTACCTTCAGCCTCCAGTTACACCCTTTCCTCCGGTTTCCCGACGTCTCCTTTTTTTACTCACCTTTGCCGCTGCAAGGACACTGTAGCTCAAAGAATGTAGCCATTTTTTTCTTTTTTTTAAATTCCGAACCCCTCAGTTTAAAGGTACCCCTCGCTGGACTGTTTTCCTAGTAATAAACCTAATTTAAGAGGAGTTTCTTCTCTTGCCTCTCGAGTTGACTTAGCTCTGCCCCTTTCAACCTTCCGTAGATGAGGCATCGTTTTGTGACTACTTTGGCAAAAGGTCGAGAGCCTCTTCACACTACTTCCCGCTTTCCCCCTCCTCCCGGTCCGCCCGTCACGCTCGACGAGTAATAGGTGCTCTGCGCATTTTGGGAGAACCCTGTATTTTCTTTTCGTCTTGCTCCCTTTTTCCTGTTTCTCTTGACCCGCAGAACTCCGTTCCTGCCCTGGTCACACCAAATCTTTTACGAACTCTTTTCCCCCTTACGCTTTCTCCATACAATTTCTACCCCCCTTACCTGGCGACAACCTGCTTGTTTACCTTCGGAGGCGCGGCTGACCTACGGAATGCCTATGAGCTTTTTTTAGAAGTGTCTCCACCCTCTTCTGAGTCATCCCTGCCCATGCTTCACTCTTTATCAACGCGAACCCCACCCTATTCTAGAACTTTTGTTGGGTTCCCCAACCAATTTTCTTCCCAGTATCTACTCCTCTCCCTCCCAAATCTTTAGGATTTTGGCTCCGCGAGCAGCCATCCCGCGGCCTTGACTACTTCTTTGTTCCCTTTTTTTGCAACATGGCGTGTTCTGGCTTCGGCCCATTTTTCTTCGTCTCCATCCAATGACCCCCGCCTACGGCCACCGCCATCCTCTATAAATGAATGCCCGATTCTCTTTCTAGTCCTCCCTTTCTTTGGACCTCTGAATTCTTCTGCCTTCCGAAGACCCCTTGCTGCCACTCCCCTTGAGTATTTATACCTAGGTATGCGTGAAGAGAACCTTCTTATAATTAAAGAACGTTGGCTCTCTGACTGTATCTCCCTCTCTCGCCTCCCCCCACCGGCGATGTCTCCCTCCCCCGCATGACACCCTTGCCATCTTTCTGGGTGGAATCTGCTGTACTCGCAGTTCTCCATTTGAACTTCTCCGGTTCCCCACTGTCACGCCGTTCGAATCGAGTGAATCTTCCTCTGAATCAGCTCTTCTGCTCCTGACGCTTACAAACACTTCCAATTTCCCTTTGCCAGTACTTCTCCTGATATCTTCAACCCCGAGTGTTCCTTGTTTTCTGCTGATGAATACCCCGCCGGCTGTCTCCTTTGCTTGCTTGCGGGCCCCCCCTAACGCAATTATATCTTGACCCCGACCGCACGGCCGGGACCTCAGAACTTTTACGTACCTTGAAATTACGACCAGTTTGCCCTTTGCACCCCCCCCAAAACCAACAAACCCCTTTTGTCCTTCCCCTAATCTGCTCGATGGGAATGACTGTTGTCTTCATATTTTTTTTCTTGAGGTCTTCTCCTTGTTCTTATCCCTGATGTATTCTGGCGATACTCTTTATATTTCTTTTCCCTTCCATATCAGTTGTTGGGCTACCTCTTATTCTCTAATAGTTACGCCAATATTCGGTAACTACACTCCCGCCCCTCTACCCCAGAATCGTCCCCAAAAATCTTAAATTCCTTCCCCCATCCCTTGATTAGGTTTTTTTTCAACGGGCTTTTTCCAAGGTTCTCGCGGTAGCTTACCCATTGCTGCGGCCCGATTCCTTCCCTGAAGTATTGCCTACTGCCTTTTCGTTCACCCCCCAGACAAAAAATTGCCCCTCATGCGTCCCCTTTTCTGTGGATTGGCAATTCGAGGGATAGCCACCTCCTTTCCTCAGTTTTGTTTATACTCTCTCCTCCTGCAAAGTTATTCTTTCGTTTTTGAAGGAAGAGTTCCATCACCACATTTTATTTGACTTCCTCCGAGACGACAATTTTTTCCTCCTTCTACGGGCTTGAATTGTTACCCTCCGGATTCTACCTCTTTCTACCACGTCTGATCGTACCCGCTTTCCCGCACCCACATTTACCTTATTTCTGGCTTTTTAAAGGCTTCTGGGCCGGGTCACCTCGTCCGAAGCACGTTCCCTGTAAGTGACAATCTCCTCTTCGGGTCCAGAATCGATCATCTCCCCCCCCTTTTCGTTTAAGTCAAAGCTGCTTTCCTCCTTTCCGGGAAAAGTCACATATAACTCTCCTCTGTCCCCTCTGCCCCTATCACCATTCTATTTCCGGGTTTTCTTTCGACCGTAGGATTTTTTTCCCTTCTAGTCAATGGGATTTACTCTTTGAGTACCCGCCAAGTCTCCCTTGTGTCCCCTTTTTCACGCCATTATCTTACTGAAGAGGATGGCTCGGCTTCTGCCCCCGGAAGAATCCCAAATCCTCCTCTGTTGTTTTTATTACTTTTTATTCCTATGTGACCTCCCCCCCCTCCTATCAATAGATTGTTTAGAGGTGATTATTCTTTTCCCCTGTTGATCTTCTCTGCATCCTATTTTGGTCGTCACATTCTTTCCCTAAGGATCTCCTTTGCAGTTGAGATAGCCGCCGTCTCCATCTTTCCAAACAAGTTCCCCGCAGTAATTATCCTTCTACAATTCTTTCTCAAAGGGAATTAACAGTTTTACACAGAGGGTGGTTTACGGGAAGGACCTTTTTTATTCTGCGGTTTTTTCTTCCATCCACGAAACTGTTATCCCCCCTTTACAATTCAACATTTCTACCCCCCCATCTTCGTCGAACTTCTCTCAGAATTCTTTTTTTGGTCTCAAGATGAGAAAGGGAGGACTTCCTTTTTAGCTATGTGACTCTCTCCACCCTTGGCCGAATCTTTAACCCCACCGAATCCTAGAGATCTATTAGACCTTTTTTCACGGTAAATCTATTTCCGCACTACGGCGACTCTCTTACAATTAGATGTAACGTCTCCCCCACCTTTACTCGAGGGTCACATGGAAACGTGCTGTCTTTTCTTTCTCCCTCGATGAAACACAATAACTCTTCGAACTGTGAGAGACTTCACCCTTTCCCTGCAGCCATCGCACAACCGCGTGAACCGTGCGCGCCTTAGTTCGAAAGTTGAACGAGGTCCAGTAGCCCTTTTCTTTAATGTGTTGAGATTTGTTTTAATCTATGTTTCCAAGCTTTACTTGTCCCCCAATATTCATCCCATAAACTGACTCAACGCATGATCCCCCCTGACGGTCATCCTTTTGGGGGGTCCAAATAAAGAGCTTTTTCAAATTGCAGCTTCTTTCCTCCGGTAAAAATTTTTGTCCTCGCAGGTGCGTTCTCTTCTCGACACCTTCTTCCCAGCTCGCACTTTTTTTTCAACAAACTCCGCTGGCATACCCCCCCCCCCAATCGTAAAAGCCCAAGTTCCATCGGTTTTGGGAACTTTTTCCCTTTCCGAAAAATGACCTCACTCTTCCATGCTTTTTCACGCGTCTCCGTCTGCAGGTTCACGGTTACACTGCCCCATAATGGACATCCTTACTCACCCTTCTGTAGGAAATCTTGAGCTGCCGCATTCATTTGCGCTGAAGTTTCTGTCCGTCGGACACACCCCCCCTACCCAACCCCCCCCTCTGCCCCCCCCCGTAAAAAAACACGTTGAAACAGAAGAAGCCCCGTTCTCGTTATTCACTTTCAATACCCCGCTTTTCGTGGACACGATTCCTCTCCAAAGGAATAACCTTGTTATCTTCCCAATAGTATCCCTCTTTTACACATGCCTTTATTCGCCGGTCAGCTGCGGTGAAATCCCCCTCTCCCATGTGCCCCACGCCAGGACACCCCTCCTTCCACAAAAGTTTGTACCGCTCTTCTCGAGCAAATTTGGTTCTCCATGTTTCTTTTTCGAATGCTTTTTCCCTACACATGTTTCCCCCTTCTCCCTTTGATGTATCTGGTGATATCTATCCCAAGTGGTTCGGCAGGCTGCTTTGTGTTTTAAGCCCACCAACCCTTTCTTCCCCCCCACTGATCATACCCCATCTCGATGAGCACAGGATATCTGAGACAGCCCCCAGAATCGGCGTGTCCCGCAGATCCGCTTCTTACGGCGATGTGATATTCCCCAGCGGCACGACCATATTTTTTCTGGATCCTTGAGCCCTTCTCGTCGTCTCACAATTGGCGAAGAAGCCTATTTTTCTTAATTCCCGTCGCCTTCGTCTTCCAGCCGAATGATTTAGACTTTTCCGTTACGTATGCTCCTGGCCCAGTTTCCAAGCCGGACAGTTGTATCCTTCTTTTCCGCAGTTGATAAGAGAGTCTTTCGCTTACTTCCAATAATCAGATTTGAGAGGATCGTGATCAATGATTCCCTTTTCTTTGCGTAGCCCTTATAGAGACTAATCTTCCTTTCTTCTCGTGGGGCCCCGATCGTAGGAGTTCTTTCCTGCGCATCCCTATATCATACTACCCCTCCTTTAATAATTTCTTTCCCGCGAGGGTTTGGGCCAACATGTTTTTTCTCTTGGAGCAGTTATTTACTCTGAATATTCTGTCCTCCCTTTCGAATTCTCTGACATTTCTTTCTAAAGGATTTCTCTAAGCTTTTCTTTCCAGCAGTTTCCCAGTGCTTTGTAGCTTGTCGTTTTATCGGACTTCCTTATCCAAGAGTACAAGCTCCGGTTGGTATCTTGCGTTCTTGCCTGAAGGAAGTACCTCTTCTTTCTTTAGGGACCTTGTCTCTCCCATCCGTACTTTGTTTTCTTCATGCTAGTTTGAGGGTCCCTTCTTTTTCTAGCGTGCCAGATTCTTCGTTGCGCGGTTGGGCTTGTGACAGTTTTTTTCCAAAGCTTCGTTTCGGTTCGGCTGCATTAGTTTCACACCTACGAGATGCTCGCCTTTTTCCCCTTTTACATCTCCCCCCTCGCTTGTGAAAGAGAATTTTCCCCCCCTTACGACAGCGGGAGAATTAAATTTCTCTTCTCTTCGACCCTCATACTTTTTTGTTGTTGATCTCTCTCCCTTGCAGAACTCCTTGGAGTGTATTTTTGAATGCGGCTTCGTACAAAACAACTTTTTTCCATTTACCCCACTCGACGGCTTTCTTCCTCTCGCGGTCCGGTGTGACCCCCTCAAGTCGAAGAAATAATGCCGCGGTTTCCTTTCTTCCCCTAGCAAACGAATACTCTGGCAGTCTCATGCCACGACACGCGCATTCCGCGCCCCAATCTTATTGCTCCCCACTGTACCAATTTCCCCATCCAGCATTAATTACTTAATGCCGCTTTCCCCTCTCCCCCCATCTCTTAATTGTCGAGATCACTCCTTCTCCAAGAGACTACGCTTTAAAAAATTCTATCGCTCTTTACAACCCCCCCCCCCTAATTAGGAGAGAATGAGAACAACCAAATGCTAGGAAGTAGCCTCTCCTTACGAAGCCTCCTTACCCCTTAGTAATCGTCGAAGTCACCCCTTTCCAAACTTTGGTTACCCCCGACGTGCTCTCTGATTCAAGATTTACCTTTATTTAAGCCCGATGTAACAACCTTCTTTCACAGAACCGTAGCATTCCTCCCTACTCCTTCCCTATTCGAGAGAATCGGTGCTCCTTTCGGCTCTCGTTTGTTGCGCATCCCCCTTCCTTTCACTGCGGATATTGCAAATTGCTCCGCGGTGCCTACTCTCTCTCCTGCGACGACAGGCCCGCTTACTGACGCCGCTCCCCGGCCCTTCGAAACCAAAATCATTTCTGTCCTTTTGCCCTGGACTAAGTTCCTTTTTCGCCGCCTACCGGACAAATCTTGCAAGGGATTTTTTTTTCTTTCTCGAGTCGTCGCACTTTTTCGCGACGAACGAGTTGCTTGCGTTTGACAGAGAAACTCGAATTATGCATCGGAGCTTTTTTCTTTTGGCCCCCTCCGTCTCCTGTGGACTGCCTTTTCTCTCATTCTCGAAGAGGCTCGTTCTGTAGACGTTGGTTGACTGGGATTTTTTTTTCCTTTTTTTTGAGTACAACAAACTTTCCTCGAATACCCCCCTTTCTCTAGCAGATCAACCTACAAGACACGGTAAGAGGTCCCCCCTGTGGACAGGACATCCCCACGCACAAGACCCCTTCTGCTCGGTCTGAAAAAGTGTCGTTCTTGTGCCTCTGTTAGGTTTTTCCGGCTGATAGTTATACCGTCCGCGGCGATTCCCCCTCATAACAGTTTTTCAACCCCCATACTGTGTGTCTATAACCAGTCTCATTTTGCCTTTATGGAATCGGTACTCCCCTTCTTGCGGATAAGGTTAATCACCGAGCTTTCTCTGGCTCTTCACGTTTGGTGTTTCCGCACTACGTTGAAAGTTTCACTTTCCTTACTGACCAGAGTCTCCTTCTGCAGATATTCTCTTCTATTTAGAAACTTTTTAGTAGACTGTCGCCCGCGGGACTGGTAGCCCTTCGCCCTTCCCTCTTTTTTCCTTCGTGTAAAAGCACCTTTGCCTCTTTCTTCCTTTTGTTTTCTTCCCGGGAGTGAACAACGTGCCAACCAACGCTGTACTTTCCTCTATAGATTGTTTGTTTTCTGAGAAGTTCTTTTGTTTTTAGATCTCTTGGTGTAAGCTGGCGTACTCATAGAAATCCCTTCCTTTCCCCCCCGTTTGAGCTTCACCCATTCAAACCCTCCCCTCGCGGTGTAGAAAGACAGGGCCACCATTGTGCCGTCACTTACATCGCTGTTGCAGTTTCCTATCCTTCATGGTATGTAAAAGTCAAGGCTTCGAGCTCCCCCTATTGCAAAAAAAAGATACTGCTTCCCATTCCCTGAACTGGGATCTTTTCTTTTCAACTTTCTGAAGTTGACGGCGCGCTTCGTGTAAAGAGGTTTTTACCGACAATGGAGACTCCTTCCCACTGGTACTTATCCCTCCCTTTCGGAAATTATTTTTTCGAGACTCAACAGCCCTTTCCCGTAGGGAACTCGCGTCCTTTCCTTAATGCCACGAGAATTCCTCGTATTATGAGGATCTTTGCGGAACGTAGGGGAATGCGTTCTCCATTCAACCCTCATTCGAGGATTTTCCTTTTCTTTTTGACAGCTTACGGTCCCCTGGAGAGCCCGCCTTTCTCGGCACAGATCACGCCTGTCTCCTCTCCAGAACGATTCGCCTCGCCAGCCGTAGTATTGAGGTAGTCCCTTAGCTGTATTGCATGAACGGCTGTCCGTTGAATTTGTTGAGCATGGTCGTCACACCGCAGAAAGTCTTCTTTCCTTTCACCCCAAAGATTTTACGCACGCTGAACTGTAAGGATTCTTCTTACCACCTTTTCTCAACAAAGGACGGAGAAACTGTGGAAATCCGGAGAGCAGTTCTCCTTTTATGCCTCTTTGTAGCCTGCCTTTAAGCCTTTCCCCCCAAGAAAACCTCCTGTATGCGCCCGTTAGCACAGGGCTACCCTTTTCCCCCTGGAACACCCCCGATTTCGCGGTCCTTTTGGACAATCACGAGATTTTAGGTCATTCTCCCCCATTGAGGATTTTCGCTTGCTTCCTTTTTTTTTTCTTTTTTTTTTCTTCTGAGGAAATCAGAGTGCCCGAATTATTTGGATGGTGGAAACGTGAGCTTTTTCCGGCGGCCTCTCACATCGTCTTGCAGTCATGCGTTCATAGAAAAATCCCGCATCGTACTCCGTCAAGGACTCCTCCTGTTCCCTTGCCGCTTTTCCCAGCCTATCGGTCGGTATTTCTGCGTTTTGCAAGTGAATGTTCCTTCTTTCGTCCAGCAATTCGGGGCCTTTTTTCCCATACAAGGCTGATTCCTCGCCTTGCATTTTGTACGCAGAAAATCCCCGGCGATTTTAACACTTTCCCCCTTTTGCTTTCTTGAAGTCCGTGACTGCTCTCCTTTATCCCCAACCTCTCATTCCCTCCTGTCAATGTGTGGTTTTGCGGTTCCCCTCTTTCGGGAAGCTCATTTCTCCACCCCCTTTCAGATCTCGAGTGTTAACTTTTTTTTTTTCCCCCGTTACCGTTATCAATAGGGAGTCCTTACCGTTGCATCAGCCCCCATCTTGTATTAGCAAGATAATGAAAACACGTCACCCGACTCTTGGCAGGAATCCCCTCCTCAGATATTCTCAAACGCTCCCCTTATATCTCCTGAAATCCCAGCATTTGGTTTCTTTGACGTAGGTTCTTCACGACCAGATCATTATATCCCTCCCCCTCCACGGACGCGTTTCCCCCATTCATTGTACCTCTGACCTGGCAAGACGAGTATCATTTGACACCTTTCCCTCGACGACCGGAGTGAAGGAAGTTTAAGAGGGTGGTCCCGGAGGACCGGGGCGATGGGAGTGCTGCGTTCCTCCTGCTTGTAGAGCTACGCTTCTGCTATTTTTTTCTTCCCGCGTTGTCTGTTTTTTTTTTAGAAGATCGAACGGCTCCCGCCCTCCAATTTTAACCCCCATCTTGAACTTTCTAAGACCCCATCTGAACAAACGCCTCCTAACACTTGAACCCCCCCCTCCTTCCCAAAGTCTTTTCTTTATCCAGGTGAACAGTCTCTCGTTCTCGAGGAAATTTCTCTTTACAACTTTGATTCTTCACCTCTTCAAGTTCAGTATTGCAGTCTCCCTATGTTATTGCACGCAACAATTTTGCCCCCCCCTCTCCCTGATGGTGTCATTTCCTGAGCATGGGCCCCATTGAAATCGTTGAATATATTAAGGATTCATGCCAAGATTCTTTCGTGTTTTTCAGGCAGACTTTGCGCACTTGCTTAAAGAGCTCCGCCATTCATTCGCTTCGAAAGGGCTGGTTTGTACGCGCTCTCCTAAAGATTGTTGAGCCCCCGCTCGTCAGGACGGCTTCCGCCACCCAAACATTCCGGGATTGATGCGGTACTTTTCTCAATCTCCTAGGGCCTCGGGTCCTTCTTCCTCTCACTTCCCGTTGTATGAAACTCCCTTTTTCTGATGTTTAGACGTTCATCCCCATCGATAATCCGCCAATTAGTTTCCGCCCCTGCTCCCCCCTTCGACCCACTCCTCAGCACCCCCCGGTCCCCCCAAAATTTCTCCTATTGCCGAGGAAAGATCCCCCCACCCCAAAAGGTCATCTTTTCGGGTAGATCTATTTGGTTTGTGTCCGTATTAGTCAGTGGACTGAACGATCTTTTCTCGACTACGCCCCCGCACCGTTGTCCCCCCCTCACTCCCAAAAGGTCTTTCTCCGATGTAGGGAGGTTCGAGAAGCCTCTTCCCCCCCCCCCCCCCTTCCATATTTCCTCCCCACTTCGTTAATTATCTTGATTTTGACCTTCTCCCCCCTCAATCTGATGTGTTCGCGGTTTTTAGTTTCCCTTGCTATGAATCAGAGTTTGGCTTAGGCCCCTTTCGTCACTCCGTCGTCATCGTTTTTTCCAGGCTCTAGTGCTATATCTGGCCCCAGTCTGAGCCCTTTTTCGAAATTGCTTTCAGAGCAGGGAATTTTCTTTTCATGATCACCAGCTTGGGTCTGCCCTTTCAGGAACCGTCTTCATTGAGGTTTTAATAACAGCTCAAGACCACGTGCGACCACGTTACACTTCCATAATATCATGACAAAATACTCGGAGGACCCTCTCTTCTCTTTTTTCTCGATTTTAATCACCCGCTTTTATGTGACGACTCCTTCCCTGACTTTCATGCTGTGATCACTAGCGGCCAGATCTACCTTGGACATTCCTAGCCCAAAAAACTCGGATCTATATTTTGACCCCAGATCGCCCTATTTTCCCCTCTTCCTATTACCCATAGTTCTCTGTAGCAGCAGAATAATTCTTTCCCCCCTGTAGTATGTACATGACCGTCAGCACCTCTTCTGTACCCCCACCAAGGGATTTTCTTCGCGATTTCCCCCCCCCAGATGGCGAACTTCTTTGATTACACGTCTTTCCCCGCCCTTGTAGTAAACCGCTTTCACCTCCTCTATTCTGTACCTTTCGCCAATTCCTCTTCCTCTTAGCCATTCCGTAAGGTAAAGCTTTTATGCTTGTTTTTATCTTTGGTCTCCCCAGATTTGAATTGTCCATACCCCTCTACGATTATAACTGCCTTCAACTCCCCTGATGTACACACTTCCTTCACCCCCGGTGTTATCCCTACCCCGTCTGTCAAATAAATTGCTTTTCCCTGTAACCTTGCCCCCCCCGGTGATTTTCTCGTAGCCAGGCTTCACGCGACCGCTACTTCCCACCAACACTCCTTTCTCATAACCCCCCCCCCCCCCCCCCCCCCCAAGTCAGATACAGCCCTTACATCGTTTGTGGTCCCGTTTTAACATGGACCTTTTTGTTTCCCCCTTTCCTAAAATCTTCCCCTTATGGGACACGCTTTCAAGAGAGTTCAGTTTATTTTTTTAACAGTCGGAACTGCCTGGCCCCCCCCCCTCCCTTAGAAAACCTCTGTGCGACATTTTGTTAATCCTCGAAGTAGCTTTCGCCTGCAGCTCTGGGGCCCCCCCCCTTTCTACAACAAACGTTCCCTCCTATTTCCCCCTTGTAAACACAACCCCTGTCAAAGCTCTCCAGTTCTCCCCTGTGACCGTATCATCCCTCTTGTTTTGGACCCTATCCGCGGCACCTGCTCCCGTTTTCGCCCCCCTCGTATGTTGGACAAGCTTCCGTAAAGGCGAAGCGGCCCGTTTAGCCCCCTATACTGCACCCCCCCTCGAAAAACTCCTGCAACGTCTTGCCGAGCTTCTCATAGAAGGGGGGCTTTCTACGGCTCCCGCACCCTAGCCTGTGTACGATTTACCGTCACTGTGCCCCCCCCC
>Ga0179593_1282636_pt1 | contig 15765 bp, 27 predicted proteins | sample CZODoug2_1_08_16_FD_185931 | JGI IMG/M metagenome (GOLD analysis project Ga0179593, IMG submission 185931) | Vadose zone soil fungal communities from Angelo Coast Range Reserve, California, USA - CZODoug2_1_08_16fungal (PacBio error correction) | ecosystem: Environmental > Terrestrial > Soil >... | reverse complement strand
TTCATTCGAGACTCCTCCTATCTGAAGCCGGGAGCCCCGACGGGATCGGTTTCTTTTCTGAGTTTTCTTACCCTGTCTACGGTCCAATCGAATCTCTCCTTTTCACCGCTAGTATCTACTCAGCTCTCCTGTTCCCCCAGCCCTTAGGCCCTTCCTCCGTAGTTCCCTTCCTTCCCCTTACCTTTACCTACGATGTTCGACTTGCTATGCTGCAGGTTGAAGTGCATATCATTGAAGTCCCCTTCCGTCTACTCGCCCCCTTTTTAGTAAATGGGTTTCCACTTCCCCTTTCCTAGCCGTGCTCGCCATGAATCGGTTTTATGCCTTCACAACCGCCCGACTCCTCTTTTGGTCCATGTGAATGGCCCTTTGTGAACAGATCACATGACTTTCCTTTCTTTTCATTGCTCCTTTTTTACGCTCCGGACGTTTCTGAAAAGTAAAGTTCTGGCATGCCCCGTCAGTTCTCCCTCTATCTTCCCTTTATTTTTTGTTTCATGCAAGATTTTTTTTTCCCTTTTCCAGTTTCCTAATCCCTCTTGGTCTCCCCTATAATATCCTATTCCCCGGACGCACTTTTGCCCTCCCATTACTCAAATGTCTTTTCTTCTGCCTTGTCCTTCCTCTTTTTTTGCTTTTTCTTTTTCTTTCGTTTACTTGTATACTGGCAAGACCAACACCTTCCCCCCCCCTTATCGTTACGGCGCCGTTTTTTTTTGGTTTCTCTTTAAATCGAGCCACCCCCGGGTTTGTTTGAAGGTGACGAAGTCTTCCGGACCTATGTTGGGTTTTCTGAGGCAGTTGCGACATTTTTCCCTGATCCCTCTACGCTTTTTCTTGCCCTGTCACAATTGTCGCCTTTTTCTTCCCCCAACGCGGTCTTTTCCTGCTTTCTGCCCTGGCTTCCACTGTCACCGTATTATTTGTGCGCCAGACCTTTCGGCGTCCGCGATTTCCCTCCTCTGTTTCCTATTCTCCATTTACTCCCAATCCTGAATTATATTTACTTTTTTTACTTCCCTTATTATTTTTTCAAGTGATTTCCCGCGAGTACTTCTTTTTTTTCAAAACGAGATGCCTCTGGTGCTCCCACAAATCTCTTCCCGTTTTCCAGTGATAACATGCAACATTTACTATTTCCCGGTTTTTTTCTGCGAGGTGCCCCCCTCCGGTCTCCCCCCCTCCCCCTTTATCTTTTCCTCATTTCTTTGTCTCTCATTAGTCACGCGCACCTTCTGTAATAATTCCGCGGACTTCTTTATAAAATTGACCTTTTTTGTACGGTCTGGAATTTTCACTTTGAACACAGTGACCGAACGGAAGCCATTCCCACGTTCTCTTGCGATACCTGGATGCGTCTTCTTGAGGTTTTTTCCCCCATTTTGCCCCTTCACCGCAATTTTTCTTTTTTCTTAGTAAATTACGCTCCACTCTTTTCTAAAAGACCTCTTGACTTCGTTTCAGATGGCCGCCGATGTCACATTTATCTTCCTTACTCCGTCTGTCCATTCCCCCCTATTGTTGCCCTGTCTCGACAGGTTGAGGTTATCTGCCATCTAGTTTGAATTTCCGCATTTTCTCTCTCCCCCCAGTTTTAGAGACGTAACCCAATGTAGGTTCCCCCACGGTCTTCCCAATTTTGTTTCTCTTCCGGGAGTCTAGATTTCTGCTTCGGTATCTGGGCCTTGCTTTTGCATTATCACAGCATTCAGTTATATTCTCCCACTTTTTAGTTTTTTTGCCTGTCGAATCCCCTTACTTGACGTAATTTATTGCGTGCAGGAATGAACCCTTGGAAGAGAGTTGTTCCTATCCTGCTCACAACCAATTTTTCTTTAAGCCTCCTTTTCACCGGGGCGTGGTTTAATTACCTTTTTTCTTGGTTATCGGATCCCCCCCCCCCTACACACTTTACCGGATCCTGCCTGCTCTTTTTAAAATTCTTTTTTGGCCATTGTTTTTTTTACCCTACGACCTTCTCCCCAAAAAGGGACCGCACCAACCCCAAAAGCGTTGTTTCCCCTAGTCATTCCTGCCTCTACCTCTTTGTCCTTCAGCCACGGTCCCAAAGTCCCAGTCAGCTTTTTCTTAATCCTTTGACTTTCTTTTCCCCGGGTGGCCCAATGTCACAAAGTTCCCTCTTCTTTTGAATAACATCTCTACTCACCCTTTAGTTGTTGGTTTTTATATATCTTTTTTACTTCCCCCCAATAACGTCAAACTTTTTTTGGTTCCCCCCCTCCCGTTATCGGATCTTCCCCTTTTCCTCTTCTTGTTGACCATGGCTGTCCCCTAGGTAGAGATTAGATTTACCGGACCCCTAGTCCAACCATCTGTTTGCGTCCCTTTGCGACCGTTGTTTCTTAGCGTCCTCGCCCCCCAATGCCGTGCCTTAAACCGTGCCTATTCCAACTTTTGACTGGTTCGTTCACCAGTGATGTATGTCTTCTCTCCCTCCGACAGTGTTTTCTGCGAACCGAACGCTTGCATTTTTCAAGACCACCCCTTTTTTTTTCTCTTCCATGACGAGGGGTTCCCCTTCATTCCTTTTCGCCGCCCTGATAGGATTCTCCCTTATGTTTGAAGCGACCCCCCTTGACTGATGCTCGAAAAAGTTGGTATTTCCCTCCCCTTCTTCTTATTTCTCCATCGATCAAGTCCCCTCTCTCTCCTAATGGATCCCTCGGAACTCTTTTTTTTTCCTTCAAATCCCGCCCCTTCAAGGTTTAACCGTCCAGTCTATCTTTAGAGTCACAAACTTTTGTTCACACCCTCCCTTTCTGCAGCTAACTCCCTTTTCCTCTTATGACAAACTTTCCTTCCCTCTACTTGGAAAGATTCTGTTCCTCGACGACGACGAAATCAATTTCTTTCTGCGCTGTTGAGTTCCTCCCAGCGGTTTTTCCGCTTTCCTTTTAGCTCACCAAGCCTTTCCTTTCACCCACAAAACGTGTTCCTGCGTGCCGGGTCACTTTTCCTTGTGTCTTCCCCGTGTTAAGGGCTAACCTGTTTAATTTCCTTTCCACCTCCTTCTTCCTTTTTTTCAATTTTCTTATTGGTGGTGGGGGCGTTCCCCTTAGCTATTTTTTTTTTTGTTCACCGTAATTTTTTTCTTCTTTTTTTTGAGAACCTTTCGGTCGTAGTGACCCTTCCCCCTTCCTTCTTCACCCTTTTCGGTTATTTCCCCTAAAGCGATTCGTTTCTTCCCCAATAGGTTTCCGCATCACATTCTTTATTTCTCTTCCCAATCTGGCGCGGTTGTGGTTTCCAAACTTCTCTTTAGTCCTGAGGATCCCCTCCTTCATGAGGATTTGTTTTTAAGGAAGTCAATTTAAACAAAATTTTCGGAACCCTCCTCCTCCCCTTTAACTTTCGACCTAGGCTTTGCCACCGATGTGATAAGTGTCACATTGCTTCGTGCACAGCACTGTGCCCTCCCTAGCCCTCTTTTTTTGTTTTTCCCCCCGTCTAAATTTTTAACTTTTATGAAGGGCAGTTTTTCCGTCTTTTTCCCTTTCCCGTGGTCGACAGTGCCCCGGTTTCCCCGCCCCCGTACCTAGGCCTTACTCCTGCAACCTTTCTGACAACCCTTTTTTTTCTTACATGCCCCTGAGAGGATCAGTTAGTTTTTCTTTTTCTTTGGTCATTTTAGAACAGTTTTGTTCTCTGTGCACTTAAAGCCTTTTTCCCGGTGATGGGCTCTTTCGCTTTATAGGCCCCCCTGCCTCTCCTTAACCTTCCTATGGTACCGTGCTGGTCCCCTCCTTTGTATGGAGCCTCCCCTTCCGGTTTGGGCGTAGTCTTCCCTACTTTCTCTGATCGTTTCCGATTCCTCCACGCCTTTCTCTCCCTGATATCCCCCGGAGGTCTGGATCCCCTTTCACGATCCGGACCCAACTTCCCCTGGTGATTCGTTAGTCCTGTCCCACGTGTGGGGCTCTTTTCCCCTTAGACTTTCGGAAACCGTTGGTCGGAAGTTCCACGGCCTTTAGTCTGGGACCATACATCACCTTTTTCCCCTTTTGACCTATCTTGGTCCCCCACACAAAAAAGTTTGTCAATTGTCTTCCCTCACTTTTTTTGTCTTCGGAGGGTGGTTTAGCCGAAGTAGTGCTTGGAGAGCACCGTCTTCCAGTATCCTTTTTCCTTTCAGTGGCTCCCAAAGTGCGGATATTGCTCTAGATTTTCTGCGGTTCCTTTTCCTTTCAACTATGTCTTCCTTCTTCAGCATGGGATGGGACTAGACATTTCGGGAATCCGCCTTCGGATTCTTTTTATTCCCGTGTCGTTTTTTTTTCTTTTCTTCATAGATTGTTTTGCCCCCGTTCTGATTTTTGGTTGATTTTTTTTCTTCCCAGTCATGACCTCTGACAGACGGCGGTCGAAGACGTCACAGTTTTCATAAACTTGGGTCCCCAGCCTCTCTTTTCCTAGTTTTTTGACTTTTCTGGCAATGAGATTTTCATCCCAATTTTCCTCCAACTGTGACGGATCTTTTTTTTCTTGGTTCAGCTTGTCATTCTTTTTGTCTACGGCAACCTCCTCAGCCTTCATTCATCGACGTTCCTTTTCGTTTCCATCCCCTCATCCCCTCACTCTTCTCCCTCCCTGGTCCAATTCCTTCCCGAGGACTTCCAGGGGCATGTTTTCCCTAGATGGCTCGGCCTTTTCTCTGATGAAGGTCTATTCACCATTCCCTGCTTCCGCTCGTTTTCTCTAAATCGAAAGACTACCCTCCTGGATTTTCCCCTTTATCCCCTTTGTCCCTTTTGATCAAATCGACGTTCCCCCCCCTTCCCCCTAATTCCGTGTTTACTGAGGCCAGGCGCCCTGGACCCTTTTTTTTCCCCAGATAAATGACCTCCATTGTCTTTTTTTTCATCATTGTCTTTCCTTTCCAAAATTTTTCCCCTTTCCCCAATGAGAGCAACCCAAGCGCGGGGCTTCCCCCTCCCATTGTATTTTTTTTTACGATTCTCCGGTTTTGTCTTTCATTTCCGCTTTCCCCTACGTACCTTGTTTTTTCTTCCCCCCCCCCGATCATAGTCATTCCCTCGTCCTCCCACACCTGTCTACTGCGTCGTCAGACACAACGATTTTAAGCTTTCATCCTTCTGCATTTAGTCTCTTCTTTCCCCGTGTATTGTGGGGAACGCGCCCCCTTGCCACCAGTTTATGGACAATTTTTCCCCCCCCTCCCAACAAATGGTCCCTTTTTCTTAAAGCCTTTTCCTATACCGTCCTTCCTCCTATAACGGTCTTGGATGTCCAAAAATCGTCTCCCAACCGTTTTTGTCTTTTCCTTTGCAGTTTTTGAGCCGTCTTTTTTTTTTTGTTTTTGTTGCGGAAGTGTCTTTTGTCCCTGGTCAGGATCACTCGGTAAAAGCGTTCCCTACCCTTAAGTCCCCAGTGTATTTTCGCTTCGCTTGCACTCTCCTCCAAAGGTTCTCCTTCCATCTTTTGTAGGCTTTTCCACGGCTCATTTTTGTAATCTTTGCGACTTGGACCCTTTTCCCACTGATATCCGCCGATATAAGTAAGTCAATCCCCTCCCAACTCCTTCTATACCCTGGCACTTTTCTTACGGCCCTTTCCTGTTCCTTCCATCAGTTTTTTCGCCAAGAGCACGTTCTTCCCCAACAATCTCAGTTCACTTTCATCCCCTTCTTCCCTTACTCTTCCGTCCCGACGGACGCGAAAGGACCTGAAAACCTCCATATCCGTCTTGTGAGAAACCCGGCCCTGACTCTTCTCAATTTTCTCCCAACCTCCCACTCGACCCCCCTTTGTTTCCTTCGTTATAAAGTTTTTGATTAATTTTTCAACGGATCCCAGTGAACTGGAAACCTGAAGCCTTAATCATTCCCCCTTTCTTTCCCTAGAAATCCTGGATTTTCCGGTATATTCTCCTTTGAACAAGTGTGATTCCCCCAACCGCAACCCCCAGTCGTTTTATTTTTTTTTAATCATCACATCTCCGTTTTTCTCCCCTTTGAGTCGTCGCCCTCGATATTTTCCCACTGTCATCCCCGATCTACTTCCCTTCATTGTTCCCGGAACAGATTTTTCTTCTGCGCTCTGCTTGCGTGGGTCCTCTCTTAGGGGTAGCCATGGGAATCCCGGCAACGCTCCCGCCTTCTAGCTACCTTCTTTTCAGGTCTTCAGGGTTCTTCGTCCGTCTTGAGCGCCGCGTTAGGAGGGGAGCCGTTTTTTCCTTCCTTATCATTCCCTCCCAAGTCGGTTAATAGTCCAACTTTTTTTTTCTGAAGAGTCTTTAATGTTCTCAATCTTCCCAATTTGTGCTTAAGTTCTTGCGGCGAAGGGAATTTGAACTGCGGAGTGTTTTCCTCTGATTTATACCATTGTCTTTCGGATCAGCGCTTTTTTTTTTTTACCCGACCGTCTTTCCATGGCTGCCCCCCCAGACATCTTCCGTTTCACCTTCCTCACGGTTTAAAATTTCACCTTTTCCCCTCACTTGAATCCCGACAGAACACCTGTTCGCAGGGCGCAAACCAGGTGTGGGTAATTCGTCCAGTCTTCTTCTCTACGAGTTTCCCGCCCGGGTCCCACCCGTACACGTTGTTTTTCGCTCCCCCCTGGTTATCTGCCCCGGTCCAAGTTTGATCGTGACGTCTTTTCTAACCCCCCTAGAGCTTTTCTGTTTGTTAGAGCTTGATCATTATTTTCCTAGCACCCGGTACCTTTCATTTTTCAACCCTCGCCCCTTAGTTATAGTATTCTTCTCCCCTCTTCGTTTTTTTGTCCCTTGTCTTCCGTCAAGAGTTCTGAGTATCGGAAGTCTGGTATCGTTCCCCAATTTCTTGCCCTTGTTTTGTCGTTGGAGGCCTTTTTTCCCCCCAAATGGCCGTACACCTGTTCCTTTTAAAATGGCGGACTTTTCAGTCATCTTTTCAAAAGTGATGTGGTGGGGTTTCCTATTGGACACGCCAGGGGTTCTTTATCCCTCCCCTTTAATATCTTCTTTGGTCCCAGAAACCTTTGCTAGCGACCACCTCTTTGTTATTCCCTTTTTCCATCCCCTTCCCTTCGGTCTTTTTGGATCCTCTGACGATGCGCCGACAACCAGTTGGGCTTTCCTTATCCCCCTCCGTTTTATTATATGCAATCTCTTCCGCTTCCGAGTCTCCTTCTGCGCTCCCTTCCGATCCGAACCCTTCAGCGCCCGTACATTGGGCGGCGCCCTCCACCTTTTTTTTTCTTTTCCCAATGCGGAATTCCTTTCCCCCTTTTCAGATCCACTTTGATCTGCCGAGTCTGTTATGACCACCACTATTTCACCCATTACACCTCCTCCCGGAGGGTTCCCCCCCATTTCCTCCAAGGTCCTGGTCTACGCCATGCGAGTTTTTACCTTTGACACGTCACCCAACCGCTTTTTCTGTCCTCGGTTCACCTTTGTTAACACTAACTGACCCCCCCTCATCCCTGATATCGCCGTCATAAAAGGTTATTTTTGATTCTTCCCCAGGTCCCCTGTGGATCCCCTCTTCTTCCTCTTTTGCACCGAACCTTCATTCTACCTTCTCCCTAAATTCTGCTGGAAGGTGAGTGGTGGCGGTTGGTAGGTCTTTACTTTCGTACCTGCTTTTTTGTCACCTACCGGCTGCGTTTTTGTGGTGGTCGATTCCAGTTCGTCTGTCGACGAAGGCTGACAATTAGTCTCTTTTTTAAGTGAAAGCTCTACTTATCTCTTTTTTTAAGTACCCAATCGGGCATCTCTTTTGCGAAAATGAAGTATGTCCGCTACGGTCCTTCCAAGGTTCCTTTTAATTATACTCAATCTGGTTGAGAAATATCTGCGGATTTGTGGCTTTTCGAATCTGACCCTTTGAATATTCTCTTTCTCCTAGCCTGTCTGGCCCCACCGATGTCGGGTGAACGTGAAGGTCCTGACCTTGCCAGTGTAAGATACTGCTTTTTTTTACTTTCCCCCTGATTTTTCCTTGTTGACCTTTCTTCCCCTGTTTTTTTTGCCCGCTTGTTCCCTTTATCTTCTTGGGGGTGTCTGCCACTAATGGTTTCTTTCCTCCTCCCCGTCCGTGATACGTCCCGTCACTTCCCCCCTTTTCATTTTGACAACACTTCTTTTTCCTCCTTTGAGATTGATTATTATGTTCTTCAACGGATAGGAACGGCTTTATTGCTAACGAATTGACATTTGTTTTTTTTCTCCCCCTTCCACTCCTTCACTTTTGGGCTCTCCCTCTGTAAATACCTCCTTCCCCGCAACAATTCACTTATTTAAGTGCGTCCAGCGTTGTTGTCAGCCGCAGCATACCTTTCTTTTTCGCTGCCATGGATTTATCGTGTGCGCGACCCGCATCCCCCCCGGGTATCTTCTTTTACAGGCGTGCTTGACCTTAGTGAAGACTGGACACCCATACCGCCTTGTCTTCGTAGAAAGGAACCGCTCTTTTTTGGATATCCAGATTCCCTTCCGTACCCGTTGCTTCCAGCGTCCCTTTCCCGATGCGCATACATCAAATCGTTTCAGTTTCCTTGTTGAGCGGCCCCCACCATTGGCTTTAAATTCACTTTCTGGCCTCAACGCCTTCTTCTCTTAGGTTTTGTTATCTACCGTCGCTTTGTCTTTGACGTGCATTCAGTTCCTTCTTGGAATGGCTCCTCCAAGTCTGCCGGGTAGATCGTCCATTCTCTTGGTTAAGGTGTATACCCATTTGCTTTCCTCCCATAATTTCATTTCGACATCGTGGAAAAGCTATCCCTTCTTGGCCTTATGGCGGATTGGCCGCCTGCGGTTCTTTTTTTCCAGTGGATGGTTGCCTTTCTTCGGGACGGGTGGATTTTACGTTCCCTTTTTTTTGCTTCGTTAGACCTTTTAATGAGCTTCCTCCTTCCACCGCTTTAATTCAATCGGAAAATTTTTGACTCACTTTTTTTTTCTGATTGAGGAAACTTTGAAATGACATCCTCTTTTTTTTTCTCGTTGTGTTTTTGTAGAGATTCATGAGAGAGCAAATATAGAAGCCGTTTATGTACCCCTTTTCTTTTTTACCGCGAGGTCCTTTTTTTAGTAGTATGTTTTGTCCTTCAAGCGCTCCCACCACCCCCCCCCCCCCCCCCCCCCCCCCACCCCCCCCCACCACCCACCCTCCCCCCCCCCCCCCCCCCCACCCCCCCCCCCCCCCCCCCCCCCCCCCCCCCCCAAGCCGTCCCGGATCTCTGTAATAAGGCCCTTTGCTCCGGATAACTCGTGAGCCGACTCTGTTCCCCGGATTTTGACCTTCCCGACGATCGCTTGCCTTATAAAGGTTTTCCGAGAGGCATATGGTCTACCCTCACCAGTCTTCCTCTGACATTTATAATCGCCCCTTATTCTCCTTTCTTTTCTTCTGTCCCCTTAATCTTTTTCTTTTCTTCTTCCGGGCGTCTAAAACAAAACTGCGAATAATGTTGTACTGTTCTTTCTCTTCCTTCCTGAAAATGTTGTGGATATCACTTCCTTTTTAACATTTTATGTATGGTCCAGCTCGTCTCTGATCCGACCAACGGTTCCTGCCCCCCGTTCCCCTTTCAAACCCCCACTGCTTTTCCCTTTTTACTCCCTACGCATTTATTTTTCCGCTTTCCATGATTCTCCAGATTTTCTCCAGGTCTCCATTTTTCGTTCGTTCTTCCCATTATCCTCAGGCCACCCGCGACGCACTTTTCTTACCCGGCGCCCCAGACAAAGCTTTCCCCCGCATTTTCCCATAAGTTCTCTCGTGCTCTCGGGATTGGCCTCCTTTTTTTCCTTTTCCCTCCTGCTCCCGGGCCGTGACCTTTTCTTGTCAGAAACCCGACAACGTTCCCTTTTTTTCTTGGTTCCTATTTTTCTGAGCTCCCTTATACCCTCTTTTTCTTTTCTGTCATCCTTTTTCACACCGTGGTTGTTCTTCTTTGTTGTTTCAAGCAGCCTCATCTGTGCTTGAGCGGAACCGTTTCCTGCCACCCCGGGTCCATTATCTTTTTTGGGACCACCTCCCCCTTTTTTTAGTGCCATACCCCCCTTTTTCTGTTTCTGGAGGCATCGCTAACGGCTTACGGATTTCTGCCCCAAGTCCCCTGCCCGATACATCGGTTTTACCGCCAGGTATTTTTACTTTCCATTTTCTCAGACTTATCCATGTTCAGTCCGTCTTCCCCCTCCCCATCAAAGATTGTTCCTTTACGTTCCAGCTCGTGATTCGGTCCTCGCCCACCGGAAGGTAGTTCTCGAAACTTCTTTTTTTTCTTTTTTACCCCCTATACGTCCGTTTTCCTGCCTCTTCCAATTCCCTTTCATTTGCCGTCGCGACGCGTACCTTTTCACCTTTCGAGCATTTTACGGACCCAACCCCTTTTTGATCATACGAGTACACTCCGCAACTCCCTGACAATACCTTCCGCATGCCGTAGTCTTCCTTCTTTTTTTTTCCGGGAGCATTTTTTCCTCCTGTCCTTCCCCCTGGGACTGGCATCACAGTTATTTTTTTCTCTTCTTTTTTTATTTCTTCTCTTTTAACGACTTTTTTCCCTGCTGTACCCCGCCCACCCGTCGGTGTGTTTGACTTCTCAAATTCCTCCAACTTTCAGAGGCGTCCACAGCCCTTTCTTTTTCTCTTGGCCGCCGTAATGCCCCTTTTCCCTTTCCCCTGTCATTTTAAAAGATCGGTGCTCTTTTCCTTTGTCGAGGCAGCGCTTTGCTGGAATTACGACATTTTTTAAGTCGCGCACCTTGGCTCCTCCCCCCCTTTTTTCTCTTCTTCATTTTTGCTTCGGGGGATCCGATTTCTGTTATAGGGCAGCGTACGCTTTCTCATTCATGCATTTTTTACTTTGACCAATTTTGTCGGTCTCCTTGTTCTAATAGTTCCCAATATTCTTCTTCCTTGCCCTTACTTATTTGCGGCGCCTGGGATGGCCGGAAGTGGGATCATTCCACCCCAGTTTTTCTTTTCGTTTCCCTCCCTCCCCCTTTTTTTTTTCGTTTCTAACCTGCCCCTGGCGGTGGGGTTTTGCCCTCCTCCCGTTTGACGGATCCCTTCTTTCCCTTCGGTTTCGGCATTGGGTGCCTCACGTTCCCGAACGACCCCGTCCATCCACTGGGACCGCACCAGGGGGACTCGTCAGTTTCCTCTCCTTTCCTCGTGCTTTCCCCAATCGTGCCACAACGTCTGTCCAATTTCTCTTCGACAACGGTTTCACCTTTTTCCCCCTAATTTTGATACCGTATTTGTTCGTGAGAACCATCCTCTCTTTTACGACTCCTTTTTTTCGGATGGTCTCTCAATCCGGTCCCCCCCCCTTTTTACATCGCTTTTTCTCCCAAGGTTTCTCGGCTGTTTTTTTTTTTTTGCCGGCTGTCCTTCCTGATCTATCTTCCTGATTGACTCTTTCCTGTTTTGCGGTCAGTTTTTTCCCCCTTTGTTTCTTTCCCCTTGTCTCCCCCAAATGGCCGGAAACTGTTTTACCTGGCTTTTCCTTTCTGTGGTACAAAGGTTTTTTCCCCTCTTACATGATACTCCCTCCAGGGGGGTAGACCCGCACCTCTGTTCGATCTTGCGAAATGAAAAAGGTGTTCTAGCCTTTTCGAGTACCCCTGGCCAGTTCTTTTTTTTTTCCCAAACGTATTTCCGGATCTGGGCGGCTTAGACCCGTCTTCCGTCTCTCCGCCACGTTTTGAGACCTGTTGCCTTAACCTTCCTGATTTTGCTCAGCCCTACCCGCTGACCCTCTCAGCCCCCGTAAATCTGCGCTCTCCTGTTTTTCCCCTTTAAGACCGCCGCCTTTCCCCTTCGCCTCACCTTTTTTCTGCGGAAAGCGGAATCATCTAACTTTCTCCTCCGGGTCGTCTTTCGCTCCCTATTTTTTTGACCCCCCGGCGCCCCTTTCTCTACCATTGAACGACGGTTCTCTTCCTCAATCCAAGGTCTGTGGTCTCGCCTAGATGGTGAGCTTGAATTTCAACCAAGCGGTTGGTGTTTGCAGTGTTTTTCCAAGGGCCTAAGAACCGCACATCTCTTTCCCCCAAGTTTGATGGGCCGCCTTGCTTTCCGTTCCTGTTCACCTGTGTCCCTGATGTCACTTCCTCCGGGCCGTACCCTTTCCTCTCCCTTTATAAGCCCAATTCATGTTTCCCCTGTATTGTCTGATTTTTGGAGTTCGAGTGTCACTTTCCTTTTTCAATTTTGTTTCATGTCCTTTTCCCTTTTTTTAGATGTTTAGGTAATTGGCCCGGCTTTTGCATATATCCGGGTCCTTCTCTCCTTTAAGTGAGTTGTTTAATGGCCGGGAACTTTCTTTCTGGAGAAGACTTGAACATGACGTATGCTCCCCTTGCGATGGCCTAAGTCGTTGACGGCGAAATCTAATTCGGATTTGATTTATCCCGGACTCCTTCCAATCTTTGGAATTTCCTTCCCTTCGTTCTTGATTGGACCATCTGGATCTTTTTCCGTTGCAGTCCTGGTCGCCATGGACGTAAAGAGCCCTGATTGTCTGTTTTCGTCACCACCGGCATGTTTGACAATTGGTTGCCCAGATTTCCCATCTTCTCCCCAATCCATTTTCCATTTCACGGATTTGCCCTCCCTTCGGATTCTCCCTGCTGTCCCGCCAAGCCGACCCCTGACAACACCCAGTTTTTTTTGACTCTGCTCGAGTCCATTCCTCGCCTCGTTTCTGAACGTTATCGTCACCTCTTTTATAAACCTCTTTTGCGGGTTATGCCACAGTTTTCATTCCATCTGGGCCACGAGTTTTTTTTGCGATGTTTTCCCCAACTCCTCTTTTCTAGAAGGTCGGAACCTTTGGTCCCAGTGATTAACTCTGTGTCTTTCACGCACGCCGCCTCTAACTGGTTTTTTTTTTGTTTCCCTTGTCCGATTCTCTTCTAGTTCCCCGTCCGCCACGACAATGGTGACCTTCATATCCTGGAGGCGAGCTCAGCTCCCAAACCATACCCTGGCTGATTCTGCTTCTGTTTCGAAAAGTTCCCCCGCTTTTTTGGCTATCCAGGGGTTCCTTTTGCAGTAAACCTTTTTTTCCTTCCAGACCCTAGTCTTCTTCAATAAACGCTCTGTTCATGTGATCGGGGTAACCCCAAGTGGGACCCCTCATTCCCTGTGCCTCCGTAAATTTCCCCTTTTCTATTCGGTAGTTTTTGTCTACAGACGTCGGCTTTTCGTATCTTTCTCACCAGACGGAATGAGCGGAAGTTCTACCATTTTAGGATTTCGGTTTTTTAGCCGGGCATTGCAGACGTTTATTTTTCTCCCAACATATCCTTTTCTGAAGACGGGATGAAGCGGACCATTCATGCCCTGGATTGCCTTCTTCCTTCGGCGGATCTCTGGTTTATCCGTTTCGGGGGTCCAGTGATTTTTCTTTTTCCTTTTCAGCTTTTTTTTTCTGAATTCGTTTTGCACTTCCCTTTGACCCCCTTCACTCCTTCCCTAACGTCCGTTCACCTTTTTTCAGACCCGGCGTCCGTTAGGCTGCGATCGCAATGCATCTCCCCTGCGTTTTTTTTTCCCCCCGACTTCGTTGTGTTTTTGTGAGGCGAGAGCCTTGCTTATTGGATCCCTCCCTTCTCTGCAAATTGTGTTTTTGCGCTTTTTTCCCTTTGTCATTCATCAGTAACTCCGATCCACCGCCCCTTCGGATCTCTCCGTCCTTCCCACCATCCATTGACCGCCACGCCCATTATAGCTTTCTCCGCCGTCCATTTCTTGAATCTTTTCAGATGGTCCTCATTTTTCAAGCATGATGACGTCGTTGTCCTTCCCAAAGGTTATTCCGAAGTTTTCACTCTCCCCTGATTCCTTAATTGCGTGGAGACAATTTCGATATTCCTTTTTTTTCATTACCGGGGCTAGCAAATCTTTTTCTACCTTCCCAAACATTCCTCCCTTTATCTTCTTGAAAGTACCTGAATTTCCAGTCCACTTTTCACGTCTCTACCTGCGTCGTAACCTCTCCTTCTTTGCAGCAGGTAGTGTGATTTGACCCCCCCCCCTTTTTCATTCAATGTCACCTGTGCCCCCCCTCTCCTTTCCTTTTCTACCGTAACCGTATTTTTCCGATATGAAGAGGCTTATGCTCTCCTCCCCGGTTGCTCCTTGTCTTTTTTCTAGCCCACTCATATCTCTGAGCCCCAGCTACCCCTCCCTTGAGTAACTACACTTTTCCCTCCTGAATAAGTTGACTTTTTTTTTCACCGCAATGGAGCGGGGGACTGCGCCCTCCCTTAATTCTCCTTGAGCTCTGTCCATAAAAACCCCCCCCTTACCTCACCTCGTTTTCCTCTTCCTACGATAAAGGATCTCTCTGGTTCAGAAAATCGATGCACCCACGTGTTTTTTTCTGTCTTCTTGCATGTGACGCCTTTGTCTCCTTCTTTTTTTTGAAAACTTGCTGGTGCGACGGCTTTCGTCCCCCCTTTTCAAACGCTTCCTGTCTGTTACCAATTGTCCGCGTCGGGGAAGGCCCTCCTGAAACCTCTTCCTTAAGTCTTTTGCTTTCCCTTCCTTCCCCCCTTTTCACGTATCCTGTGGCCAGACAGGTTTTTCCATCCCTCTATTTCCCCGCCGATTGGTAAGGTTGTCCGTCAATCCTCCCCTGAATATATGTATACTATTTACAGTCCCTCTTCCCAGAGCCCCAGCGATTCCTGGAAAGGCCCTCCTGCCTTGTTCTGTTTTCTCGCACCTTTGAGATGCAATTGTTTCCCCTTCCCCCTAATTTTCAAGTTTACCCGGCTCTTTCCCCCTTTTCAAACAACCTTAGCTGACAGTGTCCGCGAATCGCTCTCCTCAGCCGTTCCGGTTCCACACCGCTTTACTGAAAGCACGCCGCCCCAACGACACCCCCTCGGCCGCCCTCCGCAGGAACGTTAAACTTATCTTTCCTTTTTTCTTTTTAGTCCTTCCGGTGACTTTCCCTTAATCCGCCGATTCCCCCTTTCTTCTGTCCTCTATAGTCTGCGGTCTTGAGGCTATTAACAACGCGTTGAAACTTCTTTTCCTAGCGTTTTTGCGGTCTTACTACTTTCCCCCCTCCTTTTTTCATTTGTCTACATTTTTTTTTTCTGCTCTTTATCAAGATAGTTCATGTCGATCTTTTTCGCCTGATTTTTTTCAGAACCATCTGTGCTGATCGCCATGGGTCTTTGGATTTTTTTGGTCTTTCCCTTTTTTGACTCGGCAAACCATTTTTCTCCCCCCTTGGAAGTTTAGGCGGTCGGACAGGTGTGTCTTCCTTCCTTTTGGAGAGCTAGTGATGACTTCTTGCGCGGGCAGTTTCGTTCTCGTTGCTATTCTTCTTGCAGTTATTTCTCCGTTCCTTTTTCGGTCTTCTTCAGCTGTCGTCTCAAGTCCTTCGGCTTTAAGTTGAAAGTGCCCTTTTGCGGCGCAGTTGATCATGACTTCTTTTTTCCATGCTCAGAACACCTTTTTCTTTCACGATCTCAGCGCCGGTGCGGCTTCCTGAACCCATGTTTTTTCTTCCTTCCTTCTGACCCAGAATCATTTTGACCGGCTACTTCCCTGTTTGTAGTTTCCTTAACCCTTGTTCCGGAAATTTGGTGCAGCACTGACCACCCCCTGTTCCGCCAACTTTTCCCTCAACACAGCGGGGGGGAAATTCTCTTTTCACTCGTGCTGACAGCCAGTTACGCCAGTTCTTTTCGTCTCGACAACGCCTTTCAGTTCCCCACCTTTTTCCCCCCCCCGGTTGATACCGTAGTGAGTATTGATAACA
>Ga0179593_1566862_pt1 | contig 15766 bp, 14 predicted proteins | sample CZODoug2_1_08_16_FD_185931 | JGI IMG/M metagenome (GOLD analysis project Ga0179593, IMG submission 185931) | Vadose zone soil fungal communities from Angelo Coast Range Reserve, California, USA - CZODoug2_1_08_16fungal (PacBio error correction) | ecosystem: Environmental > Terrestrial > Soil >... | reverse complement strand
TTTCTGAAATGGAGACTGCTAGCCCTTCCCCCCCCTTTCGCATGGACCATGCTCCCCCCAATGTACAAGTCGGAGTGGCTCCTAAATAAGATTCCTGCTCTTTTCATTCGCCCGTTTGACTGGTTGACTAAGCGGTAATACGAATCCTCCCACCCCCCATTATGCCTCCCACCTTTATCTTCCGTTGTCACTCTTCCCTATTTACTCCTCCCCTGTTGTGTTTATGATTGGCCACGGGCCCCACCCCATCTTTTTTCCGGCACCAGTGGTGGTTAGATTGGTCATTGACCGCTTGCTAAAGATCCTTTCGGGCGATTTTTCCCCCCCCCTACCCCGACCAGTGTCCGATTATGCTATTTCACTATTTCCTCTCCACTGTTGCGCTGTCCCCTTCTCTTCTTCTGCTTCTCTCGATGTTCAACGGTTTTCTTGCTAATGGAACCGATCTTTGTGACTCTACTTTCCTTTGAGATCCCTTTTTCTTTTTCCCTGATGTGGCAAGCTGGTTGTCTTTCTACAGGTCTAGTCATACATTCCAGACCCATGCCTCTCCCTTCTGACAGCTATTGCCAGCGATGACTCCGAGTTGGTTCCCTTTTGATCCGAAGGATCATCAGGCACCTCTCCTTTTTCCTCGCGACTTAGTATTCTATAGGGCCAGCCCCTTGGAACTTTTCAGCCTCAATTTAGTGCCCTCACATGACTCGTTTTGGGTGCATTTGGGTGTAGGCGTTTTGTTTCGTCATCTCGAATTCTTTTACACCACTCGCGCTTTAATCTATCCGTCCCTCCCGCGATTTCTTTCTAGTACGGACGTCTGGGCCTCTTGTTCTGACTCCCCCTTGCACCTTCCCCCCCCCCAAAAGGCTTTTTGTCTTCTTGCAGGACTCTAGCCGTGAAACTTTCGGTGTCCCATAGCGTATTCGTTCTTTTCAACGACCTTTTTATACCCCCAAGTGCTGTTTCTGGGCTTTCTGGAAGCGATCCTTCAAAGTCCAATTTCTTCCAGCAAAGTCTCTGTCCTCTAATATTCACCCCCCGGAAAACGGCGATTACTATTCCTCCCCAAGTTACTTAGGTGGTTCTAGTACTGACACTTATTCTTTTATTGCCGATGTGTCTCCTTCACACTCCAGTCGGGGTTGCCTTCAGCAGGATTGAGTAGTCTTCTCTTCCTTCTACACCGACTAGAAACAAGTGATCAGTTGTTTCAACCGAACGTTCGGAGTGCGATGTCACTCCCCTTATATCCGTCGTTCCGGGATTCTTCTGATTATGTGTTCTCTGATATCCCTTCTACAGCTGAATATCCTTCGGAGTCCTACGCCCCCCAGTTTAACATTTTGACGTTTTACTCTTTTAATTTGTCCCTTTTTTTTTTTCATTAGGGACACCGTCCATCGTGTCGTGTATAGAAGCAACCCAGATGATTTGATCTCGGGTTGACGCTTTCTTCCCAATCGCCGTCCCTTTTCCTAACCCAATTACCCCCGTTTTGCCTTTTCCGGCCGAACCAATATTTATTCTCTTCCCCCGGCTCCTGCCTAGGCTATACCTTGCCTGTGAAAATTCTATTTGTTAAGTTGTAGTGTAGAGACAATCCAACTCCCCCCCGGGCCAATTTTTCCAATGGCGTCACCATTCCCCCAGTCGCTGCGATTCCTGCTTCAGCACCCCTTCAGCGATCCATCTTTTCCCCCCTTTCTCCACAGTTCGCGGGTATCTTTTGTATTGAGGAGTTCCGTTCCCGAGGTGTTTAGCGCCTTTTGGCGCTTTCCGTTATTTTTTCATCGTACGTCCTTTTTTGCTCCGTTTCTTCTGTCGGAGTTTCTATGGGTCCAAGTGAGGAGCACCCCATCCTCCTTTTCTTCTCAATTCCCATTCCCAACCGTAGTCACCCCCGCCCCCTCCCCCCCCTGAAACCTTAGCCCTATTTTTTTGAGCATATTTTCCCCTCTCCTCTTTTTGTTGATTTTTCTTGAGACCCCCCATCTATAGTTTCCTTCATTTGCTGACTTTCCGCCGGTTGCGATCGATTACGTTTCACCGACATCACTTCCTTGGCCCTTTCCCCCAAATCGCACCCTGGCCTAAGCTGAGCATACGTCCTTTAGATTTCCGTACCCAAGATAACGGTGCGCCAAAGCTCGCCGCGAAGAAGAGATTTGTATGCTCCTGAATCTTTTACCTACTGAAACCACCCATTTTCTTTGAGACCTTTGAAAGAGTTCTGACCCCGTTCTGAGGTTGAACTTAGTTTCTTGGTTCTTTAAGTGGAGGACCCTGTTTCCTTTTCAATCTGGGAGGGCTGTCCACTTCACCTTAGGCCAGACCGACGCCCCCCCCGCCTCTGCCGCCGGCAACTTTCCTAAAGCGCCACCCCCCTTTTTTTTCCGCTCCAAAACTTCGCCGCACTTTCTTCATTCGTTTTTTCGTTCTTCTTCCCAGTAGTTCTCTCCACACCCCCTTGCTCCTTCTTTGTTGAAGTTTTTCACAACCTACGCTACACTCTCTTTTTTTGACCTGACTTTCACCCCCTCCCCCACACACAGGGGCTTTCCACCCTGCCCACCACCCACTAACCACTCATTCGCGTCCCCCCAGACGCGCCCCCTCACGAAGCCCGAACAACTTCCCCCCACGGCTTTCGGCCCGTCCCGCCCCTCTCCCTAACCCACACCGCCCCCCGTACCCCACCCGCACTTATACCGGCGCAGAAAGGCTCCACCCCCTCTTTCCCGAAATGCTACTTCCCGCCGCCCCCCCCAACGCCAAAGGTTCACCCTTTTTCATTCATTCGACGTTTCGCTCTGAATATTCCCTCGGTTCCCCCCTTCCAAACCTAGTGCCCCCGGCCATTTCTGCATTGGAACAGCACACATAACCCTTCGGCCCCTTCCCCACCCTCACCGTGATATGACTTTTTCTTGTTTTTCCAGTTTGCGGACTATTTCTTCCCCCCCACCTTTCCAGTCAATTTTGCCGCGAGATCCCATTTTCTCTTTTCGGCAGCTCGCTTTATTTCGACTGTCTCCCCCCTTTGAACCTCGCAACTTCGAACCTTCTCTACTCCTCCACTCCCCAGCAGCCTCCTTCCTGAACGCTTTGTGCCTCCTTTTTCCCTGATCGGATCAGTACCAGCGACACAACAACCCAACGCCTTTCGTCCTTCTTTGTTCTTTCCTCCCCTTCCCTCGTCGTCGAATTCCTTCGATCTCCAAGCTTCCTTCATCTGTTTAACGCGTTTTGTTCCCTCATCGCCATCCAATCGTCTACCCCTTCCGGTGCCACCCAAGACGAAAGCCTTAGTTCCCCCTCTGGAATTATCTGATCCGCGTAATTTCTCTTCTCGGACACCTCAAGTCGATCTACCACTCTCCCGTTTTATGACCTGTCGTTTCTCCCCCTGGCTCCCACCGAGCAGTTCTGGCCTTATCTCTTTTCGAGCGGCCCCCCTGCGGTGGCAAAGGGCTTGCAATAGCTCAAAGGATTTCTGTCCGACTCCCACTCTTTCACATCCCTTGCTCTCACGGTTGTTCTCTTTTCCCAAAGAGCCGTTCATTTTTCTTCCCAACCCCGGGTTGACCTCTACATAGACCTGCCTAGCCTCATCAAGTACCTGTACCCCCTTTCCATACATGTTGCCCCGGTGAGGAATAAGGAAAACTCCAAGGTAAGAGTATTCTCTTTTTCATGGCCTCCTCCTTATCAGACGTCCTCTCCACCCATCCCCCCCAAAGTCTATTGACCCCCCTCCAATTAGTACCTTGCCCTCTTAGCTTTAATCACCTTTTGGTTGTTGTTGATGATCGAGAGTACCACTACTTCCCCCTCTTTTCTGTGAGTTTATTCCTTGGGGGGTCTGATCAGGCTTTTGATCCTATTCAGGTCCCCAGCATTGACCTATAAGCTGACGCTTAGGTTTCCACTTTTTTCCCTTTTCACCCCTTCGCTGAGTCACGACGTCCTTATTTATGCGGTCTCATTATATTTCCCCCCAAGGTTTTGTTTTTTTCCGTCTATTTGTGCAACTTTCCCCTTTCAGTGATCCTTTGTTTGCCTTTTTTTTTGACCAAGAATTTGTTCCCCCCGTGCACTGAAACGTTCTGCCCCATTTTAAGCCATCCCTGCTTCGTCGACAGCTCTGCTCTCACCCCCCTGGTTGGGCAATGTGTTGACCCTTCCCGGTCACCAGAACCCCTCCCCGAGTGTCATCGCCCCTCTTCTTCTTTCTCCCGGTGGAATTTTTTTTCTTCTTATTTTGCGTGCTTTCCCCTCAAATGCTTTCTTCAAGTGCCTTCTGGCGATTTTCCAGTCTATTTCTCCTTAGTGGTCCCCCCTCCGCTTGTACCTTTTAATATCGCTTGTTAAGCGAGTTGAAGGAGTAGGACTAAGTCTGTTTATTTCAATCCATTCCTGCTGCGTTTTTTTCTTTTTCTTCTGCTTACCCCTTCATCCGATCTTCCCCGGAGGCCCCCCCTCGAATTAGTTGTATAAATGTCTTCTGTTGCGTCACCAGTGCTTTTGTTTATGACAGTCCCCGGCCCGCGATCTTGGCCGGACTAACCCAATTCCTGTATCTTTCGCCTCCCGTTCGCCTTTCCAATTTCCCTTATCTTAACCCCACCTTTAAGCTCGTCCTGTCAGAAACTCCCATTTGGACGCCGGAAGTCTTCCCAGAGTCGAAAGCATTGTTTACGTTCTATATGTCCCTAATTCTCTTCTCCCATCTCACATCGACGTCCCCCCCCCCCCCGCTGTAGTTGTTCAATTCTCCCGAATGGAGGCTGATAGACTACTCCATCTCCTTTTTCTTTTTCGTTTTGATTTGCGACCTGGTTTAAGTCCCCCCCCTTCCCTGCAATGAGACTTATTCGCGATTACTGTATACCACGCGCTGGCCCCTTTCCTAGTTTTCCCCTAGGTCTTTTTGTTTCGATTTCAATCCTTGCCCCACTTTCCCTCGTTTTTCTTGTATTTTTTGCGCCGGGCACACTTGACTGATGATTGATTTCTCCTGTTTCAACCCCCTTTGCAATTTAAGTACTCAACACTATCCCTCCCGGTTTTGCCGATGTTTCACTATTGTTTTAGCCTCGGGCTTTCTCCTTCGACAGGCGGAACCTCTATTTGAATTTTTTCGGCGCCTCCCCCATTTTCCACCGTTTGGGGTCATTCACACACTGGAGATCCCCACCACGTCCCAGTTTTCGCCTTTTTGAAGACCCTGTGGATTTACGCTCCTCTTCCTTTTTAATCCCTGGATTGTTCTCTTCTTCTCAGAGCAGGATCCCCCCCTAGTGCAAGCCGATTTACGATGTGGCCGCTCCGGTCTCGTGGTCCCCGGCCATTCGTCACCCTTTCCCTCTTTATCTCCGCTACTTTGGTGTCCGTTTGGTTGTTATCGCTTAAAGTGTTAGGGATCCACACATTCCCTTGCTTTCTTGTGACTTGCCCATACCCTTCCTCACCACACTCATCACCACTTTCCTTTCCACTCCCCTATTTTTTTTTTTTTCCTTTCACCTTTCCTCCTCGTTTTGAGAGCGATCCTGCAAAGATAGTTTTATTTGATGGGCTTTTTTGATCGAATTCTTCCTCCTCCAATCACGTTTTGGCAGGGTGTGCTATCACTTTCTATTCCCCCTCTCCCCCCGCGTTTTTTTACCACCCTTTAGAGGAGTCCTCGTGAGTAGACAGGACCCCCCCACGATACGGTTTTCTCGACCTTTTTTTTTTTTTTTTGGTCTCATTGCATTTTTCCCATCGGCAACCGCATCCCTTTGGTGGATTGACATCCTTATGCTGAAGTGACATACGGGACGTTCTGTTTTTCACATCGCTCTTCGTGTTTGTTTCCGCCGTGAGGCCGCTTCTTCTAAAGTGTACATAAGGTTGTCCTTGTCTCCTCCTTCAAATCAAAATTGGGTACAGAAAGGGTCGCCAGACTCACGCCACTCTCTTCCGAACGTATGCCTCGTCCCCCCCCTTTCTTTCCCTTAATTAGGCGGACGGTTAGGGGTGTTGTCAAACCAGATAATCATCAGAATGTGTTTCCCCTTCGTCCCCCCAAATCCTCACTTTTTTTCCCCTGCAAAGCATTGAAATTCTCAACCTTTTTCTCCTTTCTTGAAACCCCTAGTCAAAACCCTTCGTTGCTTAGGCTATTCCGTCGAATTCCTCTTCCGGGTTCCTTTGTCCGTGGACTTTAACCCCCCCTCCTCTCCCTAAGCCCGCCTCTTAATGGATAGCTGGAAGCCTCCAAGTTATTGAACGATAACACTTTCTTTTAGCTTTTCTGATATTTCAGCTGCAAGCCCCCCCGCCCACCATAGAAACCCTACGTCCATTAGAATATCCCCTTTTTTCCCTACAACGTTCGTCCCCCTTCCTCTCACGTGTGGATTCATGTTAGAGATTTGTATTGACGCAATTAAACACATTTCCATCATTTGTTTTTTCTTCTCACCTGTTCTCTTCTGATTACATGAATTCTCTAAGCCTTCCCATGGCACCAATTTTTGGCCCCCCCTTCCGGACTCGCCGAAAGGCGCACCTCCGATTGTGATAATAACTTAAATTCCTTCTCGAATACCCGCCCCTCCAACCAACCCCTTACCCAATGGGTTTTGTTTCCCCTCCCCCGGGACGTTTTCTCAGTCCCCTAGACAACGCGCATCTCTTCCTTTTATTTTTTTCCCTCATTTCTTACCCTCTACATGCCCGACACCAGAAGCACAATTTCACCCATATTCCCCTTTGTGTCCCTCTCTTTCTCTTCATAAAGGCCCTGCCCCCGTAATCCGGCGCTTTGAATCCCTACGATTACCCCCCCTTTTCCTCTTTTTGATTGACCCCCCTGCTGCCAGTGCGCAAAACGTTTTTATCTTCTAGAGTCGAGCTCCGTGGCTTCCGTGATTTCTTTTCCCCATGGATTTCCATATCCTTCGTTCTTTTCCGACAACCCGCTGCCCATCATTCCATTTCCAGCTCGCATCCCTTTTCTTCCCCCCTGAGCCCACGGTTCCAGGCCGTTGTCCCAAACCGGGTGGTAATCATGGAATTCTACCTGCTCATAATTCGTTTTAACCTGTCCACCCTTTTTTGCCAGGTCCTTTGGCCTCCCGCGTTGGGCGTTCTCTTTGACATTACGCAATCCTTCTTTCCTAAAAATCTGCCCAACTCTCTTTTCTACCTAACCTCTTCCCTTCCCCCTTTTTTACTCTCTCCTCTCGTTTTTTCTCTCTCGGCCAAGGGCCGGCCCCAATCGCAGATTTGGTAGTGCCCCTTTTTTTTTCTCTTTTGTCGTTTTTCCCGCTGATCCAGTCTTCGTTGCGTCCATGTCAAAAATCCCCCTTGACGCCTTTTTTCCTTCTTTCCCCCTACCTTGTAAGTCCTCGATGGTTTTGCAATTTGTTTCCGGCCGTCTCAGTCCCCCTTGATCCCCCCGTTGTTTTCTTTGGACAATGCCCTCGAGTCTTTCCTGGACGGGACTTCCAATTGGTAGTCGCCTCACACCGTTTTATCTGGACTTCCGGGCCACTTCCCTCCCTTTATCCCCCCCTAGATTTATCCACTTCTAATGCGAGACTGCCTTTTGTGAGAACTTTTTGGATACCGGCCTCCAGGACGACCTTGTTCGATCCCGTTTATGATGATTCCTTTCGTTTCTCCGGGAACCCTTTAGATCGATCTTATCCGATCCATGACTAGTTTTTTTTCCTTTACGTCTTTGTTATCCTTCTTTTATCCGCGAAGTTTCTTCCCCCCGCTTTCTGACAGTGATCTATATCTGCTCTAAGGAGATTCTCGCCGTCCGTTTTCCCCCTGTGAGACCCCCCCTCCTCAAAATTCTTGGTTACGTTTGGTCTGTTCTTCTCTCGCTTACTTGAGGAGCACCCCCTTTTTTAATTACGTTCCTTTGGCTCGCAATCCGCCTTGCCCTTACAAGTTCTGGTTGTGTATGACCTTTTTCTTTCCTCGATAGTTTAGGCCCCGGCCCATTCGCATCCACCAAGATTCTTTCCCTGGACATTTCGAAATAGGCACGCCCCAAGACTTTTTTTTTTCCTCTTCTGTCATAACTCACCTTCATTGTGGACTAGGTCCGGGATTTCGTTGCCCCTCTTGAACTACGATGGGGTACGGGTCGCATTTCCTTTTTTGCATCTACTCTCCCATTCCACCTCACGACCAAAAAGTTCAACCTTCCTCGACCGATGTCTGTTTTCTATTCCGACGGTTGTTTCTGGGTCTTCTTTTGCCTCCTTTTTAAAGTCCTTTGCTTAACCCTACTTCTCTATACTACGCCACCGTCTGGAAATTTACTTCTTTTTTTCCCGTCTCTCACCTTTTGTTTTTTCATTCCATAACCGTTTCTGCCGTCTTCTTTTCTTGCCCCGTGAAACCCCTGAATTGTATAGGTATTGAGGTCTGGGACTTCACAGGTTTGAAAAAACCTCCCAGAAAGTACGCCGAACTCCCTATCTTTCCGTTTTCGTGACTTCCCGAAATATTTCCTGGCTGATTGCGGCAGCCTCGCTGAGACAAGGTTGTCCCCTTTCGGAGCTTTTCGGGCTTATCTCCACCTCCCCCCATGAGGGACCCTGACATGGCCCAACTTTCTATCCAGACCCGCTTACCTTTTTTTCCCCAGCCCTCAGATTCACTCTCCATTCTTTCCATTTCACCGTCCGGGCTTCCCGTGTTGCATACATACCTGGCAGTCTCCTCCCTTCGTACTTCTTCGGCGCTTTGGCAAGTTATCGTGTTGTTTACCCTCCATGCGCCCGGGGGCTTACTTCCCCTCTTTTTCCTGCGTTGTTCTGTTTCACGATAACGTTGAGTGAGCACCCTTCAAGTTGAGTCGTTCCCGCATAATCCTCCTTTCGTCGGTCAAAGCCACCCATCCCCACCTTCACCCCTAGCCCTCTTTTCTATATATTTCCTCCTTTGGTTGCGATCTCTGACCCGCATTTCTGGTCCCTTCTGATTCTTTTTCCTCCCGGTGCGATGACTTCTTCAGGTCAACAGGTCCTGTTGCCTGGTCATTTATCTTGGAACCAATATAACCCCCCAACGAAGGACCCCCCCAGCCTTTTTTTTTAGCTCCTCTTCCAAGTACGAATCACCCAACAAAAACGTTACCAGTTAGCCACAAGTCATTTAGCTTAAGCAGCTTGGTTGGTCTTTGCCTGTCTGCAACAAAACCCTCCCCCCCAGCATCCTCGTTAGTGGTGGTCCCATTTTTGCCCCCCGCCCGCTCCCCGACGTTCTTGACCTTTCCTTTTCTTTCGCGGTCTGACTTTGTTAACTCTTGGCCCAGGTTTACCCCATTTTTGTGATTGTCTCCTCATTTAATTTTACAACTTCCCTTCTCGCATTTCTATTTCTGAGTTTCCAAAGCAGCTGATACGCTGATCCTTTTTCTGCTCCCCCCCGTGGATAGTTTACTTTCCCATTCCGCGGGTGGCACCGACGTTGTTCAACACCCAAATCTATCAGATCACTTATAGAACCTTTTTTTTTGACGTGTCCTCATTCCCGACACCCCATGGGCGACCCTAGGACACCTCCCGTTCACTTAAGGGTTCTTCATATCCCTCTCCGCGATCACGTCCGTCGAAGGCTTAAAAACAACCCTGCCCCCCCCCCCAGACGGGAGATTTTTTCTCGCTCCGGATCCTCCCTTTTGAAGAATGAGGTTATTTTAAATAAACTTTTTTTTTCTTCTGTTGTTTCGTGTCGTCTTGATGTATTTTTTTTCTCGCAACCTTGACTCGACCCTTACCTTGCATCCTCCTGAAAAGAAACCCCCACTTTTTCCCCCCTACAGTCACCTCCCCCCCGGTTTACTGCCATGAAGAGAGTTGCCCGTTTTTCTTGCTTCTCATATGACCAATTTCCCTTTCGCCCTTTGGTCGAATCTTAGACCTAGACTTGGTCTACGACGCTTCCTTCCTTCTCCCTGAAGTCCCCACCCGCCACCCTCTTGTGCGACCTTCACTACCTTTCTCCGAACAGACTTTGGGGTTTTCAATGAAATTTCCCTTTTCCCGGGGAAGGCTCGGTCAGTCCAGCACAAAAACCCACCTGGCAGCCTTGGGCTTGTTTTTCTCAAAGACCTTCCTTCGTGCCCCTGCGATAGCTCTTTTCCCCTCCGCGATTTTTTCACCGAACTGACATGCATGCTGCCCGCCCACCTACCTTCCCTCCACTCGAAATTCTTTGCGTTGTAAATAGGGAATTTTTTCCATTTCTCCTTCCTAATGCGCTCCCGACGGTCCCTCATTAAAATTTTGCGACCGTTTCGGTGATGACCCCCCCAACCTGGGCGCAAACGAGACCTCGTTGCCATTCGCGCTGGATGCGCTCGGGGATTGCATACTTCAGGTCTTTCGCCACCCCACTGCTTGCCCTTTTTACCATTTTCTCAAGAACGGGCCGATTGTCTGGAGCTTAATTCCTTTTTTCCGGGTGGACTCGGTTTCCATGAGACTTAATGCATTTGAGCCTTGGCCAGCGTAATCCCTTGCCAACGGGCATCAGGAATTTACTTATATGCTCTTCCCCCGAGAAGTACGGATCGCTTTCCCTTTCCTACCCATCGCCCACCCACACTTTTATCCCCTCCCCTTCTTTTTGAAATCTCTCTCTTTCCTTTTTTTTTGAGAGATGATGTTCCTGACGGCATCGCGCCTGTTGCACCTACGTGGGGGGTGGCCATGGTGATGCGGCCGGATACCGGCTTTCCCCTTTCTTTAAATCACGCCCTCCTCCCCCTTCGTGATCTTCCAGTCTACCCACATTTTTACTTGCGCTGGTCATTCTGATGCTCTTATTGCCTAGGATTTCCGCTTCTTTTCCGAAAAGGCTCTTTGGGCATTGACCTTTCGGAGTTTCCCCTGAAATGATGTACCCCTCTGGGGTTTAAACGAACCTAATGAAAACCATTTTCCAGTCCCGAGTTCGACACATTCCCTATAATGCCATTCATCTCGGTGCGCCATGTTGGGACCCCCCCACTTGTCACCATGGACCCGCCCGTTTAGCGCCTTTTATTTTGAATCCTTCGCTGCTCTGCCTTAAGCTTGTCTTTCTCCTTCCTTTGGTGCGGCCCCCCCCCTTTGGAATTGACTTTTGTGAAAGTTGAGTCTTTGCTCCAATGTTGCCTCTAACCCTTGACAATCCCTTTTTGTACTGTTTCCTTCTGGTAAGCCCCTTCCAGAGGGGCTATTTTTTTTCTCCCCCTCCTAACAAGTCGCCCTTTCTTGTGGAGTTCTAAGATGTGCTCCTCCCGTTAAAAGGAGGATGCACAACCTTTCTCTCAGGTGTCTCCAATTTTTAGCTCGGGGATCCCTGTTTTTTTCGTTTTATGACCTCGTTAGTCACTTATGTTCCGGATCCCCCCCAATTTTCTTTACGAAAAGATCCGTTATCATTAGACTAAGCCCCCCCCTCATTTCATTGTAAGTCCATCCCCCCCCCTTTTTGGACTTAGTTCCTTCAGTGTTATTTTAGGAACGCATCATAGGTCTGTACGGTTCGTCAAGTCATTGACAGCTTTCCGACCCCTAAACCCCGACGACAACCAAAATCGTTCCCACGCCTGCGTGTCCTCGCTACAATCCCTTCTTTGTTATGATCTTTATTGAAGGCCTTCGACCCCTCCTAAAGTGAATACCTCGCTAGCCCCCCCCCCCGCTGCCACCTCCTTAGTTTTCCCCTTCTTCCCCGAATTTAAATTCATGACCCCCCCTTCCCCAGCCGTTGTCCCGCTTTTTTCAAATTTTTTTTCACCAAAAGACTCTTTATGATTCGGGTTTTGACAAGTTTTGAACCCCCCCTTCCCGGACTCAGCCGCCTCAAATATATACCCCTTGCGGTGCAACCCTTTTCCCTTCTTTCAGCGGCGCTCCCTTCCTCAGACCATGGCGTTTCCAAGCTCATTTGGTATTCTCGACACCACCCCCGGACCTACTTTTCCCCTGTACAACTGGAGATGCCCCTTTTCCCCCCCCCCCGACCGACTCCTCCTAGTTTCCTGCCACTAAAACTTGTTCAGACGATAATTTTTGGCCCCAAATTCGCGGGATGCCTTCTTTTGCAGATTTATAAGCCTAAGGATTTGAGCTTGCGTTCCCCTAGTCCTGTGGAGCATCATCTGTGTTTGTTTTGTTTCGTAAATGTCCTGGCTCCGATCGCGCTGGTTCCCGGCGTCTTGGAGATTCTCCTCTAATGAGTGAGCACCCCCTGACACTTTCATGTTCGTGACCTTCTCTAATCTATTCCCCCCCCTTCCACTTCATCAAATGAATTAAATGCCCCCCTTCTTGGATATTCTTTTCCTCCTACCCTTTTTGGTAGCGATTCCAAGCAAAAGGGTCATTTTCCCTAATTAATTTGATGTGAGTGAGTTGACGACGTCCTTTCTTTGGACTCCCACCTCCCTCCCCAATCTTCCTGGGGGTGACTCCACTCCACCTTATCCCACCCCGCAAAAACCCCTACCCCCCTTGTCAGGAGCGCCCGGTCTCCCTCCCTTCATCCCCCTTTCACCACACGTCCTGAACACCCAAGTCTAGAAGTCCTGATAGAGCTCGGTCATCTGACGGGATCAATATCCAAGCTCCAACTCTTCCTGAAACCTTTTTCATATTTTATACTGATGAATTCCGAAGTATTGTTTTCCCCTTCCCCTCTCCCGCGGGGTTTTGAGCCTTTCTGCAGCCTTTCTTTTAATCCTGGTTTTTGAGTGTCTTTAACTCCCAACCCAAGATTTCCCCGAAACTTGCCTCTTCCTTCCCCAGCCGCTGTACCTTTATCCCTATGTCTTCCCACGGTAGGGCTGTTACTTTTTTCCTTGCTGGGTTCACCCTTTCAACCCCTTCCCCCACATATCATCAGTCTTCCCCGGTTTTTTTTGCCCATACGCCCCCCCTCTTTTTCCCCTTGACTGAATGACGCCCCCCTTGAGACCTCAAACCCCTTCCCTTCCCCTTTTCATTGGCGTAGTACTAGCTCGATCCTACACGGCTGAAGGCTTAAAAACCAAATCAATAGTCCCAAACTACCGTTCCTCTGGTTTGAGCTCGATCCGCTCCCCCCTTTTCGTGAACGACCTTTTTTTCCATCCCTTTTTTTTCGGTGATGTGATGTTCCTTTTAAGCTTCAAGGCCGTCGGTTATCGAACTACAACTTTGCAATCTTGCCAAGCAACACGCCCCGGCCCTCGTCCGGATACCAGTTTGACCCAGTCGTTTCTTCCTTTTGATGGTGAATTTTTCCCAAATTTCCAAGTTTGAACTTTTGGCGATATCGTAGACTTGGCCCCTTTAGCGCTTCATATGTCCGTTCCCTTTAATAAATTGCAATTTCTCTTGAGCCAAGCCCCTTAAGGAACGCTGCTCCCTCTTTAACTTGGATCATTCTACAATTACCCCCCCAAGTAACCTTGTGTGACGGCTTTCTCAAAATACTAGCTCCGTCTTCTCCTTTTACTTTTTCGCGCGTCCAACCTAGCTTCTTGTCACCTCGCGATTGTCCTTAGCACGATGGGACAACTCGTACCCCCAGTCCACGCCCCCCCCCGAGAACTCCTTTTGATCAAGACAGGAACCCCCCTAGCGTAATTACTTCGAAGTCAGCAGGTCCCTCATAACTGCTCCCCGTCGTTGGTTTACGGGATGCCTTTCCCGGAGCAAACCTTTCGCCTTCCTTTGCTAGAGCTGCTAGACGAGTATAGGTGGTCTTGCAAGATTGTCCTATACCTAGTCGGCAATACCCCCCAATGAGTGCTCATTACACCGCGCTCCACGTATTGCGATGTTTCCCAATCTCCCTTTGAAATGTCCTTTTCCCCCCATGGTCTCATAATCGGACCTTCTTTAATTTTCTAGCTGGTTCCAGGCCCACACAAGGTCGTGACATCCCCGTTCCTCACTGAGGCGCTTTTTTTTAGGTTTCATCGACCCAGCAACAGGGATCCTACGGTTTTTCAAAATCCTCCACACACACCATAGGTTCTCCCACAGACAGTATCCTTGCACGTCTCCGTTTTCATGCGATCTTATATTTTTCCTACTCCCTCCCTTTCGAGGTTAACGTATTTTTCTGGAAAAAGACTGAGACTCAGGGCCTGCCAAGATCTTTGTGGGCCTTTTTCTTATGACCTTCTGATCCATGATTTCTTTGCAATACCGACCAGATGACGTTTTCCCCTTTGCCACCCGGTACATTTTAACAACTTTCCTTGTCAACGCCCTGATTCTCCTTTTTCCCATTCTACGATGATCCCTGTTTCCCTTTAGGAAAAGGCTTTTCTGTTTCCACCCATCTAAGTATGACCGTTTCCCGGAAATGAACCATAATCAAATCGGTTGCCCGCGGCCCCCTCTTCGGTCCTTCTCATTTTTCAACCTGACTACCTCCGATAGAGCTGAAGCTTACTCCCTGCTCTCTTAGGTTTGAGTCTTTTTTTTCTCCTCCTCACCCTTTTTTTCCAAGCTGGGGTCTCCTCCCTACCCCTTTTTCCCTTCGTCTTCCGTGAACTTACTTATAGCCCTTATTTTGCTGTTCGCCTCCCCCTTACTTTTTGGGCGGGGCGTCGTGGTAGACGCAGTGGCCCTTGTTTTTTCTTCTCACAATGGCGCTTGACATCGGCTCTATTCTCTTTCTCCGAAGGCGATTAGGACACGTGCGGGCATATTTTTCCCTTTGACACCCCGGGCTGAGGGTTTTTCTGGGTCCCTTTCTTTACTTGTGATCAGATTCTCTTGAGAGCACGAATTTTCTGGCGCGCAAGTACTCTCAAAGTGTTTGTGGTAGACCTTCGGTCATTTTTTTTGCGATAGGCATACAATTCGTATCTCGCCGCCCCGTTCTTCCTGGAACTTTTGTCTATGCCCAGTCCCCACCCTCGTAATGTAACTCACACTTTCTTGGTCCTTCGGGACCTTTTTCTTGGCAGTATCTATGCCTCCCCTTCTTTTTTACGGGCTATTTCTAGCCGTTTCTCCACTCCCTGGAAGACGAAACCCCCTCCCTTTTCACTCGTCCCACCTTGCGGCGTTATCGAATCTCAGCCCTTCCAGGAGTCTCCCTATGGATCTCTTTTGTTCCTCGACTGGCCGACTTTTTTATCTTCTAGCCTCGCCTCTGAACATTTTGACTTTCCTCGTTCCCCTTTTGGTCGAATTTCCAATTCAGGACAAGTTTTTCCCGCCGTTCGTTTTACAGTCAACACTGATGCTGAGCTCCCGGTTTGTTGACCCCGACGTTTGACATTCTCTAGATCTTCAAGTACAAATATTCCTTTTTTTTCAGGCAGTTTCCTCCTTCCCATCAGCTGCTTTGCGCATCTTCCGACATTTGCGTTAAAGTTCCTCAATGTAGTTTCGCCCCACCACCCAAGGATTTTTCAATGGGCAAGCTGTCACCCACTTTTGAGACATCCCCACCTCGTACCGAGCGACTTCCCCTTCGTCGGAGTCAGCCGATCCCTTCTCCCCCCACCACCTTCGCGGGGATTCCCCTTTATGATCTTATGACTGTAGTTCATCCCGATCTTAGCGAATTCTTCGTCTGGGTCTTAAGGAGTATTAGTGTGTTTACGGCTTCCTTTTTTTTCTCGCACTGCCGCCTGGTTCCGGCGTTTGTTATTTTTCTCTCCCCCCTTTTTTTCGCACCCCTTCCAACGTGATGTCTTTTCTTCCCTGATCTCACCGTCGTCGCACACAAAAATTTTATCACCGCCTATTTTCTTTGG
>Ga0179593_1412056_pt1 | contig 15766 bp, 13 predicted proteins | sample CZODoug2_1_08_16_FD_185931 | JGI IMG/M metagenome (GOLD analysis project Ga0179593, IMG submission 185931) | Vadose zone soil fungal communities from Angelo Coast Range Reserve, California, USA - CZODoug2_1_08_16fungal (PacBio error correction) | ecosystem: Environmental > Terrestrial > Soil >... | reverse complement strand
TCCCTCGGGAGTTTCAGGCGCTGGTTTTTGACGGCACGTTGTAAGATTTGTACAGCGTCCTCGTGTGGGCGCGCATTCTTCAACCTTTTTGGGCCTTGTCCTTTGTGGTCATTTTCCGGTGTCGTGCCCGTTTTTTTAATTCCCACTTTTGTCCCGCGCGGATGGCCTTGTGGCTCCTTATTCTTCCTCGCAGGTCAAACAATGCTAAAGTTATCATAGGGGCGAACTCGGTATTCTCGCCTTGTGGATGCCTGTTCTTTAGAGGAGTTTCCTTTGAAAGTCTTTTGCAGTAGCCTTTCTAGACGATGTTTTTTTCTTGAGCTGTTGAGGCGATTTAACATCAGACTTCCCCCGAATACTACCCCGTTTGGAGAGGGCCCCCCGGTGGGTGCATCGATGACAACTGAAAGAGGCTCCTGCTCTTAATCTGTCGCGTGACCTAAGATGTCCCTTGTTGGGGCCCATGACTTGCCGCCTCGGCTCGACTTCCTTTTCTGGGTCAAAGCCTGGGTCCCTTTAAAAGCCTTGAGACCTTCGAGACTTTTTAGATTTGTTTGCCAGGAGCAGTGCATCTCTACCCATCTTTTTGTGTTTCCTGGTCTTTGCTCGCCTGGGGAAAACCTTTTCATGTGTTGCACCCCCCCACCATTTCCTTGTAGCAAGTTCTGCGGATAGGTGTCGCTGTGTATATTCGATACGGCAGGCGACTGTGGTCCTTAAGGATTTCTCCCCAACAGTGAGGTTTGGGCTTTAAGCACTCTGGAAGAAGCATCCTTGCATTAGCCGAGGCGCGTCTTTCTTGTTCGTCGATCCTGATGCAAGGTATTTTACTTTTTATTTCTCGTCGGTGCGCGGTTCCCTCTTTCATTTCTTCGTTTCCTCCGTGGCCTCTAACGCTTTCTATTCTTTAATGCCCAGTGTGGTCTTGGTACAGGGTTTCAAAGCTGTCCCCTTTCTTTGCGTGACTTCTTTCGTTGCTTTATCAAGCTCGACCAACTAAGCCCGTTATGGCGAGTCACTTTAGCGAGTCGTTAGAAATTCTCTCTTATCCTACCTTTTCAGCCCCAACCACCTCTACCAAACCCAGTTACCAGCGAGTTTATCACAATCAGGGTATTCTTCTGTTCTTGCCGCCTTATCCTTCAATCTCTGATCTTTTTTTTTTTTTTATGGGGGGATTGTCATGAAGAGACCGTTCCCCCCACACGTGCGGTGCACCCTGTCCATTGGGCCCGAGTTACAGGAGGGGCATGACCTTTTGTGCGAGTTTATCTTTGCCCTTCCAACGACAAGTTATAATGCGAGCCTGTGGGCGTGGGCGGAAGGCCATTTCGCTTAGGGCTTGCGTGGTCAGGCGCCCCCTTTTTCTGCTGCATGCAAGGGGGTCTAAGGTTTCTTAGGGTCTCTACTCGACCACGGTCCTGTAGACGGTGAGGTTAGAACCCCCGAGACTTCGGCGATCTGTCTTGGGGGGCCCTTCGACCCTGCATGAAACAAATGGTTCAGAATTGTTTAAGATGGGAATTGTCCCGGGTCTTGTGTGCCCCTTGCGCATCTTGGGGCCAAACGGGGGTTTAATGCGAAGTACTCGCCGCGGAAGATGGTCGACTTCTGAGAGTCAAGAATGGTTGTCGCCGCCTGGCCCCTTTCTGGAGTAGGATGGAGGCCAACCAACACCCCAACACCCCCCCTGGACGTTGATGAATCATAGACCTCTACCTTGGACTCTTGCTGTCCCCCTTTTGCTATATTGATCTTTTTTTCTGGGCTTCTGAAGCGCTGCTTGATCTCTGCAGCTCAGCCCTTCCTTCTTGATGGAAAAACCTGGCAACAGCACAAACCCATAGGATCCAAAACGTGCCTTGAGTGAGGTGCTCGAGGAGGTCATCTTTTAAATGAGTGATCATGGATGATTTGACTTCGTAAAATCGGACAGATCTGTGTGCTGGGGTTGGGGTGGGGCCTTGACCTTTGTGGGTGATTGATGAGAGGTCTTCGGGTTCCATGGTTTAACGAAAAAGGTGGCCCACAAGGTTTTGCAACCCTGGGTAACAAAGATTAATAGATACTTCTCTTTCCTTCTACCCCCCCTCACGTTGTGTGGTTGCGTTGATTCTTCGGAGTCAGAGGGGTTTCTAAGAAAATTTGTCAAGAAACTGAACCCCGGGTGTGGCGTAACTTTCACGTTAAAAAGCCCAAAGAGCGGTCCCGAATATCACTTTCCCCGACATAAAAACGAGATTGACGTCACCCAGCCTAAAGCAGAGCGACCTGATTTATCCTAAAGAGAAAGCTCCTCCTCTCAATCGTGATGGGCTTCAGTAGATGCCTGAGCCACATTTTCAAGACCCTAGGAAAGTTTATTTGGGCCTTTGGGAGTGGCCCTTTGGGTGTCCTTCATGAAGGGTATGCTTCCCGCCTCAGCAGCACTCTCCCCCCACATGGCGACAGAAGAGACTCCCCTCTCTCACCCCGTTCAGTACATCCCCCGAAGGCATTGATTTGTTTTCAGACTGATTTATCTTAACCACGTCCTGGCACGAAGAATACCCTCCACCCGTTGCCATGGGCGCCATCCCCCCCGGCGTTGATCAGTTTTTAAATGAGATTTTAGGGTCGAAATTCGGCGCCATTACAGCACACGTGCCCAACTGCTCCCGTAACAGTTGAACAAAAAATGACCGAGGTCCTGCCAAATGCGGCACAGTCAGTCCCCACGGGGATTCGAAAGCCGATTTCCCAGAAAAGACCCCCCCCTTTTGGCGGTTATCAAACGACCTGAACCGGCGCTGCAGGTGGGAGCCCCCCCACGAAAAAATATTCCCAAAAGAAAACACCTTGCAAGCTTCTTTAAGTCCACAGGCCAGGAAGAAAGGAAGATCAAGCACGCCTTTCGGAACAGCAGCCCCATGTTCCCCTTTGAGCCGGCGTGGACCGCGAGACAAGCACCTTATTTCCTTGATTAAATCTGAAACCACCTTATTTTAAGCGTTATACGATCTTTCATTGGCCAAGCCACTTTCACTTATCCCAAATTTATCTGTAACGGAGATTTCGGCAGGTTCCTGCCACGGAAGAGCTCAAAAGACTGACCCCCGCGGGTTCTTCGAGACCGTTGGCAGTTTATTTTTACGTTCTAATTTTTTTGTGTTTGTTGCTGAAGCAGAGGGCAGAGGGTTCTCCGATCTGTCTCCCGTGCCCTTGCCGCCCTCCCCTTCCTTTATTTGAAGTATCCGAGATTGCTCACGGCACCTCCCCCCAGATCCGCGCCGCAGTCTTTTCCAGTCTCGCTGTCCATCGCCACTTCACGCGAAACGCCAGCCATAAGCTCGTTTATTCCATCTTGCCCCGTGATCAGCTTCTCCCACTTTCACCTCCCCTGAAGCCGCGCCCCCGCTATGTCCAGTATCATCCTTGCCCTCCCGGCAGGCGTCGTAGTTTACCCTAGGCCTTAAAGTGGACTCGACCCGGTGCCTCATTGCATTCTGCAGGTTTCCAGTCTCAGGTGTTGATACGCTCCCTCCCTATTTTTTTTCCGTCCGCAACTGACAAAAAGGCGCCGGTCTGGCACTTTGAAAAGGGCGAACCTACCCACCACCGGGCAGCCATTCTCACCATGAGGTTCACCAGCCCCCGAAAGGTAGAGCGCCGGAAACCCACCCCAGTGCGTTCTTCTTATGCCCGCCCATTGAGAAACCTCCCCAAGATCACTCCGTTCCTTGCCTCCTTTCTTGTGTTGCCTAAATCCGGTTAGGCCCCTTCGAGAAGAGCCTGCGACAAGTCAGGGACTAGAGCGGTAACATACCGTCTCCTTGTCATCGCCTTTCTCAGGCAGGCTTAAGGTGGTTGTTTAACCTCGGGCTTTCCCCAGCCTCCCTACAGTGGCTTTTGATCGTTATCTCCCCCCAGAGTGACTAGCCCCGTCTCCAGGGTGGCCGCGCTCCAACTTCTCGTCATGGCGTAATTGCCCCCCGCGGTCACCGACAGGAACTCCCACACCACAGTCCGCCGGACCTAAGTAATAGACGTTCATTTATCATCTGAGCCAAAGGATTTTTTTGTCTGGCGTGCATCGGAAAGACAGGGTAGACAACCGTCCTCCTCTCTTTTTCCCATGTGTATTTTCAGCATGAGGAAATTACGGCCAAAAGTCCCCCTTTCTGCCCCTCAGTTTGCCTGAGCTTCCAACAAAGGGGCGCTGGTTTTAACATTAAGTCGGTGTACCACCCTGCTCCTTTTCTTCCTCCCCTTTTGCCCGGCAATGCGCTTGGTTTCCGGGGAAGGCTCTTTGTTTTTGTTTGATCTCTTCTGGACAGTGTTCCCTATGCACTGTCTATGGGCTTCTGTCCACCTTTGGGAATTTTTCGTGGCTTACCGCGCCATTTTTTTCGCGCCTGCCCTTCCCCCCAACCTTCGGCCCCGTGGCCGTTTTTTTAAGAATTTTTTTCGGGTACCGCTTGAACGTTCCACAGGGTTCCCCATCGCTTTTCCCCTGGCTCCCCTCCTCTTTTATTAACAGTTTTGACAAGACGTTTTACGATCCAATCCCGTCGGAGGCGCGAGTTTCTTCTTTCACTTTTGTCAGTGGTTTTCAGATTTTTAGCCGGCTTTTGTTGGCCAGTCTCCATGTCGCCTTTTATATTCTTTTCCTGGTATTCTCTCTCACCGCTGGACAAATAAGGCTTTCTGGACATATAGTCCGCTTTCTCCCCCCGAGGGCCCCCGGATTTGTTTTTTCAGCTCCTTTAGACAGGTTAGTTTGTGATTACCTCCGAGTCTTTCTGCAGTCGCTTGTGGAATACATGGGGCCCGATTCTTCTTCCTTCCTTTCTCTCAACCCCACCTCTGTCCCCAAGGCCGGTGCGGCGTGACGATTTCTGTGGATATGTTTCGACGTAGCGTCTTTCTCCCCCACCTTTTTCGGACTGCCCGCGCCTGGCTCAGTGGCTGTGCCCCCCCAGTCTTTCGCCCGTTTCTTGCTTTGGTTTGCTCTTTTTACCTCCCTTGTCCGTCTTATCTCGGAAAGGGTTTAGTCATTTTTAAGGACATTGCATTTTTCCCTGGACAAGGTTCTTGTCCCTTATTTGCCCTCTCTGTGCTTCCCCGGCAGACTTTGCCCGGCAGAGAGCGTAGGGACCTGCTTTTCCTTCCTCCTTCGTTTTCCCCTTCTTTTCGGCCTTCCTCTGGGGGGGGGCCCCTTAATGTGGCAGTGTGAGGTGCGTATTGGGCTTCTCCTCTTTTTGGATTTGGCCGGCCCGTTTTCCTTGTTCAGGTGCTCAACTCTCTGTCACGTTTTTTGTCCGCTGATTTTTTCCTTAAGTGATACCATGCTCGCTACTTTCAGACCCTCAGAGTCTTTTTGGATGGAATCACCCCGACCGCTCCGTTTCCCGGCCTTCATGCTTCCCGCTCTCTCTGCACCCAATGTAAACAAACTATTTCTTCGGCCTTCCGGTCGCCTCCCACACAGCTTTCTTTCTTCTTCGGGCGTTGACTGGTGAGAGTGCCGAGGAACTAGCCGGGACCACGTTTCTTACAGTGAGGTGCTTGTCCCTTCCTCGTTCTACCCGTTTTTTTTTCCAATGATTTTGCAGATCCCCTTCCTGCCTGATGCTGGCGTAGATTGAGTGAAGCATAACGCCACTTCCTACGGGTTTTCTGTGTGTCAGGCTAGTTGTAGAGAGTCTGCTCAGGTCCTGGCCTTCTTCTTTCACCTTTTTTTGTGTGTTTGGTAGCGGGCCTGTTTCTCCTGGAAGACAGAGGGGATTTGTATTCTCTTTGCCCTGGAGCGTTGGCTTCTTTTTGGTTTGTGACTGGGTCTTCAAATGTTTGCGGCCTTGTTTTCCCCCCTCCTGTGTCCTTCTTCCCGCTAGGTTGTGGCCTTTAGAACTGGTTGTCCGGTTCGGCCTCGCCCTTTGTTACTCAGTTTCTTCTTTCTCGACCGCCGTTGTATTGGAACTTCGGTCGTTGAGGCTGCCGGGGCCGGCCTTGGGGCGTAAGATCTCGCCCCATCGTCAATGTTTTTTTAGGAGGTACGGTTGCTGCTAGGGCTTCTCCTTCCCTCTGCTCGCTACCTTTTAGCTCGTGCGCTTGATGGACTTTAGACGACTTCCTGGTTGATGGCCCAGCCCGCTACTACCCTGACTCCCTTTGCCCTCCGTGTCCAGTTCGCCTTCACTGAGGGTCTGGGTCCCAGGTCCCCGTTCATGAGATGGATCACGTTTTGTTCTTTTTTTGTTTTTGTTTTTTTTTGTTGGGTCTTTTTTTGTATAAGGGTCGATTCCTGCTTTGCGTGGTTCGCCTTCCAATGCTTGTTTGATTCTTCCCTATGGCGTGAGGGCGGTAGGGGGAGTTCCAGACAGTTGTGCGCCCCAATTTCGGTTTTTGCTCCACCCGGGGCGTTACTTCAAGCGCGACATCGATTTTCCTTTCTACCTTCCTCCTCCCCCTTGTGTTTGAGAGTGCGCTGAGCGGGGCTGTTTCGGTTGGCGCCCTCCCCACGTTTGGAGCAACGTTTTTAACGCACCGCGAAGAAGTCCCTCGACTAAATGAAAACTCGTGCGGCACAGATTCAAGAAGTCTGATCTCCCTTGCGTCAAAGTTAGCCAGCCTCCTGATAGGAGGGCATCAAGAACTTTTCTCCTTAAGCTGTCGTCATTGACCTGAGTTATAATTTGATGGTCTTGCTTCATAATGTTTTTTATTAGGAGAATTCCCATACTCATACGACTTTTCCGAAATCGGCAGCAGCAAGTCAGGAGGCAGCCACTTTTTCGAAACCGTAATATCAGTACCGAAGGCCCGGGCTCTGGCCCTATCAATCCAACTTTCCTTACACCTCCAGGCTCCTGAATTTTTCCCTATGGTGGCTCAAAACCCCCTGCTGCGCGTATGCAGTTTTTCCCCTATTTTCTTTCCTTCTAGGACGGTGAAACAGAAAACAGGTGCCAACCTTTCTCTAAATTGTCCCCCACCCGTCTCTTGGCCCATGCCTCGGCCGTTGACCGCAAATGTTGCTTTCATGTTCAACACCAATCACCAGTCCCCCCCCCCCACCCAGTCTAGCTGAGGGTCCCCATCAATCATCCTTCTCCCTCTGCCGTGGTGCGAAATTACAATACAACCCGTGCAACCCGACATCCAGGCCAATTCCCATGATGCCTAGATTACTCAACTCCCCGGTCAGCAAAAGCCTTCAACTGAGGCGTCAGGAAAATTTTGTCCTTTAGGTCAACTTTCCCCTCCACGAATAGTGAAGTATCGTCCCCCCCAACTTCCCTTTACACCTTTCCTGCACTTTTTCGTTTCAGTATCTCCTTAAAAACCTTCACTATGCCGGTGGCACTTCTCTTTCCTGTTCTTCCCTGCCCGCTCGGCAGTCAGCTTCCTCCAAAATAACCCCGAAGTGGGAGGAGCTTTCCCCTACTCCCTTGTCTTTTGCTTCAAGTGGTCGGTGCTGAGAAGGTCAGCCCCTTCAGCAGTCTTCGGGCCGACCTCGCCTCCCCTTGCCCTAAATTCCGGCGCAGAAAGCTTAGGCTGTCAAGTAGCGTCGAATTTCTACGGCAACGGCGTTTCTGTTAGGCAGTTTTATCATTTGCTCCCCCCTGTACCCAGCCTCCCCACCCTGGTTCGTCCCTACCCAACCTTCGTTTCGGCCTTCCTTTCGCAGCGCCACTACCTGAAGACCGTCACACATAAGAGGAAAGGACACTAAAGTCAAGTGAACTAAAGGATTCCGGATCCTCTAGAACTCGTCTCCGTTCCCTAGATCGGATAGTGTTTATTCTGAACATTGCTTGTAGGCTTCCCCCGTTTTCCGCCAATCTGGGGCATGAGTCCCTTCTCGAAACCGGCGAAGGGTTCATGACGGAAGCTAGGTACCCAAGGGTGGCCCCCTCCAGAACAAACCCTGCCGAAGTTTGACAGTGGGACAGGGTGTGCGAAACAGACCGCACTCAACCTTGAGGATCCTCTCACGACGTAACAAACGGGTTTCCGCTAATTGAACTGGTGAATCAAATCCACCAGTTCGTCTTCACTGAAGTCGGGAATTTCATTTTCGGGCTGGGTTTGTACTATCCCCCTAGTTTTTTTTTTCACTTCTTCTGATTATATTTCGCGACGTCCGGTACCCAGCTCGCTTTCATCGTAAGCGCCAGGTCGACCCTCATTTCTCCCTAAGTCGGCCTCGGTTTGGTCACTTCCTCCGTAGCCGGAACGCCTCTTTTCCCCCTATTGAATCCAGAAATGAGAAATTTCGAGACGATCCCAAAGGCGAGAAGGCGTAACGGAACCAAGAACTCTAAGTGCGAAATGCCCTACGTTTGACCACAAAAAAGTTAACCCACCGCCCAAACTTCTCCTCAGAAATCGTCCCCTCCCTCTCAGTGAGGATAGCATTCTAAACGGCTGGGCTCTATTTGATCTTTCTTCACCCTTGTCGACAGTTCCGCTGCCCCGGGAAACTGTTGGCCTTTGAATGTTTCCCCCCCCCTTCTTGACAATGAACTGCACCCCACTTTTTTCCGCCTAAGGTTGTCACTTTATCGACCAAATTGGGTAGCTTTCTACCCTCCCATTGACCCCCCCCCTTTCCTTCAGGCTGCCCCCCCCCCGCGGCCGCAACTGTCTGGCCACAAGAGACTTTATTTCCCTCTACTCCAGTTTTTTGTCTTTCTTTTAGAGGCTTCCTCATTTACGTTGACGCTCGCTGTGCGTCCTTAATTGCACCGGTCCACGTTGGGTAGAGATGCATTTTTCGTTGAAATGATTTCCCCCCCAAATTCGGAGTACCGTGTTGCCTTTCGTTTTCCCGGTGTTGGTGGCTTTCACTGAAACCCGGGACCGCGCTTCGGTTTTTCGAACCCTGATTGCCCTCTGATTCCCATGCGCAGACAAACCTTTTGCCGCATGCTACCTCCTTTTTGCGTTTTTTTTTGAGTCGCCTTTTTGGGTGCCTGTGGCTCTCTCCGTGTTGTCACTGTTTTGTCCTTGGCTTGTACGTGCTTTCGCTGGAGCGCTTAAGGTTAGGGAGAGTAGTCTGCCCCCGTTCCACTCGGCTCGCCCGGCCGAAAGGCGACCTTCTGTTTTGCCCCCTAGCCGGCACGGATCGGCCGGAGAGGCCGCCCTTCCGCCGCTATTTGTCCGCTATTTCCCTCGTCCCTTCCCTGCATTCGCTTGTTGCGTCACCTCCAATGTATCTGGCGAGTCCCCTTAATTTATTTTTCTTGCCACACAACATCCGGCACCTTAACATTCCCGTCTCGTTTTTTATCTTTTTGAGATGTTGCCGGGAAAGTTCATGTCTTTTAACGCCATGTTTTTCGCCTGTCGTGCCTAACGGGGGACATTTGGGTCTGGGAACACCCGGCCGGGGGCGACTTGCTGCCTGGTTTTGTACTTTGGCAGACCGTGGGTTATTATGTCCCTCTTTGAGAGACGGTTAGGCTCCTTAACATGCCCACATTAGTTTTTTTCCTTCGTCCCCAGCCTGGTCCCGGAAGAATTTCGTCTCATTTCTCGTCTTTCCGCCTATTGAGATTTTTTCTGGCGAAGGTCCCTTCACCTTAGTTTGAATTTCTTCTCTTCAATTCCTCGCGCGTGTGCTCGTTTTTAGATTTTGCCTTGGATTAGCTTGAATGCAGCGTTCCCCCGGACCTTTTTATGTCGGGGTCCTGCCCCGTTGCATGTTATTTTGATGAAAATGGGCCCATCGCCTATGGCGCTTTTTATGTCTACTGACGTGATAATGACGCTCTCGAAGAAGGTCGGGATGTTGGCCTTTGCCGGTCTTTCCCCTAGCATGATTCTGAAATTTTAGCACACACACTTCGCCTCCCGCTTACATCTATTCGGTTCTCACCACCCGCTTTCCTTCCTCCTTGCTTTTTTCTGACTGCTAGCGTTCCTCCGGCCCCTATCCGGTACCCCCTCCTAGGCCTAGCTGATTTGGTTTTTTGTCAGCGATTCTCCCCCCCCCGTGGCCATTTTTTCATCTCTACCCGAAGTTTTTAACATCGTGGTCCTGAATCATTAGTGGCCTATACACGCAAATCTTCGTTCCTTTTTTTGGTTTGCTCGCTTAATGACAGTTCTTTCGTCCCGGCCTCCCTGCAATTGGAATGATGCTCCAGGTTGTTTGCAGGGTTCTTGGTCTTCTCCCCCAGGAAGCGACTCTGGATTTGCTTGATTGATGTGCCCCGCGAGTCTTTGTTTCTGGTCTTTTTTGGGCTTCGCGGTTGCCCCACTGTTTATCTGTTGATATTTCCCTGGCCGCTCCTGTTTGTTCACCCTTTTTCGCGTTGGCAAGGGTCTTTTAATGAGCCGGCCTCGTTCCCGAGGGTAGCGTGGCGACGCCGTTGTTGGCGAGTTTTCCTTCCCGGGATTTTTGTTTTGTTGTAGTGCGAATTGGTCTGAGATTCCCTCCCCGCCTCCGCTAAGGCGCCTTTAACTTTTGACGAGTGTTCTCTTTGCTCGTTGTTTCTTGTCTGCTTTTTCATCCTCGACCATGATGAGGCACAATCCAATTCCTCCAACCATCTAAAACGTTCCTCGGTTGCCAGGGCGCGAGCGTATTTTCTACTCCGTGATTCCTGGTGCTGACATTTCTGCCTTTGTTTCTGACTCTTTTGCGCTGTGGGACTCTCCTCTCCTCTGGGTGATTATTTTACTTTTTTTTTTCGGCTCTGAGGTGTTGGGGAACGCAGTTGTGTATCCAAAGGTCGTTCGCCCATTTTGACCTCCCGCGCAGCAGACATTCTCTAGAGTTATCCTCCCAATCCGTCTTTTGTTGGGAGGTCGTAGGTCTCATTTTCGATTTACCATCCCCCTGTTCCTACGCATGGCGCCCGGGATTTACCCCCTGCCCCCCTATAGACTACCCGTAAAAAACCCCCTTCCCACAACCTCGCTGTCCTTCCCCAGCGACATTCGTTTGTACCTGCGGCCCCCCACACTGAAGCGCTCCCATGCTAAAGAGAACACGACGGTTTGCTCCCTTGTCTTTGGCATTTATTAAGTTGTGTGCTCTTCAATGGTTGGGGGGACTCCATTTTAGGAACGGCAGATTTAAAGGCACAGCATTAAACCTTTCCCCACAATTTATGCCGATAGCTCCAGTCAGTCCAAGCAATCGCTGAACAAAAGCTAAAGTCAAGCAACTGAATCGCCCATCTCGTGCCCTCTGGATTCGTCGCACTGTCTTCGGACAGCCAACCTCAAAGGGCAGGAAAAGCCCACAAGACCCAAGAAGAAAAGAAAGGCACAGCCGACTCTCCTCAAACCACACCAGGCCCCCCCCTTCCCCCGCCTTCGGGCTCTCTGTCCCGCTCTTGCCCCTATGCTCTCGCCAGGCGGATAAGGATTTTTTTTCCCTCCACAAAAGGCGACATAAATTGGTCCCCCTACCCATTGCCCCCCTCGTAAGCGTTTCCAGGACCCCCAGCAGTGCCCCGGCAGAAAAATGGGTCAGAATCCCCTGAGCACCGGAAACAAAGCCGTCCACCCCATGTCCCCCACAAGAGACGTTTGGCCAACGCACACCTACACACCGCTAGATCGATCCCTGGGAGAAACTCCACACATAAGCAAACCCTTTCCGCCTCCTCCCCAACCCTGTCCAAAGCTAAGAACACCGGCAAGGCGCCAAGACGCTCAAATTCTTCCCAGGGCACACTACCCTCGAGGCGCCCGTGGCCGGGCGTGGAAAAGATGACTCCTAGCTTCAGTAACTCGAACCTTCGTCCCACCCAGGCTGCAGATTCGGGCCAATCCTGCACCTTTCCAACGCCTGATCACCTTCGATTTCCTCTTTACTTCTAGACCAGGCCAGATCTCAAGAACCCCTACCTCTTTCTTGATGCATCCCAGTCGTTTGGTTATGCAGCAGGGTGGGATCCGGTGGTTGTGCTCTCCCGGTAGTTTACGCCGTGAGGTGACTGCCCGACGCCCGAGACTTGCGTGCAGATCACTTTTTACGGCCCCCGGAGCAAGACGGCGCCCCCACTCTTGAAGGCGGAACGTGCAGACCTTAGACATACTTGATTATACAACCCTTGGCCAATTTCGTTCAGCTCTCAGCCCCCAGCACAACACAGAAGGAATTTGTCCCCAGCGGACCCTTGGATATGACCCCTGCCTACGAATACAATGGTTGTCCCCTTTTCTTTAAAACAGACAGCGTCGAGAAGCTAAGCCAGGTATACATTCTACAAATGCCGCCCCAATCGAAGCCCTAGCACTAGAGGAAGAAGCCGTCACCGTTGGACGAATGTGAGGAGGTCTCGCGTTACCTTAGATTTACGCTCTCTTGCGTTCATCGCGTCTCAGTTGGCTTACAGACGTTTCCCACTTCCATTGGTCTTTCTTCATTGAAACTTATGTTGAGTTTAGAATCCCGGACTTTAGTGCGTTGCCAAACAAGAACAAAACCCCCGGAAGAATTCTTTTGCCCTGGGAGGGTTGTGCACCTAAGCACTGCTAACCCCCACGTGCTTCGACGGACGAACCAACGTTTCGTTTTTTATCGCCCGAGTTCCCACCAGCCACCCCCTCGTCCGTCATTTCGGGCATTTCCTGTCCGGCTTTTTTGCGCCCATAAAGGATGCTTCCGGCTAGGACCAGAGTCGGAGGCGCATTCCTCCTGTCCAGCCTTTTTACTCTCTCCCGCCGGCGCACCTCCTCTACCAATTTTTTTCTTTTGTAAGGAGTTCCTGGCCATTTGCAACTCCTACTTTCTTATCGAGGTGATTCATATTTCATCTAGTGAAGATTCCGCCTGCGTCAAGATTTACACAGCGGGATCAGCCGCTCAAAGGTTTAACCAACAAACGGCCAATTCCCTCCCACTCGCCACACCAAAGGGGCCCTCCCCCGTGAGAATAAGATCAGCCAAGATACAGGTATTCTCAGTTGAGACAGTTTTTGTATGACGCGTTGCTTCCATACTTGTTCACTCCACGTCCTCATTCCGTCACCTTTATGGCCGGGAATTACGCCCTTTACCCACGTTTCACACGACTGCCAAGGTCGGGCAGAGTTGTTTGGTCCGGTGAGAAACAAGGCTCTGTTGGCTCCAGCCAGTTTTCCCCCCCAAAACTGGGAACCCTTCGCGTTGTTCCCCCCTCCCCCGCCGTTCCCCACTTCCCATATCTATCTTTTCCCTCCCACCGTTTTTTGATTTTTTTTTGTAAGCCGGCGGTAGGCGCTTTTTTTTCTTCCTGACTGTCACGTTTGTCCCTGGCGTCCGGGGACCTAGTCCCTCTTTGGATGATTTTTTGACATTTTTCGAATCCGTGGTGTTTGTACGCTTTGTTTCCTGGGCCTCTTTCCCCCCTAAACCCACGTTTGGAAAGATGTTGTTTTTTTTGAACTGACGCGCGTCCGGCTCCCCCAAAGCATCTGTTCCCGATAACCTTCTTGCGGGAGATCACTTATTCTTCCCTTGTAGGCCTTTGGGGTTTTGATCCAAAACCCCTCCTTTCTTGAAGTTGAGAATTGTTGAGGTTTTTCTTTTAGCCTTATTCGGGAGTGAGTCCTGTTGAGGCCGCTGCCAACAGGAGACGGACCATTTATTCTCTTCTCAAGAATTCTATTCAAACTTCGACTGGTTAGCGTGTGGGCGGTCGTTGCGGGTGCTTGTGACGTTTTGGGAGTCGGACACCGATGGTCCACCCTTACGGGCAGGCCTCCCCGAGCGACTTCTAGAATTTACGCGTGTCGATTTCCCGATAGCGTTACTGGAGCTTGTGATTAGCCTTTCGGTCCCGACGATGACGTCCGATTGGGAGGAAACCACAATCACGGGACCTGGACCCGTGCACAGGTTATTTCTTCGTCAGCGCCTTGGAGTGGTTCCCAGTGCTTTTCAGGGACTTCGCTACCAGGCATGTCGGTGAGGATGTGATTTCTTGCTTGTTGCAACCAACAGGCCCAGGTTTTGGACGTTGCAGTTGTGGGTCAGGTGTGGTCTATTTCGATCCTGACCTTTTTTAGCCAGGTTCAGCGGACGACTGACCCCCCCCCCAGTGCGGGTGAAGGCAGGGATCCTCGCCTGGAGATAACGGCACCGATTTCCAGGTCTGCCCCTCGCGCTTCTGAGGCGAGTTTGTGCCCTCGAGCCTGCCGGTCCCCTGTGAAACCGTTCCCAGTGGCGGTATATTTTGGTCCGGCGACTCTTCTGGCCCCTTTTTCTCGCCTCTTTATGTGATTCGGGGGCAGGCAGGCGTGTTACCAGGGGCTGCAAATGCCAACTTTTTTTTTATTTTGTGGTTTATGTTTTTGTGTGGAGTAGACGAAATTGAAATTTGAATCGCCTTCGCATATTTTTCCTTGCTGCGATAGGCAGTGCTTCATCTGCGAGTTTTTTTATATGTGCTTTCCTTACCCCCAACCCCCCTCCGTCACCCCCCCTCTGCCCGGCTGCCTTGCCGTTGTCGACCACCCGCGGATTGCGCTGATTCTCATCTTGGCGGCCATCGCGGTTTCCTTCCTCCTGTTACCTTGGAGGGTCTGTTGACCACGGGGACCTCTTTTTCCCTTTACTTTCTTCATTGACTTGTTTGGTTGCCGCCGAGTGCTACCCGTAGACGAGCAGGTCTCGTGTCCCGACTCCCCTGTGCTTGGACGTGAGTCGTATGAATGCTTTGGAATTTTTGAGGGTTTGCCTTTTGGGCTTTCTCCAACAAGAACTCCTGAGGGGCGGATCGAGTTGCAGGTTGCGGGGCCAGGGATTTGGCGAGCGGTTGAAGTTCCTGTTCTCCTTTTATAGGAATCGGTTTTGCAAATTTAGACCTTTTGGAACTTTTGCTGTCCATTCTACGTCTTGCGGACGACGTGGCCTGATCCCTCCCTCCGTGTTTTGGTGGCATTCCTGGGAGGATTTGTTGCAGTTTCCTTTGGGGAAGTAATCTCTCCGGCCTCGTTGCGGTACTCGGTTGCAAGCTTACTCTTGCATGTTTTCTTTTTAGTAATTGAGATGAGTCAGTAGAATGCTTGGGCCACCCCGTCACTACTGGGAAAAACCACGTATAAACTCATGTGACCCTCTTGAAAGGAGGGCCTGACAGCTTTCATGGAGTGTTTTCTTCGAACATGGTCTTGACTCCGGTTGATCAGGTTCTGTGTTTTGAGTAAGCTGCGGTGGACCTTAGGAGCGGTTCTCCATTGGCGATAGGCGGAGTGTGAATGAAGGCGGTAGGCACCATTTGCTTCGACACTGTGGAAGACAAGGATCCCTAAGACCTTCATCTTTTCCATGTGGTTTTTTCTTTTTGTTGTGAGAGAGAGAGTTTGCGGTATTCTTTAATCGCCAAAGGTTTCGCACAAGGAACCTTGCGCCCCCGGGGAGTGAACCAAACCTTATAACGCAACTCTTCAACCGCACAAAGACGCACGGGCCCCCAGCGCACCAACCCTATTTGAAGCGGCACTGCGTGAAGAAATGAACTCATCCTTCCTGTCATCGTCAGGCGCCCGTTTCCGTTTCCCGTCAGGTGTGTTTTTATGACATTGATGGTTCTCCGGAGTCCCCCGGGCGTCTATCAGCAGTTTTCATACATGAGGCTCCGAAGTATCTTTTTTGCACCGCACTTTACAGCCGAATTCAGTGCGAGTTCCCTATTCCCTTTCATTCCATCTTGAACGCATCACTACTCCCCTGGGACAAACTAGGACAGCCCAAAACATTTTAGTACACGTCCTATTGCACGGCTTTCAAGCACCTGTGCCCCCCCTTTGCGACCATTGTGCAGTGACTACTGCAGGCCAC
>Ga0179593_1550702_pt1 | contig 15767 bp, 17 predicted proteins | sample CZODoug2_1_08_16_FD_185931 | JGI IMG/M metagenome (GOLD analysis project Ga0179593, IMG submission 185931) | Vadose zone soil fungal communities from Angelo Coast Range Reserve, California, USA - CZODoug2_1_08_16fungal (PacBio error correction) | ecosystem: Environmental > Terrestrial > Soil >... | reverse complement strand
CTCTCGAGTGATGTGCGCTTCCATCCTTCCCTTTTTCAACTCTCCTTGGACGTTCAGAAAAGAGGCGGGGATGAACTCGCGCTTCTTTCCCCCCCCCCTCGCGCGGCCAAGCCATTTTTTACCTCTCTTCTCTTGCTTTTTTTGAAGTGACACCAGCTTCTCCTTTTCCGACTGCTTTTCGTTTAAAACTTCCTACCTTCTACACAAGTCTTCCCCCCCTCGGGGTTCTTCAACTGTCCTAGCGAAAAACTGCTTTCCATCTCCGTCCCCTAGAATTTTGTGAAGCTTAGAGTATAGTTTTTTCTCCCCCGGAAGTCGTCTAAAGCGTTTTCCCATGCTGGCAGTTCGGATGTTGTTTATTTTCCTCTCCCTTTGCGTTACCCCTTCCTGTCCCTGAAACGGGGCGAAACTTAACTCCTTGGATCGGCTTCTTTTTAGCCGCCCGCGACAGTTTTTTTTTTCTGGGTGAAAGTGGTCTCTTAATGCCTCTTTCCCCTTTAACTTTAACCACCCCCTGAGTCTCCCCCCCCTCCCACCCCTTAGTCAGCCCGATGGGGCGTGAACCCACCCCTTTCTCTTATGGTTAACCCTTTCATGAGGGAACCAGCCCGCAACCCTTCTTTTTCCCCATGTCTCAAGGGTGTCCACCCTAGTATTCCTTTTTGCGAAAACGTGAACCGCTTTTTGTTTCCCTACTTTTTCTTTTTTCCTAGCCTTTTTTCCGCACTATAATTCTGAGCAGAGTCGGGCCCTTTTAGGTCCAAAGCAGCGCTTATTTTTTCCACCCCATTCATCGGATTTTTTCTAATTCCATATTCGGAGGGGTTCTGTCCCCCTCGACCGTCTCAACACCAGTCGCATTTTTCCCGCTCCAACTTGTCCCCCGCCCCGTACCGACGAAATTTTCCATCCTCCCACACCCGGCTTCGTTTTTTTTCGGCAATCCCCAATTCCTAATGATCTTTCCAGTTTCCCCTTGTTATCTTTCCCCCCTTATGGTCAGTTCGACGGGCCCTCTTGTACGCAAGGCGTCGTCTCTTGAGTCCTCAGGCAATGGCTTTTGTTGCTGGCCTTCCCCAAAGACCTCCTTTTCCATTCACCAAGAGTCCCTTCCTCCCCCCATTTTGAGCAGCGTCACCTGAGCCATGGAATCTTTCTTCTGTTGAATTCTCCGGGATGCTCGAAGTTCGTTTTTCTGTCTGATCGACGCTATTTGAAGACCCCCTCCCCGTCCACTTGTCCCCACGACACAGTCACGGCATACCTTACGTCACTCGCCAAACCCCCCTCGATCATTGGAGGTGCTTTTCGTCCCAGCCTTCCTTTTCACAGCGTTGTCCAAACTCCCCTTTCTTTGGGTACCCGACATCTGGTTAGGAATACCTTTTCCGGTTCCTTTTTTCCCCCCGCAGGAGCCTATTTCGGCGGGTTCCTTGTTTTGTACTTCCTGCGATGGTGTCCTCTTGGATCCGCGGTGTAAATCACGATTCGCCCCACAAACAAATGTGTCCCCAGACCCTGACAACGCAGGAACCGAACTTTCATCCCCCCTCAGTGAATCCCTGTTCATGCTTTGTCTGCTTGGCCCTCTGCCCGTTCAGCCTGTCAAGGGCGGAACTTATCTTAGACTCCTCTTATACAGTCCCCCCCCCCATTCGACGATAAAGCCCAGGACCATAGAATAAGAGGACGGTTGTGTTTTTTTTCCCCTCGCCCTCAGTACAAGAATGGCACTGGATCTAGGGTTCTTGGCGGGGGACTGAAGTCCCTTCTCATCTCATTTCCGTCCTTAAGGAGGAGACTTAATCATTCTTGCGGCCCCCCACCCCCCCCCACCCCCCTCCTACCCCCCCCGAATTTAGAATAAAGTAGATCTCCCAGAGGGACCTCCTTTTCTTCTTTTGGATACATCTTTAATAAAACTTTTTTTTCCCTCCTTTCCTCCTGCTAGAGTTACGAAAGATTCCTACTTCGTAGATGATGGAATAACCCCCAAAATGAGTCCTACTTGATCTTGTCCCCCCGTTCGACCGTCGATGCTGGAAGTTACAGTCCCCTTCATGTTACTCTCCGCCTTAGTGCGGTGTTGAGGGCCTGACTGCCGTGCTCCTTTTACCTAATTGAATAGAGGCCATCCCCCTTCATTCCCATTGGTTCTCGGATTTTCCTTACACCCCCACCTTTTGATGTCTGGTGCCTCCCCATTCATTTTATCATCCCAAACTCGTTACCGAACTTGTACGGGCATCTGATTTTCTCTCTTTCTCTTCCCCGGCATAATCGAACCCATTCGCTTTCCGGGTTTGTACCGCCCCATTCCCCTTCCCGGACCAATTCCGAACGGGATTAACGTCGTTTCTTTCGCTTTTTTCCGTTTCCCTTTCTTGAGGCGAACTACTCCTTTAGACCCAGCAAGTCCCCTTACTAACTTATTTCCTCCGCTTACTTTAGGAGGATGTTTAGTTTGTGGGTTTTTGTTTTACATTCTCCTTCTGATTTGCGGTTTCTTTTTTTCTCCCCCCCTTTGCTCAAGTCAGATAATTTTAATTATCAAAAATAGAACTTTGCCCCACCCCCCGGTTTCCTATGACAAAAAAGCAATTAATAGTGTCATTCAGCTTATGAGTAAGAAACCTTCACAACTTTCACTCTAGTTTACTAGGAAACTCCAGATTTTTCTTCGATAGAAATACCTCGTCCCCTCTCCCTTCCTTTTTTTAAGCCCCCTTCTCCCCGATGTCTTGCCGCGACTCTGATTTTAGAGTCTTTTTTTGTCCTTTTTTTTTACCCTTTCCGGAGCATACATGTGCACGGTTCTTGCGTCCAATCTCCTGGCTCTCCATGGGGGTAGAGGAACGAAGGTGGCACTCTTATCCCCCCCCCTTTGTAGTGAGCGCTTGTCTTCGATGTCTATCAATTTACTATATTCCAAGTCTGCTTGCCGCGCCCGATGTGAGGAGGCAACAACATTCTTTTAGTTTCTTTCTTTCGTCTTTTCGGCGCCGGTGATTTTCCGGGAGACATGGCTGACCCTCTTCTCCCCCGCGACCATTTCTCTTCTTTCGCTGAAGACCTTTGGTGTTAGCAGAACAAAGAAGCGAGCCAGTTGCTTCCTTCAGTGCCTTCATCTTCCGGAAGCAGTAATAGCACTGCTCGATAAAAGCAGTTCTTTATCTCTTTTCTCTCCTCCCCCCTTTTTCTTCCTCTATCAAATGCAGATATCGGCGGAAGATGACTTCGCCAGACATATCGAGAATAACTATCTGGTTCCCTATTTTTTCTAAGCATGGCTAGCTTCTTTTTATGCTACCCCCCCCCTTCCCTCCTTCTACCCCGAATTGAGAAAGCCACGATTAGCGGGAGCGACGACCAAGCGTTTTTAGCCCTCTTATGCGGCCGAGATACCCCCCGAAGACGTCTCCCCTTCGCCCTCCCCCTTTGCCCCCTGATAAATATGTCAATTGCGTCTGCCATCTGGACCCCCCCTTCCTTTAAGAGACCCCCGTTAGAGACACCGTTGATCAGGAAACAGGCCTCCCCCCCTCTCTCTTTCAAGCCCCCTCATACAGTGACAGGGACGACTCCCATTCCCCATTTTGTTCGTGACCTCAGATTCGCTCAATGTCGCGGTACCCTTCTCCTTCCCCTCCTTTTCTTCCCGCCACCCTTCTCTCCTCTGAACATATCGCCTCCGTCTCGGTCTCATTTCCCCCGGCAACATCTTCTGGTGTCGATCGGTTCTATTCTGGGACGTGATGAATTGTGTTAGGGTTCTTACGCAGCATCTCCATCTTATTTGCATATGAAAGCTGAACCCCTCATTGTGTTCCCGGATTCTTTTTTCAGTCTCCCTTTTTTTTTTTTTTAACGGGGGTCGAGCCCCCATGGCGCCCAAACCAAATAAACCTCACCATGAAGTCGTCCATATTTTCCCCCCGCTACATCGCGTTTGAAGCTTTGCATTCAGAAATAACTCAGCCGAATTCTCACGTGGAGATTTTTTCCTTTCTCTTTTTTTCTAACGTTTTCCCCCTTCCGGCTAAGTTCTTCATGCAGACCCGTATCCTTTTTCTTCCCTTTTGGCTATGGCACATCGTGCTTTTTTTCTAAAACCCGAATCGATGGTTCTCTGTCCCCCTTAAGTTTTCTCTTCCGTAACCAAGAAAATCGATGGACTGTCCTTCCCCCAAGTTAGGTCTTTAGTTTGCATTCCTCTTCCCCCCCCCTTCCGCTATTGTTGTCACCATTGACAGAATCAAATGGTTTGAATACCAGGAGACCCTCTCTTGTATTTCCTTCAAAACGGTGATTTTTTCCCCCGCTATTGTCACATTTACCCCCCCGCTGAGAAAGGAAAGCAAACACCTCCTGAACCTTCTCCTACCCTTTTTTGGAATTGAAGGCACCTTCCCTGAATCGCCCCCCCGTCTACGTTTTTCAACACTTCCGTCTCACTTTTTATAGGCTCAAGTAAAGAGTGGAGTGTACTCGTTCAACTCTCCCCTCCCCTTATTCTCCTTCCTCCCAGGTGAGTTTCAGTCTCTTTAAAACAAGCTCTTCTTTTTCTCGCCTTTTCGAAAATTTTGGATAACACCCACAGGCGTTGGGGCCGGCACTTCCTATTACCCCCTCACTTTTTTCTCTTAACGTATACTCGCCGGTCCCAATCTGATTTTTCTCTTCCTTCCCCCACTCTTTTCACGGGGATCTGCCAGTGATCATGAGGGACTTCTCGCAGCTAAGAAAACTTTTAGGCTTCTTGGATTCTCCATGCGTGGGCTTTTCCAGAGGTAAGTCTTCTAACTCCCTTCCCTCGGTACTTACCGTTAAAATTTCTCCTAATACCACAATCCCCGATTCACTGACTCTTTTCTTCCTCGTGTTCTTTCGCTGGGGTCCCACAAGTTGTGTTGATTGCGTTATCCTCTACCTTTTTATCCGCAGGCGAAAACTCGTCACATGTGGCCCCACCCCTTATCTCCCAAGAGTGATCGCCCGTTAAGCAAGTTTGGTACCCTTTTCCCTACTCGTATACACTTGTGGCTTTTGACCCTCTCTTCCTCTTCCGGTACCTAACCAACTCCCAACCATCTTTTCTCAGACCCTATTCTTTCGATGAGATGTTCAAGATGACGAGGTGACTTTTTTCCACCGATCTTTTTATTGCATGTTTATTCCCCGAGAGCTTTGTTTCACTCTACTTCCTCAGTCAATTTATCCTGAGGAAAAGACCCCTTCTGCCAGTTTAGTGATTTCTAGCCTGCGATGACCTCCGGGGGTAAGATTCTGTCCATGTCAAGCTAGGTTCTTATTTTTTCCTTTTGCCGCGAATCAATGCCCTTCCTTGGCCACACGCTTAGTCGTCCTCCCTCTACCTCCTGGGCCCTCCAAATGAGTAAACTTTCAGCTAATTAATGGGCTACCCTCCCCTTGGTGTTTTTCTTGATGAACCTTGGCGTCTGTCGGTATATGTGTTTACACCGGGTGGACAACCCCCTTTCTCCTCTCCTTTTGGTCTTGCCTCCCCACTCAGCGCACCAATACCGCCGTCTTCAATTCCACTTTCGATGAAAGTTTGGTAATCCGGCTTTCTTGGGCTCCCTTTTTCCCTTTCTAATTTCTATGCGCCATCTGAGATCCGAAGGAAATTACATTTTCCGCCCCCCTTTGGTTCTTATTGGGACCGTGCACCTAGTGTAGTGAACCCCTTTCTTCTCTTTGCCCCGAGTTCTTTTCGTGGACACGCTGTAAAGAAACGTCAGTTCCGATTCTGGTGGGGGAACGTTGCCCAGCGGGCTTCTTTTTGATTTTCTTTCTCTGGTGAAGTGCTGGTTCCCACTTGTCAAGAATGAATTACTATTCAGTTAACAAGAACAAGTTAGCGTCCTCCAACTTTCGACTTCTGCTACAGAGTTCATTTCTAAACGTTAGACATATAGGACTTTTTCCCCCCCCACTTGAGAGAAAGAACCAAACAGATAGCCGTCCCCTCTTCCCCACGCCTTTTTCCTTGCGGCTTAAGTGACAATCCTTCCGCCGCTCGATAAATTTTGGCCCTTTTTCGGGTGTTTCTTTCTCCTTTGAAGAATCAAGAGGCAGTTTTTGATTTTCCCTTTTTTCATTCGCCCTCAGGTGAGAACCAAGTCCCGCTTTTCCCTTAAACATCCTTTCTCCTTCCTTAGGTCAAGCACATGCTTTTCGCCCTTCCCTTTTGTCGTCAATTTCGGTGATCTCTTCCGTCTCTCTCTATCGTTTGGAGGACAAAGAGATCATGATTTGGAAGTTCGCCTTCTTCTTTATGCCCGCTATATCTACTTCCTACTACTACGGTTTGTTTTTGTATATCTTTCGTTTTTTTTTCGAGTTCGCGGCTGCCAAAAAGAATAGATTCCTTTTTTCCCAGTTCCCAGTTAGGTGATGAACCTTATTCATTCGATCAATCATCTGTTCGCGTCTAGTCGGGACATCTATCGAATAGTTTTAGCTGCTTCTTTTTTTTCCCAACTCCCTGGTACCGCAAGGATTTAGCTGTGACCTTGCCTTCTCGGAACTGAAGACCATCGGGATTCTTTCCCCTCACTAGATTTTTCCGATTTTCGCGGTAGAGCACATCCCCCCTTTTTTTGCCTCCATCTGGCTTGTGAAGTTGGCGTCTCGTGCAGCCGAAGTTTTTCTTTTTGTAATGCAACGCGGCGGAGTTTTTTTCTGTTTCGGGGTCCTTGATTTTCGACGCGAGCAGGTAGATCTTTTCGTCCCCCTCTTTGCACATGACGGCGCCGGAATCCTTTTTCCAGCCGTCCGGTGGGTGTGTTTCGTTACTTCTTGGTAACGTCCCTAAGTACTTTCCTAACCTTTTTAGTATCAAAACACAGAGAACGTTTTTTCAAACTGCCACCTTTCTTTGATTTGTACCCCCCGTCCATCTGGTCCTCTTTGCTTCCCTTGCGTGTCAAAGATCCAGTTCCCCCTCTCCTTGCGCTTTACCCCTGAGCAAACTGGTTTCCTTAGTGTTTTCTCTTCCCGCACTTTTCAAAACGACGCCCTAGTTGGAGATCTTCTTTTCTTCTTCCTTTCGCCCGCAATATCATCGAGGCAGATTCGGTCGTTAGGAGCCTTTCCCCAAGAAAGCTTTCTTCCAAAATTATAGGCTTTCTTTTTTTTTTCCAATGTGGGCACTATAGTGTTTAGCATCCACTAGACGAGAACAACAGCGACTTTTTTTCTTCTTCAGTTTTTACCGTTGGCCAAATCCACACTTCCCCGCAAAATACCAAGTCATCGCATAACAACCCCTCGGGTCCCGAGCTAAAAGTCTGAGAGTTCTGGCGTGTATGTTTACCTCCTGTCTTTTTTCGCTTTTCCTATTGTAGCCCTTGCGAGGGCGCATTGCCTTTAGCGGAATGTTTCCGGTGTTTTTTCTTTCTACACCCCTAGTTGATGGAAACAATGACACCCCTGCTTGCATTCTACCTTACTCCGTCCCCTGTCCCTCCCCCTTTCTTTATTGTTCTGGCCTTGTGATAAAGGAGAACGGATGCATCGTATATGATTTCCTCCGCCGGGAACTAAACTGCCTCGGCTACACCCAGTTAAACGGGCCATACACTTTTAAATCTGTCTTTCAAACCTTTTTCTAGCAGAGGTTCCCCGGGAGTTTCGTTATTTCTTAGTAGCCCCTCACCGAGGTCAAACTGCCGCCCTCCCGCTCTGGTTTCTTACTTTAATCTTAACCCTTCAGTTCTCGATTGCATTCGTTTCGTCTCTTTAGTTCCTATAGGGGTGGATAAATTGTTCTTTCCCCTTCTGATTCTCTCAATGTCTCTCGGTGGTTTTACCCTCGGACTCGTCATCCCCCAAAAACGGTGACCAGACTCGCCCGCACATCCCTTCTTCACCCGGTTCTTTGATTGGGTAGGCTCTTTTTCTTTGACCTGGGGCCCGCGTACTCCCCTTTCCTTTGGCCGTGTTATCGGATAAACCGGCCCAAGCTTCTTCTCACCCCCTTTTTCCCCCCTCTTCGCGGCCGGTGTCGAGCGTCGCTGGGTTGATCCTGCAGATCCACTGTCCCTACTCCCCCTGTGGACCGCTGTCTCTGTGGACCTGAGCTCCAACTCCCTCTATACTTGGTCTATTCGTACCGATCAGTTTTAAGGAGTAATCATCCTTGTTTTTTTTGCCCCCCACCTTCTCTCCTCTGACTCTCTCCGCATCTTTACCCTTAGACAAGAGACCAAGCTAGGGTAAAGCTCCCATACCCCCCCCTCTTTTTGACTCCTTTCGACATTCGATCGGCGGTTCGACCCCATCTGGGACGTGCGCTCCTTTAATAACCCCCCCCTCGGCTCCCCCTCCGTCATATGAAGGTTACGTAAACTTCAAGTGATTTTTGAATTTTCATCTCTCCTAAGTTTCCCTTTTTTTTTTGACCGAGATTTCCATATGAATACATCCCTTGTTCCAAACTCCCCCCCCTTTCTCCGGTGATTGACTCCACCATTGATTGCTGTATTCCAATTCCCACTGTTCTTGGTTCCTTTTTTTTCCTCCCCCCACCAAGTACCGAACTTGTTTCAGGACCATTCATCTATTTTTACCCCTTTTTTTCCTCCCCAGCTCCTTTCACATCGATTCGGTTTGTAACGACCGCACATTCTTTTTCCATCTCTCCGCCCCCCATTATTACAGTCCCCCTCTTTTTTCCCCCTAGGTAGGAGGTTGTTGAACGTAGTGCCCTGACCTACACTTCCCGCACTCACTGTGAGAATCGGTTACGGTTCGTTTCATTTCTTCCGCGTTCGTCTTTTGGGGGTTCAATGTCCCGTTGGGGATTTGTTGTTTCTTCCATTTGGTGTGCTCTGCCCTGTTCAGGCTACTTTAATCCCCCCTCGCCCCTGCAACCCCTTTTTCTCGTGGTTTTCCTTCACCAATATTAGAATATAGGTTCTTTTCCCTGACTTCCCCCAAGTCACGTCCCCCCAATATCTCGGACCCAGCAAGAGTGGAAGACTATACCTTATTTCTTCTTTTTCCGTTCTAATTGTTAGCCCCTTTTTGGAGACGATGTGAGAGCCCGCTTTTTATTCCCCCCTTAGTCTTTCTCCCGAGAATGATACGACGTCGTCACTTCTCTAACTCATTTGAGGTTGCTGGCCCTTGCTCCTCACTGGTAGAGATAATGGGTTGTTCCTCTGTCTTTTTTTTCCCTGGTTTATCTTCGCTCCCCGGGATTTTTAGCGCGCGATGCGCGGATCATTGATCTACCTCCCGTTCTTTTTAGGACCTATGACCGATGGATACTTGATTCCCCCTTTAGGAGACCTTTTCCTCTGCGTGATCTTTCAGGTGACATCTCTCTTCCCAGACTGGCTGAAGCTCGTGCTGCCGCTAACCCCTCGGTTTTGCTTCGATTGCCGCAGGGTGTGGTTACTGCAGCAAATAACGCGCTCCATGTCCCCCATCGGTAATTCGTTTCACTAGGACCAGTAATCGTCCTCCCCCTCTATATTTCCCCCTTATCCTCTTCCTCTCCTCATTTGTTTTTGATGCATAACTTCGTCCTTTCTAAGACGTCTTCCATATCGGACCGATGAGGTAGCTGTTTTCCCTTTTTTTTTTTCTTTTCCCCCCTTGGTAGAATCGATTGAGCACGCACAGATTTTCGCGTGCGTCCCTCCCCCCATGGTGCAATTCGAGATGTAACCGGCCGCTCACCTTTTTCCAATTTTTTAGTGTGCTACATGACCATTGGTCATTGTCCCGTTCCCCCAGTTCCTTGGCTCTATTCGATACGTCGAGAAATCGCAGCCAAAATACCGGTAGCTGCCCCGGTGGATCCTTTTCCTGTTCCTCTTCTCTACCAGTGTTGATAAATCCAAGCCTTGACTCTCCTCCCCCGTGCGGGTTTTTTCCCCGTCCCCCTCCCCACTTGGAGTCCCGTACTCGATCCGTCTCGCTCCCGACAAAATCGCCCTGTGAAGCCTTATCCCGTCTTTTGAAAGTCATTCCTTTCCTTATCTGCGTGTTCTATTCCTGGTTGTCCTGTGCCATTCCTTGTGCTAAGAGTGGTCGCCAGTTCTACGACATATAGACTTTTTTAAAACTTTCAGTCTATCAAAGATTTTGTCCCCCTTTTTTACTGATGCGGCCCCCTTCGCTTCCTTATCTAGCCCCAACATTGCGGCCCCCACCCCCCCACCACAAAATCCCTAATGCCGTCTCTCGGTTAACAACAAAGATACATCCTTACCCTTTTCCCTCCCACCCAGTAACCCCGCCTCCTGGCGTTGATGTTACTGTCTTCAGTGCGTCTTCGTTCCCACTCTCAATTTTTTCCCAGTTCGATCTGCGACGTAATAACGGGCGCATTGCTTTTTTGACCTTCTGTGACCAGCCCCTAGGAGTTTTAAACCCGTTAAATCTGGTTAGAGGTGGCCTTTTTCGCTTTCCCCTTACCCTCCGAAGTTCCCCCTCAATCAGAATGGTCCCTTCCCATGCGGTACTTGCTTTCTTCTCTTGCTCCACTTCACTTGGTCAGGCACCATGACAGCATCAACTTTTTTGAGGCAAACCCTTAACCACCTTGTTCCGGACAACCAGGTGACCCCGCTCCCCCTTCCCCATCTTTCGGAGCCCGGCACATTAAAAAAATATGCCTCCCTGCTGTTCAAACTTCCTTGGAAGTTACGGTAACCCTAACAGGAGACGTTGTCCCCCTCCTTCGTCTCCCCCCCATGTTCCCTCCTTTCTAACGAGTGGGGACATCTTACCCTCTTCCCCATACTCTTTTATCATTTTTTCACCAGGTTTTTACTGCACCCCTTTATTGTAGTTTGTATCTGGAATGCTATATACTGTTTTCCCCCGAACTTAGGACGGAATTGTTACCTCCCCTCTCTGTCTCCCCCTTTTCAGCTTGGTCTATTACGACGTAAATTACTATTTTCTTATTTTATTCCCCCCCTCGGAACGGGAGTATTGCCCATTGATAATGCGTGACTCTCGTGACAGCTACACACTTTTTTTCTTTTTTTCCCTGTCTGATTTTTTCCTTGGTGTTTGAATTCCTGTAAGATTTCCTGCCGCTAAAGGCGTACTCCCCTGCCTTTACCCCAGTACCCCCGAATAATCCCAACCCCCCCCCTCCTTTAATACCCTTTTTTCTTATGCGGTTAGGGAGGCCTTGTCTTTTTCCCTTGAGCGGCATATTGATTTTGACCACCTCTTTACCGCTTATGGAAACACCACATAGAAATCAGGACCCCTGAGTCCCTACCGGGAGATAGCTCGTGTTATCAATTCGACGTCACACTTTAATATTTCCCTTTTAAAGACGGATGGAGAGTTGATTATCCCCTTCAGTTCTCGGAAGGTCCCCATTGTAAATAGCTCTAAGTCTTTGAGTTTTTTTACATTTCTTTCTAGATGAAAGTTCCCCCTCCGTCTCCCCTTGAAGCCTTTTGAGAATGAGGGTTATTAAACGGTATTCCCTTAGTTTTCTTCCTTTCCCCTCTCCCCCACCTTTCCCCCCCGGATACAGCCCACAAGAAAAGACGTGGCCTGTCAGTGCGGCGCGGTCCCCCATTTGCGAGGACAAGATTTTCGCCCCCGTCTTCCTCTTGCTTCGATAGGGTCTGTTGTCCGGTGCCGTACTCAAACGAACTGAAGAGACTGCCCCATTCCTCCCCCGGGCAGTTAAGACTTCGAACTCGATAAGGGTAACCTTTCCTTCCCCCTTGTCTCAACTTTTCATGATCTTTGAATTAGGACTACCATCATCCCTTTGGGGATGCGCTTTAACTGGGCGTTCGTTTTTACGTGTGCCACTTGTACACACCTCCCTTCTCACTACGTAGCTGGTGTTTATGTCTAGTTTATACCAGACTCTCCTCTTTTCCCAATGAGGCCATCGCTTGCAAGTTGTTTCCAGCGCTTGGCTGCTCTGTCCCACTCCTGCTCGAATTACCCGCCCCCCCCTGCTTTAAAGACCGATCGACCAAAGTTGAGATTCGATTCCGTTGCGTGGTCTTTCCCCTCTTTTCTTCCCCCCCCCTTTTTCGCATTCCCGCGATTCGTGGCCACGATGTTGTTTTCCCTCCTCCTCGGACGGATTGGTGGGGACTTTCCTGTCTCTGCGTTCTCTCTTTTTTTTTGGTTTCGTGCACGTTGACCCTTTTAAGTGGCCCAAGTTACCCCCCCCCCAAAATTCGGAGTATATCATCAAAGGACTTCTCCCCGTTCTTTTCATTTCGCTTCGGACCGTTTTAGCCAGGAATGACCGATCTGCTCCACATTTTCTCCCTACCACTATGAAGAAGAGATTGCAAACTGCCTCGAAGGAATAGGCTGCCACGAGCCTCCCCATTTCTGAACTCCAATAGATGTGCCGCTCTTTGCTCTACTGCATACGAATACCCATTTTGGTTTCCTTGTTGCTCGGGCCCTGTCCCCGCGACGAATCCCAAGTCGAGTGGGTGGTACCCCCCTCCGTCCCAAGATCTGAATAGACTTTTCACGCAAATTGGCCAGCTGATTTTGAAAGCGGACGTCGTTTAGCTTTTAATAAAAATCCCCCCTGATTTTCCCACGCGATCTATGATTGAAAGTGGCGAGAGAAAAGATCCGTCCCTCCTATTCTCCCCCCCTAAGTTTTTTTGAGAGACTATAATTTCTGATGTGCGCCGCGATCGCGGCCAAAGCCGACCTCTTTTCCAGCATATGAGGGGTTCATCCCTCCCCTCCTTCCTCCGCGGAGAAGATGTGTTCCCTTCTTCTCCTATCGTTTTGTAGGATGTTCGTTGCCCCATCTGGGCATAACGGACTTTCGGGGAACCTCAGGGTCAATCTGTCCAAGGGAGAAATCGATTCTTCAACACGTAGAGACAAGATCCCCCATGTACTTTTTTTTGTGTTGTAGATCGTCTTAGCGGATGTCAGCAGAACCCGTTTTTAGCGTCGGCGTCCGCGTGCAATTGCTTGGCGCTTCGTGGTTGTATTGTGCTTTAGATAATTGACCTCTCTCCTCCGATTTCGGGAAATTTAACCCCGTCGCCGGCCGTTCGGCTCATTCCTCCTTGATAGCCAGCTAATGGGTGGTTCATGGCCTCTTACATCTTCTTGATTTCCCCCCTTCCCCTCTGCACCGTTCCTCACGCAAAAGAGCCTTTGCTGGGTCCTTCCCCCACCTAGGACCCCTAGGCCACGCTCCCCAGACGTTACCTTCCTAGCAAATGGGTGCCCCAATAGGGAGACCGCCCGAAACGGACCCCTCGCGCATTGGTCCGATTTTTTAGTCTGTGAGTTACGGACGCGCACTATAATTCGTCTGCCCTTCTTTTCTAGCCAAATCCATCTGCTGATTAACACAAAACTTTCACTGTCCCTTTTGTGTCCTCCTTCTTCTATTGGGCTAGTTTTCGCAAAAAATATCCGAACACCAGTCTCCCCGGCCTCTCTTAAGTTTGTCCAAAGGTGTCGCCTCAGTCCGAAACCCCCCCCCCCTTCCCTCCCCAACCAGGCCGCAAAATTCTTACTGAGACAAAGTTTGGAGTTGTTCGGTTTATTTTTTTTTCCCCACTTCTTCCGAGTTTCGCCCGCTTAAGGTCGTCCCCGGATATTGATCCGCGGCCCTTCTTTGTTTTTTTTCTCCCCGGCCCCAAGTCCCAACTAGCTGTATTGCACCCTACCCCCCGTCATCGCAATTGCCCGCGACGTTCACGTCCCCGAGTCTTGGACTTTCCCCGTAGACGGTTCCTCCCCTGAGATAGAGGTGTTCGGAGACCCACTTTCGATCCTTTTTAACCCACCATTCATCAGGCTGTCCACTTTTTAGACCCCCAGCCCTCCTCCCCCTTTCATCTCCCTCGCCCGTGTGAAGGTTAACAAACTCGTATTCTCTCTCGTGGCATTGGTTTGGTGGTCGCGTGCCCGTCAACTCGTAGCGATAACGGGTCAATTCTCCTTTATGTTCCCCTGCCATCTGCTAGGAGGATACCCTTTTTACAATTGAGGGCCTTAACGGCGATCTCTTCTTCCTTTCCCATGTTCCCTTAAGTGAGCTTTCCCTTTTTTTCCCCCCCTTCGTAAACGATCTCAGCCTGTCAACCACTTTTTTTCCTCCCTCTACCCGTTTCAAGTCCAGCAGACCCCCTCTCAGTGAACCCTCTTTCTTTTAGGACCAATTACTGGGGCACTTCGTAGCCTTGTCGAAGGGCGTTTATGTGCTCTTTCAACATCACATCATTAGCCAAGTCTCCAGTCAAACCTCTCCCCGCGTGATGGTTCTTCTACGAAGACCCCTTCCTTCCACTCCCAGTGGAACTTTAGTGGAGACTTCCCCCTCCCCCATAATGCCTCCGTCCGCGAGGAGGAAGTGACACTCATCGATGGGCTCCAATTCCTACCTGACCCTCCTCCAGTATATTCTCAAGTCTGTGCCAAGGCCTTTGGTAAAGCTCTTATAACCCTGGTGAAAAGAAGGTCCAATGAGGATCTCGATGTACTCAGTCGCGTGCTTGAGCTGCTGGAATCAAACCTTCTCCCTCCTTCTAGTTCTACGGGAAGCTAACTTTACGTCACCTCCAAGGATGTGCAAACTTTCCTTTCCCCCCTCTTTAGTGCACGGGTGTGCGCATGGCGCCCCCCCCATAATTGAATAGTAAATCTGTGTTCCGTGAACCTCCACAATTGTCCTTTTCTTCCAAAACCATTTTCTGCGTCATGGTACTGACAAACCCCTGTGGTTCCTTATTGCACACGTACGTAATTAACTTTGGAATGATTACGATTTTCTCCCCCTTCTTTTTTTCCGATACACCCTCCAAGACATACATCTCCCATCTTTTTTTTTGTGTAACGCAGCACCATTTTGCCCCCCTAACGCAATTCACAGACCGGGGATTCCTCCGATCCTTGAGTTGCACCGCCGCCCTAACCGACGACTTTCTCAGGAACCCCGCCTTCGTTACTCATTAGGAATGAAAGCCCTCAGTTTTTTTCCTTCTTTTTCTTTGGGTTGCCGACGAGTATATTTTGGGTATTTTGGGGTGATGGGTTCATGGGTGTGGTCCGACCTCTTTTTCTCCTTCCTTAATATCCCTCGCATCTGGAAAAAAAGACCCCCCTTTGATCCCTTTTTTTTCCTCCTCCAGCATCGTTGTTCTCGCGTATGCCGTCAAGGAACCCTTATCCCCCCATTCCCTTCCACCGAGAATAGAACCTTCGGCAAAACAGCCCTCTTTTTGTCCCTTCCTGAAGTCGTCCCGAGAAGGATGGATAATTCAGCGTTGACAGATGTTGGCCCTGGTCGCCACTTCTTCTCCTCGTAGTTTGAGTCAGGAGTGGATCATCTCTACTTTTCTTGGGAGCTGGAAGGAAGGTGTCCCCTTCCGCATCGCCTTTGCGGTTGGACTTCCTTCCATTCATGTATGCGGCTTGAGGCAACTTTCTCTCGGGTTGACGACGGTTGTCTATCTCAACCGGTAGTTTTTGATAGGCTTTTTCCCCCCTTGCGCTTCGCGGTTTGATCATTATATAAACTATCCATCTTTTTCTCCAATGTACCCCCTTAGCAACAACTCTTCTACGTTGCGCGCGTCCCCTGGCGCTTCACCCCCTAATCCTCCCTTTTCTTGAGAATGAAGATTCTGCTCCCTCAGGTGACCCACTCGTGACGAGCAGCGGTTGGTGTTCAGGCCTTTTCCCCCCCCCTTTTCGACTTCTTTTCGAACTCATAGGAACTCCTTTTCTATGGCACTCCCCCCTATCTCCAG
>Ga0179593_1483627_pt1 | contig 15767 bp, 20 predicted proteins | sample CZODoug2_1_08_16_FD_185931 | JGI IMG/M metagenome (GOLD analysis project Ga0179593, IMG submission 185931) | Vadose zone soil fungal communities from Angelo Coast Range Reserve, California, USA - CZODoug2_1_08_16fungal (PacBio error correction) | ecosystem: Environmental > Terrestrial > Soil >... | reverse complement strand
AGAAGCGGTCCAATGGAAGTCCTATAACTAACTGTTTATCTTGATCTTCCTTTTTGCTGAGGGTGTTTTGTGATTTTGCATTGTGAATAATTCCCCACAGCCTTTGGGCCGTCCTTTCGGACGCTCTTTTTTTTCCCCGAGAAGCGCAAAGCTCCCTTGCACTTCTTTTTTTCTGGTTTTTACGGCTCCATGTTGATTGCTTTGTCTGCTTTCCTCCCGATGGTAGTGTGCCGCCAGCAATTTCGCTCCCCCCCCCATTCACTTTTTTTTGCGTATAACGACTTTTCGTTGTGTCACACTCGCTTTTTTCTTTTTCGTTGGCTTTGAGAAGGGGTACTTCAAACCCTCGTCCCGTCCTAGAATCCCGCCCCTTTTCTCACCCTTCCTTCTGAAATGGCGACCCCAGTTCCTCTTGTTGTTGTGACGATGTATTCTAACGCTATTTAGTTTTTCTTTAGTGGAGCGAACCCTTTGATGTTTTTCGTCCAGCACATTTGCGTTACATGGTGCGTTCCAACCTTTCCTTCCACTGGTGAAGGCCCCTAATGGCTTTCCGCAACGGAGTCGTCATGTTGAACTAGAGGTTTTCATGCTTTGCGGTCCCCTTTTCCCCGCGGGCGGCGATCCCTTCCTTCCCATTCGTGAGGTTTCCCGTTTCCTTTGGTGAATGGCTGCGAGTGTTGTTTGTAGTCTTTTCTCCCAGGACGTTGCTCCCGTTCTGATCTTGTGATCACCGAGCGATGTCTTACGCGCCTTCAGATGCGCGGGTTGTTTCAGCGGAGTTTCCCCCGAAGGGACCAGCTTCCTGATTTTGAATGCCAATCTTACTTTCCCAGCCCTAGCCCCTTTGGCCCGGAGCCTTCCTTTTGGATGTTTAACAAGGCCCTTTGATCTTTGTTCTGGCTGGTCCTCCACCGTGACCTTTTTTTGAGGCGGGTTTTTAATTTTCCCGTGAACCCAACACTCGTGGGTTTTTAGCCGTTTCCACCTTTTTTTGTTTGACAGCCACCCCCCTGGCCGCCTAATTTTTTTTTAAGAATTACGTCACAGTTTTAGGGCAAAGCAAGTCTTCCTGCCGCTCTTTCTTACCTGCCCTTTTCTTGCTTGAGGCATTTTGAGCCCTTTTTTCTCTTTGACTTCACCCCCGTCCAGTGTGGTGAAGTGGATCTGGTCATCCTTATCCTCCGTTCCCCCCCCTTTATCGACCCCGCGCCTTTTCCCCTGACCTTCATTGATCGTGCCTGAGCCGAGTCTTCGTGGGCCCCTTCTTCAGAAGGCTCTTGCACCCCCCTCTTTTTGCAAGTTGGTCCCCCCCCTCCCCCTTTCTGCATTGAATGTTCCCTCGTCATCTGACATTTTGCCGAAGCTGGCTCCTTGCTTCGAGCACGTCTTTTGAACGTCACGGTACCCGCACCAGTACAAGTTCCCCCTTCTTGACTCCTTTTTTTTTAGGCCATGTCCGCTACCCAACCTGATCTTCCCCGTGGAGCCCGCGCTCCTCGTTTTTATCCCCTTCTCTCGCTGCTTCCTGTAGAAATATTTCCTTCTTGCTCCTAGATACCCCTCCTCTTAGTCCCTTGAAGCTTAAGTTCTTTTTCGAGGCGTTGCCACTGGGTGATCTTAAACTTTTGGCCCCAACCCCCCCCCACAACCTTTAACCTTTCGTAAGTTCCCACCTTTATGAGACTCGCACTCAGAGTGTGTTAGAGAATCAGCATGCCCCCACATATCCCCCCAACCCTCCTTCAAGGCCCCTAGCCGGAGGTCTGTATACCCACCCCCCTTAGGCATATAAGATTGGGATCCACGACGTTTATTAGCGCCTTCCCCTAGACGAATTTAAACTTTGACCCCATATGGGGACGTCCTTCCCTCTTTTCATGTCACCCCCTTTTTCAGCTTAGGGCCCCCTAGCCCCCGCGAGTCTTCTGTAAACCCTTTGGACACTTTCCCCGTTTCTTCCACCTGCCCGCCTTTCTTCCGTCCAAGACTTGGCCCCTTCTTTTGCTATTAGTTCCTGTTTCCCCCATTCCCTCTCATCCCGGTTTCCAGCCTTTTTCCTAGGCTGCCCGCAGCTCCGTCATCTTGCGGATTCTTAAAAGCGAACCATCCTTTTTCCCCCCCTCGGATCGCATCAAATTCGTCCCAATCTCCATCTGGATGGACATCTCTCTCTCATCTGTGTTTTTCGCCATCCATTCCGTGGAGTTTCCTTCCATTTCGCTTGAAAAGTCCCCTGAATTTCGCAATATTACCTTCTTTTCACGTAATATCCCGCTTCCCCCCCCATTCGACCGAAGATGGATATTTCTTGAAAATTCCCCCCCATTGAGCTTCCACTCCAGTATCTCTCCAATAGGTCGACTCCTTTTGCCTGAGATTGTTGAAATGTTTTTTTCCCCCCAGTGGACCGAACCTCATAACTAGGTTTGATCCCCATTGTTTTCCACTACCGAGAGGGTTCCCTCTTTTCTCACTTCCCCTGGCCCATGTATTCGTCCCCTTCTTTTCCTCTGCTCGTTTTTTACGCGCCCCCTCCATGGTGGGCGTTCGGAGCCCTTGTCAACCACTTCCCTCGGGAGTAAGCATGGCGTCATGATAGAACCCTTTTTTCGCGTCTCTAATCTTGGCTCTTATTTTTTCCCTGCATGATGACTGTTTGCCCAGCTAGATTTGAGGACTCCTTTTTTTTTTCCCTTCCGAATATTTCGCGAAGATTGGGGGTTTGTCCGATTCCCCATTCCGATGCCCTTTTCCCCCCTTTTTTTTCATCTAGCCCTCGTTTGCCGCTTTTTCATCGTCCGATACACCTCTTAGTTCTCGGAGCTTTTCCCGAGAACAAAGGAGTTTGAGAAGCTCTCGCCACTCGATTTCGTACAGTAGGGCTCTTTTCCGCAGGTGTGCCTTTAAGATGAAGCCAAACATTTTCTTTTCCACGAGTCGTCCTTTCCTCCCTACCTGGCGTCCGTGCCCGATTTTACTCCCCTTGCTCGAAGTCCTCACCCTAAGCGTTTTCCAGAATGGTCTTTCTTGCCAGGCACTCCGACTGGAAGGTCTCTCTCCAAATCGTTTTCCAGGCTCCCCTCTCCCTTTTCTCACCCGCCGCGACCCAGCGCCCCAGACACCCAGTTCCGCGCCTCTCACACAGATCCCGTGCTCCCGCTTGTCGCTGCTAGGTTTTGGCGCGTGTTCTGGGATACCCCAGGACCCCCCCACCCTTTCCCTTTTTGACTTTCCCACCGCTGTTCCACGAATCGTGACCAACTTTCTAGTCAAATGCAAACCTCAGGGCCTAGTCTACCCGGAATCGTCACCATGCAGCTTCCTCTCGGTGGTTTTCCCTAGTTCTTTTTTCTTTAAGTTCCCCAAAGTAAGCGCCCCGCCTCGCGGCAGCCTCCCCGGTTTTTCACCGCTAGGTCGGTAGATTCTCCACCCCCTATTTTACCCTGGACATTCAAACGCACAACCCGTCGAGTTTATCCGGCCTTTTTTCAGGCCCTTTAATGAAAAAGCTACACGAACTCTACCAGAGGGACCACTGTCCTTTATATTTTCTGTGGAAGGCCTCTTTGACAGCTCCAATGATTACCGGTTTTCTTTCTTCCATGCTGTTTCTTCAATTACGTTTTTAGTCCCCAACCGCCCAGAAGTCCCCCCTATTCGTCTTTATCATCACTCCTTTTTTTTCGCGCGAGCCCCCACTTCGTATGAAAGTTGACCTCTAAATACCGGTTCCTTCCCTGTTCCCCCCCCCCCCCTAAGGGTCCAAGCGCCTGCCGTGTTCTTAATTACCATTTAATGGCCCTCCTCCTAAACTCTTTCTTGGCCCTCTCCTACGCCCCTCCTGTCCCTAATCGGGGCATGTCCGTCTTTGTTCCTCAAAAGCTACTTAACCCTCCGTGAGGTCTAAGAGGTCCCAACCAATGTTTCCCCCCAGAAACCCCACCACGCTCTGGCCGGGTGCTTCTCGGGCCAACATTTTTATATCTGTGCGGCATTCCATTCCTTTTCTCTCTCGGATTTTGTATGCTCGTCGACTTTTCTGTTTTAACGCCGCAAGTGTGTCATTCCCCCCCCCCTTCTCTCCAACATTCACCTTTCTCCACTCCTACGCCGCTCCGCTTTAAGCCGATTTTCTTTTTTTTTCCTGGCCCCTCCCCCCGTTTGCCCTTTATTTGCGAGGCAGAACTGCTTATCTGGACAATCCCCTTTGTTCCTTCAACTGAGCGAGTCGTCCCCAGATGACGCCTTCCGCAAGTTCTTTTGCCCTCGGGCTGCTGCCGTCGGCCCCCCCTTTTCTACTCCCAGACAAGATCGCAACCCCCCCCCCGCCCTTTCCAAAATGCTGCAAGTCATCACTCAGGGGGGGGATCAACCAAGTTTGATCTGCAGCCACCCATTACTTTCCCTGTATCTCCTCTTTTAACCTATCCTTTGTTGTTTTTTTTTCTCGATTCATTGCCACAAGTAATCTCCCCTCCTTTTTATAGTCTTTTCCCTTGGCGTCAACTGGTTTTTCCGGGTTTTCTTTTCCCTATTTGTTTTTTGAATTTTCCACCAGCCTGGTCAGAAATTTCGCCTCCCCCTCTGTCGAAATGACATTTTTACTGCCCTTCTCTTTTTTCCACTCTTTCTGTTTATCTCCGTCGCCCGATCCCTCATTTTTGCCGGCAGATTTTTCCAGTTGTTATGGACGCGAAGGGTGATGAGCTTTTGGCTAGACCCCAGTCACCTTTCTCTCCTCGGCATTTAAAGTTTCTAACGACTTCTTCGGCACTATTGTATGAAGCTTTTTGAAGCCGTTCTTGTAGTGAAATATATTTTTTTTTCGTTGGGGAGATAGCCTTTGGGCAGACACCCCTTCTTTTATTTAATCCTAGAAGGGGCTTTTTCCTTGTCCTTTTTTTTTAGACCTCCCCACAGTAACAAATGTTGCTTCACTTCTCTAATGGCGTTTCTAACTCCGGTTTCTGAGGGGTTCCTCTGATTTTTTTGTCAACAATGCTGGTGGTCATCGTTTTTTCTTTTTTTTTCCCCACCACTTTCAGGCCATGTGAGAACGCCGAGCCCTATTTTCCGACTTGCGAGCTTTTTTCCAGAGGCGGAAGTCCCATCTTCATGATCCCCTCGGTAGTGGGACTGCGGGTTTTGGGAATGTGATCCCTGTGTTCAATGTGGTTCGTATGAGGTCCCTATTTCGGTACCTTATTTTCAGAGCTTTTCTCTTCGGTACCCCCTTTCTGGCTGAGTGACTCACCCCGAGCGATGGAGACCGATTTTCCCTTCGCGGCTACGCGTTTCCCTCACGGAAAGGCCTCCGATTGGGACAGCTTTTCTTATAAGACCCTTAAGGAATTTGCCTTTTCTCCTTTCCCAGCGTTCCTTCAGCCAGAGCCCTGGAACTATGATCTTTTTTGGTTTTTCTGTTAGTGGACTTTTTTTCTCCAGATACTTTAGCCTTTTGAGAGGCTACTTCGCTTTTATTTTGTTTAATGTTCCCTTTTTAACGCTTTTGCTGATTAGATACCCTTTTTGCCCCATTAGGGTCGCCAGCCTTTGTTTGCGTCCTCATGGCCCTCTGCAACCTCACGCTAGAAGTATTGCCCTGCAGTATTTAGTTTTCTTTCTTGTGGGAATATTCCCCGGAGTTTTCCCCAGTTGTTGAGGCATTTGTCGGTTTCGACAGCTTTTTCGCTGAAAATCTTACTTCCCGGGCTTTTTTTCCCTTCTGAGACCGCCTCCACCACACTTGTACAGCAGATACGCTCTGCGTAATAGCCCCTCTGAGTGGATTTTTAATCCGTTCATTTCTTTCACCTTGGGCCGAAATTTCCCTCCCCCCGTCAGTCTTGCCCCCATGGCCATCCTTTTCAGCACCACTGGTGAGCTGGTTCTCTTTTCATTTAGTTCTCTGTTGATTCTTTCCCACTTTCCCGCCACCAGGTGGACTAAGTTCCCTTCGTTGACATCCACTTTTCGACAGTTTTGCACCTCGGTTCCTCCGCGGCTCAGCGCTGCAATTCGAGGTGAACCTTCTCTGCTTTCGCCCTCGCTTTTCGTCTTTCTCCTCTCTTCTCTCTTCCGTTTACTCCCCCTTTCTTCCTCTTTCTCGGCCTCTTTATGGCTTGAATCTTTTCAGTGGATACCTAGACCCCCGCCTCCTCCAGTTGTCTTCCAATGATGACTGCCTCCACGCAGCGTTTGGACAACTCCACCAGTAATTTCCCAGCCCCCCCGCAGACGCCCTGCCGAGGTTTTTCGGTATCTACCCCCAGCGATCGTCCCGCTTGACGTTTATACCCGACGGGACCCCCTCAGCGCAGGACCTCTCAAAGTTAAACCCTTGCCCAATCTGGCAAGCTCGCTCTTGCCAATGGCAACTTCAGGAACCCCTCCTCTGTTTGTACGCTTGTTATTTTACGGGTGATGCAAAATCCCAAATCCGTACAACTCTTTTTTCTCATCTTTTCTCCTCCCCCACCGGCTGTGTCTCTCTAGCATCCCACCACCCTTTGTGGACTGCTCGGTCATTGATTCCCCCCCCCCCAGATGCGCTTCGGTTGGTTCGAGTATCCGGTTGAGATTGTCCCGATTCCCCCTCATTGGCCTCACGTTTCTTAACCACACCGATCCCCCCCCGCTTTATGGATGGTATTTCCAACCATCATCTTTTCCCCCCCCGTTGTTTCTTCTGAGATTTTTGACATACAGGCTGTTGGTCGCGGCAACCCTTTCCCCTTTGATGCCAATTCCTCACTCCGACAGCGAAATCCGCTTTGACGCACCGACTGGGAAATTTCCTGAAGGGGCCCTCTCTTTCCACTTTGGTTACCGCCGCTATCACATTAGGTCCCTAAGCTTGGCGTAGATCCACCGTTTCCCCTGTTAGCGAGTTTCAACGTTTTTTGCCTCCCTTTTAGCTCCCCCCATTTCATTGAGGGGTTGTTTGCGCTTCACGCCGTCCCGGTGCACACTGAAAGCCCTGATGTACCCGTCCTGGTTTTTTTAAGATGCTTTAGAGGTGAAGGAACGCGATGGCTGATGACCGTTTTGTAGTAGACTCAACTCCCCACAGAGTTCACTGGGAGCTCAGGTGAGAGATCAAAGCCCTGTACTTTTTCCCTATGCCGGTCTATTTACTGCATGATCCCCCCACCCCCATCTTAGATACTCATTCAGTTTTTAGGGGACGCTAGGTCTTTTTTAGAAGTCGTTGAGGTTTCCTCTCAATTGACCCTATTTCTTTTCCTCACGGCCATCTCTCCCAGACTCGTAGCCAGAAGAGTACTCCCCACAGAGAGGAGATAGGAGCCCTTTCCGCTTTCCCCCAGCGGGGAGACCTCGACAGCTGATTCGCCCTCCTTTTCTGGGCTTTCGTGAACCCCAGTTGTTTTGTTCTCTCCCCATTCTAAACCCCGTTTTTTTTTCAACTTTTCCCCCAACTTGATGACGTAATTACTACCTTCAGTGCATCCCGAACGCCGCTCTCATTCCGACCTTCATAAGCCAGCTTCTGGCCCGCCAATGGTATGCTGAGATTGTCCCAGCCCCCCGTCTGCTGTTCCTTCTTTCCCAATGTTTGTGCCGGTCCATCTAATCAGCATTGTCCACTCCCCTCCAGAGAATGGTCTTTCCGATTGCCCGGTTACTCCCCCGGTCGAACTTTTTTCTTGTCGCCTTTCCACTTCACAACTGACCTGTGCTCTCCCGTTTTTTCCCCGATGAGACATTCTCAAATTCCTTCCTGAGAACCCACGCGGAACCCTCCGTCCTTCCAATTTTCCTTAAGCCCGTGGCCGGATCAGCACGAGCGCGGAACCTCCCCCTCTCTCTCGTTTGCTGGCAGCTCCCCAACAGTGAAGGCCCCTCGTTTTATGTTCGCCCGGGGTTTCATTTTTGTCACTCTACACATCTCACGGACCCCCTTCCTCACTCCCCAAAACTCCCCTATCTTCCCGGTCCTGCCCCTTTTCCCCTAACATTTACACGAACTTCACGCTGTTACCGTTCACCGTCCCCTCCATGGGCTATGCTGGACCCCAGTCACGCTGACCACCGCTTAAACCCTTCCCGACCGGTTTTCAAATTTTCTTCTATTTTACGTTGCTTCCCCCAAGCCCGTTCTCCGGGCTTCTCCTTTATCCGCCTGTATGTGCAAAATCATCAGTGTCCGCTAGAAGGGTTGGCCCGCTTTTCAAGACACCTGCTTTTTTTCTTCCTATTGCCCACCCCACAGGACCGTTTCAAGCTTGACAACTGGTAATTCACTTCATGTCTACGTAGGATAAGGCTCGACCCCTTTTCTGACACTTTTTCTTGCCCCACTGTTCGGCTTCAGGCCCCCCCTTCGGGGATGTCCACCCGATTCTCTAGGGTGTTGGAAACCAACGTTTCCCTCTCACAGCCTGTTTGAGACGCGCCCAATTTAAAGCCCACGCATTCTGGCCACGAGTTAGAGACTCTCTCCTACGCATATCTTTAGTGCCCCATTCTCCTCTGGGGCTGAGGACTTGGTATCTCACCTCCTTGGGCTCCCTTGTTTGTCATTCCAAACATTATCGCACTAAATCACCGTTTTTCATAAGATTTCTCGATGTTTATCCGCCGACGATTTTCCATGGAAACTCCGATTCAAGTTGTCTTTCACCCCTCCAATTTGCATTGACTATTGCCCCTGTTCCTACATGACCCTCAGTTTTTCACCCCCAAGACTCCTCCATTTCCCAAGTCTTTCCTTTTCTGTTCGAATTCTCTTCCCTGCCCCGTCCCCAAGATTTTCCTTCTCTGAGAATTCAATACGGAGAACACCCCCTTTTTCCCTACCCTTTTTTTGCAATTCCCCGCAAGATCCCACCCAAGTCGGTGAGTACCCCCCTCCTTATTTGACACCGGGCCCCCTTCTATCTCTCCTCTGTTTTTGTTGTTTTGTATTCCGTTGCTTTGTCAAGTACTCCCGCACCTTGCGTTTGATCTTTTTGATGACTGTCGTTCCAGTTTTATGAAGGTGGGTCTTCTCGTCCTTTTGCTTATTGAAATTAACAGTTTCTTTGTTTCTTTCCTCATTGACGGACCCTCCCCGACCGAAAAGAGAGGACTTTTTCCCCCTTTTGAACCGTTCTTTTTTCCTGACGCTAGTTAGGCCAGATCTGCAGATTTCCCGATGTTTGTTCTTTAGATGCGTTTGCCCTCAAGAAATGGATGCTTACAGTCTTTCAGAATTCGTCCTTTTTTTTATCCGAAAATCGGAAGACGGTTTTTTATTTTGACAATCCGCTTCCTGGTTTTGTGTCGTGGCTGTCTCCCCCCCTTTCTTGCCTGGCCAGGTTGTCGAAGGTCAGAAGCCCTGTCAGTTGGGTTTTGGTTACCACGATCCTGCCCCAATGATATGTCCTTTTTTTTTGATCCTTCTTTGTTCTCTACCGTATACTTTCCGTGGTGGGATTTTAGTTTTGACCCTCCACAATGATGTCGTTCCAGACATATTTTTCCTTAATAGTGTGTCGTTCACACCCCCGGGCCACTTTTTCCTCCGACTTCCTGTAAGCAATTGAGTTCCTCATTTCGCAATCTCCCTCTGAGGATGAGGAGTTTTTTACCTTGCTACCCCGGTCTGTCATGACTAGGGCGTTTTCCTGTTTCCCTTTCCTTGTGAAGCTGCAGAGGCCTTTTGAGGGTCCGTCTTCCGACGTCTCCTTGAGCGTTTTTTTCACCCCACCCCTTTGTTGATCCAGTCTATCTCTCGCTTTGCCCTTGGTTTTTTTCTTTTTTCCCTCGGTGAGTGCCTCCACCCAGGTTCCCGAAGGCGACCCTGCTTAGAAGCTGTCATTGAATGTGCGCTACTTTTCTTGTTAATTTCCTCCCTTGAAAGCCTTTTTCTTGTAGACTTTCCCTCTTTTATCTGTTAGTGTCGATTTTCTACCCAGACATTGAGTCATTGGTCCGGATTGTTTAACGATCCCTTTTTTTGACGTTTGAGAGGGTACTTCCTGTCCCCTTTGTGGCGAGTAGTTCCGACTCTTTCAACCTTTCGGCGGCCAGCCCGCCCTGGCGGGCGGCTCCGGTTTACTTGACCTCGAACGAGGAAGTCTGCCCGCTCGTTCCTTTTGCCGCTTCGTTTTTACTTTCTTCCCCGGCGTTTTAGTTGCGCTTAGGCATTTTTGTCTGGAGACAGCTGACTTGTACAGCGTTGGTCTTTCCCAGGTTTTGGTGTTAGCCCCTTGTCCGGAGCCGACCAAAGTTTTCCACCAGTTTTCGTAGGCTAACCGCGTCTGGCTTGAACGTACCCAAATAGACTTTGATTTTTTCCCCCCGAGGAAGGATATGGCCTGTCACCCCTCTTCACCATTTCTTTCCCCCCTCCTTGAACGGAATTGCCTGTTCCTCGTCATCTTCAATTGCCGGCCGAAGCTTGTTGCGTAGGTCATTTCGGCTTAGTCAAGGCTTTCTTCCCCGTCTCCACGAACAAGTTCTCCTTCCGTTTACCCCCCGTTTTTCTTTTGAGCTCCCCCCGCGGTTCCGCGGTCCGCCGCGCCACCACTTGCGACCCTGTTCCTCGCTGTATGTCATGGTCTACCTTTGCTTTCTTACGTCGGTCAATCGATTTCCGCTCTTGTCTTCCTCTGACGCGACTTTCTCGTTTGATTTCCTTCTTTCAGGGTGGGCGTGACTGCGAGTAAAGCTGGTGATACAATCTTTTGAACCCCCCCCACTTTTCGTCAACTAGTTTGTTGTTTTGCAAGGATGGATTCTCACTTTTCTGTGAAGCAACCCTCATTGGCTCTCAAACGAGACAAATGCTGTTCAAGGGCGCCTTGAATCGTTATGGCTCCATGCTGTCTCCATTGTTTTTTTTTTCTTCGCCGACTTTCTCCTCCCCCTTCCCAGAGCCTCTTCTTCCTGATCACCGCCATTCCAACCCCTCGCCCAATCTGGGCACGCCTTTCCGCTTTGCCACTCCAGTCTAGTTGCGGTCCTCAACCCGCGTTTTTTCCCTTCGGTTCGGTGCAATTTTGATCCCACGACTTTCAAATCTTTTTTCTAGCCCCTTCTTCGCCTTCTCTGACCCGATTTCCCTTCTTGCTCTTCTTATACAAAACCTTTGTTCCTCCCGCCTCTGCCGGCTTTTTTTTTTTTTTTTTTAAAGTTGCACGCCGTTGGTGGCACCATTAGCGATTCGTCAGCTTTGTAACAATTGGAATAACTCTGCTAGCTAAAAATTCCGCTCAAAATGCTTTCTTTGGTATTCCACTTCTCTCTCTTCTAATCCGCCTTGTTTTCCTTGACCACCAGATGGAAGTTGGGGAATTTTCTGATTTATGACCTTTCTCCTTTCGATCTCCCCTCTTCCGACTTGCCGCACAGAGAGGGCACTCTTTCCTTGCCAGTGCAAGTTGACGCTTCCCAGTTGTGTTTTTTTTCCGTACTTATTCCCCCATTCCACTATGATGGACGATATAAATTCTAATCTGAATTTCCCCCTGTTTGAATCCCCTTTAGCCCCATTTCTACCTGTTTACATCGTTTATTTCCCTGCCTCCCTTCCGTTTTACCTCAACTTCGAAGGCCTTTGGTTTTTTTGGATTGTGTTTAATTCTCATTGCAGATGTGTAAGGAATTCGTTTGTTTTTTCCCCACGAAATTTCAATCTGGGCCGATCCGCCTGGCTGCTCCGATACGCACCTTGCAGTTTTTCACTTTCTGAGTTTGCTCGTATCATAATGATGATTGTTGCCACACCACGCTGCTTGACTTTCATCCTTTTGCCCTGAGACTCTTTCTGCGACCGAATTTTTTTTGGTGGTTTTCTCTCAGTTTTTGATGCAGCCCCCCGTCTTCAAGGCAGCCCTGAGTTCGAGAATTCTAGTCTCTTCCCCCTTTTAGCTTTTGAGAGATCGTTTGCACGCGCACAAGCTAGGGGCGACAATGCATCCCAGCGAGGCGCTTGGTCCGACCCCTAGCCTTTTGATCTTCTTTGTTACGTGACTTCAGGTATTCCCAACTTCGCCCCTGACTAATCCACATCCGGGTTTCCGTTGCCGTTGAATCCTCGCCTTCCTCCAGTCCGATCCCTTCGTCCCCCAGCACCTGGTCGCGACCCTTTCAGGTCAGGCTCCGCTTCGGGAGGGGACGTTTCACCCACCTGTTTTTTTTTGTTTTTGCCGGTCCCCAATGTCCCTGCTGCATGCCTGCCTAGCAGCCTTTCGGGTTTTAATTTCCCTTGGTTTAGATAGGATCTGCTTGTCTAGAGGATACCCCTTTTCCTTCCACAATGACCTTGAAGTTCACCCGCTTTCCCCCCCTGGCCCCGATGTATCCCTCCCCTTGCCTGAAATTGACACCACCCGGCCAGCCTTACGAAAGTCACGTCTCACTACAGCCCTTCCCCGAGTTTTTCGTCTATGGTTCTGCGCTTACCAAATACGCCCTCCTGGAGATAAAGGGGCACTTCGGTCCCTCCTAGACACCCCGAGTTTTACGGACCAGTTCACACCTTTTTTTTCACCCACGCACGTTTTTGCATTTTGCGATCTGGACTCAAGTCTCCTTTCTTAAATTTTTCCCCGACCCTACGCTTTTGACTTTCTACAGAGTTTCACATCTTTGAGAAAGGACGCCTTTGCCAAGCAAAGACCCCTCCATGCCTTTTTATAACCTTTTGTTTCCACTTCCGTTTGCTCATTTTTAAGCCGCCCTCCCCCTCTAGAGGCCCATCGTCTTTATTGTTACAAACCACAGAACCTGGTCGCTCTCGATTTTCGTATGAAGACGTTTCACTCCATCCATTCCTTACGCTTTCCCCAGGAACCCAAAGACGCTCTGTATTTTTTCCTCCTTCCCTTTTCTTCTTTTCCTGAGGATGTTTTTCCGCCGCTCTTCCAAACTCTCTGCTGAGTCCTTCTTTTTTACATCCCCTCCTCTTTCAGGATTCGGGGTTTTCTGAAGTGCGACTTGTGTTGGAATACAAGAACGCTACACTTTTTTCGGATCTACATCCCCATGTGTTCTTCAACGAAATAAATCCCAACGGCCATTCTGTCCGTCCCGGTATATCCCTCCTTCCCTCGGCACCTTCCTTTCAATTATAAAGCGATCGTTCCGGCAGTTTTATTATTCGAAATCCCGGGAATTTTTCGCCAAGGGTTTTTTGTCATCCTTCTTCTCCCACCACACAACCCGTATGGTTGGGCCCTCCGTCCCGGCTTCTGGTGCCCCGCCACTGTTCCTCCTACTTCGTGTTATGGCTGTCCTATCCCCCTTCCCCTTCTCCAGCATTTCCCAGATCGTGCTACCATGCTCTCGAGTTTTTCCCCAAAACGATACGGGCTTTGCCTCCTGTTTCGAGCCCCTCGCGGCTGTTCCGTCAAGATTTGACATTTGTTTTTTCGAAATTAAAATACCCGATTTTGAGCCATCACCCAACGCACCGGCCTCAAGCCCAACCAGTAGTGAGTCACTGCCAATTACTTTGCAACTGGTACCTCTTTCCTTTTCTTTTCCTTTTACATCTTCGTGTTGTTGAGCTCGCCTCCCAGCAGTGTCAAAGATTCCGTGACTCTCACCGGTTTGTTTCTTCTTGTTGATGGCGTCCGGTTTTTTTTTGTTTTACTGGGGTCTCGAGCTTGTCTTGAATTTTTATCAAGACGTCGGTCCCCCGAACTTTCCTGACGCGCTGTCGAATATCACGTCCCTTAGTCATCTGTTTTTGCCCTCGCCTCTTGGTTAGGCCGATCTGCAAGAGCATTCCTCACCGCTTTAGTGTCTGAATTAGTCCTCACCTTTATGGTCCGGAAGTATTTACTAGAGTGCGCAAGAAGTGGAATCCACTTCGTCTGTCTTGAGTTGCCCCATCGTGATTTGTGGCTCAGGGTGTGTTGGACGGGGGGGTACATCAACAAACCTCTGCGGCGGCCCACAGTCCGAGCATACGACCGTTTCCTCCGATCCACCATTATACCATTCCCTCAAATTAACCTTTTCGAGTCGGCCCTTCGGTCGCTCCTGTCCCCCTGGGTTTGGTTGAAGAACATTTGATCCCGTTTGTCCCTACATTGCTGTGTCGTCTCGTTTGATCCCCCCAACGTCGGCGGTGAACTTCCTGCCCTGGAAAGAATTCGTCGTCCTGCCGAACTCCTCTATTGTTAAGGTAGGCGGAGAAATCTCCTGAGCCGAGGTAGTTCGATGACTTTTATGAAAAGATTTATCTGTTTCCCGTGTTGTTTCGCTGTGTATGAGGGATTTGGTTTTATTTCAGCCCTACTACGATAGGTTCCCGTTTCTGATGTCTTGTTATCATACATAGCCCCTGATGTCTCCGACCTGATCGGTTTTTGATTTCCCCGGGAGCCGCGGTTGTTTTTCCCCCCTTGTCAAGAATTACCTCCTTTATCCCCAAACTGAGGGAATGCTTTGATCTTTTCACAAGCTCGGTAACTCCCAGGACATGTCTTGCCCCTTGTCAGACTTTCGTGAGAGTTCGTGGTCTGATTTTTTCACAGCGCCCTGAGCCGGGGAGTCAGGACGCTCAGAAGCGGGTGAAAGTTTGCTCTTTTTCCCTGAAAGCCAACGGTGGCGCTTTTTAACGACAGGTACACCTTTCAGGGAGACCCGAGGGCGGGTCGCATTCTTTTTTTACCCCCTTGACTACCTGGCCAGAGTAGGTGCTCTTCGTTTCTGCAGCTTTATATCTGAAGTTGTCGTGTATATAGTTCCCTTCTTTTTTTTTCCAGTTTTCTTATCGCGTGAGCTCTGTTATGTTTTGCTGTTTCCCCATAGTTTCTTTCTCAGGTCCAGTTGGGGACAGCCTTTGTATCCGACGCTCCCAGTTCAACCTAGGGATCCCCTTTCCACCTTGAGAGCTGCTCGGAACGCCAAACGCTTGCGCTTTCTTTACCCCCATTTTCACGATTCCTGGCCTTTGCCACCCCTTGTGGCCCCCCGCGACTCTGGCAATCCTCATCGGAATTCCCTGGCCCCCCTCAAACCTTCTGCCTCCGCTGTATTGGTCTTTCTTTCCTCGTCGCAAGGCTAACGGGTGCCAAGCCCATTTTCTTTTTCCCTTTCCTTTGTTGGACCCCGAACCTTTTTGACTGAGCTACCCCTTTGTTCACGCGGTCCTAACTCGCAATCTTCTTCCATTGGCTCGCTGTTCGGTTTTGCGCGTTCTTCCTCAGCTAACTTACCTCTTGTACCTCGGGAAGTCCCGTCTCAGTCTCGAGGCATCTGGCCTTTGAGCTTTCGAATTTATAAAGGTGATTTCCCCCCTCTCACACCCCCCACTAGTCTCGCCCAATAGTTTGTTGCCGTTCTTATACGTCCCTAGTGTTGCCCAATGCAAACCCTTCATGTCCCCACATCAAACCCCAAAATTTCTTCGGTAGGCATCGCTCAAGAGGATCCCCTCTTTCTCTTTTGCGAACCCCCAGATTTTATACTTCAAGCCATCAGCGGTGCCCTCTTTCACCGCATCCCACCCCCTTTGACCCCCCCCCCATCTGTTCCCGTCCTGCTTTTCTGTGAAACTTTTCCCCGTGGTCGAGCAAACTCTCGTCCCCGTCGGACCCTCCAAAGTTGGTGTTTTGCTCCCCCCATCCCAATCGGTTCGAGACCCATTCGCCAAAAATTTTTTCCCTCTGCTATTCTTTCCTTTAACAAGGTGTAAGCTCGTAATTGCCGGCCCTCCAAGATCCTTGTGCTTAATGATCTAGACTCCCCCCACGGCCTGGAGTTGAGAATCTGCTTCTCCAACTGCAATCTGGAGGTTATTACAA
>Ga0179593_1297834_pt1 | contig 15767 bp, 12 predicted proteins | sample CZODoug2_1_08_16_FD_185931 | JGI IMG/M metagenome (GOLD analysis project Ga0179593, IMG submission 185931) | Vadose zone soil fungal communities from Angelo Coast Range Reserve, California, USA - CZODoug2_1_08_16fungal (PacBio error correction) | ecosystem: Environmental > Terrestrial > Soil >... | reverse complement strand
TATTTTTTTGGCTGCGGCTGCTATTTCCATTCGTCCCCGATCCGGAAAAAAGGTCCATTCCTTCAGTCCTTTCCGAGTCCCCCTTTTCCCATGATTGGTTCCTCTTTATCGGCATGAACGGGTTTTGTGTTAACCTACCCTTTGACAATTGGATTGTAGTTTTAGATTTGCGGACGCGTCCGCAGCTCTTCGTCGGGGAATCGTTCACATTCACAGCTGCAAAGCATAGTTGCTACTTCCGAGACTCCTTTGGCAGGAAACATTTCGTCAATGTAGCTCTGCATGGCCCCCTCCCTTTGGAGGTTTTTTTTCCCCCGTTCCGTCAAGCCAGAGACGGCCGTTTTTTGACGAGTTCAAATTGTTTGGCAGCCCCGCGGATTCTGTATCTCCCTTGTGCGGCCCTTTTCAGTCAAGCATCTCGGGCTTTGCTTTGATGTCCTTACATCCCAGAAATACTGATGCATTTTCAGGTCGTTACCCCAGCAGTCATCTCAGCTCCCTTTCTTCTCCTATACCTCCTGTCTTCTGATACATCTCGGCCACCTGCGCTGGCAGGCGAGTTCTCGGCTCTGGGGGACCTTTTCACGACGTCGATATGAACTTTTCCGAAGTTTAGCACCGAATCTCTGTTGTCAGTTCTCAAGCTGGAAATTGTTTTTGAGCACCCCACCCGGTGTGTCTTGACGTTTTCGGATTAATTTAGTTATTCACATGTCTCAACGTTCCCTGCGTAAGTAGGATAGGGATTGAAGAGCCTATTTCCGCTTTTTGGCGTTCGTTGAAGAAGAGGTTTTTTCGAGGAAACCTTCCAACGTTAACGCCACTACACTTCAGTGTAGAGTCCGCCCACTCGTCCCACCTCTTCAGTATGATGTCGAACTGAGCTTTTGCCGTCTTTTTTTTTACCACTGTAGGTTTCTGACTAAGGAGGCCCCGTTTCCATAGTGATTTTTTTCGGTACCTTCGCCATGAGGCGTTCAAAACCAATCAAAGCTCCCACTAAATACTTCTTCTAGGCCGAGGAGGTGGTAATAAGCAGATCGGCTCTCTTTTCGGCTGGTTTCCCCCCCCCTGACACGGGTCCCTGATTTCTGCCCTCCCTAAGAGCCTTAATGGACGCACTTTGAAGTCGTCGATCGAAGATCGTAATCGATTCGGCCGCTTCAGGCTCGGAATAGGTCTGCGAATCTACGATGATACCCCAAAGTCACGAATTCCTACGTTCACTGTGCGGGTGTTGGTCTTCGCTGGCAAGTATTTTTTTTTGACCATAGAGCAGGTCCGTTTTTCGATTTAAAAAAGATTGACCGGTTTAACCCCTACCCCGATCAGTCCCGAACCGGAATCCTGCTTTCTCAAGTGAGTACTCCAGTCCGACCTCATACTCCTCTGCGTCTTGTGTTGTGAGGAGCTCCCGCGCCGGAAGGTAGTTTCCCGTCGCTTCGGTACCGTTGCCTCTTTTGGTAATTTGTCTAAGGCTTTCAACTGAGTTCCTCTTTTTTTTGCGTCGAGGATATCGCTCGATACTTTTTGGTTTCGCCACCTGACGTGCTTTAACAGTGCAATATTTTTCCTTTGGGGCGCGACCCTCATTTCAACTTTCGCACACAACGCTCATATAGTTTCGTTTAGTCACACCTCTGACTTTTTGCCCATCGCTTAGCCTTTCTGCAGGGGCTTTTACAGTTGCCTAGAATTCTGCCAATTTTTGAGAACTTCTGCGGCGGTTCCATTGTGACCTGAGCGATACTCTCGTCCTTTTGTGGAACGTGTTGTATCGCACGTTATTTCTCGAACGGTGAGCGGACTTTAATCGAGGATGAATTCCGTTCCCTTCAGATTCGCACTAATGGGGACATGTGTTGGAATCATTAAAAGTGATTTTTTTTGCGGCTTGCCGCCCTGATGGCATTTTCTACCTACTGGAGCGTAGTATAGACAGCGCCTGTTTTGAACTTCTTTCTTAATCTTTTCCGTGAAAATCCGTGATGCCCCCGCTGATGTGAAAATTTCTGGACGACTGAACCAGGTATATATATCAATCTCTAAAACTCTGCTTTCCCGATGAATGCTTTTCGGCTTCCGCCTTTCTCATTGCAAAATCATTTTCCGATGATTATTTGATTGGCTTCTAAGTCGTGTTGGCGGGCTATTTCAGATCCTTTTCGGATTGCGGTTGTTTGTTCCCTCATTTTTAGGCCGTCGAGACGGCCCATTAGGAATGCTCGGTAACATTTAGAGTTCCTCTTCTATCACGGCTGTCAGACTCTGGGCGAGCCTCTGGCTTTGGGGGGAACAACCTGAAGCGATTGCCAGCTCTCGATTTTTGCGCAAATTGCCCCTTTTTAGTTTTTTCCTCCCACAGATATACCCATAAGAGTATGCAGATAAAAGAGTACAAGCCCCCCCCGTAGGTTGACTTCAAATACCTTTGTTAATGAGTTTGTTTTGGATTTCCAGGCATTCCATTATCTCTGTCTACCATCAAAGTGTTGGGGTTTTGGACGGAAGCAATTTAGTATGTTTTCTTTCCCCCTGAACATGCTGTTGTCTAGCAAACTCCCCTAACATTCTTTCCCCTAAATTTTTAACCCGCAAGTTTAGTTTATGGAATATGTTTTTTTCTAGTGATGGAAGAATCATAATTCACTGGATCGGAGATAGGGTGCCTTTCTCCTACACCGCTGTGTTTCATCCTAGTTCAGTCCTGAGTTTTTTGTCACCCAAAGGACGTCACTATAGCGGCTCGCGGCTTTTAAGCTGAACTCCATTCTTACTTTAACTGTAATTTGCATTTGAGGTCAGCTCGGGGACGTCCCGTCTCTCTTTTCCTCCCCGGGTCTTTCCACCCCACTCTCCTTTCCTTCTTACGTCCCCGGTCAACCATGTACGTTTTTTTTTGAAATCCTTGGTCCATTGTTTTCCGTTTTGCCCTCATAGAAGAAAACTCCCCGTCGGATGACTATACTCGAATGGTGAGCATGACCGCAGGATAGCGTAGAGCGTCCAGTCGTCAGTATGCCGTTTTACTGCAAAGGGATATCAAAGGACCTTGCTGTCACAGTAAGAATTGGACCTATAGGGGCACAGTATCTTCCCCAGGTCGAACAAAGGCTCTTAAATGGAATTCCTAAAGATCCCAGTACAAACCCATTACCCAATCGCACCCCCAGCTTGATTATCTAAGTAACGTTTTGAACATGAGGGTGCATATCAGAGAGACAATTTTCAGAACCCGATCCCTCTCCAGATGCTACTAGGTTTTAAACAAAAGCTAGTGGCCCCTTTTCGAGGTCGTTTTTGATATGTTAATGCTTTCTTACGGACCTCGCCTACCGTGAATAGCCCCGCGCTCTGTCGGCATTAACTTTTTCACTTGTACTAACAGCCGTGGTATAGCACGTTCTCGATGCCACCCTTCTAGAACTGAAGGAAAAGGTTTACAGCCTTTTCAACTTACGGTCCGTTTGTTGAAGCTACTGTTTAGTCCATCTTTCTGATTGCGTCAGGTTTGCGTTCTTTTTTTTAACTCGAAAGCTACTTTCCCTCTGCTTGGCTACGACTTCCCTGAGCAGCTGCTTACATTTTGCCCTTGAAGCGCAACTAATTTGGTGGTTTGGAGAGGATGCGTCCTCTCGAGGCGCAAATCGGCCTCGTATTGCTGCCGTATCCGAAAGCGGTGTCCAGGGCAATTTTGGACCAGATGATCCCTGAAGTGCCACGCCCCGTCGCTTTGCCTTTCTTCCGAACGGAAATAAAAACCCCTTTTTCAAGCCTCCCGATTAGTTTCGGGAGCGCGGGTATGAATACTTTTTGAAATCGGATTGATATGTGCAAGTGTTAGGTGTCCTTTTTTTCCCGTGAAGGGCCTCGAACGTCAACATATTCCTGAAGGGTATTTGCCTTCTGATTTTTTTTTTATCGCCTTTAAGACATGAACCGTTTTGGCGGTCCCTCGGAGCGATTATGGATTACGCCCGCTGTGTCGACATCCAAAAGTGGACTTCGCAACATGCTGTTGAGGTAAAGTGCCCAAAGTACTCAAGCGCGGAGTTCTCAGTTCTTCGACCTGAGTGGAATTTTTCTTGGGATAGAAACCGTCCCTTTGGATAAGCGTTATTAAATTACGTCTTCCCATGATAATGCTTTCTCATGGAGAAGTACTTTTGTTCAGGGGAAGAGGATAGTGGTTAGACCCCAACAAAATAGAAATCTTTAGAACGGCCAGACCGTCGTATGAATAGTGCCTCTATGAGCCCCATGGTTTTCCAAAGTTTGCCTTCGTGTTTTTTTTTTTTTCTACATTCCAGCCTCCCCCCCCCTTTTGAGACCAAACGGTTTCATCGTGGATTTACAGCCTTTTTTTGAATTCCCATCCGCCACTCTCCCCCTTCGCAATTGTAGTTCCGTTCGAGTCTGGTCCACGGTGAAGTCGACACAATTTGCCTTGGAGGTTATGTAAAAGTATCCGTCCTTTTCCTTAAAAGAGGGAGTAAGTCGCCTTGAGTGAGGGATTTCATCTCTAGAAAGAGCCGATTTGACGGGATTTTTCGGGAAGCTGTCAATCGGTCGCAGGAGGACTTCAGCCGGCAACTGTCGCACATACTGTTTTAGATGGTGCCAAGCTTCCCCTCATGCACTTCCCCTCGCCCGTGTCCTACGGTTCGATAGACCGCGCCCCCCTCCTCGCCCGCGCACCATGCCGCCATTTGCCTCTTGATTTAGAACCTTGTTCTGGCTGGATTCACGTTTTAGATTGAAAGTCCTTCTTGAAGGAGGTGACCCGCCCATTTCGTTCTGGCAATCCTTTTTGGTATGTTGCTTTGCTTTCTCAACGCTTACTCAAATTTGCCAAACCGCTTTGTTTTTCTGAAAGGAGCTTTTTGACTGAACAAGGCTCGGATCCACTCCTAACGACATTCTATTTTTGAATGAGTTTAGTGCTGTGTTTTCCATAGTCGGATTCTGCCCCTGCGCCCCTCGACCCTGTTTGAGCACTTGCTGGGTTTTCCCTCTTTCTCGGTTTACACCCCTCCATCTCGAGTACGATCCCCAGGCCGCCGGCTATGACCGATAAGGCCAATAGTTTTTTAAATTTCCAAACTTTTTTTCTCAGGCCTGCGAGATTTGCTGACTTTTTCGGTCAGCCCCCACCAACGACCAGTTTTCGCCTTCTTCTCAAAGGTACGGGTTAAGACGGATATCTGATACACACCTGTGAAGTTTAATAACGCCCGTCTCCCTTTTTTCAGCCTCTCTTTTCGAATTCTGACGTTTTTTTACTGCACACGTATCTTTTTGGACTCCGCTCCGGCCCCTTTTCAGGCTCTTTTTTTCCTCCTTGGTGTTGCTCTGAGAGATTGATTGTGGGTTTCCTTTCGGATTCCGACCGGTCAAACATTCATCGTATAGGCGCATTTCGACTGCGACGCACTGGCTTTAGCCCGCTGTTTGTTTTGTTGGTTGACCCATATGAACAGCCGCCTTTGACTAAAATTTTTTTGCTCCCTGTTTGTTGTATGTGTTCCGTGGACTATGTTTTTTTTTTTGCCCATCTTTCGAATGGACGCCCCCCCCAATACGCCTTACCAATGGAATCCGGTCCATCTTGTGGTGCGTAGTCTGACGGTTCGCGCTTATTTTTCCCCGGACAACACAACCGTTGAAACAGTCGATTATCTCCGGATGGATAAAAGACTTTCTTTTTTTCTCATGAAGTATTGCGCCAGTTTTTTTAACGATTCAATGCCGTCCGAACCTTTGTGATCTGGATCGCCTTGGAATGTAGCCCGTTAAATTTTTATCATTTACTTTTTGTATGTTGTTTACTTTTCATTCTCCAATCCCTCAGGTAGAGTTTTGTCGCGCACCGGGATGTGTTCCCCTGTCCCTCCTCTTCCGCGTTTATTTTTCCCCCTCGTTTTCAATTTCTCTACATTCGGGCCACTTTTTATGGCCGAAGAGCTCTTCCCTTCTTCGTCGGGTCTACTGGGCCCTTTTTTTTTTCGGTCTCCTTTTCCCGTCGCAGGTTGACTACAATTTTTCTCTGTCTTGTAGGACGTTTTTTCAAAGTTCTAAAAGACACCGGCCGAGCGATGTCGTCGTCAAACTGTCCAAGTGCCGTAAGTTCTCGCCTTTTTTCCGGTCTTTTTCTGCTTGACAATGCTATGTCCCCTTTTGGTGTCCAACCATCGGCGTGCGTAGGACACTATTTAAGCCTTTCCTCCGGGTGGTGCGAGGAGTATCGAGCACCAAGATACGTGAAGTACCGCACTGTTTTCAGTTGTCTGTTCCGTCAATACAATTTCCGCTATTGGCCCGTTTTTTGCGGCTTTGCAATGTGCTTTCTGCCAGTCCATTCAGTGAGCTGTGTTATTTGTTCGGTTGCGAGGATGGCTTATATGGGTTTTACTATGAACCGTATCTTTTAAGTCAAGGATTTCGCTGAATATCTTGGGGGTATGTACTTCAAGATGCGATGAGGCTGCGTTTTTCACCTTACCACCCTTTTTTGGCTTTCCTTCGGTACCCTACTTTTCAGCAAGAGTCTTTTTCCGTTGGGGTCGTGATCGCGCTGCCCGAGAGATATCGCAGATTCCCAACTGCATATCGGCCGTTTAGGTGTTTTACTTTTTAGGACTTTTTTTTCTACTTGGCTTCATTTATTCTTTGACGGTTTTGTCACTTTTATGTCATCGAGCGGGGGCCCTCGCCGACGCTTATCCTACCTTCTTTTCTCCGGTTTAAGGGCAGACTCCTCACCGGCGGGCCCATCGGTCGATCGCTGGTGCTCCCGTTCGTTACTTATCGTTTCTGCATGCGCCTCCTCGGTCATGAGTGGGTGCTTTGTTTTCCATGTTCGATCTCCTTTTTTCCCCCCCACCTTTCCGGCCCTGATTTTGGTCCGCTCTTCCGGTAATGACAGTATTTATATACAGGGGCGTGCATTATGCTTTCCCCCGCGGCTTCCCTTTCGCGTACGGCGTATTCTTTTTTCCGATCAGCTTTCCTTTTCCCTGCGCTGATTCGGATAACTCGCCCTTACTTTTTCCCCTTTGGGACATACCTTTTCCTTTCAGACCCCCATATCCCGTTTAATATATTCTGTTGATTCCCCTACTGCCACGCACCTTCTGCTCCCTCTTTGGTTCCTTGTTCTACGATTATTCTCGCCTATTTTTTACGATGTACGTCCTTCTGCCTTCGCGCCTTCAGTGAGACTTTTCGTATTTATTGGGAATAATGGTTTGTCAGTTTCTTTTTCCCGCCTCTCGACCGGCCGCGGATAATTCTGTACGACTTGCCTCTATCGCACTGCCTTTTCAAGCTGCGTTTTCACGATGTCTCTTTTTTAGGCTCCTTCTTCTTCCGCCAGGTTGGCTGACGTTCCCTGCCCGCCCCCACGCCGCTCTGTCCTGGCCTCATGATATTTCTAAACTCCCTTTTCGGTAGTGTCCTGAAGACTCCCCGCTTTTGTGCCCCTTTCAGGTCTTTATGCGCCGTTGTGAATTCTACATGTCAGCCTGATTTTTGTGTCCCCCCAATTTTTGATCCTACACCCCCTTTTTGGTACGGTCCAGCGCCATGAGCCCACTCCCTTTTCCCGCATATGTCAGCGTCTTGCTCCCCCCCTTTCCCCCAGTAGCGGCCCTTTCACGTTCTTTCCTCAATTGGATGGGACTTCTCAAATTCCACCTGTTGTATTGTTGCCCATGGAGCTGGCGAAGGCCGTTGGATGTGGCCCTGCTAGTTTTCCTTAGTTCACACACCCCTCTCTTTCTTTTGTTTGATATGTGACTTCACCTTTTTGTTTTCAGACTACGGCTTGTAGCCTCGTTATTCTTTGTTTCTCGGCATTTTTTTTTGCTCTTGTACCCTTACCGTCTTGAGGGCCCCCTTTTGGGACTTCCGCTCCCACTTTTCCGCGACGTAGCTTCCTGCCCCACCCCTTCTCCCGGACGTTTCCCACCTGTTCCATGATGTATAGGCAATGCCCCGAGCCCCCAGACCTTCCACTTTTAGTCCTAATCCCCCTTCCACACGATTTTACTGACTCGGTCCCCGTTATTTAACCCGTTGCTTCCTTTGGATAAGTTGCCCCCGTGACTTTTTTAGAGCGGCCACGACTTAGTTTGCTCTTTTTCCGATGTGCCCCTTGGCTTTGTGGTTTGTGTTTTCTTCCTCTGGATAGCGTTGCCGCAGCCTCGATCACCCGTCTACACCCGAGTGCCGGTGACGCTTTGTAGGGCTTCTTTCCCCCGTACTGGATTTTCTTTTTCCCCTCTCTGCGTCTTAACCACGAGTCTTTTTTCCTTTCTCGCGTGCCGGTGCCGTTTACACATTCACCCACGTTCGTCTGCCCCCCGGCCCCCCCTTAGTACCCTCCCCACTTTGTATCCGGTCCTTTTTTTCCTCCCTTCTTTCCAGTTGCAATGTATTGTATTCCCCCACCCTGACTGCAGTCCTACTTTTTTCGCGCAGCTCAGGCACTCCCATCAGTTTCCATAGATGGTCTGCCCCTCACACCCATCCCGGGCCAGCCTATATCCCCCCAGATATTTTTCCCACCGACGACTTTCATACGAATTTCTCTTATCTGCAGTCTCTTATTTCTGTTTCCAGAATACTTCACTGTGTTCCCACGATTTTACTCACGGCGTTCCCCTTGCCTTTGTGTTTCCGCCACCCCCCTGTTGCGCCCCACACTGACCCCCTTCCCCAGTTTAGGCTTGCCTGTATTATTTTGCTTATCCCCCCTTTGTCCCTCCCCCCCTTCCTTACGCTGTCCACTCAGCGCTTCCCCGGTCCTCTCTCTTTTATGTTCGAATCGGGCCGGCTTGCGTTCCTATGGAGTTCACTTGCAGCCAAAGTGTTACGGTTTTTTTCAGCCCAACTTGTCGGACGTCAGTTATCACCGATCCATCAACCTCTTACTCCCCCTTGCTTACCCTTCGAGGCCTCTTATATTTTCGCGTTGCTACGCGGACCTTTACCTGGCACGGTTGTCTTCTACATGCACTGTCGAGTTTTCCTATCCCTCTCTTTCCAGTATATTGCTTCTTTTCCCGCCCGCTCCGCATGTTATGCCTGCCAGGATAATTTTCAGCCACTTGCCCCGAGTTTTCTGTGGCGGAATGTTCAAGTTTCTTTTCACTGTGTCCCCCCTGTTTATCCCCGTTTTTTAGGCACTTAAGCTCTGTATCCCGTTTTTTTTTCTTTGACTAGCGTTTTCGTCCTTGGTTTCCCTTTTCGCCGGACCCCATAATTTTCCTCTTTCCCCTCATCATTTTAGTGGTGAATTCCTTCAGTGTCCCTGACTACACTTGTCTTCTTCCCCGCTTCCTCGGCCAATCCGTGGTCTCCTTAGTGTATTCCCTAGCGTTTTTGGATGCGTCAGGCCTCCTGTTTTCTTCTACGCGAGTTCCACGACGGGCAATCTTTCGATTGCTTCTTGAATTCTTGTCCGTATTTCTTTTGAATCCTGCGCTGCACCTATAACTCTTCTCTCTCGTTTCTGTTGTCTCCTGTGTGCCCTTCCCTGTGCTTCTTTTATGCCACTCCCGGGCGTAGTTTTTACCTTCCCAGTGGTGGCACATCCCCTAGAATTTTTATTCCGGTCCTAGTTTTTTTTATCCCTACGTTTTTTCAGCGTTTAGCATGCTCTAAGCGATGCATGCCAACTTTCCTTCCCAGGTCACTTTGTGTTTCGTGATGCGCCACCCCGAATTTCGCGTGTGACCTGGATGAGAGATTCCTCTTTTTTCCGGCCTCCCCCTTTGCGGTTTTTCTTGAAGTTTGTAGTTTTGTTTTCCGATTTTTTACATTTCCGTATACCCTAGTCAGGGGTATGTGGTTCGTACTCTCCCTCTTAATTTGCTCCTGATACTCGCAATCGCCCGCCTCCGCAAAGAAATCTTTTAGGCTTTCGCCTTTACTCTCTGATGCCTCGCAATCCCCGGATTCCTGAACCCTTTAGTAATGTTTTCTTTACTTTCCCTTTTTACAATCCAAGAGTAGTTTTGCGTTTCTTCTTTTTCACCTTTCCTGTCCTCTGCCGATTTGTCCACCTTGCCTTCGCGCGCTTGTCTATTAGTCCTGGGCCCTTTTTTACTTTCACTCTCAATCCGCCGACCTAAGCTTCCCGCTTGTCTTGAAGTTGTTCCCAACGCTTTTTTCACGCCACCCAGGGAGTGGCCGATATCAAGTCTACACGACAGGTTTGCGTTTGTACCTCGATTTTGTGCTATCTTTGTCCCCCGCATAGATTGAGTGCTCCTCCTTTGCCACGTCCCTTCATAAGAGTCGAGTTCGTATATCGAGCGTGGCGTCCCTCCGTCAGAGTCCAGACGCCGTCTCTCCGTCCCCTCCCTCCCTGTCTTCGAACCCCCCCTGACTCCCCCCTTGTGCTTCTACCCTTGGACCTCATTTTTATTTGGAGAGCATAGCTTCCTAGTGCCCTGTCGTTATCCTTGTGTCCTGTCGATCCCAACAAATGCGAAAATCCCGATTCCCGCAGGATTCTCCTATGAGTCTATCTGACCTCGTCATTTCTCCACTCTTGGCCTACCTATTGTATCTCTTTTCCCTTTCTCCTATGCATTGGCAAGCTACTTTCATCAAGCGGTCCCCCCCACTCGACCCCGCTTGTCTATGTCTTATCTTACCAGGAATTCTTCTAAATCAGTTCCTGTGATGGTGACGTAATATAGCGATCACGGATACGGTGCGGTTTTGGCTCATTTGGTTTTCTTGTGGGTAGGAGGAGACCCGCCATTGATGTGGACATTGGTTGTAGATTGTGACGAACGTGGGGGTTGTGGGCAGGTCGATGATAGAAGTAGACCGAGAGAAAGTTCTGTGTTCATTATGGTGTACTGGCAGTAAGGGAATGGAATCGGTTTGACTTAGGCAAATTGGGTGGGAGCTTTTTACGGGATCCTGTAACTATGTGCTTACAAGCCCCTTTTCTTCTTAGCGACGTGTTTTCCTATCGATCCGAGCCCCCCGACGGCTTAAATGATTGCGGTAATGGTTCCTGATTAGAATAGTCCACATGCACCCATTCCGATGCCCACAACGTCTCCCGCCTGAGGCTGTAGCCTTACATTCCAACCGGTGCCGCGCGACCTAGGGCGCCTTCCCAGGCGGTTTTATTTCATTTTTTTTGAGTTTCCGGCACGTCTTTCCCGACTCAGCTTTTCCCATTGCGTTTTGTTTCACGAGACTCTTCCCCCCTCCTTGCGTTTTCACCAGCGCACTTGCCTGTCCGACCCCTTTGGAATCGTTTCTCTCTCCACTTTTTTTTTTATCTGAGCCCCCCTCGGGTACGGTGGCGTTGTGCACGCAGTTTGCTCGAGCCCATCGTCCTTTGCCTCCCCGCTTTTTTTTACTCCCCCTTCTCTCTTTTCCCTTCCCTCTTTTAATCTCACCTATCACACTTCCCCCTCAAGATTCTTTTCCGTTACACACTTTCTTTGGTTTGGATTATTCCAGCCTGAATCCAGGCCATCGACTCCCAGCGATTTTTCTCCCGCTTCAGTCCTACTCCATATGGCCCCGTTTACAATTCGAGTAGCCACTTTTTTCTTTAGTCCAGTCTACCTCGCCGGTTTCGCCTTGGTCACCCCATCACGCCCCTACCGCGCTTCTTCCTTCTCGTGGCCTACTTTCGTGGGAGTCTAATTCGTCACCCTGGGCCTCCAACCGTTTGCCTCTTTTTGAGCACTTTCCTGATGCCCGTTTCTTCCCTCCTTACTCCCCCTTTTGCGCTACCCTTATCACTCTTCCGGTCCCCTTGATTTGTTTTGTATAACCACAGGCCCAAAACAAGCCTGTCCTTTTTCTTCCCTGTGCTATTCCCTTCCTGGCTCTTTTTTTCGTCCGTCATAGATAAGCCTTTGGGGCCGGGTATTGTATTTCTACGTTTGCCCCCTTGTCTTCTGCTTTGTACCCACCGCCGCCATGTTGCTTACTCGACTTGCCTCATGTTGCGCTGTCTTGGTGTCCGGGTCCATCCAAACCTTAGACTCCTTTCCGTAACCCGCTGTTTATGAGACCCTTTGCACACCCAACTTTTCTGTTTTCCTTTCCTTGTGTCACCTGTCCATTGACATATTTTTTTTTAAGTATTTGTTTCTGCCTTATCCACTCCGGTTCGCGGGCTAAACTCGTTACCGTCCCCAAATCCCCCGACAGGAGCAGCCTATTTTTCTGATCCTATTTCCCCCTTTCCTGAGTCACATAAGGAAATGGTACCGCATTTCTTTCCGTTTCAGGAGCGCTCTCTCTTTTAGTCAGAATGTTTTAGCACTTTGTTCAGTCCTCTGCTTCTGAAATTTCGTGCATTCCCCCCTTGGCTTCCAACCCCAACTTTCTCCTTTTCCCCCCTCATCCCCCGTTTTTTGTTTCCCCGTTTTTGAGATTTACGTTTTGCGCTGTAGCGTTCCACTTTCACGACGCTATTCCCGGATCAAAATCTTTCTCCCTCGCTTCAGTCTCTTCGAGCCCCGCTTTCTCGCTTTCTCTAAATGGTTATTCTTCCCATGTTTCCCCTTCCTGCCTTGTTCTCGTTTCCGATTATGTTGGTTTCCTTTTTTTTATAAACACTTCCTTCTTGAAAACACCTTCTGCTCAGTCTTTCCCTTGTTTTTCGGCTTATTTTTTATCGCTTCCTGTTTCCGGAAGGACTACCGTTCCCAATCACCACTCTTTCCAATGGTAATCTTCTGCGTTTTTTTCTCCCCTGGTCTTTCCCTTGACATACTCATCCCTCTCGACAACCTATTTTGTCCCGCTATTTTCGATTTTTCAGTCACAGAATGTGATGTCGGTTTCATTCAGTTCCCTTGGCCCGCGCTCTGTCGATTTCATGTTTTCCTGTATAAAGGTGTGTATTTTCCTCTGCTTTCTTGTTTTTTTAAGGATTGACCCTTCCCCCCCCCCTACTCGCTTCTTTTTTTTGCGTGCTGCGGTTCTTACCCGTTCCCCTACCTCACCGACCCTCTTTTTTGCCCGGTCTCAGGTCCCCTCCTTCGTGGTTCACCCTGTTTCGTCAATTTGTTTTACGTCACCTTTTACTTCCGTCTGCACTACGCCGTTATGATTCTATTTGGTTCACCACTCTTGTCCAGGTGTCCGTTCTTTACCTCTCTTTGGACGATTATTATGTTTCATTTCTTCCTTCCTCCCCCTCGTTCTTCCTCCCATTTTTTGGACCGTCCTCATTTTTCCTCTCCCTTTCTCTTTCCCCCACCCCCCCCCCCTTTCCCTCTTTCCCTCTCCGATTCCTGCATTTTTACCCCTGGTTTGAGCTTTTATTCCTTTTTTAATGTCTTTCTGCGCCTGCCCCCTTGCGTATGTGCATAGTGGTGCCACACGTTGCGACATACACCCATTACTATTCCCGGGCCTTCCTCTTCCCCCGTCCGCGGTTTCCCCATCATGAGCTTGCTGCCCTACGCGGAGCGTCAAGCTCACCTTTCCATTCGGTCCCCTCTGCTTGTGCTAGTCTTGGTTCCTCTTCGTCTCCATTTTGACTACCCCCGGCCACTGCGGAGTTCATCTTTCGTGCTTTCGTGGCACAACACAGTAGACTCATATTGTGACATAAGTTTCTATCTTGTGGTCCTGCTTCATTACCCCACCTTCTGTTTTTCTAGTCTTCTGTGTGCCCGGCCGCGGTGGTTTTTCTTTGTTCCCTTTGTAACTCAGACCCGCCCTCTGTTTGTTCTTCGCTGCTTTCTGTTTGTATGTGTTTTCCCTTTTTTCTTGTAGCATTTTAGGTGGCCGTGCCCACCGTCCCCTATTTACCAGTTTCTTCACTAACCCCAAATTTCGTAAGTTCTTACCCCTACTTCTTGCCAGCTGCGTTGATCCCTTTTTTTGTTTAGATTGCACGGCGCCGATTTGCCTTTTTTTTTATACATTTTACATCACCATTTTTCTTTCGGTCGGACCCTTTTTTTCTTTCCCCGTCTTATTTTTTGCCCCGCCCGCCGTCTGACATGTGTCGATTGGTGTGACCCCGTAACTATTTACATCTGACTGCCTGTAATGTTTTATTCTTTTTTAGAATCTTATCTTCTCCCCCTGTTCTGTTTCCTCCGTTTAACTTTTCTTCTGTCGTATCGTCCTGCCTTGTGCCTTGATCCCTAAAACTAGGCCTTTCTCCGCTCCCCACTTATTGATGATCGCGCCCAAGGCGTTCTTCCTCGCGCCTTCCTTGAAGTTTCTTACATCGATTCTTTTTACTTTTTTACAGTCCCGATCAAGTCATTTTTTTCCAGTGACATTAGGCGCCCTTTTCATTCTTGCCGCGACCCACGTCTTTCTGTTTTTGCGCTCAATTCTTCTCTTCCTTTTTCCCTTCATTCGTTCGGCATCTCACTTTTAGTTCTTCGTCCCCTGTTTTTCTTCAGCTGTGTGATATGAGTTTCTTTCCCCGTTCTTTTTTGTTTCCCTTTCTGCCTCCCGAGAGTGTCACTCGCCGACCCTGGCTTACTCCGCTGCGACCCACCACCCCGACTCAACCCTGCGACGCGGACGCCTGAATTTATGCATTCTTTCTTTTCCCTTTCTTTCCTTTGGGCTCCACATACGCCTTTCGAATTTCCAATAACCCCCCCTGCCCCATCCTTATAGACACTCCCCTCTTTTCCACCCCACCATCTGCTTTTTCCCATCCCGATTTAGTCGACGCCTTTCCGTTCTTTCCTCGATCATTGAGTTAAGATTGGAGCTCCACTTAGTCTGGTGCTCCTGGCATTCATTCCTCCGTCTCTATCAGAATGGCTTGTTCCTCGTAGCTTTGTCCCGTCCAGTAGGCCTGTTCATTGTACACGTCACTGGTCACCGCGTCTCCCGCGTTGCTTATTACTTGCTTTATGGCCGTCGGCCATTCCCCCATTCACTGCAAACTTCTTGTCCGTCAAGTCCCTTGCGCTTGCATGCTGTTTGTTAATCCTCCGGTCTTTTTCTTATGTAGATTCTTTTTTTCCACGCTCTTGGATCTTGTGTTCCGTAACCTTCTATGGCGCTGTCCGCTCTTTTGCCCGACACCAGTACGTTGCTGCTTTTTGTTCGTGGTCCTTTCCTGCCAAACTGTTGCTTTTTGCCCGTCTTTCCTTGTGTTTTTTACCGTCAGGTTTCTTCCTCTTACAGGTGGTACTGATGAGTCACTTTCCTACTTTTCTACAGTGATGTGCTTTGTGCCCATTCGTTTTATGTGCCCTTGTTTAGTTTTTTCGCCCCGAGCGTCGCCTCTCACGCTTTCTTCTTTACCTTTACTCTTGGTTTCCCCTTGATGCTGACACACTTGAGCTTTCGTTCCCCTCTCATTACGTCGGCCCTTTTCGTTTCGCTGTTTTTTATGGGGTGTTGTTTGGTCCCCTATCTTTTCCCTGTGTCGTTCTGGCCCATCTTTGCAGCACGTTCTTATCGCCTTACCCCTGTTTTGCCGGTCTAGTTCAGGGATCAGATACAACCTTCGTCCCCGCTGGCCTTCGTGTGTTGACTTTTTCGCCAGTGTTCCCACCGCCTGCTCTTCCACTTGCCCTCTTTTTTTGTTACCTCCTTTAACTTTTTACGGGAGACCGCTTCCACTGCGCAATCTGCCCAGTTCATTTGCTCTTCTTTTTTTGTGCTGTTTGTCCCCCCCTTTGTTCCACCTTCTGGCTGTTCGCCTCAGATAACACTCCGAGATGGAGATTCGCCTGCCCCTTGCGAGATCAAAGCCTTCCCCCACCCTGTCCTGCATTGGTAACACCTCC
>Ga0179593_1287520_pt1 | contig 15768 bp, 5 predicted proteins | sample CZODoug2_1_08_16_FD_185931 | JGI IMG/M metagenome (GOLD analysis project Ga0179593, IMG submission 185931) | Vadose zone soil fungal communities from Angelo Coast Range Reserve, California, USA - CZODoug2_1_08_16fungal (PacBio error correction) | ecosystem: Environmental > Terrestrial > Soil >... | reverse complement strand
CTGCAGCTGGTCTCGTGGATACACGTTTCCCCTTATCTAGACGGAAGCGTGATAGTTTTTGTTTTGGGCACCCCCTTTTTATGAGTAGGGTCTGGCCCCGCCGAGACCCTGAAGTTCGTCCGCAGCCTGTCTCCTGCCAGGTGGAGGATCTCCTTCCTCCCCGTCTTTCCCCTGGTTTCCCCATTAGGATCTATGTTCGGCGAAGCGACCAGGTTTGGCCTTCCGTCTCAGGGGAACACCCCCCTCCCGCCCCATTTAGTTGTGGTTTTTTTTTGAGATCCATGGTGGGTTGGCCTATGCGCAAAAAAGGTCACATGGGGCCGTTCTTGACTATCAATCCCCCCGGGGAGGTAATCAACACCACCATTGATCGATCTGCAACCCGGAGACCCCATCTCCTAAAAAAACTCTTCCTGACAGTACTACTCTATTTGAGAAAGACCGGCCCCATCGGACAGCCGGCACCGACTACAATCCGCATTCAAGGTCTTCGCCTCTGGCTTCCACTTGTGCCTTCCCCCCCCAGAAACGCTGAACCCCGGCCTGTAGCTTTCATCGGAAATTTCATAGGTGGTGGTTCAATTGTCCCATTAATAGATTATTGGGCCCCTTGGGATTTTGAGTCGCCTTCTGTACTTTGTAAGCTGGGGACGGAGCCCGGGACGAGCGTCCTCTCTTATCCCCATGATTCAATTTTTTTTAGTTCGCTCCTTTCGAGCAGTTCGGACCCCGGTTCCTGTTTTACTCGATGAGCGCCCGCGACCCCCAGCTTTCCCTTTTCTTGAGTCGTGAAGACGGCGAATTGGCTTCCCCTTGAGCAAAGGTATGACTTCCCCGGGGTCTTTTGCCCCTTTAGCGCGGAGTTGCGGCTGGAGTCCCCCCTGTCCGCGACTTGGCTGGGGTTTACCGTTGGGCCTCCTTGCGCTAACGTGGCCCATTTTCTTCCTTCAGATAGTTCACCTTATTGTGGGACTACGGTAGAGAATTTTTTGCGTGTCTCCCCCACCGTCCGGGACGCCGTTACCTAGGGAGATCTTGTGTCCTTAGAGGGTGAACTTTAATCCTTTTCCACCCGGACGCGCATTTTCCAAGTTAGGAGTAGGAACCCCCAGTTCATTGATTTTTGTGAAATAGAGGAGGTGCGTCAACCAAAAGAGATTCCTAGGACGTTGCATGGGAGAAGAAGACATTGTCGTCGGACTATCTTTCCTTGGCGTGTTGCCCTCACGTCTGTTCAGCACGACTTTCCTCTCCTAGTCCATACGTGAGTTTCCAGTTTCCGTACTGACAGGCCCCACGATGACTCTACATTAGCGGTTCTTTTTTTCCTCCCGGTTTATTTTATTATAATCGTAGTTAGATCGATCAGTTAACTTCCCCCTTCTCTCGAGTCCGTATTGTGTGTACCTTTGGTTAACCACCCCCCACTTCCCATCAGACTGAGCAGGAGCAAGAACCTTTCGCCCGTCTTGCAACCTTATGGTCCCTTTCCAGGTCGGACCCCCTTTACGTGTTTCCCAAAGGGTGTTCTCAAGGTCTGTTCTCTCCCCGTTTTGAAGTCGACGATTTCTAGTAAGTCGCCTCCCACTGATCACGCGAACTCATACCTTCACGTAGGGATCCCTTCCACCCTTACCTGAAGAAACTCGATCTTGCTGGTCTGTCGGATCGAAGAGTCCTGGGCTTACTTCCTGACCCAGGTCTCCTCCATTCATTCCCTCCAGATTCCTCGGTGTAGCAGGAGGTTTTGTTTCTTTTTTTCCTGGTTGCCCCCCTCGGATCGACCTAAGGTTCCCAATTTTTCTTAAGCGCTTTTCACCGATTTCGATTCTGGCCTTCTAGTAGGTTAATCTCGGTAGGAAGAAGCAGCCTGGACATTTGATTTTTCTGGAGCCCCTCCCCTGGCCTTTCTAGTCACGGGACCTTCGCTTCCGCCCCCCGACACCAAGTGTAAATGAACACGTAAGAAATTGGCGATTGCCCTTTTCCCGGCTGCCCAATTCTTCGCCCCCGCGAACTTAGTAGATTCCAGATCCACCCCTCGTGCCGTCGTTTAGGAAGCTGTAGAAGGAGAGCGCGATTGCTCGTGCTTCCTTTTCTTTCAATGGATTGGGTATATGTTGGCGCCCTTTTAAGTCGGCCGTCTGCTCAGCGAGCATGCTGGGCGCGCAGATTAAAGACATTTTCATGGGAAAGGTGTCTATTCGGTGTAATCCTTAGGTGGATGATGCGCATATTAAAGATCACCTTCTTTGCCAACGCGCATAATCTCTCCTCACAATACCCGGTGTTGGCTATTCTTATCTTTTGAGAGATATTTCGCCGGCTAATTACCCATTGCGTAAGCATCTTCTCCCTAACCTGTCCTCTCAGGCGTTCGGAGGAAAGAGTTTCTCAGCGCTCTTCCGGGAAGCCCTCTCTCACTGAGGCGGCCGCACCTATACCCACCGTGAAGAAACCCTTAGTGAGTTTTGATCCCCATACCGCCGGAGAAATCTCGAGTCGGTGGACCCCCAAGCCGATCGTCGGTTACTCTCTCCTCTTGATGGATGACCCGATCCTTTCTTGTCTGACGCGGTCGTGTCCTCCGTGTTCCCTGGTGCGCTCGCCTTCCCTACCCGTCGATCGTCCGATTCAGAGTTATTACATCAGGTCACGCACCCATCCGTTTTCATTCTTACTTGAGACGCGTTCTTACCCCCCTACGACGTGAGGACTTTGCGTCGAGACGCTGAACCCCCCCCAGCTCTTAGCGCCGGCTCTGAAACCCGTCTGGTTTTTTCTAGACGAGGAACAGGGTCAACCCCCCCCGGCCATTAAAATGAGGAAGACTCCGCAAAGGAGCTGGATTAATACCAAGGTCTTTTCACGTGATCTGTACGATCCTTGCATCCCAATAAATTGCTTCCCGGTTGAAGTCTTGGAAGAACTTTTTGCCCCTCTCTAGTCTCCGGCAGTCGCCCCCTGGTTTTAGTTTCGATAGTGGTCGACTCGCCTGCTTAACGGCTTCCGGATTTAGAGGATACGGCTTTTCCCCGTATTTTACCACCTTTTCCATTGTCGAATGTTAGCTTCTAATAGGTGAACCTGCTTTTGAGCAGAATTTTTCATTTTCGACCCCCGATGATTCGGAACTTTCCCCCCTCCAATTGCGATCGTACGAGTCCGGAGTGTTTCTCCTGATGAGAAGCTAGAGGATCCCGATCACCCTGAAGCCCGTGTTTTACCTACAGAATTGTGGCGTCATCCTTGCTCTGTTCCCGCACTGCCGCGGACTCTAGTTACAGGACAGTTAGTAAATTACGGATCCTCCCTCCCCCCTTACCTCCCAAGGTAGTCGGAGCTGATCCTCCGCAGGGCCGGGACGAAGCATCCCACTTCCCGACGGCCGCCCGCTACCTTCTCTGAAGGAAGGGATGTACCTCATATAGTGTCACCTTCTTTCTCAATCTGAGTCGTAAGGAACTGTATTTTGACACGGTTCATCTGACGTAAGAGCAGCGGTTGATACCATCCGCCGTACGCTCGTGATTTAGGAGGAGTGGGGTCCAACTCCCCGCCGTTCAGTCCTATTTTAAGTACAGACCAGTCGCTCCTCTTCGCTGTTTCTTCAGAGCGTTTCACGTTTTCCGTAGCCGAGGCAAGGCGTGTTCGCTCCCCCCCGGAGACGGGGTGCCGGTTTCTCTCCCTCCCCCCGCACGCTCTGAGGCGGGGGCAACGACCCGGGTTTTTCTTTCCCGGATGGGTATCCCTTCTTTTCTGGGCCCCCCAGCCGAGACTATGCTCGCGTTCGGTTCTGGATCTATACGATATTCGCCTGAATGCTCGCCGGCTCCCTTCTCCGTCCCTGGTGAAGAAGGCTCGGTTTAATCGGAGTCGCGATGCTTTTGCCCCAAGCCGCAGGTTTCCCGGACCAAGTCCTTCCGGCCCCTAGAATGCCACCCCCAATCCTTCTGGCGTGGTCACTCCGGTCCCACCTGACAAACAAAGCCGTCAGATTCGATCCGGCCTTGATTTCGGGTTCTTGTGGTGGGTGTTGAGGCGGAGGGCGGGTCGGGTGGTGCACCCGTCAGATTCCTCCTAGAGCTCTTTCCCTGCAGCCCCCTATTTGCGCTCGTGTTGGAATTGATTTACCGCTCTTTTGGCCGGGCGTACTACGGTAGAGCTGTATCCGGTCCCTCCCCCCCTTGGTGTTTTATCGCTTGCTGGATCCTGTGGCTTGCTCGATCTTTCCTGTGGGTCATTTGTCCTCCTCCTTGTTTTCTGGAACTCAGCTTCCGAGTCAGGAACGTCGGTGCTTATTTCGGCACCGGCCTTTCACTTCGTCCCAAACCCAGTTCTTTTTTCGGCTGTTTTTTTCCTGGGCCTCATCCCTCAGGGTCGCGGTCTAACGAGTAGTCTCCCTCCGTCTGTGTAGTCTTTTCCATGGCAGACCGATCCACGGCTGTCCCCTCCTGGACTCTTTGCTGCCCTGCTCGCCTGCCCGGCTGGACGACGACGAGCTTTTTTAGACGGAGTCTCTTCTTGGGCCCTGGTTGACGCCCGAAGAGCCCCTATTTTCCAGCCAAGTTGTTGTTTTGCTATCTTCCATTCTTCGCGGAGCAAAACGCGCCACTGCCCGCCTTTAGGGGAGAGGGACTAGATATTTAGACCGCTGCCGGCGGCCTCCCGTTCTTCACAGCCGCTAAGAAGACTTCATTTCCCCCCCTTCCTTCTTCTTAGAAGGTCTGAACCTTTCTTATCAAGAATTTCTTGAGTCTCACTCTCGCTGTCGGTCGCTCGCTCCACGGGGTATTGGACCACTTACAAGTAGAGGGAACCCAGACGCAATCTCTTTGCGGGATTCCGTTGCCGGTGGCCGATTAGGGACCCCCCTCGGAAGCTTTAGCTAAACCAACAGAGGGGCCACCCCCCCTCTTCCCAATCACGGATCTCCACCTTCTCTCCTAGGATACACGCCTCCCGAATACCCCTTTAAACGATTCTCCCTACAGGGCAAAGCGGTTCACATATCCCCACCGTTCCAGAACCTTCCCAACCCCCACCCCCCCCCCCCCCCCACCCCCCCTTATCTCGCCGCGTTATTAACTGTGACGGCACTTCCGCCCTCCCCACCACCAGCCACATGTATAGTTTTTAAAGGAAGCTTCAGTCTTTTCTGTGCCCTTATTCGTCCCCCCCTCCTAGATTTTCCGTTTCACATTTTTTTTTTTCCCCGTCCTTTGTGTTATTTTTCTGATTCCCCTTCTTGGACGGCTTCTCCTCCTTATCCCTGGTCCTCATCTTAAGCCGAAGAGCTCGTTCCCGCCGGGCTAGAAGTTATTGAGCTCGTCGTTTACAAGAGTCTCGTTACGCATAGCACCTTTTTTTTCTTCTTCCGGGACCTAGGGCGAGCTGGCCGTCCTTGATCCCATAGGATTTTTTCCGACCACGGGTTCGTTCCCCTGCTTCCTGCGAGTGACTCCCCGGTTTTTTCCTCGCCTTTTCGGGAGGAAAAACGGTCTTCGGGTAGCGGCACGTGAAACTTTTTTTTCTCGTTAAAGAGACCGAACGTCGTTTTTCCCCCCCTTTATCTTCCGGTGCAGTATGACCGTCAGGTGTCCCACCTCCTCCTCCTTTCAGATCTTCTACGGAAAGGGACGAAGGAGCTTAGAGTTTTCCCTTTGTAAGTCTATGCGATTGATCATCCGACTACCCTTCTGTGAGGGGACAGTAGTAATATTGTCTTTACCTTCTCCGGCGGGCCCCCCAACGATATTTCTCGGGACTTGAGAAGAAGGCGGTTTTCATTCGTCCGGGGCGACTTTTGTTCATCTTTTTTTTTTGACGACGTGTTTCCCTAGACCCTCGCCGACTTTTCTGGTTCTTTCAAGAGGAAGATTAAGCCGCCTAGATCTTTGATGTCGTTCACGAAACTAGTACGATCTCTGAGCCGCGACTATTCTCAGCCTCCACAGCAACTGTCAGGCTATTTCCCAACACTATTGTTCTTTCAGCCTGAGAAGGAGACCCACTCCCAACGTTCAGGGACCGACGTCTGCCCCCCTCGTCATTCAGTCTTTCCAGGTCTCTTACCCCTTCGATCTCAATACATTTCTTATTTTCTTTTCCCCGGATTGGTAAGCGAGCGGGAGAGTTAATCTTTTCTTTTCCCGTTTACGCTCAAAGCAGCACTCCTTCAAGGCTTTAAGCTGGGCCCCTTCATAACAGCTGATTTCCTTCTATGGTCTGCAGGTCTACTCTTATTTTTTTTCAGGGAAGGGAAAGAGATCCTCCATCCCGCTGGTACCCTCTCTTCCTTTCGGTTGTAGAGTAGCGTTTAGTGTGATCGACTCGAACCCCCCCCCCTTTGGGTTCCTCGCTGGGAAATTTCGTCAGTGGTCGCCTTCTTATAGGAGTTTTCCTTCTCTGCTGTCAGGGTTCCTTTTCCGTCGCGATGATTGGGTCAATCTTGTGCTTCTTCTGGGTTTTTTTTTTTTTTAACGGTCCCCCTGCCGTCTTTGTTTTGCATAAAGAGGACCAACCTTTTCCCCCCCCTCCCTGCGTCAACATTCGAGTCAAGCGTTCTCTTGCCCAGATCAAGTAGAGCCCCTTTTTTTCCACTATGCGCGTTTTTTACCTAGAGGCGTTTGCGTATCTTTCCGCCAGGCGGCTTTGGTCGTGCGTCCTTTTTTGTGGTCTTCAATGATTTTTGGTATAGGCCCCTCGGCCGGCACGTGGATTTCTCGTAGCTCTCGTTCCCTGATGGACGCTTTACCAAGTCGCTGGAAGTTTTCCTTATTCGGTAAGCATACCTGGGTGAAGATATTCTTTTTCCCGCCGCAAGCCATCTCTCTACCTTTTCCTCCTAATAAGTGGGCTTTTGCTTCTATATGATTTCGTATTGGACCGGATGTACTAGCCCTTCCTTCCTCCCCCAGTTTTTATACCTCCTCCTGTCTTCTGCGCCTTCGCGGCCTTCAGGCTCAGATATACGGAAGCCCCGTGTTCCTTCCTCTTCTCCCCCTCCCCAAGGTGCGAAACGCCCGGAGGAGTCGAGGACACCCCGGCGACAGCTTTCCCGATTGGCGAGGGGGGCCAACTTTCTCCGCTACTACGGCTAAGAGATCTTTCCTTTTATCCCCGCTGCCCTCAAGATGTAGACGAGTTCTTGTTCCTTACCTTTCTGTGCCTACTAGAGTGTCCTAATCCCCCCTCCAGAGAGGTAGTTCGACACATAATTGGGAACGCCGTTGATCAGTCCTCATCAGCTTTAACGAGTATTTGACTCCTACCTGTCCTCTAAGCGGATTTTGACAAAGCTCTCTCGGTCTGCCCCCGTCTGGTGCTCTTTTGGCGACGGGTTCCCCAACGGACCCCCCCCCCGATACAGGCCTCTTTTTTCTTTGGTCCAGGCGTCTGGAGGTTCGGCGGTCCCGTCCCCGTCACGGGCGTCGATCCTGCCTAACTTTTATGCGTGTCCGTCTGGATAATGGTTCCCTCCTCGTTCAGGATTTGCGTCATCGGTTCTTTCTACCCTTGGTCGTTCCTTTCTCCGCTTCACGGCACTTGCCCAGCGTACGGAGCCATTCTCGCAGGTGGCAACGCTTTTTTTTCGTCCTGGTGGATAATTTTTCGTTGCCCCACGTTTCTCCACGTTTTTTGCGGTGAGTAGATTCCGTCCCTTAACCTCAGCGGGTAGCGGGTATTCTATTTTTCGCTGTCTTGTTTTCATCTGCTGATCGTTAGAGGATGGCTGATCGACGCCGGGCCTTGAACACTAACTAAGCTCGGCGGTCTCGTTTTCGTCTTCCCTACTGGCCCGCTACCGCAGCGGAGAAGGTATTTACCCCTCCAGAGCCTTCCGGAAGTCCTTTCGCACTTCCCCGAGATGACAAGGTTCGCAGTCTCTTTCTCAATGCCGCCGGTAGTATCTTTTTTTCAAGCAAACGGTCCCTCTGTCTCCTCAGCCCCCGCTCGTCCGTGGGGCCCTCCTACAACGGTGGTAGTATTGCTTTTCCTTGTTTTCACGACTTGGAACGGTTCCACCTAGAAGTCCGTGTTTTTTGACCCTTGGTCCCTCGTCCTTAGGTATCGAAGTTGGGGACGGGAAGTAAAGAAAACGTCCGGCCCTCCGTCCCCCTGGGAACAGCTATGGGACCGATTTTTACCAGCTTGTTTCTCAATTGACCGCTCTAAAGACGGCGCTTTTTCGCCCAACCAAGGTGAAAAGATGCCTCCATGACATTCACCGACTTTTTGGGAACAGCTGGGTGAAGAAGATGGTGATACTTGCGTTCTCGGCCATTATCCCCCCCAGCAGCGACGCCTCCATATTCTCCCGGCGACGAGGGATTTTCATTTCGTCGCCGTGTCACGCCCACCTCGACGTCCCTCGATGGGCCAGGTGCCGAAGTCCTGTAATTTGCTGCTACAATTTTTAAAGGCTGCCTCACCCCAGCGGCTTACCGGAAACTGTCTCCCCTCCAATCTTTCAAAACTCCTTCTGCGTGGGGAAGACCACTTTACAAAACACCTCCTCAGCTCCTTTCGAAAGTCTTTTTTCGGATGGTGGGGGAGTGGGTGCTTTTTTTTTTGCCCTTACCCAGGAAGCCAGAGCGGCGATCCTCTTTCCAGAAATGAGACGATGCTGAGGTGACCCCCCTTATCGTTGCAGCTGTTGGTGGTCTTTCCTTTTTCGGCTCGGAGGTGCCTCGGTGGTTTTCTCGCCTTAGTGGAGTATGGTTTGATTACGCAGTCGGTTTGTTTTCATTCGGTTCCTTGCTTCCTAAAGCTCCCGTGAAAGGCAGGTTTTTGCCGCCTCCCCCTTTGCACCTCACCTTATAGCCAGATCGAAACACTATCTTTTGCTGTTTTTTTCCCTCTTTCGGTCCCTTTATTTTCTGCGAGAATCTATTCGCCAGTCTTCATGCAGAAATGGCCCCGGAGTATCGCCTCTCGTCTCTGATTTTTGATCTTTTCGAGAGGCGAGCGGCGCCCTGCGGAAGCAGCCCTCGCGATTCCTTCCCGAAGACCGTTCTTCTTTCCTCGCGTTTATCTGAAGACGTCTGAATATCTCTGTCATCTCCTTTTTTTTGGTGTTGAGACTTCATTTTTTTTCGCGGCGATCCCCCCGTTCCGCTCGTAGGAGAAGCGGAATTTTTCTTCTTTCTCCTTCGCGTAGGAGCGGCGATCAGGCATTGGCGTTCAGCGTCCAGGAGCGGACGTTACTTTTCCATGTCTTTATCTCCTAACGGAGTGAGTTATCCGTCCCTCTTTTCTTTCTAGAAATTTTTCTGCGATTAGTTTAGACATTCCCAAACTTCTTTGTTTCGAGCGAGGGACTGTTTGCGGTACTTATGAGTCAAAAGTTTCACTTTTCCTCTTACGCTTTTGATCCTGCCCAAACGAGGAGCCCAGACTTGTTCTTTCACAGTGCTCTCAGCTCTTTCTACACTTTTTTTCTCCCCTCAGTCTGCTACACGGTACCCTTCATACAGAAGACCCCTTGGCCCTTCCCCAGCGGACCGACAACTGCACCGCCTTTTCCCCCTTCTTCAAGGATCTTACGTGCTCCCTGCTGACCGTGCCCCAATTTAGTGCCAAAAACACTTGATGTAGACTGGAACGACCATTTGAATCTTCCTGCTTTTGAACTTTATTTAACCCCAAGCACTAAGCTGGTGAGGTGTCCCCCTTCTTTCGCTTAATTTCTGGCCGTGCGACTCTGGCGAGCAGTTGTCCGGGCAGACTATCTAATTGTTTTTATAAGAGTTTCCGCTCTCTCGCGTCTCTTCACCTTTCTGTTTTTCTTGGCGGCCTCCCCTCTTTCGGGGCGTTTTACGGCTTCGCCTCTCAGAAGCGAGGTCCTCGTGATACGTGCGTATTTCCGAAGCGCTTAATAAATACCCGGGACCGACCAGGGTTGTTGGCCATTTGTGCGGCCGGCTTCCCCCCCGGCTTCCCGGAATTGTGGGAGAAAAGCGTCCTTTCCTTCGGTGTTTTCACTTTGAACAGATGGTCCCAGCCAGTAGGAGATTGTTTCCATTCCTTTTACGTACGGATCGCGACCTTGTTACGGTTCCCCCTTAATCGCCTCCTGCGGAACCTGGGTCATAAGACCCGATAGCTGAGTGTTCCTTGTAAGAGCCCGGCCTTGAACCACGACTCCTACTTCTTCATTTTTTTTTAACGTCCAGTATCTTTCGGTTTGACTCGGAAGCCGTATGCTGAAAACGGCGCTGCCGTTTTTTTTCGAATGATCAGATCCCTAATTGGGGGGTCAGTTCCGCTTGGCGCCTTTTTCGCCGACTTATCCCCTCTCCCCTCTTCTTCATCGGCTTTTTCGTTCCTGGAGCCGGCCCCCTTCCTTCAAGATGAAGAATCCGTATGGTCTTTTCCCGACCTTAGTCTTACTCTTCATACAGATGACTACCCATCATCTTTTCCAACCCCGCCCTGAGCTTCTTTTTACCAGAAGTTTTCCCCGTTTTCCCCCTACTCTCGGAGAAGCGTTCCTTACACCCCTAAGCTCCCACGCGCCCCCAGATTTCCCCGCGGAGTGTTGCCCAGGCGACTGGACTGCGTTTTCTTTCCCCCCCCTCCCTCTTCTTTAGTCCTTTAGAGGCGAAGTACGATTTTCTGCAGTCCCATAAAAGTCCCGAAGCGTCAGCGTGCCCCTTCTTACCTCTTTACCCGCGATCGGCCTTGTCGCAAGTTTACTAAGCGTACGGTGTTACTTCTTGACAGTGACCTTTCGAGACTTGGCAGTCCGATCCCTTTGTATCCTCTGGTTGTTGGTAGTTGTGTTCTGGCTTCTAAACCCGACGGTTCCGTCTCTTTTCCGCATGTAAGACAGTTCTACAGGTCCTTTTTCTCTTCTTTCCTTCCAGTTTGTCTGTCCGTAGGCGTCTCGTCAGCAGATTAAGTTCTGGTGTCGCCTGGATGGTATTACTCTTCCTCTCTTATGAAGGAGATGACGCGATGCCTGCAAAAGACCTTTACTCGCGTCAGGACCTTTGCTCCGTTTTTTTATTATCCCTTTAGCGCCGGGTGAATGTTTTTTTCGATGTTGGCCACCTCTCTTTTTTCTGGATCTGGGTTGCTTAGGGCTCGTGGATCCTGGGTTCGCTCCACTTGCGTTTTCCTTTTTTTTTTTTTTTCAGGACTGGCCTTCTTCTCAGTAGTCTCGATTGGAGCTCCTCGGCCAAAGTGCCGTCGCGCGCCAGTTTCTTCTTGTCTTAACTCCTATTTGCTTTCCGTTTCGTTATTCCCTACGTGCCCCCCTTTGCCTCTTTCCTATATTCAAAGTTGGTGGGTTCTGCCTTCTGAGTGGCCCTTTCCTTTTACGGAGAACAGGCATAACACCTCCTCTTCCCCTACTCTCCCCGCGTTTGATGGAGGTCCGGCGGCGCTCACTAGGCTTTCTAGCTGCTAGACCAGCGCCCTTGACTCAGGCCTGCCGCAAACGCAAGGTGACCGCTCACGCCCCCGGTCGGGTCCCACCGTTTGCCCTCCCCGCCAGGAAGGAGCAGTGCGCCCTCCCCGGCGTTTAGTTGAAACCAGCTGAGCAGAAAAGTTTTAGTCGGCTCCTTTCTCTCTCTTGCATTTCTTTCCGCTGCCTCGCCAGCTTGCCTCTGGGAAATTTTTCCTCTGCTTCATCTCGTCCTCGAGGCGGGCGCGTTTTTTCGAAAAATCAGTCAAATTCCCGTTAACATTTCCATGTTAGTCTACGTCGATCCCCTCCGAATTTACGTAGAAGGACGACTACGAGAAGCGTGTTTCATTGATTTCCTTCGCTTGAACCCGGGCGGGTTTTTTTTTTCTTAGGCCTGACCCACCCCCCCGTTAGCGCGAGACCGGTACTCTCTTCCCAGTCGATTTTGACGGCTCGTACACGTCGAGATCGCCGGACCATCCAGGATCGCGGTTTTTTTTCTTCCTGTTTGGATTGCCGCCCCTCGTCCGGTGTACGTATTAGACCTTGGATTCGTTCTTAGCTATTTCTTCTGCCGAAGTACAACTCTTTTCATTTTCCAGAGTCCGATTTCTGGAAATCTTTCGTGTTTTCAATCCTTTCTCTGCCTTAGCAGGATCTTCTTTTGTCCAACGGCCGTACCGTTTTTGGTCTCCACTTCGCATTTGGAGTTCTTGAAGGGACTCCAAGGCTTCCTTAGTTCCGGATCTCCGGGCCCATGTTGTGATTGAGGGATCCTCTTCCCGCTGGATCGGGATTGACGACGCGTGGCGTTTTCCCCCAATCCCCCTCTAGAGGGAGGTGCTCGTGCGAGTCGTCCGTTTACGTCCGTCCCCCTGCCTTTTTCCTTCGAGCATCGATGGGCGTCCATCTGAAGACCGCTAAGATGGACCCCCTTTGCCTTCTTTGTGATCCACTCAGTCCCTTGAAGCTCGTTGGGCAGCACGACCGGCCCGCAGTTTCCCTCCCGAGGAAGTTCCGGCCTACGTCCCACCTGATTGGTGAGACGTTTCTTTAGGGGTTCTACCTTTCACGTTTTCCCCTCGACCGCCTCTCCTCGGAGTGCTGAACCTTTTTCACCGCGGACTTTTTTCCGGTTTCCGGCCTTGGGTTAAGTACGCAACATTTCAATGTTTCTACTGTACGCTTTACAGCGGTGAAAGCTGTTGTTCCTGGCAGCCTCCTTTTTTTTTGAGAGGCCCCTACGCTCTTCCAGCGGGGTTCAGCCGGCCGCCTCACCCCCTGCGGGAGATGGGAAGACCCTTTTTTTTGTTCCCTCTGATTCTCCCTTTCCTATCTTCGTCCGAAGTAAGTAAACTTAAGGCCCCTGCCGTTGTCTTCGAGGCCCCACGCGGATTATTCTCCCCTTTTTACCCCTGATTTCTTTCCCTCCCGCAAATGCTCGTCTCTTTGCCGTCGCTCGCGGCTTGAAGTGGATAGGCTGTTACGCCAGCGGTGGCTGGGCAAGCGATGCCCCGTTCCCCCAAGAAAGGCGCCCCTCCCAACGAAGTACCCCGTCCCCCCTCCTCGTAGGCTTTTTTAATCAGTCCGGCAACCCTCAAAAAGAGAATGTGCGCCTCTTTCCTAGGCTGCGGCTGTTCGCTTGGGTCGGGGTGTGTGCCTTCACAGTGATAGAGAGATAATTTTTGATTTTGATGACGCTTGGCTTGCTTTGTCCCCTTCGCGGTATAGGCGGCCGGGCGCTTTCTTCCGGTATTCTTTCGTGGAGCGCTGCGCGTCGGTTGGCGCTCCTTTGGTGGTTGTGTTCCGTGGACCCTCTTTGAAATCAGAGCTTCAGTTTAGGCCCCGGTTTGTGCCGACCGGCCCCCTCCCTCACCTTCTCCGCTTTTTTCGAAACCGCAGATTTGCGTTTTTAGGTTCCTGCTCTAAGGCATTGTAAACCCGGTTGCCCGGCGCGTTTTTGACGCCCCCTCGGACTCTGATTACTCACTAAGTAGTTTTCTTTTTGATGAACTCCCTTCTCCCCCTCATGGAAGCTGAGCTGCTTGGACGCGGACTTCTCGCCGGCCCCAGGATTACGACCGACGCGCTCTTTCCGCCGAAGAGCGGTTAATGTTTTATCCCTCTCCCCCGTCTCTTGCATCGTTTATCTTTTTTATGAGATCGCCAGTCAGTTAACGCTTCGCAGCTGATCGGCAGTCAGATTGAAGCTTCCCTGGCTCGCCTTCGATTTGCGCGCCTTCTTCCGGCTCCTCTGCAGATCCCCCCTTCTGGAGGATAGCTTTCCTCGTCTCCATAAAAGGGACTGTCTTAGTTCACTCACTCGTCTTGGCCGCGAGTCCACCGGGGTCCTTTCCAGCCCTGATCTCAATGCCCTAGCCTCTTAGTGCGAGTGAGGACGCAGGGGTGCCGGCAAACCCTTTATACTGAAGCTTGATCAGCCAAACGAGGCGTCTAACCTCTTACACCACTTCTTCTCTGACCGATCTCCCCCCAGTGCCTCCAGAATAGACAAACCACTGCGACCTAATAAAGAACAGGACCGGCCTTTGAGAAGGTCCCCCGGCGAACACCGCGTCGCACCTTCAGTAGTTTTTTTCCCTTTTTTTTTCCCTTTGTCCCACCGCCTGCAAGCCCAGCCCACCAAACCACGACTGCAGATCTTCCTTCCCTGTGGCCTGATTGTTTTAGGTTAACTCGGCACCACGCCTACTAGGATTGGGATTTCCACTTTTTTTCTCCCTTCTTGGTTTATGTTCGGCATCCTTGAGAAGGAGAGAGATGCCTGCGCACTTCGGTTTTTATTCTGGCGTCCTTCAGAAGTTCGCGTTTCGTTGCTTTATTTCCGGGATCTCTTTCCCTCCTCTCGAAGCGAAGAAGAGCCCTGCCCCTCTCAGCCGTCTTTTTTGTGACTCAGCAGTGACGGGCTTTAGACCCCCTTTTTTTTTTGCAGATCCGTTACTGTGAAGATTGTCATTTTTTTCGGCGGAAATTACAAACCTTGGTCCTTTGGACTACGTACGGTATAGTTCTGCGTCAAATTTCGCGCTGGTTATTATAAATTTGCGGTCTTAGTCTTTGGCAAACTCTTCCGGTCTAGAGACCCTTAGGGATGCAATCCCCCCCCTGTCCTCGACCGACGAGATACTCACTTCTTTGTCAGAGTCGGGGTGCCAGTTTCCCGCGCATTGTCCTTTAACAACTACTACAGAAAAGTTTTTGAATACGTTCCTTCCCTTTTTTTTCGAGATTGGCTTTACAGCGAGACATTATTTCCCAACTCGCTTAGCAGGCCCGCGTGTAGCTTTTATAAAGAACATGTAGGTTTCAGCTCTTTGAGAAGATTCCCCCGTACTGTACTCCCTCTAGTTCCTTTCGACCTCCTCAGATTTTTTAGGGACGGGCTTTCTAGGACTGAGACCTTCTTCCTACTCAACCCTTTCTGGATGGACACGCCCCCTTTTCTCCCCGATTATTTTTCGGTCTTACTCGATCCCGGACTCTAAAAACTCACCCGAGAGATACAGACTCCTCGGTCTGGGATGTAAGGTACTCCTATAGCTCTTCGACCTATAGAGAAGGGCCCCAAGAATAGAACCCGGCTCTACCGCAGTTTCTGGACGTGTCCACTATTTTCCTGTAGTCCCGAGACTTGCCTGTGCAGCTTACCGCTCGCGAGAAGATTACTACCTCTAAAGTCTCCCCCTCCTTCCACAGGAGCGGGCCCCATTTCTGACGTACCCGAGCATCCTTGATTTCCGTCCGTATGACGCGTCCGTCCCCCCCGGACTGCGATTTTGCCGCGCTCTCCCTTATGAACTGCCCAAGAGAGGAAGTTAGAGCTCTTTTTGGTCGTTACCCGGCTCGCCCCCATCCAGGGTTTCGAGTAGTTCCCTCCCCCCTCGGCTTGGTTTTGGGACTAAGATTCTCGTCTTTTCAGTACTTAGGAATTATCGGTAGGATGCTTCGTCATTATCCCTTTTAAAGTGTTTTTCGTTAATATGTTGCGAACTTACCTTTCCTTGTCGGTTGGATTTTTTTTCTCTGCTAGAGGAACTTTTCCCCCAAACAGGAGTCCTGTACTCCAGTATGATATTAATGGCTAGCTTCCGATAGTATGAGCGAACTGCCCGTGAATCAGTTTTTTTTGCCCCCCCCCCTCCGGCGTGCGTTGATGACGGAACGGGATTCTTTTTAATTGTGAGCCATACTAGGTTTCAACTTCCTGAAGGCCTATAAGTAGGTCGTGCTCTTAGCCCTCGTCCTTCTGAATTGGAACAATCCTCAGGCGGTCTTCGAGTCTTATATTTTCTGTTTACCTGCAGTTTCTCCCAGAAGCAGGGGTCCCGTTT
>Ga0179593_1658662_pt1 | contig 15769 bp, 14 predicted proteins | sample CZODoug2_1_08_16_FD_185931 | JGI IMG/M metagenome (GOLD analysis project Ga0179593, IMG submission 185931) | Vadose zone soil fungal communities from Angelo Coast Range Reserve, California, USA - CZODoug2_1_08_16fungal (PacBio error correction) | ecosystem: Environmental > Terrestrial > Soil >... | reverse complement strand
TACCTCCAATCCCCAAGCCGCCCCTGGTAGGTTCCCCTTTCTTTTAGCCCCCGAAATTTGGGGGGGTGGCTCACTTTTTTCCCCGAACACTAGGATCTTTCGGCACTTTTTTCCTTTTTCCCTCTGCTTTCTCTGAATATATTCCTTTCCCAGTTTTTCCGAGACTTTTATCAACCGACGTCAGTCCCTTAAGTTCCCCCCTCCTGCTGACTCGCTGTGAATTACTCGTCCTTTATTGTGCGCCCCCACTTTTCCATCATAACCTGATCAGCTTTGTTTTTTCGCCCCCCACATAGCCTACCTTTTTTTCGACGTTCCGCGCCGTATCACTCCCCGACCCCCCCCCCGTGATTTTTTTTTCTTTTTTGAACTTGCACGTGAGTTCTCGCCATCTCCCCCTGCCCACAGGCTCGTCTCAATAAGTGCCAGCCCTCTTAACCTTCTTTCGTTTTCCTTTTTCGATCTTTCGTCCTTTTGTCTCCCCTCTCCCTTTTCCAACCTCCTTCTGAGACCCTGTACTTTCGGCACCTTGCTTTTTGTTGACTCTGCTGCACAATTTTTCTCAAAAGTTAGGAACCGACTGCCGGTTATTCCCGTTTTATCTCTTGCACCGAGTTGCAGCCTCATCTCATTTGAACACTTGGATTATTGGTGTTTGCCTCTCTCGTGTTTTCAGACCCCTCTTTTCCCTTGAGAGTGTTTTTCTTGGCCTTTTGTAATACCCCCCCCCCATCGGCCAAGTATTCTTTACTAACGGTGTCGATACTTTTTTTTTGTTTCCCAATACAAACTCCCAAGTATTGTCTCCCACAATTTCCCTCGCTTTATTATTTTTCCCTTCTATAGATGGTATTTTTTGACATATGAGACTCCCATCTGAATAAGCAGTTTTCCGTCCCCCCCTTCTTATAGGTCCTTTCTTTTCTTGAGTCTTGTATGTCGACCGAAGCTAATTAGGGTCTTTCCTCGGTCCCCACCCCTCTCTGGGATGATAGTTGCTGTCGGTCGCATTTGCTTATCTCTTTCTGCGCGAAAACTCTTCAACCCTACTTGCGTTTTTTTTGAGAACTCTTTCTCTCTAGGATGAGCGGGTTTCTACAATCTCTTTTACAGTCCAGTGTCGTGTTATTAATCTTTGGTTTTCCCCCCCCCCAACTTTTTTCTCCTCCGCAGCGATTCTCGCCTTCCAGCGTTGATATGCGTTTTTAATCCGCTTGGGTTTTCCCTGTACTCTTCTTGGTTTGTTTTGGTAGTCATCTGCAATTTTATGCTTCCCCGGTCCCCTTCCTTTTGTTTCCCCCAACAAATCTATCCCCCGTCCTTCGGTGCACTTCACTCCTCAGCTGTATCTCCCCTCAAGTTCCTGTCAGGAGCACCCCGACCTTTTCCTTGGCTCAGGGGCCTTTCCCTTGACCTATTGGACCTTGCTCCCCCAAAAGGCAATTGAGGCCCACGTGTCATTCGCTCCTCTCTGCGGTTGACTGGGCTTAGATTAGGGCGATTTTCCTGCGAACTGTGATCGTTTCTAAGTCTTACGGTTTTTTTTGCAGACTTCCCCCCCCCAATGCTTTTGTTCCAGAGCGTTACCTGCCATAAGATCTCGGACATCTGGTTTCCTTCGACCCTGTTGGCGGAGGCCCAATGACCGCCTCGTGTGTCCTTCTGCTCCCTGTTCTGTTTATGTGATGTTTAAACAGCCCCAAAAAAACCACTTCTGTTGTTCCTCCAGTGGGTTTTTTACTACAATGTGCCACTGTTTTTCCACCCTTCTTTCTGCAAAATGTTGCCACAACTGCTGTCCAGAATCTCCCTCAGCACATCTGCCCGTTAGCTTTTCCTTTTCCCTGTCCCCTTTTTTGCTGGAGCTTCGAAAATCCTTTACTCTTCTTCTGTTGACTTCAGGATCCCCCATCTATTTGATTGGACGACACCGGCCGACACACCCCAATCCCCCTCCCTGGCGTTTTTGTATAGCGAGTTGATGTCACCTTATGTTTCCCTCCTGAGTCCTGGATAACCTATTAGCCCAATTCGAAACTCCGCATATTTCCTTCCCTCTTCAGTCCTCCCCTTTCCTCTCCCCTTTTTTGATGGTCGTTTTTTTGCATTTTTTTTTTCTGCCCCCCGAGCTTCTCTCTCTGGACTTCCCACATTTTGAGATATAGGTGTTCACCCGTAGGCGCTGTGTGTTTGATTCCCCTCCCCAGTTTTCATACCTCCAAGTAAGGTCTTTATTTTTGTGTTAGTGTAGTTATCATTTTCCGCTTCTGAGGATCTTCTTTTTTAGGATATTCGTCCCTGCTCTACCGGAGCTCCCATTGTCTTCTTTTCGAACTTCTTAATATAGGGGTTTGATGCTCTGACCGACTTATTATTTTTTTCACCAAAGTCTAGCCTAATGTTTTAGGCGCCCCCCGTCCCTTTCTCTGAATGTTTGTATCTTGATCTTAAGGGTCAATTGTTTAATATTCTGAGGGCGACGATCTGAGTCACGTTGGTGTATCACGTGTCCCCGAGTTCTTGACGCTTTTTCTTTTCCGACCTAACGAGTAGAAGCGGCTTTATTTCTCCTCGTCCTGGACCTTTACCCCTTCTATGGTCTTCTCCTCCTACTTCTCCTAAGGTTTGTTGTCTCTCTCGCCGCGACGATCGGATCTTCGGTTTTCCCTGTCTTCACGCGTTTCTTGTTTCTAGAGTTCCAGAGTTATGAGAGAAGCCCAAGCCGGTCCTCATTTCTGATTTTGTTTCCATCCACCTCTTTTCCCCTTTTTTTCGATTACCCGTTCCGTCTCTCCTGCGTGCCGTGTGCGTCTCCCCTCGTTTTCCCTTTCTCAGATCCACACAGCGCCTCTTATCGTTTTCCGTCGGCTGCTATCCCTGTCTCTCTTTGCACTTGGACCACGCCGCCCTTATCAAACGGCTGGCTGGCGTCCCACGCTATGCGCTTTTCCGGGCCTCTTTTTCTCGCATTCCCCTCATTAGCCTAACTAACTCGACCAGTTTCCCTCTCCAACCCCCCCCTAAAAGACGACGGATTTTTTTTTTCTCGGTCCTAGTTATTAGGCGGGGATCTCAGTGCTGGGCTCGAACCGATAACGCCTCACCAGCTGGCTCCTCCACCCCCCCCCCTTCCCTATGACTTCGCATCTCCGCGCCCCCTAATCCCTCCGAGGCACATGTCTCTCTTTTTTTCATTCACGGAAGTCGAAGCGAATAGGTCCCCGCGCTTTCTCAGGGCATATTTTTCCTCCATATCTTAGACCCGCCGCGGGTTGAGGCTTTTGTACGTGTGTTCTCTCCAATTTCTCCTTGCGTTTTACTCACGCCCTCAATCAAGTCCCCTTTTCCCCCCGAGTGTCCTCCCTTCTTTCCCCTAAACTCCGTTGCCCATTCGCCCTGGCTGTCTCGACGCGAGGTGCGCGTTATCCTTATTTTCTCCTTGTTGCTTTTTTTGCCAACTCATAGCAGCCTTTGCATGACAGGCGCCCACTTTTCCTTCCACGACCAATTCGTTTTTTCCCCCCCCTCTTCCCCCCTCTCTTTTTCCCCTTAAAAACTCTATGAGGATCTCTTTGTCCCCCCCCAGCAAATTCTTTTCCCTCTCCCCAAGCTTTTTTGCAGATAAGCGTCGTTCCATCAGCCTGTTTTTTCTTTTTTTCCTCCACCCAAATTTGTCCTGAGACCCTCTCAGAGGTGTTAGATCCCAGTTTCCTCCCTCTCTCCAACTTTCTTACTAAGCTCTACATCTCTGGAATACGTGATAACCATTCTCCCTCCAGTTTAATTGTTCCGCACCCTTCTCTAATCTTGCCGTTCTTTCCCTCCAATCCAGCGACAATGGAACCTTGGTTTTGACTTTTCCACTTAAGTTCTCAGCCATTTCTTGATTTCCCTTTTCAGATTTGTGACCCCAGTGATGCATGGTTGCGTTCTGCCACTGCTCTCTCTAAACCCCTTTTTTCTTCCATTTCCAATGGCTCTATTCCCCAGAGCTGACCAACCCCTAGTACCAACTGCCCTTCCTTCTCTACTTTTCCTCCTTCCTTTCCCGGGGGCAACCAAACGCTTATAACCGAGATTTTCCCCTCGGCCCCTTTACCCCGCTGGCACCCTTTCCACTTCCTATCTCCGGCATTTTTCGTCCCCTTTTCGACTTTTTCCCTCCATTTCTGCCCCAAAACGCGTAGAAGCATCTCCCCCGCCTCCCCTCCCTCAGTCAAAGACTCTTTGGTCTGAGTATCAGAATACTTTCTCCTCCCCCCCCTCCTTACCCAATTTCCCCCCCTGCGGCTACCCGCCTCCCCTTTCAAAATGCCCCCTTTTTTTTATGTAAGCTTTTCTCGGGAAGCGTTTTTCTTAAATAACCTTCCAGACCCTTATTCCACACTATAACGGACTGCGCCCCGCGTTTGGTAAGCTCTTTAGTGATGATTTCCTCCCTGCGTATCTTTTACTTCCATACGCCAGACGGGAATCGCGATTGATCCCCCCCGCGGCTTAAAGAACCCCAGCCCGACAGTTATCCCGAACTCCGCTCTTAGGCAAGCAACTAGACTCGAATTTCCCCTTGGCTTACCTGAGATGAGGCTGCCCACCATAATTCCCTAGTTTTTTTGCCTCCCCCCTCCAGTCGAGTCAGAACATTTTGGCCAAAATTTTTCCGAGCCTGCAGATTTCGTTCCCAACTCCAAAAGACAATCGAGTTTTCCTCCAATCAGTTCCCCATCCCTTGCTCGCACCTGCTCCCCCTTCCCAAATTCTCCTCCACTCTTTATTTTCTCCTTTTTCTTTTCCACTAATCCGAGCTGTTTTTCGTCAGTCTTCGCTTCCCGCCTCGAATTATGTCCGCTTCGAGCCCCCTAGTAGACCAATAGTTCTTGATTTCACGTAATTCTTTTTTTATCAAGCCGCGGGAGGAAGCTCTGCTTTGGCCCAAAAAGGAAGGTTTTCAGTTTTTTGCAAAGGGCGCACCATCAGCAGTCGTCCGTACCTTCCTTGGCCTTTCTTTCTCCAGTCCTTGCGCACAATCAGACTCTACGGTCCTCCTAAGATGAAACGCTTATTCACTCTTTTTTTCACCCCAAATACTGTTGCCCCCCCCCCCCAGCAATCTCGCCGTAAATCCTAGTTTTCCTAGTGTGGAGGACACCACCCCCCCACTTCTCGAGCCGATTCCCTCCTGTTCCCTTTTTTTTTGATTTCAACACCATCTCCTTTTCCCTCCTCTCCGTTTGGTGGCTAAGCCCCCATCCTTTCAAAGCACCTTACACGGCCGATTTCTGGCATAAAGTTTTTTTTCTCTTCTTTTTCCCGCCGGGGGTGGGACGCACTAACGCAGCCCCCCCTATGCGGGAACCCTTTTTGAATTTCAAGGGCGATTTGCATCGATTCATCCTTCTATCCTTTTTTTTCCCCCCCTTTTCGCGCAAGGCTCGTGCTCCACATTCACAGTACCTTTATTCTTGATATTATTAATGTGAGACCGACCCCATCACTTTGTCAGCGATAATGTGTTTCCACCCTTTATTGTCGATACCTCATTTACGTTCTGCCGCGACGGAGCACTTGTTGCTGAACTCTTCTTTCCTTGATGGAACGTGACGTCCTTTCTCCCATCTGGAACTTCCACCACGCACCTTTCCTATATAAAATTCTCAGCGGGATGGGCGGATTGGGTCGCGTTTCTCCAACCTCTCCAAAAGGTGCGCTTATTCTGTTCGTCTTACTTTTCTGCTTTCGTGCCTGCTAAAATCTTATCTCTTCACCCTTTTTGTCCAACCGCGCCTTTTTTTTTTTGAAGGTTTGACTCGACATTTCCCCTGGTAACTGCCCACCTGTTTCTTTCTTTCTTCCTTCTCATTTGGTGGTTCTATTGCAATATTTCCGTAACCTATTGGAACTCTTTTCTCCCTTTTGCGTTTGCCCATTATTTCATTACTCGCCTGCGTTAGTTCTGTCGCCCGTTGGTGTCGGGAACAACGATTTCTCTTCCCAAAAAATATCTTCTTCGTTTTTTGTTCTTACCATAGCGTTCTTTGTCCTTTACTAAGTCCCATTCTTCCCGTCTAAGTTCGATCTTCCTAGCCCGCACAAGGATTATATTTTTTCTTCCCCCTGATTTTCTCTTTCGCGGCTCCCTTGCCCCCCCGCCCAACCCCCCGGTATGGGGACTGCTTTCTTCTATCTTCTTGCATCGCGATCTGTTTTTTGACGATCGAAACGCTTCCCCTTCGTTTCCATATTCTCGGATTGGGTTTCTTCCCCTTGCCTGCCTCCAGTTGCTTCTTGGTTGCTTTTCTTCTCAATTGTCGTTTTTCCTTCCCTGTCACACACCCAGGCTGGTATTTTTTCGTTTTTTCGAAGTTTAATCGCTCTGGACCCCTCTCCCCTTTCCCCTTGTACAAGAGGCTTGTTTTTTCGGTCTAAAGCCTGGAAACGCCCCCTCCCCTCGTTTTGGTCCCCCAAAAAGTTTCGGATTCATATCCTTCAGAATGTGAGTGATACAGGCAACACCCCTCTTTTTCCTTTTGTTTCTGCAGGAGGGTGTCTTGTGTGATTCCCTCTTGTGGTCCTTGCAATTGAGGCACGTTGAACTTGTCTCCTGTCAAGTACCGCCTTTTTTTGGAGTTTTTGAGTTGGTTTTTCGTGTCGGCGTCGACTCCCAGGAGCAGTTCAGTGAGCTCTTCCTTCTCCCCTTCTCTAGAAGCACTGGCGGTAGCCCTTATTCCTAAGATCGCCCTTGATACCGAAAGGATGGGTGCCCCTTCAGTGCGATCCTCTGACGATCTGACCCCTCGTTTCCCCTCGCTTTCCACAGCACTTCTGTTGCAATTTTTTTTCATTCGCATTTTTTGTGCAAACTTTTATTTGCTTTGTCGAGCAACTGATTGCCACAACGCCTTGCGGCGTCACACCTCCCTCTCCAGCGGCTTCCCCTTTTCTCCTCTTAGCAACGTTTGTTAGTCCTGCATGTTTACGATTTTTCAAACGGGTTCGGATATTTCGACCTTTTTTCAGTTCCCCTTTTCCAGGTCGTTGATCAAAATCCCATCCGGAAGCCTATTGACCCCTTCTCCCTAAACCAATAATAACCATTGAATCGTCTCTAAGCGATTGTTTCACTTTCCTCTCCCCCGCAGCTGCCCGGTACCCTTGGTTAGCCCCTCCTCCCTTTTTCCACATATTTCCGCAGTTATACCTCTTCTTCTCAGGCCCCTGTTTGAGTTATAGTTTTTCTTCTCGGATCCGTTGAGCGACGTCACACTTACCGTTTCCGGTTGGTTACCCCTTCCTTGTATTGAGCCCGCTGATTCAGCCCTTAAAGTTTTTCCCCCTCTTTTCTTTTCTTTTTATGTTGCCACTGTTGAGTTAGTAGTTAGCTCTCGAGGGAGGGATTTTCTTTCCCCCTCTGATACAGTTTTTTGCTTATGCATTTGCCCTTTTAGCCCCGGTGATGACTCCTTTCTCCTTTAAGTTTCGGCGTTGCACAACGTCTTCGCCGCGGGTTCCCAACACGTTTCCCAGAACTACGTCGCTTTTCGGCCAAGCGACGTCGGTTTTTCAGCCTCCCCCCCTTCCTTACTTAAGGTGTGTTCTCGTCCTTTGGTTGTCACCCACTTCGCGATTCTTCTTTTTTTTCGGCAGGCTTCCCCCTCTGTCGTCGATCATCCGTTAAGCCCCCTGTCCCCCCTCTTTTTGGCATATCACGCTAAGCTTCTCTTCCTTCCCCCCTCCTCCCATCCTCCTCATTGTTTTTTGTCCGATGAGGACTCGTATGTTCCTTTTTGTTTTTCTTTGTCGAGCGCTTAACATGGCGCGACGACAAGTCGCCTCCTCCCCTTATTCGCCGCTTTTTCCCCTGACCCCAACCAAAGGGCGGACCCATCCTTTTTTTATTCATCTGCGCGCGCCCGTTTGAGCCTTGACCGGCGTGGCCTGGAGCGAACTTCTTTTGCCGTTTTTTTCCTTTCGGAGAATGAACACCATCTTCGTTGTCCTCCCCAGCCCGAACGTTAGTCTAATTTTTTTTCTTTCCTGAAGAGTCGATATGCTTTTCTCTCGCTGCATACGCAATGTAGCTGCAGTTCCCTTCCCTTTTCTTTCAGTCGAGCCGAACGAATACATGAAGCACGGACTGCCCCCTCCACAGAAAAGGAAGTTTTTCGTAGATGAGAAATTGGGCTCGTTCCATCCCCCCCCCCCCCTTACTACGGGTCCCCCAAGCGGACTTTTTAATGGCCATTGTTCTTTTCCTTTCTCCGTCCGCTAACATTCCCCCCCAAGGGAGAGGCCGTAGGCTTTTTTCCTTTCCCCTGGCATCCCCTTTCTCCGGATTTTTTTTGAACCAGTGCTGCGCTCGGTCGTTGAGTTTCGAGTTGCTACAGTTTCCCACCCCCCCCTTCCTGTTTGTATTATTGGGGTTTTTTTCGCCGGTGTGGTTAAATTTCTTCTTACTCCTGTTTTTTTTTTTTTCCTTTTAAAAGTCCCCAGAGATCCCTCCTCCGATTTCGAAATATCCGCAACACCCCCCCATTTTCCCCTTCCTGGGATAAAATGAAATCGAGCGGCTCAGGGGGCCGCTTTTTCGTGTCTTCCTTTTGGTCAGTTGCATATTTCCCATGTGGCCCCATGAGTCATTTGTCCTCCTTTTTGCCATCTGTTTACTAGCGCGGGGATCATCAATCTTCCTCTCGGCATTTTTTCCAAACTCGTCAGAGGATTCCGACTTTTCTCAAACTGTTATTCTTCTCTTGCCACCATTTGTTCGCAGGTCCCGTGTAACAATCTCGATAGCGCGGACTCCCTCCCGTACAATCTCTCCTGAGAAACTCTTGTTCTTAAATCCGCCTCCCTTTTTCCGCCTAACTCTTTGCCCTCGACACGCCGCTGGCAATACGTGCGGATCTTACCTCACTTTTTTTTTCATTTCCCCGCACAGTCTAGGGGGTTTTTTTTTTCGTCTTTTTTCCGGCGCAAATGAAAAGCGGTTTTGCCTCTGGGGGAAATTCCGTTTTTCTCCCTTGTTCGGCCCCCTGCATCCGTAACACCTTTCATTTTTTTACTAGTCCGTTTTTTAATGCCCTGGCGATGACTACCAGCAGCTCTTACAGGCCCTTCCTATATCCCCCGCGATTAAAAAACCTCATACCCCAAAATTCTGCCGACTTTCGTTTTTTTCCAGCCTTTTGCCCAGGGGGAAACCCCACAAGATTCTCCCCACTCCCATTGAGCCTTCCCGCACTGCGGCCAAGGTACCCGCGTTTGACACACTTCTCGACCAGGGCTCCAGACCGATGTCTTTTGCTCATTTTCGCTCATGCAAAAACTTTTCCTTCTTATCGCTCCTTCAGCACAAGCTGTGGGCTGGTGCCGAGGCCATCCCGAATAGGGGCTCCTCTCACCTTCCTACCTTTTTCCCCAACGGAGCGAACCTATCCTTACCAATGCAACTTTTTTACTTTATCTTCCTTCCTTTTACATACAGCACACGAGCCCCCCCCCCCATTTGCCACCCACCCGTGAGAACCACGCTAGGTAGGGTTAGCTTCTTTTCCCCCTAACAGGACTTCGCAGCCGTTTCTATTTAAAGCAGGGAAGGCTTTATTTCATTCTTTTTAATAGCTAAAAACACTCGGACAGGTGTCCCGATTCTTTCCTTCCTGAAAAATCTCTTTCCCCCCAGCCACTTCAACACGCCAGAAGCCCATTTCTCTTGCGGACCTTTTCTTTCCTCACAGGCGTCGGTAGGTTAATTTTGGACCCCCAAAGTACGAACACGTGATTTTCCTAGGCCCCCCCGATCCCCAGGCAGTTCACTGATTCCCCCTTACAATCTTTGGAGTACAAATTCCCTACGACCGGTCGGCCCCAATCTCTCCCCTCTCTTCCCTCCTCCTTTGCCACCTGATTTCTCGAAGCCTTGTTTCCTTCTCTGGAGTGCTCACGCCGCCTTTCCCTTCAGACCTACGTTTTATCAGCTGAGACACCTCAGGTGCTCGTTCTGCGCGTCAGCTCGTCTCCCAAGCTGCTTGCTTTCGTGCGCTTTAGGACCCCCTAGTTGCGTAGAGGTTTATGACTTTTGGGCGACCGGCCCCCTCCTCTAGAGTAAATTAACACATCTTATTTTGATTTGTGTTGTAGTCCTTTAAATTTTTCAAAAGGCTCATCATCTTCCCCCCCTTATAGGTCCCCCCGACCTTTTTGCAAAACCCCAGCGACAAGAAGATTGAGTTTTCTCGCATAGTTTGTTCATCTGTATGGCCCCCCCCCCCCCCCGCGCCAGAGACTTCCAACTCCCCTTTTGTCGTGATTGGAAGGTTTTTATTTTTACCTTCTATTTCTCCTCCTAAGTGTTTTATTTGTTTTTTCCATAATACGTCAAGCCCTTTTTTCATTATCTCGAAACGAAACTTGGGCTCTCCACAAGGCCCCTACCTCTCGGCGATTGCGGTTCTTCTTTTTTGAAATTTTTTTCAGGAGTGATCAATCTATCTTAATCCGTCTTCGTCCTTTTCCTTTGGGGGGCAAGGACGCCAGCAAGTAGACTCCTCCCCTCCGAGATGTTTTTGAATTTACGAGTATGTTTATTTCGGACTCACGCCAATCCCCCCTAGACTCTTGGCAGCCTTCGCATCATCGTTCCCTCAGCTTCCTTTATGCTTGATCACGAGCACCTTCCGCGAGAATTGTCTGGTTTCGTGAACTTCTTTTCCCTACCTACAAGGTCGGATCAATAAGTTTCCACCTTTTAAGGATCCCCTTTTCCTTTCGGTCTTTTGGGGCCGATCCTTTTGCTCCTACAAAAGCCATCGTCTTTTGTCGCTTTTCTTTTTTTTTAGCGACGTTGCGGCACTTTTCCTGGGTTCGTTTTGCTCTGGCTCCAACCTCCCTCGTAACCCTTTTTTTTTTTCCCCAAAATTGAACCGAGCAGGTTTTCCCTCCTGATTTTCTGACTCGACATTTACCTTTTTTTATGCTCGAACCCCCGTGTTTTACTTGCTCTATCTCTTATTCCCCCATAGTCCCCTTCCCCTTTTTCCTGATACTTTTTCATTTTACGGAAGCGCTTAGGACATTATCCCTTCCCCGTTTTTTTCTCCGAGGATCGTGCGCATCTTGGTGAGGGAAATCCGACCTCCCCTTTAGACATCCCCCCCCCCTCTTTTCCTTAGCGTTGATAGGTTGGCCTTGGTGGGATCGTGTACCCCTTTTCTTTTGCTTCCCCCTTTCTCTTTGTCTTACGTCGGCATTTTTATTAAGCAAACGGTCTTCTTTTTTTTTTCATCTTTCTTTGATTTAGCGAGCTATCGTTCGGGGCAACACATCTTTCCTTTTTATGCTCGTAGCTTTTTTTTCAGCAGCGAAATGGTCTTCAACAGGGTTTTTTTTCAGGTTTTTTTCTATAGGAGCGCGGGTTTTCTTTCAAACTCCGAGTCCCCTTTCCCTTTGCTTTTTTTCCTAATTCGTTTTTTTCTCTCTGGTTTTTCCCGTTATCGCCCCAAAATTTTGTCTCCGCTCCGCCTCGCATATCGCGGCACTCCGTTCTCTCTCCGGTTTACTAGATTTTTCCTCTCCCTTTCTCCTGCTATGTCCTGCCAGTTCAATGCCCTCAACCAGCAGTACGTGTTTCCCCCCCCTGATTTTTTTTGACCCAGATGCCTCGAAATGGGCAGCTTTCTCACTGACGGAGACTAAACACTCTTCCTATTTCGGAGGGCTTTCGCTGCCTATGACTGTTTTCCCCCCCCCCCCCCCCTTCCCTTTTAAACACGTTACTGTGGATCGACACGTCTTCAATTTCGGGATTTGTCCTGTCCGTTCTCTGAATCCGAGCGAGAGTTCTAACGCACTCCTGGGTCCGGATGGTGAAGAATTGCTTTTCGCTCTTTTCTTCTTAGATTGTTACAGCGTCTATTCCTGCAAAGATCGGACATGGCTCGTTTTTTTTCCAATAGCCTCTTTTTTTGGAGTCCCCAGTCGATCATCTGAAGACTTTTCCCGTTTCTTTTATGATCTTAGTCCCCCTTCATTCTGATTTCGCCCCACTTGTTTTTGGTCGCTGGGCCTTTCAAGCAAGTGCAAACATGCCTCCTTTCCCCCCCTCCTTTTGGAGATTCCTCTGCACAAAACTTCCTGGCGGCACACAAAGGAACTTGCCCCTGTGGATACGAGCGGCTAGATTCACGTTTTTTTTTTCTCCTGTTTTCTTGACTCGAAACATCTGTGAGAAAACAACCTTTCTCTCTTCTTTGAAAACTAATAGGGAGACCCCACCCCCTTTGTTTGTTTTCCCCGCACGGCGGACATCAACCCCTCCCCAATTCCGAACCGAGTTTTATTTGATTTCACATGTATGCCAGATCACGCTCGAGGCTGTTCATATTCTAGCACTGGTTATCAAAACTCGCCCCCTATTCCTTTAAGACGATTCAAGGAACTGCCCACTTCTTCCCTTTTCTCGTGCCGTCGCAGATTGAGACAGGAACGTCCATTCTTCTGTCTTTTCTTCGATTTCCCCGTAGTGAGCGGTTCTTATTTAGCCCTCATTATGCCTAAATCCAGGTCCCCTTGGTTCCTTTTTGTGTGACCCCAGGTTACGATTCGTCGTTAGGCTCCGTAAGGCTCGATTATGCCTCCTCTTACTTTCCCAGGTGAAGCTTGCTTAGCCTTGACGCATCTATGATTCCTATTGTTTTATTCCGCAATTCCTCTTCCTTCCCTTTGTCCCCTTCTTTGTGCCCCAGTGTTTCCTGGCAATCCGCTCCCCCAACGGCGACCCAATCTTCCTTTTTTCTCGTCGAATCGGACTCATTGTTTTTTTCATCCGCCCGCCATGTGGGACTTGCACCCTTTGACTTTTCAGTGTCCCTCGCGCCAGAGAAGGGGGCTGTCGGCCGGAATCCAGATTGGGTTTTTTTTTCCCCTTTAAGTCCCCCCCCTCCTAGATGTTCGAGGAGACGCCAATTTATCGTTTCTCTTTGACATCTTCTCTTTTCTTTCCCTTTTTTTTTTCCCCTCCGATCGGTTTATGGTCGGTCCTGGGCGCGAGCACAGCGGTCTTTGCGCTTACTAGTTTTTCCTTCTACGAATGGCCGCAAGACCCTTCGCTGCCCCACGTGTCATACCAACCCCCCCACGGCCCCCCCCCCCCTCACCTTTTGCGCTCCGAATCGTCGCCCGCGCGTGGTGAGGAGATAAAGGAGGTTGTTACCCCTTTTCTAGATTTAGTCCATGGGAGCCCTTGGTTACTTCCGCGTTTTTTTCTTCACGCTAGAGAAGATGGCGAGGAAGACAGGGTCCTTCTTATTGTATTTACCTCGGGCTAGACTCAGCGGTTATCTGCCCTTACTTTCCTAGTCAGGAGCAACGGAATCCTAGTCCCCCCTTTCTTTACCTCCCACACTGTACTTTTCTAGTGAGAAATTGGGCCATTTTTTTGCCCCACCCCCCACACGACAATATCCCTTCGACGACAGCATGTACTCTTCAATATTTTTATCCAGCGCGGAAAACCGCCCCCCCTCCCCTTTCGCCTACCTTCCGCGTATAACTTCCGAAATATTGTGTATTTTCTTTCAACCCCTTTTTGTACGCTAGATTCGGGGGGGTTGGTGAGCAGGCAAGGTTTTTCAATTCGCTAGACCAATCGCCGGCGGGTCGGTTTCTTTTTTGAGTTTTTTTCCCCCCATCTCATCATGATTGGGAATTATTTGAGTGCCAAAGACATGCAAGGCTCTCCTTACCCGTTGTCCTGAGTTTTCGAAAAATATCCGCTCCCAATTTCTTAGTCCCCCCCCTTCCTGAATAACCGTGAATCGAGCGACTACAGGTTCCGCTTTCTGGATATGCTTACGCCCTTCTTTTTCCTCTTCATCTACAAACTCCGGGTTGGCTCCATGTGATTTCCCCCTTTTTCCCCTGATTTAACTTTCACCTCCAGTTTTTTGACCACGAGGGATCCCAAATCTTTGCTCAACCTTTTCCTTCCACCTTTGGTCACCGATCGGAGGATCCTTTTTCCCCTCCCTCCCCGTTGAGTGCTCTTACGATCCCCGCTGCGTCTCTCCGGCCATAAGCTCTGTACCCCAAATCTCCTATTCATGCGAGCGCCGGCGTAAAGTCTCACCGAGTGTCTATTCCCCTCCTGTTTCTAGAGATACGACCAGTTCAAGCCTTCCGCGACAGCCTCCCCGACACCGTCCCGTCCTCAAACCGTGCGACCGTGTTTTTTTTTTTTTTTGGGGGTTTTTTTTTTTTTTTTTTGCTTTTTTGTGCCAGCACAGTCCTCCTCCAACGACTGAGCCTCACGCAGCGACAATCAACTTTTTTTTTCTCTTTTTATTCCTATTTCAAGCTGCCATCTGCCTTGCATCTGCAGCCGCTCGTTTCGCTATACCCCATTTTTTAATGAACTGGACGAGACTACAGAGCAAAATCTGATATTATTTCCTCTATTCCCCCCCCCTTTGAGATCCCCCCAGTAAAAACGCTGACGCTAGGCGAGAATCGCTGGGACCCAGCCTTTTTTTTTTTTCCCTGGTCCCCCAGATGAAAAACGACAATGCTAGACGCAAAGATTTTCCCCTTTCCCTTGGCAATTTCTCCCCCCCTTTTTTTTAGCGTTTTCTATGATTGTTCCCCTTCGTTGAACCATTCATTTTTTTTTTTCCCCTTTCAGAAGATTTTTCTTCCCCCCCCAGACCATTCATATCAGTCCCGCCTGGGCGGCTTCATGCTTTTTCCCCCCCCCGCCCACATTTATTTACCCTGTCAAGACACCTAGACGGGCATTTGCTTCCCCCCCCCCCCCCCCCCCCCCCCCTGACCCTTTTTTTTCGCTTATTATCCTGAACGATTGGGACTTTTTTTCCCCTTCCAGTTCAACTTGAGCCCCCCCTTTCCCCCTATTCGGGCCGCCCCGCTAGTTTGTAGGCTCAAGGTTGCCGTATTTGCTTTTCCCGAATCCTCTTTCCCCCATTTCACGTAAAAGAAGAAGGGAATCGTAATTAATGCTACCCTAGGAAGTTTTTAACCAGCCCCCCTTTCCTGTCGGTTACCTCTTCCCACTTAGAACCAGAGATTAGGCACCCCGTCTCCTTTCTTTTAACCTTTCCTTTTTTCTGTTAAATCTTTAAAGTATCTGAGCACCGTGAAATGGAGCGTTGTGCATAACAATTTTTTTTCCCAAGAGACGATTTTTATTCATCGAGGCCAACCGAACCCGCCACCTTTTCTCCCCCCTTTAAGTTTCTTTCTTCGATCGTTCAAAGAGCCTTTGGATTTGACACCCCAATCCCCTTCCAGGAATCTTCCCACCTTTTTTCGCCACTCGATCTCTTTATCGCGTCTGGCACCCTTACTTCCGCTTCTATGCTTCCCTCTTTCATTTCCCGATAGTGTTTTCTCCTTTTGCCTCTGACTCTCAGCGAAGAGAACTCATTTTTTTTCAGGTTTTAATGTCTTCTCTTTCCCCAGCTGACTTCGTTCACCCCTCCCGGCCAATCCCTCCGTTTTGCCCCTGGCGCCCCGGTGGACACAAAGAGCAGGCGACGTAAATTCCGTCTCTTTTGCTTACTTTTTCCTTTGAGTTCTGCAGCCTTTTTGATACCAGGGCATATTCAACGGCTCTATTCTTTCCCCTTTGTGCAACGATCAGCACTAGCGGATTTTGATTCTTTTTCTAATAGTCTCAAACCCCCCCAAATTGTCGTTTCGCCCTCCACCCGAAGCTTTAATCTTCCCTCTGTCTTTGTCCTTCTATTTACCTTCA
>Ga0179593_1361179_pt1 | contig 15769 bp, 19 predicted proteins | sample CZODoug2_1_08_16_FD_185931 | JGI IMG/M metagenome (GOLD analysis project Ga0179593, IMG submission 185931) | Vadose zone soil fungal communities from Angelo Coast Range Reserve, California, USA - CZODoug2_1_08_16fungal (PacBio error correction) | ecosystem: Environmental > Terrestrial > Soil >... | reverse complement strand
CTGTTTGATACTGCCGTCCACTTTACTCGGCAGTGGATACGGTCCCCCCACTTTTCTCGCGAAGTCATTTTTTATTTCCACCCTCGCCTTTAATTTTTCCTCCCTGTCCTTGTCGAACGATATTGGAACCCCTCCCCACAGTTAGGTGTTTCCTGCTCTTCTTTCAGTTACCGCCAGAACAGATAAAGGCCTTTTTTTTCTACTTCTCAAATCCGGAAGTCACCTTTCAGCCCTCTCTCCCGCTGCTAAAAATCAGAGGCCTTTTCTTTTTTGTTTTTTTTTTGTTTGTGCTTTCAGTTTTTGTGATGAGACTTCTTTCTTAAAGTCTTTCCCCCTTTATGTCCCCAAAATGGTAGGGAAGCATTTGCCCTCTAGGCTGATGCTGATACTCAGCAAGCTGTCCCATTTGGATTTCCTTAGTCTCTTCCCGTTTTTTATAAGGCCCCCGCAGCTTCCACATGTCTTTGCGTCTTTTTGGGCAGTCGCCTACACGACTTCGATTTTCTACCCAACACATGTTTTTTTTGCACCCCTTATTCTGATTTTTTAGACTTGGTCTTCATGTAAGGACGCCTCGAGTCCCCGTGTATGCTCCTCGGACCTTTTTCCGATGCGCCAAGTCCCCTGACAGTCCTGCAGCCCACCGTCTCTGATAGCTTTTGGCCTCAATAGGAATTATCAAGCAAACCGAGCTAAACGACGCCTTGTTCACAGTAGTCTTGCAGCTCCCTTTTACTATGAGACCCCATGCATCAACAAGCTTCCCCCAAACTCACAGATGGCGCGCCGTCCGCTGTCCCAAGGGCTCTGGCCATCGCCGTTTTTTCAACTTTTTCCAACCCTGGCCCCTTTTTGAGTCTATTTTCGTTTCAACCAACCCCCACCACTCCGTTCCACTTTTGCCCCAACGGTTGGGCTGCCTTCAAGTTTGTCTTTGATCTTCCCCCTTATTGTTTTTTCGACGTTGACTCTTAATTCATCCAACAGTACCTATTCCTGTGGATCCTAAATTCTCGGGTAGGTACGGGAAACTTCCCTCCTTTAACGGCCCGGCGTGTTTGGGCAACCGCCGTTCTGACGGGTCTGTCTCCCCTCCTTCAAATCTGATACTTCGGGATTTACAATCAGTTTTCCACGGATGGTTTTTTGCCCCATTTCGGTACCCTCATTCTTCAACAGCGGGTCCGGTATCGGTCAAACCCTTCGTTGGTTTAGCCTTTTGAGTCCTTGGCAGGAAGCTGCTGCTCGCCCCTGCCGGCGTCTCCTTTGCCCAACCTGAAAGCGTTTGATCCTTTCCGTTGTATCGAGGAAGAAAACTGATGTTGGGATTTTCCCCCCCTTCTCCTTTGACCCATCCGTCGAATGTAAGTGGGACTAGACCCCGGGTTTTCGCTTTTTTTTCCCGCCTCTCCCTCTCTTTTTTTCCCCCCGGTACCGTCTTTCGCTAACCTCCCGTTTGACCTACGGAATTCGCCCTCCCCTTGTCACACGGACATCATACGCGACCTCTTGCCGTGCTTGTCTTTGATAAACCCCACCCCGATTGAAATTTCATCCTTCGCTACAGCGACCTCTTATATAGTAGAGTTTGCTTTTTTCTAAACCATTACTATCACCCGGCTGCTTTGAGATTCTTCCATCATGTGAACTCATCCCGCTCTCCTGGACGGCCGCTTCCTTTTCGCGGCAGCATCGTTCTACCATTTTTTCCCTTAGATGTGGGGGATCACCTCTCCAATGAGTTCAAGTGGAAGACTTCTCCAGTTAAGATTGCCGAGATATCTTATTAAGTGATCTTCGACTATTCTCCTTTTTTTTCCGAATCTTCCAAGATTTTCTTGAGGTCAGCTTTGCTGTAATTCTCTTTTCCTCAAAGCCGACGAAGGCGGCAGGCATCCATCTTTTTTCCCCTTTCCCCTCGGAACCGCCCTCCTTCCCGTCGTCAGATACGAGAACTTGGGGCGCCTGTTCCAAAGGGTGGTGCAGCTGGCGGTGCATCCCAGACCCTTCTTCCTCTCCTTTTCCCATAATAATTGTTGTTGTTGAGCTTCGCCACTTTTTATTTTCCCTCAGGCTGTCATGCAAGTGATTATTATTGCCATTAGAGCAACCCTGGTTAGTATGGTTTCTCAGCGCCGCGTTTTCTTTGGGTGTTTTTAATCACATCGAGTAGTCTTGAGGCTTCCTTTTCCCCCCCCTGGTGCTCGGCATCTCTCTTAGCAAGTCTAATCCCCTGTCCGGATCGGGGGCATCCTCCGTTAAGGGTAGCGAAAACGGCAGGAATAGTGCATCTCTCGTTCCCCTCAGCCGACCGAGTGATCCTCATTAAGATTTTCCGAATTTCCCCCCTTCCTATATAGCGAGTCTTGGACCGGCCATCTCCTTCCCACCACATGTAGGAAACGACCGTTTTTTCCTCCTGCCTACTAGCGAAGCTGCGACTTCCTTGAGCTTTCCTTTCCTTCAATTTAACTCGTCCGGTTTAATGGTTCTCCCATCGTCCGTCGACGGTCTAAGTCTTCCTTTTGCTTTTCATGAGCGCGTGGGCGAGTTAGAAGTTTGTTTTTCCTTCTTCGATGAAAAGCGCCGGTCCTGCGTTTTCTTTTTCCCATTTACTCCTCCCTCCCCCCTATCAAGCTCGAGCAAATCTACTTTTTCATCCCGTCTCATCTTTTCTATAAACAACAGCAGCGGTGCTTCCCCCGTGATCACTGGGCCTCTAGTCACTCTTCTTCAGGATGTCCCCCCCCTCCTTGCGAGGGCCCTTCTATTTTCTCACAATTGTAGCTCGAACCTAGTCGCGCTGGGCCGCTTAAAGTTTGCTCTGGCGGCGAGCAGCAGCTCTTCTACCCCCTCCCGGAACAGAGGGTTGACATTTGGAGCTTTTTTCCTTTTTCCATTTTGAGGATTTCCGCTTTCCCTCCCCCCCAACGTAGTCTACTTCTCCTCTGATTCTCAGATTTGACCGTCGATTTCTCCTGATCGTACCGGCGCTCATCGAGCCCCTTTTCCTGTTCCAACTTATGTAAGTTGCACACTCCGTTTTTTTTTTGTTCCCGACCCCCCCTCCCATATTTTGATGGTCCCCTCTGTCCAACCTAGTCAGGAGGACGGCCACGGTCTAAGCTTTCCCCCACCCCCTTTCAATTGAGGAAGCACGCACCTGCCTTAGACTTTTTTTTTTCTGGTTCACATTGCCCGATTGTTGGGGTTTTTGCTCATGATCCTTCCCTAAGGTCGTTCATAGCCAGTGAACTCACCGTTGTCTCCCAAAATGAGCGCCTTCTTCTTTTTTTCGCACTTTCGGCCAGTGGCTTTGGTCTTTTTTTTTTTTTTTTTTTTGCTCGATTCTCCTTAGCTCTTGTCGGTTTCTTGACCAAGACGTTATTTTTTTTTTGCGCGGTCTGTCCTTTCCATACTATTGAGTTTCCACTTTTTTCTCTCCCGTTGGCGCAGGGAGGAGCGTTTCAATTTCCATCGTCGAGGCTCCCCTTGACTAATGAAGGCGTGCCGCTGGGCTTACAAGGACGTCTCGAACACGGCTTCGCAAGACATTTGTGTTTTTTAGTTCCGTTTCTCCCCCGTGTAGGCCGTCCCCCCCCCGCGAAACACTATGCGTTTGAGCTGCGTTTTTGGTCAGACGTGCTATCTCGACCGCCTGATTACGATGTTCCCTTAGAATTTTTGCGATTGGAATGTCCATGACCAATTTGGTCAAATTCTGAGGAGGACGGTCTTCACTTTTTTTTTCAAATACGTCTGCAATTGCATCATTCTCTTTTTCGCGTTTCGAGATTGTTTCCCCCGTTCGGCGATCCTTGTCAAGTCGAGTCATTTTTCCCCTATGCGGTTACGCGGCCCCTCCTCTCACTTTTTTTACTGATACCGAGCACCGGTGGAGACCACGTCCCCTGAGTTCGCCCTTCAGGTTTCGGAATCAAAATTTCCGTTTCACATCCTATGCTGAGAAACTGGAAGACCGTATGCCGCGTTTCCTTTTCTCCTGAGTACACACCCATCTCTTTCCTTTTCCTCATCGTTGTGAGAGCTCTTACGCAGGCTTTCCCCCCCAGTTCACACCTATACTGTATTCCTTTTTCTTCGTCATTAGAGATGCTCTGAACCCTCCCCTTACATTGAATGTTTCTACTTGCAGTCCTTAAGGCATTTTTTTTGTCACCGTTATACGCTTGTGCCCTGACAGCGCATTCCTTCAAACCCCCCCTATCAAGCCTTGTTCCATTTAGAAATGGGCTAACTTCCCGGAACGGTTTTCACCTCCGCTAACAATACCTGATTTGACCTTTGTTCTCTTTTTTAGCACTTTGGACCTTAGCTATGTGGCATTTCCATGGGGACGGGGCAGCTGACCCTTGTGCTGGATATCATAGTCTCTATTCCCGACGATTGGGAGCCGGCCCCGCATGTAACCCACATTTATGGTCTCTTTTTGAGTTTTTTTTTTTACCCCTAAAAGACTTTTATCACGGACCCAAATGGCTCACGACGGATTCCTGTTTTCAGAGGACCTTGTTCTGTCCTCTTTAAGCCCGCGGCAAGACTTAGTTCCTTTATTTGTCCTATTCTATGCCTCCAACTGTAAGTTCCACAGGTATTTGAGTTTTTGCTCAATAGGCCTCTTTTCGCAACAAGGCAGATACCTCCTCGAACAAGGTCAGGACGCAAGATCCATTGCCCTTTTTTCCACGTCGCCAGTATCCCCCGCTTTTACCGTAGACCCAGCTGGGGAGATCCTTCTGATCCCTTCCTTTTCCTTGCCGTTTTCCTTTCCCCCCCCTTTGAGTGCCACTCCCTTTTTTTGCATTCCTATTCGCTTGCCAAACAAAAAATAAGGGTTTAGTTACCCTTTCCCCCCCACTTGGAGGGGCGGCACAGTTGTTTGTACCCCTCCCCTTCCCCTCTCCGTGTTTCTCGACCCGTTTTTCGTTTTGGACGGGCAGTCCATCAAGACAGCCTTCAGCTTCTTTTGCTGTCGGATAAGCCCAAGTTGGTAAACGTGAAAAAGTAAATTTGCAAATTCCCCCCCCTTCTTTTACCATTGATGCGCGCTGCTTTGCTCTGGAGCTTGTTATCCTTGACCCACCTTCTCCCTGAGGCGACCGGAACCCTCCGGATTCCTTTTCCCCCCCTTGACTCATCCCCCCCCTACTAAGCCAAGGGATAGACGGTGTTAACCTTAGGGCCGTAGCTGTCTTTTTCTTTCAATCTTGATCGCCAAGACGTTAGACCCCCGGTACCCCTTGGCCTCTGATACTGATTCTTTTTTCTCCCTTATGACGACCCAAGCCTACTTTTTTCTTCCTTACGGTGTTGGCCCATCCTTTTTCGACGATTGTCGAGGACTAGAGTTAGGTTTTCCCTTTCCTCATATCGGCTGCTGTTGCTTCTCCCCCCTTTTAGAGGCTGACAACGGAATAAGATTTGTTCTCTCCCCTGTCTTTTCCTTTCTTTTCTAACGGACATCATCGCTCGCGGCCCTTTCCCTGTTTTCCTTATCTCACGAGCTCACACCCCCGGATTTCTCCCCACTCGAGCAAGGCAGGCGCACCCTACCTCCCTCCCGGAGTCGTCGACGTCGCTTTTTCTATCCCCCTCATGCCATGGAAGAGTAATTCCCCATTTTCTTCCTACCAGCCGTTTTCCTCGTCAGTGGAAAGGGGCGGAGCATCTTCCCCCAAGCTTTCTGGGAGATGGGCGAGGTTTCTTGGATCCTCACTCCCTTTTCCTTGGAGCTTCGAAGGAAAGCGTTGCCGATTTCTCGCTGCCTTCTACTATTTCCCCTTGCTTTCGACCCTTGATGCTCGCGCTTCCCCACCCCGATCCGAATGGAGGTCCAGCTGCCCCCCCCTCTGGTTAAGCCTTTTTTTTTCCATTCCGGCGCGCAGATTACTCGATGTTTGACTTCCCCCCCCCCTTTCGGCGTCTGAGACCTTCTGGGCCCCAACGTCACAAACTGTCGCGCCTGGCGGTTGCATCATCGTTTTTACCTAAGGATGTTGGTGTTGAAGAGCTATTTTTTTAATTTTTTTCCCCTCTTTCCTCAAACGTGATCATGAAGCCTGGCTTTGCGTCTGTGTTGATCTGGCGTGCTCCCCCTTTTCTCGTAGAGCGGCAATCAACATCCTTAGAAGCGGTCCCACGTCCGCAGGCCCCTTCCCCCGATGTGTAGGCCCCAGCATTGGACCCCTCCCCCTCCCCTTCTCTGGGGCAGAACGACGGAGCGGAGCCCCCTTAGGAATAGGTCGTCTCCCTCCTGCTCCAACTTCCCTTCTATCTCGCTGATGGCTTGCGAAGTCTTTCTCGCTTTTTCCACCTGCCTGGGATAGTTTTTCCTCCCCCTCTTCCAACCGCCTGCATTGGTTTGCATGATTCTTTTCCCTCCCCCTCTGCAGCGCGCGTAAGCTGTTTTTTTATGTGGGAGGACTGTCACTTTTCCCTTTCGGTCTCGTTAATGGTGCGGCATTTACCCCCCTGATGTCAGCTTGCGCGTTGCGCGCTCTCCCTTGGTGGTTTTTGAGGCTCTCTCTAGCTACCGGTTTCAGCGTGTCCGGTCCCTTCTTTGACGAATCCGACGATACCTCTTCCTTAGACAGAGGGTCTACCGACAACTCTTATTTTCCTTCTCTCAGTCCGGGGCCCTTCTCGGACATTGCCAGTCACCATCCAGGCGAGTCCCTTGACCAAACTTAGGCTTGGTGTTTTTTCTAGCCCTCAGTTTGATTAGATTTTTTTTTCCCTGTTGCTTGCTACACGTAGGTTTGCTGCTCCCTTCCCCCCTACAGCATTAAACATCTACGGTCCCCCCCCCGTCATGACCGTGAGCTTTGGCGTTTCAGTCTTTTTAGGGTTCCCTCCCCCAATTCGTGTGGAACCACTAGATTTTTCCTTCGGACCGAGGAACAAGTTACCCACCTTTCCTCTCCCTTCGCTTAATAGTTCACCCGCCGGGTCCTGTTCAATGATTGACCCCCCTCCCGTCGTGGGTTGCTTATCCGACAGTCCTCGTTTTTCTCTGGATCCTCCCCAGTTTTACAACTCTTCCCCTTTAAGACGGGTCAGGCTCCCCCATCATCTTGGCAAAGTTTCCACTTGCGCCCTCCAGCGTTTTCCTTTTTCCTTGCCACCGGTTTGGGGTTTGGCGTCCCTTCCCTTCCCCCTACATAAGGTCCGGCAGGAGGGTCAAGTGTACCTTCCCTCTGACGCCCTTCCACCGAAATGACCTCACTTCTACGGAGCGCCACCCATTGTGTTTTTTTTGTTTTGCAATCTTTTCTTTTCCTTGTTCGAGAGTGCTTTTTTTTTTAATTTCTGCCTTGACCCCGCTTTTTAGTTGCTACTTTTTTTTTCTAACTTACTATTGAGCCACAATCCTCCAAGGGGGACGCAGTCCTTTTTTGCAATTGCGGTCCCTTTTGTTGAACCCTACCGTGACTCGTGCCGCCTGCGTTTTTCATGGACATATTTATTCCCTCCTAGATTCTTGCGTTTCCTCCCCAATTGTTTGACTTCCTTTTATCCTTTTTGTCCCCCCCGGACCAACCCCAAAGCCCCATCTAGTTTTTCATTGGAAGGGATCGACTCTTTCCCCCAGAATTCATCTCCTCGCGTCCTGCAGTAGCATTCGCTGAGATGGCCCTTTGCCCTGGGGCAAGGCAACACGTGTTTTTTCCCTGCCCTCCTGACTTCGGCATCGAGTATTGATGCTTCTCTTTTTCTTTTTTTTTCATACCGTTCCTTTCTTTCGCCGGCTGTTTCCCCGAACGAAACCTGCTGTTGGTTTAAGCGGGACTCTTAGTTTATTCCCCTCGATAACAGGGATGGGTCATTAATTTAACAGTGTTTTGTTCGGAAACCTACCCAACTTGTTTTCTTTCATTCGCCCGTCGTGATCCCAAGACGCTCGAAAGGTGACAGGGTGAGCCTGTACCTTCCCTTCGAGATATCCTCCTCCTCCGTTTTTGTTGTTAGCTTCTCTTTTTTTTTGTGACCAGGCTCACCCTTTTTTCCTTCGGTTGCTACGGTTCATTTTTTGCTTTTATGTTAATGACACGCGCTCATGATGTTTCCGAACCACTTTCCCCTTTTTTCCTTGAACTTTTTTCGACCCCTTTTGTCCCCCCTCCAGCACTCCCCCCTATTCCTGCAGCGCCAAGCCGTCTTCCATTGCGCCCATACTTCCCTGATCGGCCGGAAGGTTTCCCTTCCAGCTGCTAACACCTCTCTGGCTCCTTGACAGACGTGCTGACTGTCCCCTCTCCTCCCTCTGTGGCCCCCACCCCAAATGGTTTCCATCCTTTTTTCCCCCCCAATCTCAGCGATGCTGTTGGATAATCAGTTATCCCGGGTTTCGCTAGCACCATTTCTCTCCCCTAGCTCAAACTTCCTCCTTTTTTTGCTTTTCTTTTGATTACACCTCAGTTCTTTACTGATCTAACCGCTCTCACGGATATACTTTCCTTTTTCTTTTGGAGCATTAAAGCGACGCGCATTTCCCCACCTTCATGAGGCACCGGTCTTTCGGGATTTCCTGCAGTTCCTTCCTCCTCCTTTTTGTTCCCCCCCCCGTTTCTGTATCTCAGTTTTTGTGTTCTCCCTGTTTCCAGACACCCTAGGACGTTTAGATCCCCATTCTTCATGAAACGATATACCAGGGCCTCCGAAACCCCTCTCCTTTCAAAACTCTTCCCCCAATCCCTTCCTTTTTTTCTCGTCGAAGCGCTCATTCTTGGATTTTCTTTTTCCCCCCCCCCTCCCTTCTGCTGGAAATACTGCTTTGTTTTTTCTGTCTAAACCCCAAACCCAACTTTATGAATCCCTTTTTTCTTCTTTGCGTGCTTTCCTCGAGACAGTTTTTTTTGATTTTCCCCGCGTGGGGCGTCCGCCTTTTTCCTCCTTTCTCCACGACAGCGCGTTTATACTAAAAAACGCCCTCGTGTTTCCCCCCCCCTCCCCTCTGACAGGCCCCTTGGGAACTCGCTTGAGCGCTTTTCTTTTTTTTTCCTATGATTGATGTGCTCGTTCGTTTTTCCTTTTCTTTCCCCCCCGACCGAAATAACGTTTTTACGTTTTTTGGCCTCTTTTTCCCCCGCCACCCCCTTCGGAAAGCAACCGGTTCGCCCCCCCGTAGGGTACGAGCTATGTTTGGTTTTCTTCCTTCCCTTGCTTCCGCCCGACGTTTTTCAACAACCCAAACCGGTGGAAAAGCTCTCCTCCCCCCCCTATTCTGTGGGTATCGAGTGACCCCCTCTTCTTGTGACCAAATTCTCCTCCACTTTTTCCTTTGGCCCTGGCGAATGTTTGCCTCCCCTTGACCGGGAGAATAGCCCGCTGCTGTGCTGTTCACCTCTCCGAGCTGCCAACAGCATCGATTTTTTCTGACCCCTTCTTTTTAGTTACCATGACCCTTCATCTTTGGGTTTTTTTCGACTCTGCGATCGCACTTCAACCCACCCGGCGCAGCCCACGCGCGTGCTTCCTCCCCCTCTGATCCGACGTTCTTATTTTTTGATCCTCCTCTTCATTACGAAAGAATGACGTTTATTGTTCCAGTACTTCCTTTTCCCCTTACCCGCTTCTCCCTTCCCCCCAGTTTCTCGGCAGATCGTTCCTCCCCCTTTCTAGTTGCAGGGCGCTCGCCTCCTTCGCACTCGCAAGGCAAAGCCCGACATCTTTTTTTTGATGGACTGAGCGTCGACTTTCCTTGGACTTGCTTGCTCGCCGATTTCTTACCAAGAGGACATGGAGGTCCAGCTTGTTCTACCTCTTTCCTCAACCCTTCACTGTTTCCCTTCCTTACGCTTCTACTACGATTTTGTCCCTCTTGATTTTCCCTCCTTTCGCTGCGACCAGATTCTGGATGGGTGCGCGCAAATCCAGCTGATTCACAGTGCGTGCGCAGCCTGGCCTTTTCCCCTTTACGTCCTTTCGAGTTCTCTCTCTTTGCCTCCTCCTGTTTTTATATCTCCCCTCTGAGCTGTGATGAAAAGACAATTTAAGTTTTTTTGTGTCACGTATTTTTTTCGCGCCCCGAAGTTCTCCCTTTTTGCTTTCAGAGCGATAGGGCTCGACGGCAAGGTCAACACGAGTAGATTTCCTTGGGACCGTGCCTTTTCCCCCCTTTCAGACTTCCCTCTTCCCGACCGTCCAGGATAGGGGGCAAATCCAAGTTGATCCCTTCCCCGTGCAGTTTAATGCTGACCTTTCGTACCAAGCGATCCTGCAGATTGTCGCGCAGCTTGCCTTGCGTTTTCTCATGGGAGAGCGCGTTATGCTCCTTTCCCCCTTGGTAGCCGATGGCTGCCGCGCCCCTGCTTCTTCCTTTCCTTGGAGCATTTCCTTTTTTTCCCTTTTCAAGGGGGCAACTCGGTATTCGTTTCGTAATGGTGCCTTCTAAGCAACTCCCAGTGCCTTTGAGCCTGCTTGTCCTCGCGGCGCTTCCTTCTTTGGTGGTGTCTGCTCTTTCCTCTCCCTTTTCACGCGGTCCTCTCTAGGGACTGGTACTCATAATTCCTCTTACCTCTGATGAAAATCTTCCTTTGCCCCAGCGGTCTACACGCAGACTTCTGGCCCTTTTTTTCTCGTTACCCCCCTGGGGCTCTTAGCCTCGGACATCCCAGGGGTCCCCCCCTCCCGGGAGGGACCAATTCTTTATTTTTCCTCCCTTCTTTTTCTACAAGTCGATCCTCCTCCTTCGTCAACTTGCCTGGTGCTACCAGTCTTTAGCTTTTTTTCTCCTGCCACCTCCATCACATTCCCCTTCCACCTGGTGTGCATTAAGATTGAGCCCTTTGGCTTTTTCTCTCTTTTTTTTCAACGAGTTTGCCCGCCCCTGCCCTTGTTTCCCAGGTCTACGGTCGCACGCTACCCTTCGGACCGATGTGAAGCAGAGCCCTTTAGCCTGCGCTCATCGAGTCCCCACGTCCTTTTTCTTGTTACTTTTGACTTGTAATTTTTTGTTTGTTATACCTGCCTGTTTTTTTTGAATGCAATCCCGGTTTTCCCAAACTCAGTACCCCCCGGCCCGAGACCCCATAAACGTCATCTTGGAGAAGTTCCACCTTGCGCACTCGGGGGTTGGTTACATTGCCCTTATTTGGTTTGCCACCCTCCTTTTAATAGCGGCAGTGTTCCCTTTACCTTTTTTCCTTACTAGCTCCTCAAGAATTTCTCTTCTTTCGGAGCAGTCCGCGGTTGCGCTTCATGGCTTGTTCCTTTTCCTTTGAGCGTGCGCTTTCTATTCTTTGAAACGCCGGCGTTTCTTTTGCTTTTCTTAACTTTCGGCCCCCCCTGCTCCCCCCGTTTCCGCGTGAGTCGAGTGTCTTGGAAGTCTTCCTCCCCTTCCTTATCTGTCAATTGCTTTTTCGACTTAGAACAGGGCCTTCCCTTTTGGACTGTTTTAGCGTCCTGTGTTGAGATATCTCTTTTTGGACCGGCCAAAATCCCAACTGCAAGAGAACAAGCCTTTTTTCTGATGGCCTTTCTCCTCCGTGGTGATATCCTTCAACCTCTCCGCGCTTGAAGCTCGAAGCATCCCTTTTTTTTTTCACTTTTTACCTGAACAAGGTTTAAGTTTTTTTCCCCTTCGGCTGCCGGTCCAGTTTCCTCCCTTACCGACTTCTAAGCTCGGCCTGAGTATTCTCCTCGTTGTCATACCTTTCCTCCCGCTTCTTTACTGAAGAAACCGTCTTGTTTTTTTTTTTAAGAGGGCTGATGAATTTTTCGGTGTTAAAGGCTGAAAATTTGGCGCAATGGTCCACCTATTTCTCCATTTTGACCGGTTCTGGCCCTAATTTTTTTTAAGGCCTCGTGCAGTCGCATGGTTCCTGTTTTTTTTTTTTTATCAGTCCGTTCCCTTGGAATCCTTACACAAAAGATCTCTTCTTTTTACTTGTTCTTCCTGTTCTGCACTTTCACCTTTATATCGGTCTTCAGGTGTTTCGTCTTTTTTTACCCACGCCCCTACTTGGATTACATTAACACTTCGCTCAGTATTGGGAACATTCGCAAACTGTTCCAGCTGTATTCCCGGACCATCCTTCCTCTTGCCCTCTCTCACCCGGGTTATGAGACTTGAGACGCCCGTTTCCGGACCGTTACATTTCCCCCATATATCAGCGGCATGGCATACTTTTGCCGCAGATTCCATGGAGTGTTTTTCCCCTCGTAGGTCCGTATAAGCAGTGTTTTCCCCCACTGTCTGCAGCCCCCAATCTCCAGCAGATGCTGAATGGCCGCTTATGGAGATGCCTTCGCTTCAGCCCAATGCATCTTTCTGCTTACCACAACAGCGACTTCTTGCGCTGTCCGTGCCACGAGTTATCACTCATTCCAAAGGATTCCTGCGTTCTGATACCCTTCTTTTCCTTCAAGCCCCCGCCAGGCAGGCAACATCTTTATGGTTTTTTCCTCGGACCGTCCTGCCGCACTCCATTCGCCTGCGTCCCCACTCTGTTTTTTCACCGGTATTTTTCATGGTCCCCCGCAAAAAATTTAGCGTCCCTTGCGCTCTGGCCCCCAGGCAGACCTGCCCCTTTTAACTTCTCCTTTGACCACAAAGTCGCCCAGTCAAATTATTCCCTCCCCAGGAAGCCCCGCGCCGTCATCTGCCGCCTCATTCTTGTCTTCCTTCTTTTCGGGTCATTTCCACTTTACCTTGTCTTCAGTTCTCCAAAACCCAAAAAATCTTTTTTCCCCATTACGCCCACGCGTTGCTTCGGCATTTGCCTTTACTTCCTCCAAGTTTTAGTCTCCGCATGTGGGAGTAATTTTTTTGTTATCCGCTTGGTTCAAGCCACTCCGGCAGTAGGCTGTCGGAGCTTCCTCCCCTTTTTTCCACTCCTTTTCTTTCATTTTCCCCCCTCACATTGAACAGGAACTTTTTTTTTTTAAACTCTTGACTGCCTCCTTCTATCTGTTTTTGGGCTCTTGTAAGGTCGGTCAAATTGATCCCCCTTTCTTTTTCCCGACTTTTTTTTTTTTTTCCCACGGCTTGGTTGATGGGCCATCGTGCCTAATTTCTCACAACACCTTTGCTTCCTCTCGGTACCCCCAGTCTTGGTCCGTATTTACAGTGTTCTGTTTTGTTCCTTTCTGTGGTCCCCCGCACTGTCTGAACCCCCTTTGACACAAAAGAGGAAAGGCTTTTTTTTGGTATCCCGACCCATCCTTTGTCCCCCCCCTGAAGGTCTCCTGGCGATGGTGTCCTCTCCTTTGGGCCTCTTCCCCGGATTGTCGTCGGGAATTCTCCTTCAGGTTGAAAGATTTAGAACCCGAGACAACCCTTCCCTTACTCTTCTTCAACTTGAGGGCTGCTTACCATGTGACCCTGCCTCTTTCCCATTCTTGAGTATCGAAGCTGGTTCACATTTTTTATTAACCCCGCGCGAAAGCCCGCACCCTTTCTAAGAATTATTATCTGCATGACTACTTTCGAACACTTCAGAGAACGATACCTTCTCCTGGATCCCTCCTTTCCTGCTCCAAGCTACCTCTATTTTTCCAGGGGAGAGATTTTAGTCATTCATACCAATTCGTTTCCTTTTTTTCTCTTGGAGCCCATTTTGCTATCACATGAGTTCCTTCTCCCCTTCGAACTACGGTCTCACTCTATCTAGTTTCCTGTGCGAAAGTTTTTTTTATTTGATGTTTCTTCCCTTTTTTTCTAGGCGTTCTCCGGATCTTGGACAATTTCCGGTCTCTGCGGGCCTACAATCGATGGACTTTTCCATTCCCTGGCCCTGAGTCTTCCCTCTTTCGTAATCCCGATACATTGTTTCCTTCGTATGAGAAAGATACTGCTTCTTTTGGAGTTTGCACCTCTTTTAACCCTTGCTTCCTGCTGTTGCGCCGTGGCCGTTGCATCCACACCGTCATATGGATCTCTCGTCTCCTTTTTTCTCATAACCTCTTTCTTCAAGAAGGTAGCACTCTTTCCCTTGAATGAAGTTTGAGCGAACTAAGTTGGTTTTTTTTTTTCCGAGAGCCGCAGGGTAAACCCATCGGTCAATCGGCCCCTCCCCGGCCTTCTGTAAGTGCTCAGAATCGTGTCACAAGACTTCTTTTTTAGTCGTTGTGAAGACAAGAACGTTAGCCCCCACAGGATTTCATATTCCTCCCGTTCAATCAGCGTCGCCCTTTCCTAGTCGAGAAGCTTTACTTATTTCTCCTTCTAGGTATTCTTTTATTCTCCCGCCCATTTTCTTTGATTTTTTCCTTTGTAGCAGATGATGAACGCTTTTTTTCCCTATTGCGCACTTCGCCGGCCGTCGTAAATCCTTTACTCGTCATTTCACCCCTTTCTCGTTTTTGTTTGCGCTAGAAGTTATAGCCATTTTTTCCCGTCTTGGCTGTTGCGCATTTTTTTTTTTTTTTTTTTATGGACGGGTGGTGTTGCTCTAATCGTCTCCTCCCCTGTCGGCGATGCTGTACTCCTCCCTGCCCTTCTTGTTTTCATCAGTTCTGGAGCCCCCTTATCCTTTTTTCTCCTCGGTGCTACCCGCAAAACAGAAGAGTTTATTTTTTTCTTCGAGTAGCCCTCGGTCACTCGGACCATTCGCTGGCACCACCGCATTGGCCTGATCTTTGCTCAAACCCTTTTTTTTTTTTCCCTCCTACCGCTTTTCCGGGCTGGGAAGCGTTTCCGGTTTTTTGCTACCGTCGGGGGCGAGAAGCCTTCCTGCATTACATCCCCCGTCCAAAATCCGGGCCCCCGACGGCTTGATCCGTTTAATGCGTTGCATTCTTTTTTTTGATTTTTTTTTAGAACGACGTGGAAAACTTTTCTTTTTTCGGCCCCTTCCGATTCCCGAGCCAGTTTTGCAGCCGAGCCCCTCTTGACTTTTTTCCCCGAGTCCCCCTCCTTTCCCTTTTAAACATTCCCTCGAATAGTTACGGTGTGATTAGACATTTTTTTCGTGCTTGGATCCAAGCGGCGTCACCTTTGCAAGGGAGGCCGCCAACCCCGTTCGTCAGGATCAACTTCATCTTTTTTTTTTCCGGCAGAGCTGGTCATCCCTTGTTTTGGAGAAACCTTAAAATTTCGGCAGTAGTTCCAGTGCCAACTCACGTCTCTTCTAGAGGCAAGCACTGAATGATTTTTTTTAGTTCCCCCTCCCTGTTCACTGGCGGCCTATTTTGCGCTCTGAGAGTGCCGCTTATCTTTCAGTCTGCCTTACCTACTTCTTTTAGAGCGTCTCTGTTTCTCCCCCCCCTTTTTTTTTCTCCCCCCCCCCCTTTTGGGAAGCGGCGAGAGTCATTGTCGAGTTCCCCGGTACACTTCTCGTTGCCCTGCGGTCTCTTCCATGCCACCTTTTTCCAGTCGAAATCTGCTTTGAGGAAATGTGAGAGATAAATTTTTAGGCTCGGCAAACACGCCGCCGCGACCATTCTTGTTCTCTTTTGGAAGTTTTATCCTTTGCATCTAGACGCCCGGCGCTGAATCCATTCATCGCTGAGATGGCAATTCCTTTTTTCCCCATCCCCCTCGAGGACAGGGCCGTCCGGTTTCCACGTAAAAGCTCGGAATAGCGGTTCGGAGTATCTACCGTTCCGCCCGGCCGATTTTTGCCAAAGTCTCCTCCCCCGGCTTGCTCTGCGGTTTTTTTTACTTTTTTAAGTTGGCAGGTTCTTTCCCCGCGTGAAATGTCCCCCCGTCGCCACGTTTCAGGTCGGCACCTCACTCCAGGTCGTGTCTTCTAACTTCCCCTCGCGAGAATTTCTTTTCTAGCGGTGAAAGGTTGCCTGAAACCCT
>Ga0179593_1318562_pt1 | contig 15770 bp, 19 predicted proteins | sample CZODoug2_1_08_16_FD_185931 | JGI IMG/M metagenome (GOLD analysis project Ga0179593, IMG submission 185931) | Vadose zone soil fungal communities from Angelo Coast Range Reserve, California, USA - CZODoug2_1_08_16fungal (PacBio error correction) | ecosystem: Environmental > Terrestrial > Soil >... | reverse complement strand
CAGACCTTCCCGAATTCCCCCGGAGGATCGATCTTCCCGTTTGAAGGATTTTAATGCTTCTCATCCTTTTTCTCCCTCTTCCTTTTGAGTCCCTGTGCTGAATCCCCGTATTCCCCAGTCTTGAAAGTTCCTTTTCTCCTCCGCCTCCCCCGACCTGCGTATCTAAAATGATGAGATCCTCTTTAGTCCGTCCCCCCCAAAGCCGTGCGGTATCCTTTTTCTCCATCCCGATTCCCCGCAGTTCTCTCTCTCCGTGAGCGAATTAGGATATCTATCTTTCCAGACCTCTTTTTTTTGTATGATCCTGAGCAGATTTTCCCGATTCTGCTAGTTAAGTCCTGCGGGAAGGGGGTTCCTCTAGATGCGCCCCACGTCCTTTTTGTTGACCAGTTTCCATCCCCCCCCTCTCAAAAGTCCAATCCCCTTTTTCTTTTTTATTTCTTTTTTTCAGTGTAACGAGTACTTTCCCCGTTCCTTCCTACCTCGGTTGATCCTGGCTTCAGCCCCATTTTCAGCAATTTTCCTAGAGAGCGAAGTACCTTTTCACCCCTTCCCCTAAGGCAACCGGTACGCCTGTAGACCCTCCTATTTTTGCTTAGGGCGGGACTATTTCTCCTCTGTATGTGCTGTCTTCCCTCCGTTTCCTTCGAGCAGAAGAAGACCCCTGTAGCCTTTTGTTATAATCAACCCGAGACCCAGTTTTTAGCAAACATCCCCCTGAGGGTTCTTCTCTCTTCGTTTCTCTGAGTTCCTCCCCGTTTCGACTATCTCATTGCTCCGTTTCTGCTTTCGATGGAGGCCTTTATCTTAGGATGAGGACTCCTAAGTTTTCCTTTTGGAGTGCTCCCTTTGATTGCGGCCTTCCCCCCCCGTGCTTATACCTGGCAGCGTTATGCTTCATTCAACCCCTTTTGACGTGTGCATAACACACGTTCCCCTCATTTTCTCTACCAATAATCCCTTCCTCCTTTATGCAAAAAGAGACCCTGTCTCGTCCTGCACTTCTCATGCAACCCCCCATATATCAAAACCCTGAAGAGCGATTGGCTCCCAATTCCTTGGTTCCCTTTTTTTATCCTTCGTCCTGGGGATCCCTCTCGCCCAGAGACGTTGACTCTCCACCCCGCACTTCCTTCTTCTTCGCTTACTTCTCGCTTTCTATGATGGTTTAAATGCTCCCCCACTTTTGACCCCGTCTGGCTAGGTACTCAAGTCCACCCAAAATAAACGCCCTTCCCTCCATTGATTATGCATCTAGAGTCCCACGCATTGACCTCCCCAGCGTCAATCCCGGGCGTTTTTTACGAGTATTCTGGTCTCTTCCTGCGGCCTTCTCCAGATTCCACCATCTTACCCCTCCAGTCTTTCTCTGCCACTTGCGCTCGCCCATGTCCTCCCCCAATTCCTTAAGGGGATGAGCAAATCTCTGTATTTGTTTTTCTCCCTTCTCTGCTACCTTTTTGTTTCCATAGCTAGATCGAACTGTTTCCCTTCCCTTTTCCCATTAATTCCCGTAACCTCTGAAGCGTCGTACGTTTTTCCTTGGTTCTTGATCCTTGCCCAGCTCGCTCGACCGAGGATCGTTTGTTAGTCAGCCCGTTGTCTCACTTTCCAATTTACTCCCCTTTCCTGCTCGCCCCTCGTTTGGGTTTGCTTTCCGTACTCCCATATGCGTCGGACTCCCCTTCTTGGGATATCAGACTCTCCTCTGTGTTAGTTGAGGAGTTCAATATTCCTTCCGCTCTTCTTATCCGGAGTCCCTTGTACTCTTCCCACTTTTATGAGCGGCCTCCCCGCTCTAATTCCCTACGCTTCCTCAGCATTTCCCCCTTTTTCGCGCGAACAGACTCTTGGCCCTCTCACTCTCGTCGTCCCTCTCTCCATCGTGATTTTTTCTTCGCCGCCTCACCTCTTTTCTCACACCTCATAAGTTATTGATTTTTCCTAACCCTCCGATTGGTAGATGACCTGTAACCCTCTTCCTTTAGTCCATTCCTCTCTTACGACCCTCCCCCGATCACTTTATCGAGAAACCTCGTGACCCTCCGGCTGGAGATCGGACCTCCCCCCTCCCTCATCTTTTCTCGAAAAATGTATTCTCCTATGCCCTTCCTTTTCCTACGCTACTTTTTGTTGGTCATTTTGTCTCCTGATTCCTCTGTGTTCGGTGGCTTCGAGCTGGCCGTTTCCCTCCTCTTTTCACTCCTTGCACGGAACTGACGACTCTAACTCTTATTTGCTTCGTTTCCGGTCACTCAGTGTAACCTCGTCCTCCTCTTTTTTGTCTTTAGCGATTTCCACTTCAGGCCTTCGATTTCGGCGGCAACTTCAATTTTCTCTCCCACCGCTATGTTTTTTACCCCTTTTCCATTCGTGGCCCTTTTTTTCTTTGTGCAGCAAAGACCTCGGGTGTTTCCATGTTCTAAACTTTTCGGTTTAGCTCACCTTTGCATTGGCCTGAATACTTTTGTAGACTGGCGATCGCTGCTGTTTTTTTCCTCGTGTTATGTTACGAAGTTTTTTTATACTATTCTCTCCCCTTTAGTTCTTTCGTGCATGACGACTTCAACGTATATCCTTGCTTTTTTGCTCTCCCTGTCCTCTGCTTTTCCAATAAGCCTGTTTCTTTCCCTCTCCCCTGCCCTACTTGTCAGGCATTTCCCTCTTTCGGCTTCTTTCGGGATTTTCCGCGCGACCCTTTTTCCCGATTCCCCTTTTCATCTCTTGCTTACTCGTTGTTCAGGCGCAGCTAGTGTTCCTTCAAGCTCTCTTCACGACATTTCTCGCGTCTCGCTGCCATTTTCCACTTTCACAACGAATTTTCTTCTTACAAACCTTTCCCTTGTTTTTCCTTCAGGCTTACTCTCTTCTTTTTCTCAATTAACGCGACGAACTTACCGTTGCTTTTTTTTTTTTTTTCTTCTTTTTTTCTTAGCCCCTTCTCTCCGCGAGGCTTCCCTACCGTACGTCAGTATCCTCTTTGTACCTTCGCATGCCCTCTCAGATGCAGTTCTTTTCCGTCTTTTTCTTGTCGGAATGGTTACATTAATTGTGTCGCCCTGTTTTTTCTTTCCCGGTCGGCAGCGCCTTGATACCAACCCATCTTCTTTTTTCTCATACCCTTCCTTTTTTTTCTGCGCGTCCCTTTTGAGAGTCTCCCGTGTTTCTTTCTCTTGGTTCAGAATTCTAATTCCTTGGTTGAGCAGCTTTCCCCCTCTTCTTTCCCAACCTCTGCGTGGATGGACTCTTGGCTTTTCCCTCTTCTGGAGCCTATAGTCTTCCCCTTCTTAAGTTAGGACATTAGTTTTTCTTTTTATTTTCTCTTTCCTTTATCAAATCGTTCCCGTGTCATTTCACTCCCCCGCTAGAACGTCGAATTCCTCCCTGAATTGCGCGCCTTTCTCACCTGCGCTGTAGAGAGGTTACTCCTCATTCGTGTATACCCATGAACACTTCCTGTTCCCACCCTCCGTCAGGGTCTTTTCTTCGGGGAAATTGTTTTACCTGTCCGGTACTCTTTTTCTGGACGTCTGTTCCCCCTTTAATGATGTGTTGTAGATGAGCCTTCGGCTCTTTTAATCTCCCCTCTGTTCAAGTTGGGCGCGCATTCTTCCTTTCCGGTCCAGGGTTGTTTCCCCCCCCTTCGCCTTCAAATCTGTTAATGAGCAATTTTATTGCTATTCTTGGCCCAACCAACTAGAAGCGCTGTTTCCTATAATAGCCAGGTCCGAGGTTATCATCCTCTCGTAAACTTCTTTCCTCTCCCCGCCTAGAACCCCTACGTTCTTTCCTCCCTTTTTTTCTCTGTTCATGATACCCGGTTTTTGCTTCTACTTTTTTCCCTTATGGCGGCTTGTCCCTCGTTCTCCTTGTCCTCCAGTTCCTCTTCGTACGCTCCGAAGCCACTCCTCCGGCGCCTACCTCTTCCCAGGGGCCGTTCTTCTCTTCCTACAACCTCTCTTGTCCTTATCCGTCTCTCCCTTTCGCCCGTGTTGACTTCCCTGGCGGCCGAGTTGTAGAGTTTGAGACTTCTCTACACGAATAAATTAATATTCTAACATGATGGACTGTGAGAGGTTTTATCCTTGGTCCCCCCACTGACTGTTCTCTCTCCCCTCCTTCTCCCCACGCTTCCCGTGCAGTCATCCGATTCTGTAGTAGCCCCTCATTGTTCTTTTCCTCCTTTCCTCCTTTGTGTTTTTTCGATTTCTCTTCTTTCACACCGAGGATCTCTCGGAAGCCCTTGTCTGTTTTTGTCTTTCTGACGTCGACCTCGTCTTTTTTCCCCTTTGACTTCCGCCGATAACCCCTTTTCCTTTCGCGCTTTTCTTGTAATGATGAACTTTCTCGGCATTATATCTGGCCCTCTCCGTTTTCACCCCAGGTGGGTCGAATATCTCTATTTGCAACAGTACAAAGATATCACCATTCCCATGGTCCCGCTCCCTCTTTCTCGATTACGGATTGTTCTTCGTCGCGTACGTAGTTTCTTTTGTCCTTTAAAACCATTCCCTTCTCTCTCTATTCTTACCCTGACTCTCAGTCTTTGGCCCCAGCACCCCTCTCCCCCCCTGGCTGTTCAATTTCGTTCTTGTCTTCTATTTATATGATTTCCGCCGTTTTCGAAGCGCGCCTTTATCTCCCTCTACGTCTGTTTCGATGATTTTTTTTCTTCCCGCCGATGTGAGGAATAACCCACCCCCGGATTTCATCTTCACCTTTCTCAGTCCCCTCCGGCTCCTTGCCCCCCCATTTTTTTCCTAGCCTCTGCGCTGCCTGAAGTCCACCCAAAGTCCCGTGTCCCGCTTTTCCCTCCATCCTTAGCAAGAAGGGTCTGCACCCCTCCCCCTGTTCCATCGTCTTTCCACCCCCTTTCCTCGGTATTCCACGCCACTTTTTCGCCTCCCCTACGTCCTTTTCATGCGGAGATGGACTCCCCACTTCCCTATTGTTATGTTTTTATCCAAGCCTCGATTTAGTCAGCACTGTGAATCTCCGCCCCAACTCCTTTCTTCATTTTTTTGACTTAAATTTCTGATTTCGCCTCCTATGGTTTCCTATTTCCCATTTCAACCGGTGGCTAGGCAGTAACCCCCCCCCCATACATTCCGCCTTTTATCTCCATTAGAGGAGACCAACCTCCTACTCTTTCTTTCCACAAAGGAGCTAGTGGTCAAGAGACTCGGTAAAGCGGATCTTTGCCTTGCTTTTTTCATAGTAATTCTCCAACCCCACCCTCCCCCCTGAGATTCTCGTGCCGTCTTTCGTCCCCTTGCGTTCTCGTCCACATGCGCCCCCCTTAAGCGTGTCTGAGCCCCTCCTTCGGGGTTTCTGTTTGGTGTTCTGCCCCTTTTTCTCCTGACCTTTTTGTTTTTTTTCCTCGAAATTCCCTACTTTATTAGGAACTGTCTAAACTTCCTTTTCACTTACCCCGAAACTTTCCTCGTACTCAAGTTGTGTTTTTGTTACTGGCGCGTTTCCCCCGGGGCTTCGGAGCCCGTAGTACGTGTTTTTTTTCTCCGCCCCTCTCTTCTAAAGGGGCATTCCTCCACTTTTTTAATCTCCCTTTGTGAGGTGTAAGTTTTATGTAGGTGCAGATGGACGATGACTTATCCGATCCTGACAACCGGATGGTCCTAAGCACTTCTTTTTTTGTGATGGAACTTCTTTTTCCTTCTGTCAGTCCCTTGATTGAACTTTCTTTTCCTTTCCCTGATCCCTTCTCCTGTAATGTTACCAACGTATATTGCTTCCCCTTCCCGTTTCCTCGGTCCCCGGTGTCTGCGAGACCAATAACTTCAAACTCGACATCCGATTTCTTTATCTCCCCCCCACTCCGCGAGAAGACCTACTATTGCTCAGCCCCTAAGGATGACTTTTTCTGAAAATCAATGCGCCCTTCCTTACAGGGACCTTGCCTTCGTCCTTCCCACGACCTGAAATCTATTTTTCTATCCCTACAAACCTGTTTGCACAATTCTTGTTTTTATCTCCTCTCCCTGATTGTGCGCGGCGCCGCGCTGTTTCATTCTATCTGACGGAAACATTTCTCTAACCTCCTTCTTGCGGTCCCCTTTCTCCGATCCCTCTCCTACTCTTGTTGTGCTGCTTTTCGGTTTGAGGAGATGGTCCCTCCATTCCATTCGCGGTTCCCATCTCCATTCTGCCCACCGAAAATCATAGTGCCGCGTGCAGGTTTTTACCCCTCTTCTTCCTCTAGTGGGTGTTTTTTTGATAAGATCCCCTTCGTCCTTCACGACCGTTCGATATGATTTCGTTTTCGATCCTGGTTCTTGATTTAAAACCGCTGTTTCCCTTTTCAGCAATCCACAGACCTCCCTCCCCTTTCGGGTTTTGACCCCTCTCCCATACACTTTTCATTTCTCCTACTTTTCTCCTTCTGTATTGGAAGGAATAAATGTTTCTCCTGCCTCTCTCCTTCTCCTTATATAGCCCGAAGGAGTTCCCGCCGTTTCTTTTACCTCTTTCTGTCCTGTTGTGATTCGCCGTCCCCCCCCTTTTTGATTAGCTTTTTTTTCTTCTCCCGCGATTCCTTCCATCACTCAAGGAGGTTTTCGCTCCTTTTTCCCTTAGGAGTGATTAGCGGGTTCAGTCTCCTTTTTGTTTTGCTCCGCAGACCATTTCCCGGACTGAGGCGGGCTTATTCTTTTCCCCGGTCCCGTATAGTGACTTTACCCTCCTCCCTTTTTTCCCCCTGGAATGACGCGCCTTTCACTCTCTCTTTCCATCCCTCTCTTCTTCTTTTAATCACCATTTTCGCGTTTGCTGGTTTGCCGACTATCTTGGTAAATCTGCTCCCTCTCTCACCGAGAAAACACCCCCCAAACAAAATTCTCTGGATTGCCCTTTCCTCCCTTTCCAGAGCTCCACATCCGTACGGTTTCTATCGAGCTTCGGTGGCACTGAACGTGAGTACCTCCTTACGTCCCTTTTCTCAGTTTTGGGGCTTGTAGTTCCGTGCCCCCTTTGTGTAAGGTTTTTGTAGCGTTCCCCATCTCTTCGAGACCCAAAACATCCTCTATCCCCCTCTTCCTTTTCCCATTTCGAGCGCAAGGTTCTCACTCTAAGCTGTCTTGAATCTGAGACTATACCCCCGATTCTTTGGAACACCAGTCCGCCTCCTTTTCCCCCCCTATTTTAGTGACAACCGAGACTTTTTATTTTTCCCGCTGGAGTCTTATTTGTTTTTGCTCTAGCTTGCCAAGGGTCTCCATTGCGTCTTGTTTGTATGTTTTAGTTTCCCTCTGTTTCCCATCCAATCGTTACTCGTGCTGTCTAGGCAACAGAGATATAGACTCATGCCCGTAGAGCATTGCGCCGAATTGGACTTTCCGGGCTTTCGAGCGGATACCGCATCGCACGTTTTTATTTGACCGGGACAAACATTGACTTTTGAGCCTACTGATTCGCAGTTTTTTTCTTTCGTTTTTTCGTGACGACGTCCTTTGACTCAGGATTGGCCAGTTTTGCATGCTTTCGATTCGCTTCTGAAAGTGCAGGTCTTCTCCCCTTCCCCTTTTTTCGTTCAGGGCGCCTCCTCTTCTGCTCCGGCCTGTTTCCCCTTCCCCCGTCATTAATGCGCTTAGACCCACACGCTTCTTCCCCTTTTTTTCTTTTTTTTCTCCTTGCTCATCGAAAACCTTTTCTTTCCCTTCGTGAGTCAGAAAAGATAGCATAAGAGAAATCCCTAACCTCCTGGATTTGCCCTCCTTTCGTTGTGTTTCTTTTTTTCTTTGTCTTTTTTCGGCCGTATTTCGGCGCTGGCTCCTACCAGAACGCAGATAGTGCGTAAAGCATCCCTCCCTTTCCCCTCCGCAGCTTCTTCTCTCCAATGAGCCGGTGCCTGATGTATTATGTGCCCTCTATTGGATTTTCGCCTCTCGCCCTTTCTGCCGTTTCCTAATTTTTTCCTAGGATTGCAGTCCTTCGAACGTCCTCTTTACGCACTCTAAATCCAATCCATGCGCGCCTCCCAATGCTTGTTTTGTTCCCTGTGAGCTTTTCTCTCCTTTTGTCACAACTCTTGGCGGTATCGCTTGAAGCTTTTTTCCCTCCTTCTTCCGAGAGATCTCGTTTCTTCTTTTGGATCTCGATATTGTAATGATCAACTCCTTTTTTGTTTTCGATTAGAGGCTCTCCGAGATCCTCTCCCCCGAGTCCTACTCGCCTTGTCTGGACCGCGTGGCTGCTTGGGAGACCGCAACCGTCTTTGTTTACCCCCTTTCCCTCTTTTAAAAGACTCCTAACACTCTCCCTGTTCTTTTCGCCGTAGTTTTTCTTTCTCTTTATTCCAAAGTTTTTTCCACTTCCGAGGTCCTTCCTCGTCGCACGTGTGTCATCCTTGGAAGTAAAGGGTACTCTTCGTTCTCAATTCCCCAGATCTTTCCCCTCATTAACATCCACCCAAGGGTCCACGCTCTTCTTTCCTATTACGGTTGCTTCGGGAGTCTAAGAGATCTTTTTTGGGTTCTGTTATTCCAGTCAACTTCTAATCCGCCTAAGAAGAATGACCTTCCTCAGCCCCCCTGGAAGGGTCTGCACCAGTTCCCCCCCCCTGATTGTTCACCAAGTTTTTCTATGGAGTTTTATCTGATATAGCCGTTTGTCCTTCTTCCTCCTAGTAAGCTGTTTAGCCTCTTTTTCGCTCTCGTGTGTCCTTCCCCTGTGTATCCGTCCTTCCCTTTCTCCTTCAAGTGTCAGGGATTCCCTTGTAAACAACCGTTCCGTACCTTTTTTTTTTTCTGGAATGACACAAAAGTTTCCTTTGATCTTTTTTACCACTTTGTCTCGGTTCGCCCTCTCCCCCTGTACTGTGAAACGTGGAATGCGCTCTCCTCTTCCCCGCTCCCGGTTAGTCCCCACTTTTCCTCCATCAAACCCTTACGTCTCGATGGGCTCCCCCTTAACATTGAGTGCTTTCTCCCCCTGAATAGTCTGGAGGGATCCGTATCGACCTCTAAGTTACATATCATCGTTATCCTTCGTCTCTATTTTTTTTCTTTCTCTATCTGGTTCACCTCTCAAAATTACCCACGTTTTCCTCGGGATTTCCTATGTAACATCCCATATCTCCCAAGCCCCTCCATTTGACCCTTCATTAGAGTTCCCCCTTTCTTTCCAGCGTCATACAAGGTTTGTTCGGGACCCCCTTATCCAGTCGCCCCCGAGGATGAATTCCGTAGTTTCCTCTTCTTTCCCCCCCCCTCCCGCCCCAGATTCGCCCTGCTCGTTCACCCTTTCCTCGAAAGCTCCCCCCCCCCCCCTTTCGGAGGGGCTGAGACAAAGCAGCCCCTTTCGGGGGTTGGTTCTCAGCGGCCCATTTTAATCGGCACTCGACTGCCTCCCCCGTTTGAGCAAACTTCCTCTCCCCCCTCCTCACCAGCAAGAAACCTTTTGTTGATGCCGTAAGCCACGTGTACCTCGTTTGTCTTTTAATCTTAGATCTTCCCCTGTACTCCGTGCTTGTAGGACTCGTTTTTTCTGGAATGCCTTCTTCCTGACGGAAGCAATCTCAGAGCCGCTTTTCCTTTGTGGCGGCGTTTTCCTGCTTCTAATGACTAATATGCTCGTCCCCCGATCCGACGAAAAACTTCCGTTAGATCCCATAAGCGACCTTTCCTTGTCTGCTGGCAGCGCATCTTTTCCTTTTGTCATCATTTCGACGATATTTTCCCCGTCCGCGTTAAGAAAAGTCTCTGAGCTTCAGTTTACACCGCGTCTTAAGCCCCCAGAGGGTCCTTCTCCTTTTGCAATTCTTTTTTTTCTCTTCACCTCGCTAAAGACGCCTGTCGTAAATATTGTTCCCCTCTCAGAAGCGCCTTCCCCTTTCCTTTCTGTTACAACACTCAGTAGGCTTTTTAACTCCTCGCGGCTCCCCCCTACGCCTCCTCTGTGAAACAGCGCCCACTCTAATAGTGAGAAACTTTTTACAGTCGGCATTCCTCTTAAACGACATAGGCCCCTTCCGTTTGACACTCTTCGTACTAATGATCTCTTCTTTCTCTTCTGAAACCATGTATTTCCGGTCTCTGCCTACTTCGACAAAATTTCGCTCAACCCCTAAGTTGCCTTTCGATTCACCTCCCTGATTGTTTTCTGCTGTTCTTTTGTTCCCTTTTTTTTCTGCTATATGTTTTCCCCTTTCTCCCAATGCCACCTTTTTGAGCCTACATCATTCGTTTCTTTTCATTTTCCCCGTTTTTTTTTTTCCCATCTCTTTTCAACTCTCAGTTTTTCTTACCCGGAGTCCCACGCGGCTATTTATCGTTGGCAAACCACCAAACCCCTTGTCCTTTTTACACATTTCTATGGATTTCCGGAAAGACTTTATCTGCCCCTCCCCCTTATCAATTAGGAGAGGTTGCTCAATCGACCGCACATACCTTGTTCTTCTCCTTCTACCTCTTCTTGTCGGGTGCACTTCGATTTGCAGCGCGATGCCCTTTTGATGTGCGTTTTCTCGATACCCATGTCGTTCTTTTCGTTTTTGCATGTCCGTCAACGGTTACCTGGAGTTTTCTTTCTTAGGCCCCCTCTTTTCACCAATAAAACGGGTGTCTCCTCCCCTAGTATTCGTCGCTGATTAGCTTTCTTCTTTACCCCGTTTCTGCTGCTCTTGGAAGTGGGATTTTTTCACCTTCCTTTCCCCTCTTAAAGACGGCCGCTGGTTATTTTTTCAGTCGCGTCTTTTACGGACTTTTTTCTTATCCGTCGCACCATGACTGCCCAGTCTCTCCTCAGCTTTACCCCATCACCCCTCCTCTTCCTTCTGATACCTGTCAGGTTTCGCTATGAGTTCCTCCCTTTCAGTCACTTGGCCCGCACGTCCACTCGCGCTGGTTTTTCTTTCCTTAAAGGGCCACAGTTCTCCTTCCCTTTTCTCCAACGTAAGTTTCTGGGTTTGTTTTCTCTTGATTTCCGGGCATTCGAGACTGAGGTACCTGTTACGCTGTTCAGGTTTCTTTATGTAGGCTTTGTTTCCAAGTCCGGTTTCTGCATTTTTCTCTCTCTTTTCCTAAATTCGGAGACGCCTGCCCCCAAACCCCCGAGAGTTCTCATCCCCTCCTTTCCATTTTTTGGCCCGTTGGAGCAGTCCCAGTTTTTACGATCACGCTAGCTTCCTTGTCTTTTTGATCAGGAAACCCTTCTGCAGGTACGCCGCTGGCACTCTGGCTTTGACAACCCGTGAAGTGGATTTACGTTTTTTCCCTCCCCCTCTGTTTGTTTCCTCTTAGTCTGTTTTCGCCGGTTTCAAGGCGGACTTCTTTTTATGTTCGTTGACTCCAATCGTTCCCATCTTTTCCGTTGTGCTGTAACTTCCCATCCTCGTCCAAGACTCCCTTATAGTTCTCTCGCACTTACTTTTCGCTATTTGACCTCTTTGGTTTCTTTCTTCCCTCCCCGACCTCATGCGTGTCCTCCCACACCCCCCTCCTTTTCCATTGCGGATGCCCGAGCTCCCGGTCCCCTTGTTTAGGTGGATGAGCCCACTTAGGGGACGAACTTTCCTTTTTTCTTTGCATGTCCGTGCCGTCCAGGTTTTTTCACTTGTCTCTCTCCCCCCCCCCTTCTGGTGACTGTATTACCCTAGCCTTACCTTTGTTTTCCTTTTCCTGAAGACGCTTTCCGGATGGCTTTTTGTTGCTTCGCCGGCAATTGCCCTTGTCCCCTTTTCTCACCCGGGGATTGCCTTCCCGCCTAAGATTACGCGTCTCCTACCCATGGTACTTTTATATCCCAAGGCGTGCGCTCCCCCGTGCTAGTAGATCTAAACTTCTTTGGTCCCGCCTCTTCTTTAACCGCAATTGGCTTCCTTTTTGAGAAAGGAAGTCTCTTTTCTTGATGAGGCTTAAGAATTTCTTTTCTTACAGCTCCCTCCTTCTCCCTCACTCCTCACCTCCCGGGCTAACCTCGTCATTTTTTTCCTGTGTTCCCTCTCTTTCCTTCGCCTCCTCTCCTTTGAACATGGGCTTTTCAACGGCCGGCAGAGGCATTAGATTCCTCCTTTTTTTGGACGCACGAAAAATCCTCCTTTCGCTCTCCCATGTATGGACGTGTGTGATTTTTTCCTTTGGTCATCCACAAATGACCGTGGAGTCTTGCACTCCCGCCTTTTCTAATTCTCCGAGTAGATCTCGTCAGCGCTATCTGTCCTCTGTTTTTTGTTAGAGATTCGCTTTTTTCTTTTCCCACCGGCGGCTCTCTCGGTAAGGAGAATTTGTTTTTGCGCGGTGACCTCCCGCTCTTTTTTTTTTTTCCCACGGCCTACGCCTCTCCAAGTCCCTCATGTTCCTTCCTTAGAGTTTCTCTGGCGTACCAAAGCTTGTCCGTCTTTACTTCCTTTTCCGCGCAGTGTCTCCCCTGCGACGCCCCGGCCTTCTTGCTTTTTTTCATAGCGATCACATCATTCACAGCCGGCCCGTTTGAGATTTTTCTTAGCTTATGCTTCGTTGAGGACTCTATTTGCGTTCTGACGGCTGCAAGCTCAGCCACCACCCCCCCCCGCCCGAGGCCTGACTAAAGTTTCCTCCATGGTTCCCCTCGCCCAAATGGCGGTTCAATACGCGTCTTTTGGTCTTAGGCTTTTTCTGAGCTAAGCACGTTTTCCCTCGCATGCATATAAGAGGTAACATGTTTCCCCTGAGCTTCCTCTTTAATGGCGAAGTGAGGACCCCGTTGTTCTCGACTTACATGTTTTCCTCTTTGCCGCCTTTTCCCAACACGGCAGGCCCCTCCCCACCCCCCTCTGCGGAGTCAATTCAATAACCCCACGTTCGTGTTGGTTCATTCCCTTCTCCTGATGTTGCTGCCCCCCTTTCTTCCGTGAATCCCGTCATGCAATACCTTCCCTCGTCCACGACCCTTTCGCAACTCTTCCCCCCACTGACCTCTCGATGCTCACCAACCTCTTCTGTTCCCTCCAAGATTCTCGTGGTTTTCTCCGTCGACCTCTTACCCCCTCTCTCCGTTCTCATCGCCTCTATTTTGCCTATTCTTCTCTGTGTACATAGCAAACTTCGATACTGATTTTTCTGCCATAATTCACCTACCCCCACCCTCCCGATATGACCTGAACCCCCATATTTTTCTTTTCATCCCCCTCCCATCAACGTTTTCTTTGCCAAGAGCATGGGTTCCCAGGGTAGTTTCCCTTTTCCTAGATTCTCCGATTCAAGACCCTCTGCTACCTCCCTTTCGAGGACCCTGTTTCCTTTCATGGTTTTACCAAAAATGAAGGTCACGGTCTTTTTTCAAAGAAGATTGTGCTTTTTCTTTCCTGCGATTCCGTCCCTTTTGGGACTGAGACACTCTCGTCGTTGAAACTTCCCCACTCCCCTCCCTTTTGAAAATTTTCCGCGCCCTCTCGGTCCCTCTTTCTTCAATGCCCCTTTTTCCCCCAGCTGTCTAGACCCGGGCAGTCCCTTTCTCAGTCAGTCGAGTATAAAGGTGTCCTTCCGCCACTTCGACTAGGCTTTTAATCTTGCGCCCGTTGATTTACTTAGCGTTGCATCCGAGGACCCGCTCGGTTTTCCTCTTCCTACGAACCCCTTTTATTCAGGCTCCTTCTCCCCCGTTGTGATTTGGAACTTCGCCTTTCCTAATTTGTACTGAAGGATGAACTTCTCCCCGTTTTTACGTCTTTCGCGCCTGACTTCCCCCCCCTGATACCGCCGCGGCTTCTTTTTCCATGGTAGGTCCTGTAAACTCCCTCCCCTCCGAAAGCCGAGTTAAACCGGCATCGAATCTCTTTTCCTTTCCTCCTTTTTTCTTCAGACCCCCCCTTCTGATTTTTCAAATCCTTGCGGGCGCTTCCCTCAAGCGAATCAAGTACATAGGGTTCCGCGGACTATGTAGTTCTCTCACTTGACTGTTTCTGCCCTTACCTCGGTTATTAGCGTTCCCCCTTTCACTCCGGCGGCGATAGTCTTTTTTGCCGCGGCGCCTTGAGAAGAAGGGTTATTCCCTGGCCTACCTTTTCGTAATTCGCTACCCCCCTAGTTTATGGCGTTCTTTCGATCTCCGAATTGATGTGGGTCTCAAGAAGCGTGCTGATTGCCCCCCTCCATCCGTTGCCGAAGACTCATCTTCTTTAGTTTGTGTGACTTTCTTCATTTATTTATTTTTCTCGTTCTTTGATTGCTGAGATTTACATTAGGCCCCTTCACCTTCGCCTGATTCGGGGCCAACGTGCAATGGTGATTGAATCCTCTTTTCGTCCCCTCCACAGTCAGCACCGAAGTGCCAATTGCTTTTGATGAAAAATTGACCATAAACTTGTTTATCGATTCTAGTGCATTTGTTCCTTCCTCATGGGTAGTCCTGCCGCTTTCTTCCCCCCTCGCCGATTGCATCCTGCCCGCGGATGTCGCGTTCGATACCTCTGTCGTTCCGGGAGTTCTTGCCTTCTCCCTTTTGCTCCTAGTTATTTAGCTTTTCAGCGAGAGCCCGCGCGGATTTCACACTCCTTCTTTTCTCCTCGTCTTTCTTCTATGTGATTCGATTTTCAGTTTTACTCATGTCTTTTTTGAAGTGATTTTTTTTTTTTTTCTTGCCGATTCTTGTCTTCCCTCCTTGCTCTCGGTTGCCTTTTTTCTTCGTTCTGAAGCTTTCCGCCCCCAGTGCCTACATGACGCGAGTCTAGTCGCTTTTCCCTCCCAACCCTAAGCTTCGCTTTCTTGTATTCTTCTTCGATTCATTTTCGTCACCTCCCTGACCGTAACTGGTTTCGCTTCTGTCGACGTGGCGGGAATCCCTTTCCTCCTTTCTTCCTAAAGTAATTAAGGTCTCTGTTCGGCTTTCCCTTTTTTCATGGACGCAGAAGAGGTACATCATTTCCGCGCTTTCTTTTTCTGTTTTTCTTCTTTTTAGTTTCCCGTTTTCCTTTTTTGTACACCGGTCTTGACCCTTTTCGAACAACCCTACCGTTCTTCTTCCCTCCCCCTTCCACTTCATTTTTGTGGAGAAAGGGGATCTCGAATTTTGCTCCCCTAGAAGTTTTCTTTATATGGAGATATAGGAAATTGAGCGCGACCCCTTGCTCATTGCCTTGGATGTTTTACAGGTCTCTTCCCTTTGGGCGGCCTCTCTTCCTTTTTTCCAAATGTAGGTACTTCTGTTATTCTCTGCGGCCTATCTTCTCTGTCCCTCTTTAATTTTCCTATCCCCCCCTCCCTTTGAAAGCTCCATTCTCGCGACGTTGTCGTAACGGCATTTCTTTTCACCAACCACCCCCCATTCACCGCTCTTCGGCGGTTCCTCTAGCTTCGTTACCCCCAAGTGACTTGGGAGACCTAGCGAGTCATTGTTTCTTCTTTTGATTCAAAGTGCGTTTCTTCGACGCGGGAGTCCCCTGCATTACGGTGTCCTTTTCCTTGGAGATGCGAAATTTTTTTTACGTGCCGTCTTAACCTTCCCCCCCCCCCTTCCAGTGGGTTAGTTAAGTGTTTCGCCTGCCGTTAGTACTTCGGGTGTTGCCTTCCTTTCAATTTTTTAAGCGCCCTGTTCCTATTTTTCCCTTTTTATGCCTCACACCGCCTCGCGCTAGAGTCCTGCCAAGTCACCAATCGTACTTTTATTTAAGGAGAGAGGAGACAACGTGCTAAGCTCAGATATCCTTAGACCCCTTCCGGAGGCTGTGCTGACTTTGGGTGTCTTAAACCTTCCTGGTCTTTCGCCGTTTCTATTTCCCCTTGTTTGAAGCCCGGCTTAAGACATATCCATCCAGATAGATTTTCACTCCCCTACCGGCA
>Ga0179593_1703026_pt1 | contig 15771 bp, 15 predicted proteins | sample CZODoug2_1_08_16_FD_185931 | JGI IMG/M metagenome (GOLD analysis project Ga0179593, IMG submission 185931) | Vadose zone soil fungal communities from Angelo Coast Range Reserve, California, USA - CZODoug2_1_08_16fungal (PacBio error correction) | ecosystem: Environmental > Terrestrial > Soil >... | reverse complement strand
CTGCCTTGACCTTTGGTTCTTCGGCTTGTTCTTTTTGATTTTTTGTCGTTCCTCGTCACCCAGAGGAAGTTCTTTCCCCGGCCATTGCGTTTTCCCCAATTCCGATACTCCCTTGTTTCTTTCTCCTTTTTCCCATCCAGGAATGAACATCCTTTAACCGGGTCGGCCGAACCAGAGTTATTTTTGTCTTCTCTGGCAGCCTCTCTCACCAGAGACCCACCCTTTTATACTAACCGTCCACCTCCCCTGAAGGGATCTTGTTTTTTGGGGTTTCCGTTCCAAACCCGAGCGCTACTTTTCTGATGAGGAACAGCCGTCCTTTCCCCAGTGTCCCTTGATTGAAAGAGACCCTTTCTCGCCTTTAAGCGAATGGCTCTTTTTCACCCCTAATTTTTTTTTCTGTTACGCTTGCTTACTTTCTTTGGTGAAGAGAGTCCTTCTTTTCTTTCCGCCTGAGTGCTTTCGTCCCTTCTTTCCTTTTCTGGTGATTGAAGTACTTTCCTTTTTATGAAGGCCCTTTGTTTGACCCTTGATGATAAGGACCGGCCTTTGCGGCTTGTGGGCCTTTTTCTAGCCCGCTCGCTCCCCTTTTTCAACTGCGATGCCTGAGCACGTGCGACCATCTGTCGTTTCTTTTCTATGAGATGTCAGCTCTGCCCACCCTCTCTTTTTTTCGCTCTTCTCTTTTTTAGTTTGATCTGTTGGTGTTGGCGCCCCCCCCCATCCTTGACCTAGGCTCTTAATTGTTGACCCTCTCTCCTGCGGCTAGTGAGGCGATTTCGTCTTCTTGTGTTTTCCTTTTTGTCTGACTGGTAGGCCATAATCCCGCGTGATATGGAATTTACCTTTCCCTGTTTTGTCTTTAATATGGAAAACCTTTCCCTCTTACCCCTCTTACAACCTAGGATAGGCAACTCTGTTCCTCCCTTTCTAGGCTGATATAGGCTTTTTACCGTGTTCTTTCAACAGATTGCAGGGGAAATTTTCCCTTCCCCTCGCAATATTTTGAGTAGCCATTCCCGGCCAACTTCTCCCCCGGCCCTGTTACCTTTCCAACTTTTCCTCCGATGGGTGATCCCTCTACCTCGATTTTCGTCGAGGTGCATACTTCGACTTTTTTTTCCTGACCCTAATGAGGTCACTACTTCTGCTTCCTGCAATTCGACTCCTACCCACAGCCTTTCTAAAGGCAATCCTCCTATATAGTCTCCCTGAGTTAAACTCTAGGAAGCTGACCCCTCTCCACCATCTTTTTGCCCACTGCCACCCCTCCTTCTTTTCGGCCCTCGAGACCCTGACTGTCCCACTAGATCGGACTGCCCTTTTTCCCCCCTAACAACTCGAGTGAACCAATGCCTAGTTCCTCCATTTTCTCTCCACTTTTTTCCCCCCTTTCCTTCATGATCGTTGGATGCGTTCCTCCCACATTAAGTCCCTTCCCTCCCTGAGTCTCTCAGGGAGAATGAATATTTTGCTAATGTTTTCCGTTCGACTTTTCTTCCTTTCTTCGTTCTCGGGCTTTTTCTTCTGAATCGCTTCAAATGCGGAGGCTTTTTTTTCATCATGCCGGCATGACATCTTTTCTTTTATGTGTATCCCTTCCCGATGTCGTTCTGCCAGTTGACTTGTCGCTGCTAGGCTGATTCTGTCTCATTTTCCTCTCTTCCCCCCCCCTTTCGTCGATTCGGCTACGCGGATTTGTTTTTCGACAACACCATTAGTCTCCGAACCCCCCGTAATCTTAATAGGATCTCTCTCCCTCCTTTTTAGCTTGATTGAAGACTTCGTTGTTTTAATAAGGATCGTTTTTTCGCACTTTTTGGCCCCCCTCTCCCGCGCCCCTGAAGCGAAGGCTTTTTGAAGGGGTCTTTTACTGTCCCTAGGCATCGTCTAAAAAGAGCAGGATTGGGGCTGGTTCCCGCTCTTTCTACTCTTCCCCTTTCACGCCTCTTTTTTTGGTCAGAATGCTTTTCCCCCTCCTTTCCATCTCCTTGTAGAGCGCAATGGAGGTTCGATTACCGTTTCCAACTGCTATAGATTGCTAGCGATGCTCTAGTCTGCGGCCCCTCCACTTTCAGACGACATTCCCCTCTCTTTGGTTCTTTTCCCGGGTGAGGCCCAGCATCCTTTCTTCCCTTTCTGGCCGACGCTTAGGAGGACCTGCTCCCAGAGTCGTTTCTAACCCCCGTTTTGCGCAAAATTCTTCTATCCCCGTTTTTACTCCGGTCCTTTGACTACCTTGGTGGAAGGTGACTGATCTGGGTGCCCCCCCCCCCCCCCTTTTTCCCCCCTACCGGGGTCCCTTTTTAAAAATTTTATCCCTCTTTTAACTCTTTGGCGTGGTCCTTTTCGGATATAGATTGAGTTCCCAGTTCCCCTTTTTGCCTATTATTCAGGTTTCCAGTTTTCATCAGGAGCGCCGGTTTTCCACCCTCCCTCTTTCGTCTTTTCGTAGATAACCATGTAGACCCTTTGGAGCACACTTTTCAGTCAGCGTTTTCCTTGACGATCTTTTTTAAGCACAGTCCCGTACGTTCGGGATTTGCTCCGTCACCTGCATCTTCTTTTTCCCCCCACTGTTTCGCGCTGCCATCCTCGAGCCATTAATTAATATACAGATTTCTCATTTCTCCAAACAGATACCCTTTTTTCCATGACCCAACAAAGTTTCATTTCCCCATCCCCCTTCAGATCAAGATGACGGACTTTGCCATCAAGTTGCCGGCCCGTTCCGACCTGAATGAATCGGAGAACTCCTTCCCCTTTTCTTGGCCTATCCGAGGCACTCGTCTCGAATGGTCCGTCCCCCCCCCCCCCCGGAAGAGAGAATCTACCCCCAGCTCCACCTCCGATTTTCCCTCTTTCAATAGTACTTCTTTTTTTTAGTTTTTTTTCTTAGTCGCACGGAGATGTTCCCTTCGGACTCCCTTTCTAGTACTTTTTCGACCCACCCCAAGAAGCCCCTGTTTCCCTGTTTTTCTGTTCCCGAAAGTAACCTTTTTCATTCAGACCCAGGTCAAAGTTTCACTGCCCCAAGCACCAAAGCGGAGACTTCATTTTTCCCCAGGAGCCCCTTGAGAGCAGACCCTTCGCCCGAAAAGGCCACCTCCTCGGCCAGTGCCATCCCCCCCCTAAACATTTGCGCTGGGGTCCGCGACTATCTCCTCTTACGTGATTTGCGTGCTTGCATATCACTCGCACTGGTCTCCACGGTTTTTATCTGACACACCCCCCCCCCCCCCCACCAACCCCAGCCACTTGTTTTCCTCGTATCCCTTTCTCTTTTCCCCTCCATTGCTAAGTCCGCGACCCCCCCAATTGTTTGCCCACCCGGTTATGACCCTTTGTTCTCTACTTACCTCCTCACTAACTCACCGGGGCCCCCTCGTTTGTTCCCATCTTTTTTTTAACTTTCGTCTTTCCGGGTTGGAGACCCCTTACTTTTTTTTTTCCCCTCCCCTTCCTCCCAGACCCGCTTGATGCCTTTGTTTCCCTGTTGTTGTTTTCGAGAGATCCCCCCAGCACTTGCTGGGCTGTTTTCGGTTGGTGAGTTCTCTGTTGTCTGTACCACTCGACGGCTCCCCGGATTTTCCAAATCGCCCTCCACTGATTTTTAGCCTTTCTCCTCAGCTTAAGCACTGCTTATCCTATTAACCGGGTTATGGTCCCTCCCACCCTTTTTCGGTTTGTAGTCGGGTGATCCTCCCCGGGGATAAGAAAACGGAACCCCTACCCCCCCCCCTATTTTTTTCTGGGTTTTTGTGGTTGTTTTTTTTCTGTCTGCCAGACCCCCCCTCTTCTTCTTATTCCCTTCGCCTTTTTCTGAGTTGCGAGAACTTTAGAAATGTACGATTTCATTTTTTCTTCGCGCCGTTTTGCTTTGTTCCGGTAGAGACTCCCGTTTCTGGCAGGTACCGTCCGTGAATCTTGACTTTGTCGTTCTGTGTCGCGTCGGTGTCGCGCTTGTTTTCTTTCTCTTTTCGGTGCCTCTTTTCACTTTGACTCTGTTTTTTCCCTTCCTTTTTTTATTTTATCCTTGTACTCGAACCTTTTTCTTCCCTCATCGGTGTGGGAATAGAGAACGCCAGTCTAACTTGCCTGATATGCGGCAGTCGACGATGACTTCCTCCCTGTCCGTCGCTTTCTTTTGAAATCTGGGCTTTTTAGTAGATTGTCTCTGCCTCTTGAAGACGTTGCTCCCATGTTCCTATTGGTCCCTTTGTGATTCTGTCCCCTCTCCTGGGCGGTCGTTTGCCCTCAGTGATTTCGGTCCTTCCCGTTTTCCTTGCCGTAAGGAATGGTCTGGACATGACTCTGCGTTCTTTTTTTTCAATTCCTAGCTCCATGGGACCCTTCCATTTTATTTTCCTCTTTACCCACTTCCTTTTCCCTTTCTAGTCCCCCCCTATCAATCGGATACCTTTAATTAGTTAGACCCCGCTTTGCATCTTATGTCCAAGTTTTAGACATCATCATTGCGGACAGAATTCTTTTGGGACCGTTCAAGCCCTCCCTCCGTTTCCCCCTTTTTTACAGATTAATTGGAAACTAGTCCTGTCCCCCCTTTCCCCAATGGTTTACAGCTGGGTATCGACATCTACCCTCTCCCTTCCTCTTTTGACCCCCTCCCGCTTTCCGTTCTCAATGAGGGCCCCCATCCTCTTCCTTCCCCGCACTGCCGATATCAGAACCCGCCACAAGCCAGTCAAGGCTTTTCTTTTACCCCAACCCTATCTCTCTTTCCGCGTTATTTTTATAGGAAGTGACGAGGTTGCCCAAATCCCACCTCCTATGATGAAGCATCCGCTTTCCCTCCCTCGCCGTTGCGCCCGGTTTCCTTTTCCCCGGGTTTTTTTTCTAAATCGTTTGATCCTCTTTTTTTGATAGAGGCGTTCACTCACCCGTAAACACCCCCCAACCCGAGGAGAACTGCCACAAGTCGTTTTTTCCGTTTTTGATGCTATCCCCTCTTACCTCCTATTCCTTATTTTCAGACGTTGAGCTTTTTTTCCCCGACGCTGCCTAGCGGGGGTGTCCCTGCTGTACATTAGACGATTTCCCCTACCCCCTCTTCTCGCCCTTGCCCGGCTCAGTCTCTGTGGCTCCCTAGGCCTTTTTTTCCTCGACGACACCCCGTTCGCGTCGGTTTTTTGCTTCGCGGTGATTGTTTCGCCACCCCCCTGTTGAGTCACCGCTCTCACTTCCCTTTTTGTTGTGTTGGAGAGATGAAGCTTCCTTTTGGCTAATTTTTGTCTACAACCTCAAGCTCCGCAGCTCCTTCGGTGGTTCGTCTCTCACTGCGTATCATCTTCCTCACCCTTTAGGGCTTTTTTGTACGGTTATAAGATCAAGATGTTCATTTTCGCCTTGGTTTCCGGTCCACCCCCAGCAGCTCCATTTGCACCTCGGTAGTCCAGTCCGGCGGGACCGCCTTCTCCCTTTTTCCTTTCGTAGACACATCGCTGCCTTTCTGAATTCTTTTTCCTTCGTTTGCATGCTTCTCTTCCTTTTTTTCCTTCTGTCTTTACCACGATCAGCGATCTGTCCACTTTTCCAGTTTCCGATGGAGGAGGCCCAGCTTAACCGTTCTTTTAGGATTTCCCAATGCTGTCAGCAGAGTATTTCGGATCCCCTTCCCTTCGGCGTGGAAGGGAGTGATTTTTTCCCCCCCCCAAAAATGTCGTTCATAGCGGGTACGCCGTCCCCCTATTTTATAGCCTCGATTTGGATGTGGTTCAGGTGAGGATCTCTGAGGGGATCACGTCCGTCTTGAGGAAATAATTATGGATGGCGGCCTCACGGGCCTTTCTTTTCCCCCTGCTGTGCTTCCCTTCTGAGTCTTCTTTCTTTTAAAAGCTTCCGTGCGACGTTTCCTTCCTCTTTTTCCCCCGGTATCCCCCCTATTGGATACCGAAAAATAGTGAAAGCGGTCTGGCTTCCCCCCCCCTTCCCCGCTTTTCTGTCCTCATGGTAGAACGTCGTCCTTCGTCCCGAACTTCGCTTGAGAAATTAGTACCTCTTTTCCTGGCTCTTAGTTCTTTTTCATATTAAACCCCCCAGGGAAGGTTCCCTTTCCCCTCGTCCCCCCATCACCTGCTGAAGGACTTTTCTCAGCCCTATCAGGCCATTCCCGACCCCCCTAACTTTTTTTTTCCTTTGCTTTCTTTTTACCGCCGTCGAGTTTGTACTAGACGTCGAGTCCCCCCACCTCGGCCCTGACCGACATCCGCCCCCCGATTTCATTGCTATCGCATAGCCGGCCTTCTTCATTTCTTTTTCCCCCCGGGCTATGTCATCGCCCTGGGCCTAAGACAAGGGATAATCCCTCTTTGAGCTCCCGCAACTTTCCTGGCGTCCTTAGCACATTTTCCTCTTATTCCTCTCACCCCGTCAGCGCCAAACCCAGTAACCTCGTTCCCTCTTGCCCCTTTTCAAGCTTCCAGCACTGCGCCGCCCCCTGAACCCCCTGCGGCGCTCCCGGAAAAACGTCAATTCCCCCTGTACGTGCCTTTCTCGTAAACTGCTACCATCTTTTTTTTTTGCTCAACTAGCTCGGCAGCGTAAATTTTTAGTTTCCTCTCAGACTCCCCGGTCGACTCCGGCATTGAGAGAATCCGCTTTCTGCCTGACACGCCCAACCCCCCCATTTTTTTTCCCCGTCATTTTGGGTTATTCTTTTAGTTTTTTCTACCGTTTTGGCGAGGCTCCCCCCCCCGGAATTACCGCCGAAACCCTCTCGCCTGGCTCCCCATCCTTATCTATTCTCCCTTTCCTCCTCTTCTCCTTTTTTTTTTTTTTTCCCACCGCACTTAAGATAAATTTGATAGATCTCTGCCGGCCGCTTACCCGTCCATGGTTTGCGAGAGCTATCCTCACCTTCCCAACCGCCAGACCAAGGACTTCATGTCTCTTCTCTAGGGTGCCTCTTTTTTTTCTGAGATCGCCAGGACATGCTACCTGGGGGGTTCCCTGCCTTTCTTTGTTTTTTTGTTCTATTCCTCCCCCCCCCAGCGAGGCGTGTCACTCCGGCCCCAAATCTTAGAAGAGCACATTGATCTTTATTTTTGTTCCACTCTAAGCAAGCCTCTCTCTTCCCCTATGATTCTTCGAAACCGTGCTGGTTTAAGCGTTTAGTCTTTTTCTTTTCTATCTAAAACGGTCCTAAAAAGAACCTAATAACCCGAATTGCGGATCTGGGTGGTGGGGGTTGGCGTTTTCTCGGATTCTTTTTTTAACCCCGAGTCTCCCCTTTCCTTGACCCTTTTATGCCCAACAACCCCCAACAAAAACAAAAACAAACCAACCCCACCCCCCAGATAGTAAATCCGCATTTTCATGAGCTCTTCGCGCCTCAGTTCTTGGTATAGCCTTTTTTGTCTACAGGATGTAACGCTTCCTCTTCCGGTTCCTCAGAGAGACTTTCTAGTCCTTCTTCGCTCGTCCCTGTGACTTTGACTGTGAAGTAGGCCGTTCTAATTTTCCGTTCTGACTGACGTCTTTTCTCCCTCAGATAATTAGACCCGTTTCTTCTGGCTGGCGCTTTTTCGAGCCCTCCGGACGCCAATTTGCTAGAGCTCCTCCCTCGCCCTGCGACGTGCGGAATTTCTCCCCTTCCCGAATCCCTTTGAAGCGCCTGCCCTCAGAGGATTTTTTTTTTTTTCTTTTCCGGTCCTTGCCGAGGTTGGTTATGTTTAAACCATTAGATTCTTCCGTCCCTAGTTTCCCCCCGACGGCGGTCCGGCGGAGCGGCGTGTTCGACGAGGTCTTTAGTGTTTCACTTGCCCCCTTTTTTAGGACTGTTGGCCTCCTTCAGCGTTGTTACTCGAGACATGTGTGACCACCTTCCTTTTTTTGTGGTGTGGGGTTATTTCACTCTTTCCATTTATAATATCATCCGTATAGGAATTTATGTGTCTCATGGCGATCTATGACGACCGTACCGCTATGCGTTGACCCAGTCGGGTCACGTGAGCCGCCGCCTAATTCCCTCTTCTAGATCTTCCTGACACACAGGACAGACCGGGACGCTGCAGCCCAATGGAGACCTGGGTGATCCCCGACCTCGAGGGTCCTCAGCGATTTTCCCTTTTTCGCGCCGACTCTAGAGAGCCACTGATCGCTTCCCTGAACCGCAAGGTACCCCCCGCGCAGATCGTTTCCGGCAGTTTAACAACTCGCCGGTCGATTGAAGCCCGTTTTCCTGCATCCCCTCCGCATGATGTCCCGAGGCCCCTCCTTTCCCCTCCCTCGTCAGCCTGCTAAGGTGCAGCTCTTTTTTTTTGAGTTCTCCCCTCAAGAGGAGAGAGGGGTTTTTGCTCCCCTATCGCGGAGCTTTCCTCCGAAGCAACGATCACAGCCGGAGAGCTTATGTCGTTTGCTTGGGCTAACTCCAAGGAGCTTTTTGTTTTTTGTTTTGCCTTTTTCTCGCTTGTCGTATTTATGCAGCGTCTGTCGCCCGTTGAGTTCGGACGACCGATCTTTACCCCCCTTCTTTGTGACCTCATGCTGACCCCCTCTCCGATGAAATCTTGATGACTTCGGTCCCAAGCCGCCCAGTCGTTCTGCGGTTCGGTCTCCTAGTCTGATCGTCCTTCGCAGGAAACCCCGTCGCCCCTTCCTTTTCTTTTGATTAAAACTTGCTACCCTGAGCCCTTCTCGACTCCCTCTTAATCTTTTCATCCTTATTTTAATACTCTTTTTGTTGTTGAGAGCTTTACGTCGTGTTTTACTGCTCGCGCCAATTTGGGGTCAATCCCCTCCTTTTCTTTCTGCAAGCGCCCGGCGACGGGTATAGTATCGACGAAGTCATCAGAATAGGCCGCCTAACCTTTGGTTTGATGGCCCTCCTCGGCGGCTATAAGAGAAAAGCCCATTCTTCCGCTTTCGGATGGTTAACCAGCGCTCCGAAAGGTCTCTTCCCTTTCCTCTAGCGGCCTAATAGAAAAGGCGAGAAAGATGACCTTTTGGCAAAAGATCAGGGGTAAGGCCTCCAGTCCTCTCTCGGGTCGCGTCGTCCTTGCCTGGGTGAGTTCAACGCCTCCTTGGCACTTCAGCTGATATTTCCTCGCTCTTTTTAACTCGTCGGTGCAGCCGTTGCTTCCATGTGACGACGGATTGGAAAGCGGTATCTCCGTGTCTCCTTCCGCCGGTGCTTCGTGTCCCAAACTCGTCAGCTTCTCCGTTTTCCGGCTCTTGTATTAGTCGAGAGTTAGAACCGCTTTGCTGGGCCTTTTCTCGGCCTTGCGTTCAGTGCCGCGATCAGTGTCGATGCCCTTTTCGGTGCGACATTTCTTGCCTGGCCACCTCGGATGGGCGCCAGCTGGTTTCTCTTCCCCTTCCCTTTTCTCCCATTGTGGTAAATACTTCATAGAAGTGGCGGGTAATTTCCGTCTGGCTCCGCACCATAGTCCCCCCCGCGGCGGCGGTTGTCCCCCGGGCCCTGAAGTTGTCCCACATCTTGCCCCAACGGTCCTGGAAAGAAGCGAAATGACATACCCAAGCCTCTTCCCCTGATGATATTTACAACTATTGTTTTTAACCTTTTCCCCCCCTCAATCAAACCAGGGAAGGGTATGTTTTTCCTTTTCTTCCCCCTTTCAAGCTAATTAAGGATTCTTGGCAAGACCGTCAGGCCCTCCCCTCTTTGCCGACCTCAATCGCATCCGGTTCTCCCGCCGTCACGCCGTCGTTTCTTCCCGGACCGAGTCCAGGAATAGAATGGTTACCTCACCAAATAGGCAACTGCCTTACGACAGATCATCCGCGATTTTTCATGCGCTTCATATGGCTCCCTTTCCTTTTTCCGAATCGTAGCAAGGGCGATAATTTTCGACGAAATGACTTGCGGGCTCGACTACCCTCGGCTCGGCTGTCAGACTTATCATCATTGTTCTCAAAGAAAGCCGTCAGTCAGCCCTGTGGAGTCAGGCCCCCCCCTTTCCCAAAGAGGAGGAAGACTCTACACTCTTAAGATCACCAGCTGCGCCTCTCGTGCGCTCCCGTCCCCGTCAAGCCATTGCCATTACTGGACCACTTCTCCATGCGCTGGAAGAGCTCTGTCAAGCTTCCCCTTTTGCTTCCTTTTCCTCTCGCGGCCTGCCGACAGACAAAGTAGGAAAGGGCGACGCGTTTCTGCCCCCTGACACGCCAACCCCCACCCCCCAAACGAAATTCGTGTTATAGTTTTTAGTTCCCCTTTTAGCCCTTCTTTCTCTCTTCGAAACTTTCTACCTTAGCGACACCAGCTTTGAAGTCCCCCCCCAACCCGTTTATCTATGTATAAATAGGATGCCTGTGAGTCCACCACCGCTCAATAGATCAAGGTTATCTCCTTGGGAAACCGCAGGGCCGCCACTTTTGTTCCGGCGGACGATCACCCTTTTCCACCCCCTGGCCTTCAAGGAACCGCCCCAGGTGCATGTCGACTCTCGTATTTCTCCCTCTTTTTTGAGGATCGACATGACACTTCGGGTGGTTCCTGCGTTCGGTGGTTGGCTCGTTTTTGAGTTCTCTCGTCACCCCGAGTGGCGTCAGCCCCATTGGTTTTCCAAATCATCCCTTTCATCTTCTGTGAGCGGTTTCCACTCCCGGAGCTCTACTCAGCTTTATCATTCCAGCAACTTTTATGGCCGAAAACCTCCGTTTCCTTTTTTTGGCGCGTAGTGCTTTTAGGGATCCGTTCAAGAAGCCATCCCAGGTTACAATAAACACCACCTAAGTAACCCCCAAATCCTTTTTCTTGGTTTTGGGGTTGGTTTTTTGCGGCCCAAGCGTCGGCCCTTTTTGCTTCGTTGATCTGCGGAGCGAGAAATCCCCCTTACGCTTTTTCTTCGCGCCGCATCTGCTGTTTTACTTTAGAGAAGTACTAAAGTTTTTGCAATCCAAGAGTTGGCACGTTTGGCGCCCTCGTTTAAAGAGTCCGCCCTTGTTTGACGCCGCGATTGTCTTTCTTGCATTCGCTTTGTGGCTGCGGCTGGCCTTGCGCCTTGGGTTACCCTGCGTTTTGTATTTTTCGCCCGATCCCTGATGATTAAGGCTACGCCGTTGGGGCTTCGAGCCCCTCAATTTTCTCGGGCAGCTCTGACATGAGCCAGACGGACGCTCGATTCCTCCTCCCTTATTGGGAAAGCGCATCTCGGTTTATGGCGATATCGATATTAGTGCTCTTTTTTGATTGGACGAATTCTGCGGGCCCTGGCGACTGAAAACTAACGGCGTCAGGGGAGGTCGCCAGGCGACCACCCGTTTGTGTCGGTCATGGCCGGTCCCCTGGATTCTGTTTTCTGCGTGAGCTCCTGGTTCCGAGAGGATTGGGACCCCTTCCATTGGTGGGTTCCTCTGTTTCACATAGTTGACAATATCAATCGGCTAGGCATTTATTTCTCAGCCATTTCGGCGATTGCCGACCGTTTCGACCTATGCGCGTGGACTCTCCAGCCGCAGCTGGCAACTTTGCTTAGCGATCTTCAAGGCACGGCGACCCTTTCACGTCTTTTACATGATGCCGCCACAATGGTAATTGTTTCTCTCCCCCCCTCTGGACCTCTCGGTGGCCATACGGCTACTCATCCTGAAGTTAGGGCACGCCTTCTCTCGGCTGTAAAGCCGACACCGGAACTGATCTCTCTATAAACTATTATAGAGCCGGTTTTCTAGGGATCTTTAGAGTGCACCCCATCGATTTCCCCCTCCGGAGATGCGAGATTACCGCTTCCCTTACCCGCTTCGTCCCCTGGTTTCTCACCTTGATGAAGCAAAAGAACGGTGCCCCTCGTCGTCCTCCTCCATAGTCGAGATCAGATCCCCAAGTTTGCAATCACTTGAGTTCCTCACCGGTAAAGAACCAAGCGACCCCATTTGCGATGATGCCTGACAACAGCGCGGGTGGCCTACTTCCTCCTCCTCGACCCCTCTTTTTCCTTACTAGGCTGGCCGCGTACTGTAAGAAGTTTGAGACCGCCTTGAACCTTCGGAAGCGCTGGTTTGACAAACATGCTGAACACCCCCGACCTAATCGCCCGAAGTTGTTTCTCTCCAGGGTGGTGATAGCTGCATCTGCTTTCCTTCCCAGCTCCTCTTCCCCGCCGTTCACTTCGGATGCGCGGATCTTTTCTTTTCCCCAAATTTTCTCCTTCTCCCTATCACACACAAGAAGTCATCTATCTTTTTTCCCCCCCCTTTTCCCCCTTGGTTGTTGTTTTTGAGTTCCTGATTTCTTTCCTTTGTCTCCTGGATCTGTTCGCATTTTGGTGGCGAAACCATCAAGCCGCGGCCTCCTCCTTGGCGCTCTGAGTCTCCCCTAGGCAGCGCTAAACGCTCAGTCGATTCTTTTTTCCCCCCCGGCGGTCTCCCGTTCATATCCCTTGTGTCAGCATGATGGTCCCCCCCCTACAGCCCCGGTCGGTCCAGCGCAACGCTCCTACGCGGCCTCATCACCCCCTGCGATCGCGTGAGCATGAGGCTGCGGCCCCAACTTTTTTCTAGCCTTTTTCCTCGGGGTACGATGAGTGAGGTACTTTTGATTCCCTATCCGCGCTTGCTGCACAGGTTGACCGCGGTTCTTCCTCGCCCTTTCAATCGGGAGGTGCTGCGCCTTTTTCACAGTTTTTTCCTCTCGAGGAGTTTCCCGCGGTATCTCTTTCCTTCCCCTTCTTGTGTAGGTTTGGATGGGTGTCCCCCCCCGTTCCGTCCCCTAGCGGTAACGCCTTTTCTTATCTCGTATGAATCTCCCGGTTAGAACGATCTGGCTGTGGTCCTTTGGGCTTTTTCAGTGCAGCGCTGCCGTCTGAGCTTTCTCGGGCTCATTAGGAGCGTTCTTTGGCCCCTTTTGTCCCATCTCTTGTAGAGGTTCGGAGTCATCACCTCCCTTTTTTTCTTTGGCTCCTTTCATTGTAATCGACGTGTGCTTTCCCGTTTTGTGGCCTCTTTTCTCTCACCATGTGCCGCTTTTCGGGCTTTTCCCCTGCAGTTTTCTTCCCCTTTTTCCATACGCTGTTCCGCAACGGTCGGCATAGATCCTCAATTTTCACAAATTGCTATCCGATTTTATTACAACATTTTTTGTTCGTGCCCCTTTTTAATATTCCCCAACCAAGGGAAGGGGATGTTTTTTTCCTTCCCGATCCTCTTCCTCCCTTTCCTACCAGTTCTCCCCCATGGGACCGACAAACGAACCCTTCCTCGGGCGACAGCCGTACCTCCAGTTCTTCCTTTCGCCCCCAGAGGTACCGCGGAGAGAGAATGTTTCGCCCCCTCCACCCCCCATACCCCCTCTCTCCTCTACAAGATCTCCATCCGAGTTCATTGCGTCGTTCTCCTTCCGTAGAATCGCCTGTAGCAATTGCCTAAGGTCATCTCGATCTTGTCGCCGCTGGCTCGAGGCCCCCCTCCCTCACCTGCTTTGGCCTTATCCTCATTCGCTTCTCCGCCAACGACCTCAGTAAGTCATAACCCGTCAAAGTCCGACGGCCCCAAAGCTGCGCTTTCCCTCTTTCCGAACTCTTTTCCACGGCGCGACAATCCCTGTCGTCCCCTTAAAACTCCTTCAAGCGGGATCCCCTCCAGGTCCCCCTTTTCACCAGCGCTGCGGAGCGAAGAGCCCCACTTTTCCCTTTTCTTTTCCTCTTTCCCTTCCTTTTCCTGCATCCAAAGTCGAAGCCCGGTTTTTCTGAATCCTGTTTCCGATGCCCCCCCCCCCAACAGAACGCCATTATTGGCGGGTTATTTTTTTATCCTTTTTCTTGATCTTGACATAGGGCCCCCGTCCCCTACACGTGACCCCATTTCCGCGGTTCGAGCTAACCCGTTATCTGACCTCTTTTTCTGGAGTGTAACGTCAATAACTCCAAGGTCCTCATCTCCCCGCAATTTTAGCTGAAAGCTTGGGTTTTCCTTTGCGAGCCGTCCTCACACCCAGAAGAAAGCTTTCCACACCTCCCCTCGTCATTTTCCTTTCTCCCTTTTGTTTTCTCCCCCCTCAGTGGTTGGTGTTGATCTCTTCCCCGACCCTTCCCCGGCAATTTTTCCCTTTCTTGAGCTTGGTGCCGGATACTTTTGGTCGTGCCCCCTTTTCCCGTCCCCCCCTCCTGGTCAGAGGCCGTTTCCCATCACCTCTAAACTCTTTAGTGAGTTTTTTCCACCTCTGCTCAAGAATCTCTATCTCTCCCCCCCTGCTTCGAAACCGAGCCCCAATGTTACGGCGAGTAGTCTTTTAGGTCACTATATCACTCCACCGGGATATCCCACAGAACCCCCCCCCCCCTGAATGTGATTTTCTGTGTTGTTTTTTTTGCTTGCCAGGACGCCTCTTTCTAGTCACATTGCAACTGTCTCTTTTCTCTCCCTCCAGATCCTTCCCGAAAATCTTTGCCCATAGATTCTTTACTTTCTTCGATCATTTTATACAGTATGGCACTTAAATTTTTTTGGTTTCTTCGGCTCCTCCTTACGATGTTTTTTCCGGTCTTTGATAGCCGATTGTCGGCGTTTCGTTGGCCGGGCCGCTTTTCTGATTTTCCTTGGTTTGATTTCCTGATTCTATTACTAGACAGTGATGATAACTCCGCCCATCTGATTTTGGGCCTTCCACGAGACCTCCCCCCCCCCCCCACTTTTCCCTTGTATTAGTCTCCTTTCGATATGACATTCCCTAGTATTTTCCCCGGTCTTTCCTATGAAGATGAAGTCCTGCCCCCTCTGTCTCTTGTATCTTTTTTTGGCGAGGTGCGTCTGACATTTCCTCATAAGGAGGACCTTCTGCTCCCCCCATTGAAAACTCGCCTTTTCCTTTTTTTAGCCGGGTCGCTGCGTTGTTTCTTTTCATTTTCAACTTTTTTTTCCTCCCGTCCTCCCCGCGTGATCTGGACTTGGTCGACACCTCCCTTTTTTTATTTTAATATGTCCCAAAATCTTTCACATCCCCCCCCCAATACCTTGCTTACAATCGGATATTGCAATTTTTCCCTCTTTACCCTGCTTCCTATGCCGACGATATTTCTGACAGAAGTCTGCAGGTGACGAGTTTCAGTTTTCTTTCCTTCTGGTGAGTATCCGCCCCCTTCCAGTTCAACTTTTTCCTTTTCAAGCGATTACCATTATGCGCCCCCCTTTTTTCTCTCAGAAATACAATCGCTGTCCCAATCAGCTTTGGTGGAACAATTTCCCCTCCCTCCATCCTCCTTGCCTTTCCTCGGGCATATCTTTGACTGATCGAGGCACTGTCCCCCTCATCCTCTCCTTCCGTAACCCCTCTGTCGTTCTAAAGTCTAGTTACTCCCCCCCTTTTCCGTTACCCCGGATAGGCATCGCTTACCCGCTTGTCCTTCATCACCCACCGCCATTCATTCTTCTTCCGCTCCTACGTCCTTTTCACCCCGGATGGAAGAACAGTCTTTCAACCCTTGTCCTCGTCGATCAGTGCCGCGCGATTTCTCTTAAACCGTTTCCCCTCCCCCCTTTTTCCACATAAAGAAGGACGATCCATGCTTCCTTCCTCGATTTCCAAGCTCCTAGAGTATTTTTTTCTCGCCCGGTCTGACGAGCTGTCTTTTTTCGCTGCGACTGAGGCAACATTCTTTTCCTGTTTTTTCTCATGATGACCCAAAGAACGATGACCATCGTCCTTCTCCTCCTTTTTGCCAGTCTTTCCTGAGCGGTGAGGCCCTTTGTCCCTATTCTTTTGACTTTACGTCGTCCCGATAAACACTTTTTTCTGTCGCTTCGGCTGCTTTTCGTCTCCCCAGAATCGAAACCGAGCCGTGTACCCCGAACCCT
>Ga0179593_1550184_pt1 | contig 15771 bp, 21 predicted proteins | sample CZODoug2_1_08_16_FD_185931 | JGI IMG/M metagenome (GOLD analysis project Ga0179593, IMG submission 185931) | Vadose zone soil fungal communities from Angelo Coast Range Reserve, California, USA - CZODoug2_1_08_16fungal (PacBio error correction) | ecosystem: Environmental > Terrestrial > Soil >... | reverse complement strand
TATCCCCGTCTTGCTTTTGTCTCATTCGCCAACCCCCAGTTCCATCTATTGCCATGTTTCTATCTCCTCCCGTTTCATGTGTCTCTCCTCAGTATCCGCCCTTTTTCCCCCCGCTTTCTTCTTTTATTTCTCCCTTCCTTTGGAAGGAAGAGCTTTTCCTCCCCTCCTAGAGAAGTAGGTACCTGATGACTTTATTCGTTCAATCCCCCTTCCCGTTTTTATGTTCGCTCTTTATTGCCTCTTTTCCCTGGACCGCAGGGCAGATTCGCCTGGCCGCGGGTTTTTTCTTGAATTTATGGACCTGTAAATCGTTATTTGCTTTCTCTGTGGCTTTTTCTTTTTTTTTTTTTTACTCCCCTTCGTTTTAACAGGGCGCTGAGGTTTTTTTTTTTTTTTAAAGTGACATTGGTTTTTTTTCTTTGATCACTAACCTTTCCCCGACGTATTTTCTCGACCAGACTGACTTTTCCCCCCTCTATTTGGTGGACATTCCCGATGACGTACGTGATTTCCTATTCTTTTGTTTATTGTTTCCTGTGCGCACGTCATTTTCGAAGATGCCTGGCCGGCACGCAATATCGTCTGCGAAAGCTTCCAGCAGCCGCTCTGACCCGTTTTCTCCCCCGCTGATTTCGTCCAGATTGCCCCCCTCTAAGTTCAGACCTATCTTGACCGTGGATGCGTCTCCGCCCTCCCTTCATCTTCCTCTGAGATATGGATATTTTTGAGGCGTTTCTAGTTTACCACCTTCCCCGATCGCCGAGCCCCCTTGTGTTGCTTTTCGACCAACCTTCAGTCCCACCTCTTTACACTGACTCTTTCTTCTTGTCTACTAGCGTTTTAGCATTAACTGATCGAGGAGTGTGTGGCTCAGTTGCTGTTGCGTATTCTTCAGGCGAATGCCCTTACCCAATCCATCTCACAAGTTTACGTTTCAGTTTTCCTTTTCCCAGCCCTTTTTTTTTGTGTTCGACCTGGGGTTGCGGGACTGGTGGCACTGGTTTGCTTCTTTTTGAAGAAGAGACCGCCTGCGGTCCCTGCCAGGCCTTTTTATCAGGACTCTTTTTTCCTGTTTTTGGTTGTCCACTTCCTTGCTGTGTTTATTCTCGAAAACCAATTGATCTTTGTCGTTTTCTCCCTTGTTTTGTTTCCGATCCTGTGGTTCCCCTTGGAATTTTCCCCTAGCCATGATTGCCATTCACCCTCCTTGCACAAATTTCCGTGCTTTTGAGAGATCGTGAACTGGATAGCCTCTCTTCACCAGTCTTTCCGGACTACCCCCCCCTCCCGAGTGACCAAATATCCCCGGGCATTTGGCTACCACTTTTCTCAAGACTCGCCTGCTTATTTTCTTTTGGCTCACTTCAATCGGTGCGTGAACGAAACAGTACTCTCCCCTTCCGGAAGTAGCTCTCACTTATCTGCTTCGATTTAAAATCGAGCGCCGTACTTTTCCCCCCCCCCCTGTACCGTACCTTTGACCATTTTGTCTTGGTTGAGTACACAGCTTTGCAATTGATTTGCCTCCCCCAAGTCCCCCTTTTCATTTACGCACGCCATAGACCCCTTCGCATTATCCCCTTAAGTTTAACTACCAATTGGGTCCCTTCCCTTTTTTGTATTGGCTTCCTTCTCTAAACTCCGTCTACGCATTATTCTCTTTTCGTTGTTGTTGTTTATTGAGATAAAGGCTGTCACGTTGTCGAGGATTTCCTCTTTTCAAACGAACGGAACTCGCCTTGGGGGCCTCGGAACGTACCCCTTTTTTTCTCCATGTCGACGATATTTGGAAATTTCACTCAAAACGCGAATGGCAGCTGTGGTTCCCCCCAACCTGTCCCCCCCTTTCAAACAACTCACGCGTTTTCGTGATTTTCCTGGTTTTTTGGACCCACGCCCTTCGCTGGACTCCCGCTACAGGTTCGTTTCTTTTCCGTTTGAAGCTCTGTTGTGCTCCGATTTACAAGAGCCCCTAAACGGTTCCCCCCCCTTCCCCTTTATTTAGAAAAATTGTCGCCACCTTGCCCGATTTTTTTCCCCATGAGGGTTTTAGTAAGTTCCTTAACTACTATTACGATTTCTTATCCTTCCCTTTATAAATTTCTTCCCAAAGGACTTGTGCGGCGCACTTCCCAGGCCCTACTTTTCTATCAGATTGCTTGTGAATCTTTTTTTTTTTTTTTTTCCTAATCCCCCCGGTTCACTGACCCCTCCTACACTTGATTTCCTTGGTTGACGATTCCCTATTTCGGACACCCAAAAGTCCCCGGACAGACTCCACGTTTCTCTTGGTGCCGGACTTTTTTCCCACTTGTCCAACGGGCCGTCCGCATTTGTCCCGCGTCTTTTAACTCTAAATCTTCACCCCATTGCCCCGTTTTGCACCCAGTAACCTGATCATGAACAACCCCACATTGCTTTTGATTCAACTTTCGCCTGTCCGCTTCACACCGATTGCTCGCGTTCATTTCCTTCCCCAGTGTCACGCGCCTGAATCGCCTGCCGATCGTCCTTATCAAGCTAGACTCTCCTACCCTCATTTCCCCTTGTTCTAGATGGTTGACTGCGTTTTTTTTTTTTCCCCCCAGCACCCCACCCCCGCACCCCATGGCCGGACTATGATTGGTTTAAACGTCCTTTTTTTTAATGCCTGTCATTTCTCGAGCCGATTCCCGTCTTGGCACCCTTTACTTCCCCAATTGTCTTTTTTTCTCGGGCTGGTTAAGAGCATTTGAACAATCATCGGCGCTTTCCCCCCATTCTTCCCTTCTGTGCACCCTGGACGCCTTTTTATTTCTTTCTTTGCTCAACTTTTCGCACACAGCTCCCATGTTTTTTTTTTTTTTTATTCAATCGTCACCAGACCCGACCCTTTAAGCAGGCATTTTTCTGGCCTTTATTTTCTTACTCCCCGAAGGTCCACCAGTTGATCTTATGGTTCCTCTTGCTACACACATTATTGAAGAGACCTTCTTCAGTTTAGCGAAACTCCACAGAGACCCTTCACCCCTATCCGTCCGTTACCCCCCCTCTCCATGTTGCTCCCACGACTTCATGTCCTTACCCAGTCCTACTTTGATTGACAGGCCCATATCCCCTTTGATCCGCCGTTACCCAGGCGATACTGCCCCTTCCCGACTGATGTGGTTTTGCCTCTCCTTCCCCTTTTGAAAAAGTGCATTTGTTTTCGCCTTTGACGTTCCCTACCTCGCCCTGGCCGCCCCCCTTTTCTCTCTAGAAGCTACTTACTCCGCGTAGAGACCACCCCCGAGGGTCCTCCTTACATGCTAATTCCTCTTTCCCGAGCCTGCCCACCCTTAGCATCGAGAGTGTCGATTTGTTTCCCTTATCGACCAATGCCGCGCGATGTAGCAGCAGCCTTCCATACTGCTCAATGGAGAGAGGTTTTTGAACCTCACTTCACTTCCGACGGCCAAATCTCTCTTACCCCCCATGTGGTTTTTGATCTTTTGATTGCCGTCGCAAATTTCTCTTATCCCCCGGGCCTTTGCATGACTTCTCTGGTCTGACTTCCTCCGATGCTTTAATCCGAGATCCCTTACCAACTCGAAACCACTTTTCTTTTCTCATAGTCAGGCTGGGAGCTTACGTGGTCCGGATGATAGTAGTGTACGAGCCCTATGGTGTTGCGTCTCCCCTTCCAGCCTTTTGCTAGTCTTTCGTATCGCGGACAGTTTTTACTGCAGGAATCCTTTCCCGTGAGCTTTTTATCGACGCCAACTGGCTTCTTTCGGGATTTTTTTTCCTCAATCGATAGGAGGGTTGTCCCTGTTAGTGTGCGTTCCTCGACTTTTTTTTCGGAGTGCACCAAGGGACTTTTTGGCCCACCCGCAGGATACATTGTTTGCTTTTGCTTTTTGCTTTTAGCCCCCCCCACCTGCTCATGTACTTCGACCTATAAGGTTTTCATTCCCAGATCCAAACTTGTGCACTCGCTGGTTGGAAAAAGGTATTGCTTGTGAGAACGTCTGCCCTGTTTCCTTTTTCTCCTTATTTTCACTCCCTTAGCAGCCCATTAGAATTGGTACGACCTTCCCCCAAGTGTTTTACGGAGATTCCCAGGATGAGTAGGATTATTGGTCCCCGCTCTTTTCCCCCGCCTTTTCTTCGCGGCTCCCGCTCTTTCAAGACCTTCTGAGTGACTTCGACCGCTGTGCCAAGTCTCGTCTAGATATTGAAGAACATTTGGAGTTTCTTGACCCCCCCCCCCTTCGTCCCCCTTCGTCCAAATGGTTGGTCTTTCTGTCATTGCTTTCTGTTACAACAGAGCAGTTGAATTCCCCCGATTCCACTGAATTTCTTGTCTAGCGTTTTAGGGAGAAGGCCAGTTCTTTTTTGCCCTTCTTTTCATGAATTACCGTCAGCCAATTCCTTCTCCCCCCTTAAGTTTGCAGGAACGCCATCTTTTTGTAATTAAATCGGTTATGTATCGGTGGTTGTCCCCTGGGTCAAAGAAGGGGGTGAAGCGCTTCCAGCTGCGGTACTGCCTCCCGTTTGTGCCCCTAGCCTTTCCCCTTTCCCGCCCCTGGATACGGTCTTTGTGTTGTGCAGCCCTTTTCTGTCTCCCCTCCCCACATTATCCTGCGCAATTCTTCCCTACCCCTCTCTGGATCCTGCTGTTTACATTGCGCTCTGATCTCTTAGTTAATGAAATGTTCGCCGCCCCCCTCCTTTCATTTTTCCCCCCTAATTTGGAAAAAAATTTTCTTGATACGACTTTCCCGCGTATCAGTTCGCCTTACCTACACCGAAAAGCTACTCCATCGCGGCATTGTGTGGCGCCTTTTTCCTCAAGCCTGGGCTTCCCCTGTCTTTCTAAGCACCCATTGAATAAATTTTTTTTGCCTCAAAAACTCCGCCCATTAGAGAGCCTTTCCAGCCCTTAGCACCTGCTCCTTCTGCTCCTTCGTTCCAACCTTCCCCGTCACCCGCCCGAGTTGAAACAGGTGTATGTTTCCCTCGCTTATCCCGCTTTCCCACTTTCGCGCTCCCCGGAAAAAAGTGCACCCGCCACGGTCAGTACGCTCCGTAATTCCTCCTTCTTGCCCGCAGTCGGGTTTTTAGCTCTACCCTCCTAGCAAACTCTCCCGCCCGTTTTATACTTTTTTCCTTTTTCTCCTCTGTTTTTGAAGAGATAACTTTCTGAGTAAGGATTTTTTTATATTTACTTTTTTTACCGGAACGGTGTCGTTTGCCCCCTCTCGTCCCGCTGCCTTTCCCCTTTTTGCTTACCTGCTCGTATCTTGCTTTCCCAAACAAACTCAACCCTTTTTTTCCCCAAGACATCTATTTCCCCCCCCCCCCCCCCAAACGGGCGGGACGTTTGGAACCCCTTCCAGGAGCACTATTGATCGAGCCTCACCGGTTGATGCTTCCCAGTACTAGGGTATGACTCGTCTTGTTTTTTCTTTTCAAACCGATTTCGGGAGCTCCCTCCCCCAAATGGTCCCGGTTGATCTTTTTCTACCCCCTTTTAGCAGAGTTCCCCATCGCCTTTTTCCGGTTGGTTCTAAGGCTCCCAAGACTGATACCGTTTCTTTTATCACTCCGACGACAAATTTTCGGAGCCTCAATCCCCCCATTAAAGAGATAAATGTTTTCCGACTCATTTTCTGTTTTTTCGGAAGACATCATCAAATTTTCTATCAAATTGGTTGACAGCCCCTCTGGCGGCGGACACACCCCCCCAAGTTCTCCGTCCCACTTTGGGCCCCCTCCCCTTCATTGATTGAAATCTTTTTTTTCCCACTTTATTTCCCCTTCCCGCTCTGCCTCGGTATCCCCCAGTCGTTCCCCTTGTGAGCCCGCGTAAACTCCCCCTCTTGAATTGAAACCCATGTCCTTTTACGCCACGTTTTCGTTCCTGAAGCCCCCAGCGACTTTTCTTTTTTCTTTTGCTTGGCTCGATGAGCTACACCAGCTGATCCCAATCGTAGTCCCTTTTTTCCATTTTCTCTTTCACCTAGTCCAGACCAGTCCCAGTGTCCAGCGATTGTCATGCCGCTCTTTTTTTCCTACCTCCCTCCACTTCTTCCCTTTCCTATCCTGGTTTAAAGACCCCATCCCTCCATGCATGTTTTCCTCGCCGGCTTCTGTCCGAAAGAATCCCCGGTTTCTTAGTTTCTTAGACTGGGTATCCTTACAGCCCCTACGGCCCGTGCTCCTAACATACGGTGACGCCAGGCCGGCGGCCAATTGAAGTACCCGTCTCGCCCACTGTTCCTTCAATTGTCCCGGAAACAGACTCTCTTTGTTCCCGCCCTCCTGGCTGTTATCCGACTAGAAGTGGTTCCTGATATGGACGGCCCCCCCGTCTCCCCCCCCCTTGTCACCCGAATTAAGAGTCGGTAAAACCCCCCCAAGTATCCAATTCCCCTCCCCTTTGGCCCGCCTCTTAACAATCTTCCTGTCCGCAATACAGGACAGTCCTGCTCCTAAATTCCACTCCTCCAAAACCGTGTTTTTAGCTTAACTTCCTTCCCCCCTTTTTGTCGGGTGTCTGCGCTGTACTTGGTTTCTCCCCTAGCCCCTTCTCTCTTGCTTGGAAACGCTAACAACCCTTCCCTCTAGCCTACTTACTCTCGAGGTAGAGAACCCCGTAACCGTGATTCCTCTCCGTGAATCCTAAGGAAAAGCAGTCCTGTGGTATCTTGTCCGAGGATCGATTCTCAAATGCAGACTCGAGAGGTCCCATATGTTTTTCCCTCCCCCTCCCCGTCGAGCTACATGAGGCGAAGTGCTATAATGACTGATACCACCTACCTCTCCTCGTTGGAGAGATTTCTCCCCTTTCATGAATGCTTCTTCTCTCTATTCATTCTGCTATTTAATCCCTACGTCGTGATTGTTTTCCCTATTCAACCGATCTCTTACCCCCCTCCGAAACAGATATGATGAACCCCCAATTCATCGTCCGGTTTTTTTTTTTCCTTTTTCTCTTTCTTCCTGGCGAGGTATATACTTCGTTGATCCCTTTATTCCCGAAGACCTTTTTTATTTTTTTCTTTCCCTCGCCAGGGCTTAGAGTTTGCCCCGACTCTTCTTTTCTTTCCGCCAGGTTCACCCCGGAAAGTGGCTGAAGTTTTGAGCGGTTGGTCTTCTTTCCGGAGACTGGCGTGTCCTTTTTATTTCTTGCCATCGCCCACTTTGATTCTTCCCCGTGCGGAGATTGATTGACCCCAGTTCTTGGTGGTTTTTCCAAACGCCAAACAATGTGAATGGATCTTGCTATTTGGTTTCTTCCCCTTCATTTTGGGAGGAGGTGCTCTCCGAAGCGAGTACTGTCACTCTGTGTTTCCCCCCCCGCTGATTCTGTTTGGCGCTTGGTGTTTCTGTTTTCTTTTTTTGCCCTTTCCAATTCTATTTCACTTTTATTTTTGGGTTAAGCGTCACAGTCCGCCTCTAGAGACATCCCCGTCCGACGCCAGTAGTGAATCTTCAGCTTCTCTCCCTTTTCCAGTCCGATTTCCCCTTTTTGTTGTATCTGGAAACCTCCATTGACAGCCAGGCTGTCGTCTCCCCGACTGGTTGGACGATCGGAGTAGCCCTGCAGAAATGTCTTCATCGTTACACCTATTGTCCGGCAATTTCCAGTATCGATTTTAATCTACACAGCTATTTCTTTTCCAAAAATTCTACACATGAATGAGGGCTTAGGGTTTCTTCTCTTTGAAGTTTTTGAGAGCTAGTTTTGTGGTTGGCGTTGTTCTCTATGCCTCTTTCATGTCCCGAAGCCTCGAGACTGTCTTTTGACCGTCCTGACGGAGTAATAAGGGGTGTCCATTCAATTCTTGTTACCTTTCCCTTGTGGTGATCCCTGGTGATGGTGGCGTTCCCTTTAGATTCCTGCTTTCCTGACCAGGGAGGGATGCACCCCCGGGTTGAGAGTTCGAAAATAATGTTAGTAAACTTGTTTACACGTTGGTCGGTCATGAATGTCTTGTTTTGTGAAGCAGATAGGGCCTCCCCATCTCCGATCTGCGACTTGCTGTGCTTCAGACCCATCAGATTGCCCTTCCCCCCTTTAAGATTCTAGTAGTTACTGGCCTCTCCGCCTCACCCTTTCCCCTCTTACGTTATATTGAATAATACTCTTTTTTTGCCCCTCCTATCCCTTTCCCTTGCGGAACCAAGGCCCCCCCCGGTTCCCCACCGCGGGCCGTTTCTCCATTTTTCGAAAGCCTCGGTTGCGCCATGTTTACTTCTTCCTCTATCCCCTTAACTCATCGGTTTTCCTCTCAAACGACTAGATTATTCAGTTACACTTCACCAAAGCTCGATTTTCCGCTTTTTTCCCTCTTCGGATCTCTTTAACCACAGTTTCCCCCCCTCCCCCCGATTTAAAAGTTGTGTTGCCTTGATTCTATTAACACGCTTGCCCCCTTTTGCATGCCAAAGAATGCCCTTCCTGCCCCCACTCCCAACTTTGTCCTGCTTATTTCTTCTCCGATTTTTGCCCTCACGAGGTTCGTTCTTGTAGGTGCCCCCCCTCCTTATACCCGGATTCTCTTCCCCCTCTCCTTAATCCTCGTTGTTTTTTTTTGTGATCTCTAAACGTCTGTCAGTGTTCCTCGAGGGAGTAGTACAGCTACATAAGTCCCCTTTTTTTGGGTTGGGCCTGATTCGAATTCCCGAATCTCCAGTGACTATTGCTTCTTACGCTCGTTCCTCCAAAACGGACTTTCCATTTGTACTCCCTCCTCCGCCCCTCCAAACAAATACCGCGGTTTTCTTTTCCCCCCTTTTTTGTGTACCCTGCTCTCTTTTTTTCGTTAGGCTAGGTCTTCTTTCATTCCCCGGAAGGGAAGCGTAGTTTTTGCCCCCTGGCCCGATTTTCTTTCCATGGTGCTGATCCTGTGCCTTTGACCCCGACCCCTTCGCACATTTTCCCCGACTGTTTTTTATATCAGTACCTCTCTCTTCGTGATCCCCGAAGTTATTCAAGAATCCGGCACCTTCCGTCCTTTTTCGGCGTCGTACCTTACTAGTTTCCCCTTCGGCCTGTTTGTAGAGTCACCCCCGTCACGTTTTTTTGTGTTATAGCCCCCTTTCTCTCCCCCCAGAATATACATTGTTTTGAAGACCCCTCTTTTGGTGGCACACCAGCTATCTGCCCCCGTGTAGCCACCCAGTGGCCTCCATTCCCCTGACACCTTTCAACAAAGGGCTTGTCCGCAAGGCTGTCGCTGCTTTACCCCCATACACCCCATCTGCATTTTCTGGCCCCCTGCAAAAAGGTAGTCCCCGAAGATTGAGACCCAACCACGCCTTAAAGGAGCTGTTCAAGCTTAACTCCTATTGTCCTTTCCTCTCTTCTTCTTTTTCCCTGTCCCTCTACGCCACATTGTTCCCCTCTTTCCTTTTTCTTATTCCCAGCGAGGCCTCTCCTTGAAAGCCCTCATTCTTTCCTTTTCATTGTTGCCATTTTACGAATCCCTTTTCCCCCAAAGAATCCCCCTTTTTTCCCGGCCGGACTCGAAGGTTTCAGATGGACGCTCCTCCTTGCATGTTCTCCCCACTATTTTCGTATTGCCCACCCTTTGCGGCGGACGATGCTCACAGTTGCATAGATTATTGGTGTCCTAATCGGAGTCTGGTCCAATAGTTAGCTTGTCCAGCTTCCCCTGGTCAGTGAGGCTCTATGGTATTCAGGCCCCTGCTTACCCCTCAAATGTCCTTTCCTCAAGGTCGCCGACAAAAACACGATCAGGCCATTTTTGAGCACTAAGGTCCCTCCGTTATTTTCCCCCCCGTCAACACAGGCTTTTACTGCCCTCAGACTCTTTTGTGAGCGGAAAATCCCCGATGCAAATCCCCTTATCCTTTTTTTTGCCACAAACACAGCCATCCCTGTTGTCCTCGACCCCATTTTCTAATTTCTGACCCCCCCCACATAAAGAGAGTCCTCGCGTCCCCTTCTCCTCCCCCTCAAAAGTAGTCCGTTCTCCCCACTTGCGCCTCAGCTGACTGTGCAGTCCTGAACGCCCTTTTTCTCTTTTCCGTACTCTTTCCCCTCGCTGATTTTACGCGCCAACTGATCTCCCCTTCCTTATCCGCCTTTTTTAGAAACTCTGCGCTACGCCAGCCTGACCGTGCTTCCTGCTTGCAGTCCTCGGCGAACCCCCCCACCACCCCCCTTGGTTCCGTCTTTTTGGGTGCATCTCGGGTAGAGTACAAATTCCGCCGACTCTCTCTCCCCTCTCCTCTGAAGTCGCAGGTCTCCCTTTTTCCCTTAAACTGGGCTAACTCTTTATATTTCTAACTTTTTGTTGTTTATCTTCCTTGCTTATCGTCCGTAATTGCTTTACTCCCGTTCTCTCTCTCATGTTTTTCTTGAGCCCCTCTATCCCCCTTATGCACAGAGACCGGATTCCCTTCCCACTTGCACCAACAACCTCTTCCCCTTTTAATAATAGGAGGATGCCAGGAGCGTAGCTCCCGGTGGCTCCTTGTCTCTCACCTGATATTAGCTGATAAGGAGCTTCGGTATCAACCCCCCCTGCCCGTTTTAGTATACGTTTTAGTCTGCGCTTAGTCCACTAGTACCTCGCACTTTCCCCAAGGTACAGACTTTTTAGTGAGCGACTGATCCCTGTGATTCCCTAGCGGTGTGGATGGTGGCTCATCGAAATTGAGGAATGGTATAGCCGGGGGAATGGTCCAAGTTACTTTTCCATGTATTTCTGCCCCCCAGTTATTTGGGTAGAATTATAAGTGTGAATGGTTGTTGCTATTTTGATTTCCGTCTGTAATAAGGCGTTCAAGAGATTTCGAATACTCTCATCTTCATTTCCCCCTCTGGGTGAACCATAACGCTTCCGTAGGTGTCCGCGCCTGCCTTTGTTGTGTGCTCCCTGAAAGTAAGAAGCAGTTCGCATGGCGTGACCGCCAGGTCAGAGCCTTCTCTCCCCCCCCCCCCTCACCGTGGCCGTCAGGGAATCTAACTTCGCTCTTTCCCCCGTTCTCCCTCGCTATATGTCCCCACTTCTAGAGAGCCGATCCAACCTAGGCGCCAGCGCTTTGCCTCCTTCTATTAGTTGTTCCTTCCGTTGCTGCTGTCTCCTCTTTCACATCATAGGTCTTTCACCGACTTTTCTCTGTGTCCTTTTTGCTTTTCAAAAAGCTCACGGGTTTAATTCAAACAATCGTTCCCCATGAAGAGGGGTCATACTAGCGGTGATTTTTTACCGAGGAGAAGTCTGTCGTTTGCTTCCCTTATTTTCGGGACGAGTATGGTAATGCTCTTCCCCCCTATTCCCAAGCCCCTGGAACGCTTCCGCTTGCCCAAGGGGTTTTTTATTGCAATCAGGGTCCCGGGGTTGAGGTCTATCCTTTGTTCCCCTCCTTTTGTCTGGAGGGAAGACGCTTGCATGTTTTTCTCCCCCGCCTTGTGGGCATTTTCCACAACCCCGGCCCTGCCATCCCCTGGTTTCGGGCGATGATGCCTTGGTGTTGGACTAAGCCATTTAGGGTCACACCCCCAATATAGATCTTTCTCCCTCTATTGTTCTGCCGACTTGATTCCCTGTCTTTCGTGAATAAAATTTTCCGTTCTATGACTATTCATTTACGTTAAGTGCCTCGTACAACTTTTCGGAATGTGCATCTGACTCACTGGTTTTTCCCACTGGCTGGTACTCCATTCGCCCTCTTCACTTCTTCTCATTACGGCACTGCCCCCCATCCCCCCCAGTCAATCGCGGACTTGTTGGGACACTTTTTTTCGCTGGGTGCCCACATGTTAGGTTCTTTCCCCGAGGGAATTAACCACCCGGTTCACTCCCACCCGCGCTCCCCCCCCTGTCCCCCCCTGTAGAGATCGTCACTTGCTTTAGTAACCCACCCCACCGGAACCGTCCCAGCCGCTTGAAACGTTCGGTGGGCCTTGAGATGTCGGCACCAAAGATTGCCCCTGATTTTGCTTTCACTTTGCCCCAAATACGGATTCCTCATATTCAATTCTCCTTCCGGTCTCCGCACAACCCCGGGCGCGGTCTTGTATGCGACCTTTTACCACACATTTCCCATGAAACTCCCTCCTCCGCCCCCTTTTTATCTCTTCCCCCTCCCCCCTCTTGTTTTTTGGACTGAGATAAGGATGGGAAGTTTTTCCTCAATTTATTAGATTTACGCCTCACCAGCGTTTTATTGTGCGGGCACTCTTCCCTGCACTATGGCTTTCTTCCCGTATCTTTGGTGACACCTCCTCAATGCCTTTTTTGTGCACTAATCTACCCCTTCCCCAAACCACTCAAAGCGGGCGTTCTGTTGTGTTTTTTGTCCCCCGTAAAGCGTACCGTCGCCGTGATCTTTTTCAATCGCTACAGGTTTTTTCTACTTTATCATGGAACTTTGAATTGATAGCTTTGCCTGTCTTCCCCACTATTTTTATTCCGGTCCTCGTCAAGCCATTTCCGGCGTTTCTTCCCCATTTTCTCCCACCGTAGAAGATTGTGACAATCGTTCCTGGGTGGATATTTCTTCGACTTAAAGCCCTTTACCCCTCCCGTTTCTTCCAATTAATCGGACAACTTTCCCCCTACCTTTTTCCCGGTTCCTTCGACCCCCTCTCCTGCGGACAATGTGCAAATGATTCATTCCCCTCCCCGGTAGCCACCTTTACAGACATTTTCGCTTTTCCTCTTCTTCTAATTTTGTTTTTTTGTCCGCTCCCCCTCTGGTTGCCTGAACAAAAGTTGCCCTCCAATCCACCGTTTCTCCACCTGAATGATTTTCACTTTCCCCAGGTCATTAGCTCCACATTCTCCCCAAGTTCCCCCCCCACCCATCGTCCAATGTTTTCTTTACTGACCCCCTTTGGTCGTACCTAACCAGTTTTAATGAACCCCCCCAACTCCCTTTCCTCCTCCCTTTTTTTCCTTTAAGAGAATTGTTTCTTCGATGCTCGTCCATTTTGGCATCCCACATCCTGCAAAAGAAAGCTTAGTCCATCCTATCCCACTTCGTTCGACACCTTAGCTGACTCTCCCTGGCCTTTTCTTTCCCTTCTCTTTTTTTCCAATGACCACAAGCCCTCTCCCCCACATGTTCGCCGCCCTAGATGTTGCTTTTAACCTTTTACGCCCCTGATGTGACCCCCCCTCCTCCTTATCTTTTGCCAGACGTATACATTCCCCCTTTTTTTCATATTTTCTTATCATTTTTTTTTCCCCTTTTTAACATCTTCTGCCTTTTCCCAGATCGAAGCTTCAACCTCCTTCTAATGGCGCAGCGTCTGTCTATGGAGTTTCCCTGTACCCCCTTTTTTCCCCCACTGATGCTCCTTCGACCCGGTGAAAATACGACGCATATAGGTCTCCCTACTTCACTCCCTTTTTTTTCTTTTACCCTCACCCCAGATTTTGCAGACCTGTCCTTGCGATAATGCATTTTTTCTGCTGATTACTGACGACCCTTGGGAACCTCCCACCTCCCCTAACCCACTATAAGGCAGTTTCCCCCACCCCCGCCACGTTCACCTGCGTCCCACCCCCTTTCCCTCCCCCACCATACCTAACCTCTGCCCAGGCACTTCCCACCACGAAACAACCGCTCCGTAGCCTTCGATCAAACGCTAAAATGACATTCTACTTTCCCCAGTTTCTCCTCCACTACATTTTAGCATTTTACTTGTTCTCTTTGAATTTTATCCTCGAAAAAAAGGCTCCCTCGTTCCTCACCGCCTTATCTCCGCGTTAGAGTCACACGCTTCGCTCCTACTTTACGAAGATTTTGATGAACCGGTTCCCGATCTCGCCGGGTTTTTTTTACCCTTTCTCTCTTTATGAGGACCCTCAGGCGAGCGGTCCGCCCCTTCAGAGAGAGTCTTGGAGACTTTTAAGTCCTTCCACTCCCCCCAATTTTATGAGTCCATCTCTCGTTCTCCCTCCTCCTTTTTTTTATGCTCTGATTGTTATAAGGAATTGCTGAATTTTTTCTCAGTATCTCTTTTCATATTCTTCTTTGACGACCCTCGATGCGTTTCCCTCTTCCCCGAGCTTTCCTCCCAAATTAAAACCCGTGTGATGATGACACCCTTTCATCCTAAGGTGTAGGCTGTTTTAGTACCCCGTTGGCGGTTCTCTTCTGGAGTTCGCTTCCCCTTAGCTGCACGAGAGACTCTTTTGTCCTCGATTAATTTTTCCCCATCTCAGGTTGATTAGTAGAGTCTTGTGTCGCGGTCTTCTTCTTGTTCCTTGCGTCGGGAACAGCCTTGGCATTCTCGCCCAGTTGGAGACGCCGAGTTTTTTTTTTTCTTTCTTGCCTGAATCGAAGTTCTTCCTTTTCTCTTGTTAGTCCGGAACGTAGATTTAGTTTATTTTACCACTGTACGGTGTGTTCCAAACGCGGAAGGGGCCTTTCTGTTGTTTCTTTTTGCTTTTTCCGCTCGTAAGGGGTCTGCGATTTCCGGGTGCTCATGCTCCTCCCAGATCTTTTTCACCACTTTAGCGTTTTTCCCCATCCCCAGATGCCTTTGGCAAGATGAATTTTTGTCGTTTCGTCCTTTTCCTCCTTGAACTAAGAAGAGTCGTTCTTTTTGTCAGCCTGGCCCGGCCCTGCTCACGCGTTCTTCCACGTGGAAAGTAGGAATTCCAGACCCTTTTCTTTGGTCCCCTCCTCCTGGCTATGCCCATGCTCGGGTCAACCCGTGTAGGCTGTTTCGTCCTTCGATGGTTCCCCTCCGTTGCTCCTGGTCTATCCTTGATCTATTGAGGCGTTCTCCATTCCCCTTTCAAATTTCGGCAATGACAGGTTGTTTTCGCTGTGTCATTTGTTTTCTTTCCGTGCCACCCTTGTCTTACACTGAATTATGGTCTTTCTTTTGTTTCTTCCTCTCTTTTGCGAGTTCCAGCGCGGCGAGGGGTCCTCAGGCTTTTTTGGGATTCCTCTTCTCGAATTCCTTTTCCGCAATCGCGAGTCCAAGTCGTGGTAAGCCTTCAGTAACGCCACCGCTTTTTTTGTTCATCATCGTTTCTTTTTTTCCTTCCCTGTTTTTTTTTTGCGGGCCTCCCTTTTCAAATGTTTTTTTCGTTTTCTTTCGGGGCCTAAGACGACCTATCGTGCGGACTTCCAGCCCGTTTTTGTCCTACTTGTGGACAATCACCGGTTTCTGTTGCTTTCCCCTTTTCGGGCCTGCTTTCGTTTTGTTCACGCCTCCCTTATCGTAACAAATTCTCGATATGGTCGTGTCGCCAGTCTGATTTCTTTTTCCCTGCCCACCTTGGATTTTAATGGATCATTTTCACGCAGCTCTTTATATCGTAATTTTACCTTGTGCATTTCTAAGCAAATTTCCGGAACCGTATTGAATAAATGGTGGTACTCCCCCCTCTTCTTCTTCCTGACTGAATAAAAAGCCCCCCCCGTCGATTGACCCACCCCGGGCGTGTTGCTACACTTTTCGGCCCTTTTTTCTAAGAAGAGGTCCTAACTTTTCTGTGCTTTTACTCGGTGTCCCATAATATTTTTTTCCTCCCAGTCTTCCTTCTTATCTTTCAGATAACCTGTATTCTTCGCTCCCGCTTTCGGAGCGCCTTTCCCCCCACCCCCCCCCGGACCCGTCCGCAAGTCCTGTTTCACCGTTATTTTGTGCCTTTGCTTGTCCCCCAGTTGACTCGCGTTTCTTGACTTCCCTCTTCTCTTCCTCCTCACTCCCCAATCAAATGGTTCTGTTGTCGAAGCTCCTCGCACCTCCTTTTTCCGTTCTTCTTGGTTACTCATAGATGAAAGACATTACTCCTCAGTCCCTTT
>Ga0179593_1447300_pt1 | contig 15771 bp, 16 predicted proteins | sample CZODoug2_1_08_16_FD_185931 | JGI IMG/M metagenome (GOLD analysis project Ga0179593, IMG submission 185931) | Vadose zone soil fungal communities from Angelo Coast Range Reserve, California, USA - CZODoug2_1_08_16fungal (PacBio error correction) | ecosystem: Environmental > Terrestrial > Soil >... | reverse complement strand
GATTCGCCTCCTCATCCATCCTTCTCATCACTTCACTTCCACCCTTCTTTCCGTGAGTAGTTCGCAGGTCTACAGCGCTCCCCGCTCATGCCTCGGACACTCTTTTTTCTGTTCCTTTCTGGTCTTTAATGTTTGGGTGGATCTGCCGGTAGATTTTTCCGTTTTTTTCCCTCCCCAAGTGTGGTCTCCCCGCCCCATCCTCTGGGGTTCCCTTTTTCAGCAATATGGACGAGTTGCGCTTTTTTTCACCTCCCCGTCAGCCTTCCCATGCTTTTTGCCAGTCTTGGGGCCGTCGTTCCTCGCTTCAAGCGCTCTGCACTCGACCTGACCCACAATTTGCATGCGCCTCGCTATTTTTGTTCGATGCATGAGCCTTCTGGGTGATTCTCGTGCCCTTGCCCCTGTAGGTCTGCTTTCTTCCTCTCTGCGTTTCCCCACGCGGTGGCTTCAACCCTCCTTGATTGCACTCCTATACCGTGCCCAAAATCCCCGTTCAGCTCTTCTATCGCTCGACCTCACTCTTTGGAAGTTCTTCGCCGCGTCTTTTAGAGACACCCCAGGAACCGCATGCCAGTTTGTCCCCTCGTCTGCGTTAACCCCCCCTTTCGACAGCCTTGAAGGCTTCTTCAAACCTAGTTCGTAGTTCATTCGATGTTTCCCCCAGCGTCCTGAGATGACTTGCCAGTCTCGGATAGCGAAACGCGCCTCCTTCCCAAAACAGCTTTCTTTTCTGACCCCCGCACTATTTAGACCCACATATAGGTTTACAACACCTTGCCTCCGCGCGCCGCCGGATGCCCTTTCTTTCATCTATTTTGTTGAAATCCTTCCCGTTACTGGCCCGTTGCCGTTGGCCAGGTTCGGTATAATATTCCCCCCCATTCTTGCCCGACATTAACCGCCCGCCATATCCGTCCCGATGTCTAGTAGTTCGCCGGTTTCGCCTCCCTTCGAAACCGGCTATCCCTGCGCGTTTTGGCAATCGGTGTGGCCCTCTCTTATCCGGTTTTCAGCTTTTTCCTCGCAAGCCTCCATCTCTGCCTCTCCTCCGTGTGTTAGCTGACCCTCTTGCCGAGGTATGTTAACGACATGGCCGACTGCCCCACATGCTATCACGCTCCGCTGTCGCATTTCTTTCGGTGCACTTGTTTTGTCGATGTTTCAGAAGACACACCCGCCCCTTATCTGGCTTATGCTATGTCCGGTGGGGTTTTCACATGTTGGTTACTGGTATCCATGAGCGACCCCCCGGCACTGGCCATCTGTGCCGAAGTGCTTCGCCTCCTCCCCGTCTGGCTCAAGATCCGTATCCCGGCTTTCTCTGTGTTCACCCCGAGCTGGTGGGTTCTATGTTGCGGCGTGGTCCGACTTTCTTTTTCTGGCTTTTGAGCGAGCCTCTTTTCATGCTCATGACGGGAGCCCCAACTCCAATGTAATCTTCTTTGATTGCTCTCCATCCCTTGCGGAAGGCCCCGAACGGACAGATTGACTCCGCTCTGGCTTTCCTCGGGGTATTTCCGCAAGCTATCGACCCTGGCCCTTTTTTTTTGCAGCTTTTCTCCTGCGCATGGCCAACTCCCCACCCCTGATGAGGTCGTTCCCCCAGCGCTTCGCCTAACGTTTTGCTAGCCTCCTGAGTGATTGTTTCTGCGTGGCCTTGGTTCGGGTTTGAACGGTCCACCCCTGGCATCCGGTTCTCCACCTGTTTCTGAAATATCATGCGCCTTGGTCGACTACGCCTCCTTATAAATCTTTTTTTTTGAATATCCCGTAACCCCTGATCGGCCTCTTTTAGTCCTGGGGCCCCGTATTTGGGCGAGCTCATGGCTCTTCCTCCTGCGCGACCGACTGGCACTGCCTTGCTGCCTTCTTCGTGACCAAGCCTTTCCGACCTAAACTCGTGTCCATTTCTTGATCACTTTTAGCGGGAGGTCTGACCCTCAAATTCGGGAGCACGCCTGTGATCTACCGCATACCCCCCAAACCTCAAACCGCCTAAGCAGTTTTCACCGTTTCGAACCTGGGTCGTCGCACAGGGTGGAATCTGGGGTCTTCACCTTCCCCCCATTGCTTTCGAAGCTTCTTTTAAACACTGGTATGTACTCTTTTTTCGGCGCTCCCCCACTCCCTTGACGGTTCCCGGTACCAAGATTCTCCCATCTTCGACTGTTGATGTTCCCTTTCTGGGTGACCCTTTTAGGACCCCCGATATCAAGCCACCCCATCTGATGAGAGGTCTTCCGCTTTTAGTCCGCTCGCGTTTCCCAATCCTTTACAGGTATCCCCACCCCCCTATTTTCCATACGTTAACACCAACCAGATACCCTTGGCTCCTAACCACCCTTCTGACTGTTTTGGACCCCCCTTTTTCGTCTGAGCAATTTCCCCCCCCCCCGTTAAGTATTGATTTCCCCCCTGCATGACCTGCCTCGCCCTTTTCAGAATCTTTGTGCCATCTAACAGGTGCCACGTGTTTTAATATTCGCCGCCACGCTTTGTTCACTGCCACACAACGGTTTTGAAGTCTGTTCTCTAGCAGCGCAGCGATCTCCAGGACTTTCCCTGCTGATAGGAGCTTCTTGCCCTTCCCGTTGTACGTGAGCTTATATGATTATGGCCCACGCCCCTGGCAGCCGTTTCCTGAAGAAAAAAACGATTTTTACCTCAGGGTTAGTTGCTTACGACCGGAGTAGTTGGACCATGAAGCCCAGTGCAGACAACTTTTTATTTTCCTCCGCCAGTTCGCCCGTCGTCTTTCCCTGGGTGGCACGACCCGCGTTACGGCAAAGCTCGTGATTTTGCCTCCTGGATGGTCTTCGCGCGGCTGCGGCACTCTCAACTGACCGCTCGCACGGTCCCAGTATCCTGGTCCGTACCGTTCGGGATTCAATACCCCGTCATCTTTTGTCTTACTGGCTCCTTTTTTCATGTTTCCCTTTCTGACATTTTCCAAACCAAGTCTTGATACCTTTCAATCCCAGACACTTTCTCCTGGCCAGCCTTTTACTCCTATGCGTCCGTGCGCGAATTAGTATGTTTTTTTCGCTTTGATGATACCACCGCTCCTGCCCGGGGTTTTGAAGCCCCGGTTTTCCTTTTGGTTCCGTCCCGTTGCCTTTGTCCCCCAGACATTCGAATTAGTTTTCCTCACCAACCGTCCCATTTCTTCCTTAACGACCTTTTTATTCCTCTGCCCCTTTCTTCTGCCAAGCCTCCCCGATTCTGCGTCGGTCTTAGCTCCCCTCTGTCCAACGACGTCCCGATGGCTCCGACCGATCTGTTTTGAGCGTGCTCCGCGGCGCTGCAGATGAAAAGAGGGGACAACGACAATAACTTTTTAGCCCGGCGTCATGCCCCGCCATTCTCGGCCGGACCCCTCTCGCATGTTCCCTTCGCCTTATGTTCGGCGGCAGCTTTACGTGCTTCCTTTACTGGCGACGGGACAGCCTCTGACCTTCCCCCCATTTCACCTGATCCAACCCCCATTTTCTTTCTTTTTTGCTCCCTGCGATATTCTCCTGATTGTTGAATCATAGTTCTCGGATGTTTGATTGCCGTGTTTCACAGTTACCCCTTTTTCCCGGCCTCGGTTTCTTTTTTGGATTTGCCATTCAGCCGCCTGTTATCGGATCTCATCTGTGTGTTTTCGCCTTCGGGAGCGGCCGACAAAACAAGGTGGGCTTTCCTGCTGTACCCGTGTGTAGGCAGTTGCTCGTTTTCGCCTTTTCGAGCGCACATCTTCGTGTTGGCCGCTGCCTTCCGCAGTTGAGGTCGCGTTCTGGCTTTGGCACTTCCAGGGCATATGTTCCGCTCGAAGCTTTGGACCTGACTTTTTTTTTCGACCACCGGAGACGTGTGGCGGTCTAGGCTACCACATGTCCCGCGATGTTCCCCCCTTGAACCTTTGACGGAAATTAATCTTCTTCTTTTTCGTGTGTTGAGGTCGATATTGTGTTTTCCATCAGCGTACACGTCCTCTCCGCCCCGCACAGTGGTCGCCCGTTTTCCAAAAGCTCGCCGCGATTGCCTTTCCCATTAAATTGTAATCCCGACGTCAGCAGCCTTCCCCCCTCGGTTTTCCCGCAGCTTCGTTCCATCCCTGAGCCCTCTTTGGTGAGCTCGCGCTTACACTGCCTTCACCCCATCTGCTAGGGATCAAGACCTGGTTCGTCTGATTCCCTGTTTTTTTCCCCCGACATCACCCCACACAACTGCTTTCCTTCCCACCCCGGGGCGGGCTTTCTCACTTTGAACCGTGTGATTGCTTGATGTATGTTTCCGGGGGAAATCCCGTCCCCTTACCCTTGTTGTTCTCGAGGCTTCACCAATCTTTTTTGAACGCTCAGATGGATGCCCGTTCTTGGTGTCACGGGCTTACTGGCCTTCCGGTTGTTGGCTCGCTGTCCCGTCTGACGCACTCTTTTCCCCCCACATACCGTGCCGTCGTTTTTGACCCGCGTCGGGGACTTCACTCTCGCTTCCGACTCTCTGTTAATCACGGATGCTGTTTGAATGACGACCCCCCTGTCCCCTTTGATTTCTTACGTCCCGTTCATCTGCCACCCTCCCCGCTCCCTTTTGGCCCGCCAACAAACTGCCTTTCTCCTGGTCCCTTCCATTTCTTTCGCACTCGCGGTGAAGAGAAAACGTCTGCCGTCGGGATAGTTTAAGCATGCTCCGGCCTATTTCGTTAAGGTCCTCGCTTTTTAACCCGGTTTTGCGTTTAAACTACTCCCATTTAATCGTTCGGTTGTCACCCCCGGCTTTCGGTCTACAAGGTTCCGTACAGGCCGTTCCTGTACCCATCTTCACCTCCCTCCCCCATCCGCATGCGGCATAGCATAGGTCATTTTCTTAGGACAAACGGAGTGCTGTTCTTGTGGGTCTCAATGGTCAGATTTGTTTTTGTTGACTTTTTCATTTCTATCCATGAACCCTGCGACGTCCCCTCACGACCCTGCTCAGGTTTAGTTCCTGAAGCCCGAGAATAAGGTCCCCCCACCCTCCAGTCTTCCGTGCGCATTCAGTTTTCGATTGCCCCGCACGACACGCCGTACAGTCGGCACTCCCTCGCCAGTTTTTTTTCGGTAGACAGAGAAATTGAGTGACTTGTTTGTCTGTGAGTCTTTGCCCCTCGAGCATCCTTTCTGACCCTGGCTTTTTTTTTACCTCACCGGCCCTGAGACACAATCTTTCCAGGTCTGCTTGCTTGTCGAATCTTTCCAACAGCCAAGTTCCTTAGACCGCTTTCTTTTTGATTTTAGTAAGTACTTGTACGTGAGGCAGATGTTTTATCTCTTTCTGATTCCCCAGACTTCATCAGCTCGTGTTGTGAATCCTAGGAGAATTTCTTGCTTGGCTAGTTCGCTTTTAGTACAGGAACGTCTTAGCCCCTACATTCGCCCGTTGACGTATTGCTTTGACGGTCAAGCGGGGAGCCGAGATGTTCCCCCCAGGTCGTGTTTTTTTTCCCATGCTACACTTTTTGGTTGTTCAACCGTTCCTTGTTGGTTTGTCCTTCCCCCCCTCCGTGTATCTTGGGGGTCCGTTCTCGTTTTTTCTACTCGGATGCCCCCCTCCGCTTGACCTCGTTCGTCCCCGCTGCCTTGATCTTTGATTTCAAACGATGCTCAAGAAATTCATACCCGTCGTTCACCAGAATAGAGGGTTACATGCCGCTTTTTGAGGACCTCGCCTCCTCCCCCAGCAATAACTTCTCCCTCACGTCACTTGTACCCCTCGTCGCCAGCGTATGCGAATGCAGCCCAGCCTCGAATCCCTCTTCCCTCTCCCTCCTTTTCGCTCTTTTGGTGTTGTGTTGCCGAGTAGATACGCGCTTCACTTATTTCTCCAGACCAGCCCGACTTGGTTCTTGCCTAGCATTATGGACCTATCCGGCTTTTTTTCCACCTACATCGGCACGAAAGGACAGTGCCATTTTTTTTCGTCCCGCCGACGGCCTCGCACATTGACCTTTACGCCACTTGCCTTCTGTTCAAAAGCTTTGCTGCTCCAGATAGGTGTTCGATTTTAGTCCCTTTCGCCTTTTAGTATAGCCCCACCACCCCCCCCCCCCCCCCCCCACCCACCCCCCCCACACACCCCCCAACCACAAAAACCCCCCCCAACCCCCCCCCCCCCCCCCCCCCCCCCCCCCCCCAACGTCCAATTAGCCAAGGTGAGCGAATGGTTCGCTGTCGTCTTTCCCACCAGGGGGGTAAGGTCCATCGAGCCTGCCCCGGAGTTCCACCTTCCTTCGGCCCCTTCCGCTTTCACTCATCCCTTAATCAAGAAGTGCACAATTCGCCTCGCCAGACCCCCATGTTTTTCTAGGCGCCCCCCTTTTTTCAATACCTGCCACGTCGACCCTAGTCCCCCGGAAGCGCCTTCCCTGTGAGGGCCTTCAGACGGTATTATTTTTATCACTAGATTTTCCCCCCATGTTTTAGTTTACTTTAGTAGGTATCCCAGTCCTCACTCTCCCGTCCTGACCCCCCCCCCAAAACAAAGATCGAAATTTCCTTGACCAAAGCTCCCACGCCACGATAGGTACCCCCACTTTTCTCAGCCGGGACTGCGTTTCTATTCGCCTCCTCTTCGCGCCTGCCAATTCTGCAACGAATGCCTCCTTTTGAGGTTTCGCTCGGATTTCAAATTCCCTCCCCCCGCTATATTGCACTTTCCTATGGTCAACGCTGTTCTCCCCCCCGGGTGACTCCAAAACATCTTGTTCCTGATGTGTTGCGCGTTTCGGAGAGGTTGAACGACCCGTTAACGAGTCTTCTTCCTCTCGTTTTGTTGTAGACGCCCTCGTTGCTCTTTTTTTTCTTCACAAATGGCCCCGACCCGCGCCCCCTCGATTGCCTTTGCCTATTCGATCGTTTCGGTTGCATTTTCTTCGAGGCTTTTTCGTACGAGTTCAGGATCGATTCCCTATTCCGCGGTCGCCGGCGACGTGCGGCATGTTGGTGGAATCTACCGATGAGCAACCTTGCCACTTCCTGGATTCCTTCTTAAGGATTTCGCAGCCGCGATCCTTATTTCCAATCCCTTCCTCCCTGCTGGCGAGGCAAGTTGGTTTCTCTGTGGTGTCCTCGTTTTTTTGCGTGGGACTATTTTTTCGAAGGCGGGTTTTTTGTTGGGCGGCTTCGGGTTTTTTTTTTCCGCTGACCCGGACATAAGCATGTCCCGTTATTTTCCCCTATCGAGCCAATTCCTCGAATAAGATTGACCCTTCCTTCTGTGTATTGAGGGGATTTTTTTCGACCTGGCATTGTCCCCTCTCCTGTGTTTTTGCGCTATGCGCAATTGGCACTCGTGCCTTATTCGTAGGCGCCAATCCCGGACCGAAGGGCGATGGCGGGTTTGCCCTTATTTCTCCCAGGTGCATTTGTTGATTGTTGAAGTCCCCACTTTTTTGGCTTTCGACAGATGGCATCCTGCGCTACCTGGAGGCACTCTTACGCACCCGAAATCTCATCATTGACACCGATCCCTCTCGATTTCAGCCTTCTTTGGTTTCCGAGTTGGCATTGATATGTGCATCGGCCCGTCTCGCCGTTGACCGGATGGCACGCTGCGCTGTTCCGATTTCCGTTCCCGCCGACCTTGTTCTTTCTTCTTCCTCAATTGGCCCCCCGGGTCCTGGATTTTTGTGGTGCTGACCATCAGATTTCGAGCGCGCATCTACATCACTCAACCAAAACTCCCCCCCCTTCCGCCACCGCCTTAGGTCTTTATCAGGAAAGAGAGGGTGCCTTACTCCGCAATACGTAATTCTCCAGGGTCCTTGATGATGACGTTCTTATGCTTTGGTCCTTTCCCTCCCCCCACAGGCTGTACCAAAGAATATACCATCTGTTTTTGAGCCTTTCTTTTGAATTCTGTGAATCTTTGAGGACTTCTCAAATCCTCCTAGATACGCTTGTCCGAATTTAGTTTCAGCTTCTTGATCCTCAGCCCAGCACGCTACGGGGACCAAAAGCTACACCCTTCTTTAAGACCCCCCCAACACGCTGAAGAAAGTTTGGCGTGTCGAGAGCATCCCACCCGACTGTTCTTTCTTCACACGCTGGACCTTGCTCCTTCGTTTCAACTGTCGACCTCTTCTGGAACGGTGGTTCAGGGTTCCTTTTTCTTTCCTCCGTTCCTCCACGGCTGACTGGCCTCTCCACACGATCTGACTTCGTTTTGTCTCCCCCGCCTCGCCAACTGTTTCTAGGAATCAAATTTTCACTGGTCATCCGACTTGCATTACTCCATTGGATGCTGTTGAAGACTTGAGTTTCTGATGCCATATCAAGCTGGCGAGGCACTCCTTGTGTAATAAGTGCGTCGTTTGAGGGTTCCCCTCCGTCGAGGTCGTGCCGATAAGTGAAGCTTCACCTTTCCCCCAAGACACCGGCACCTGCACCTTCTTTTGCTGTGCCCGCCCCAGGCCCAACCCCCTCTTTGTGATATTTGCCGGTCGTGTTGCCGCGCGCCTGCCCTTAACTTACATTCTGCCATTACCCTGTTCGTTTACTCTTTTCTTCCACGTTCCCACGCGAACATACTGATTAACTTTCACTGTCGCCGTCGCCGGGTTAGACGTTCTCGGGTTTAGCATTCACTGTGCACCAGCTTTTTTTTCAACATCAAAAGCGCCACTCCGTTGCTTGCCCGTCCTTTTTTGCCCCCCCCCAAAAAGTTTTTTTCCCCCCCCCGCCTATGCGCTTCCGGAAGGAACCTTGAATGTTCATTGGTTCCCCCCTTGAAATGTCCGGGGTGACCGCACGGTCGCTGTGGTGTTTTCGCAGTCAATCGCCGAAGTCTGTCCTCCCAACCCCACACCTCCCCTCCTTAAACGTCATGACATTCCTTCCAAGTGCTTTGAACAAGTTTCCCGCTGCAGATGCGTGTCTGCCGATTCGCAAACTTGACGATCTACGAAGCGGATGTTTTCTGGTCACGCGGGCGGTGCTTTTTTAAAGATTTCTTGGGAAGTCGCCCTCCCTTTCGAGCAGTTGTTTGTCATTCGACGTGGTGACTTTTTCTCGCGGAAGCTGATGCTTCCCCTCGCCTTAGGTGCCCGGCCTGTTTTTTGGCATCTGGGTCGTTTTTTCGGATGTTGCCGTTTTCGTGATCGCGCCGCGTGAAGCGAGACCATAAGGCCCGTCGCCTCCTTGCGCCTCGCGTTTTCCCCTCTGTCCGTTTATCCGTGCGAGCCTAAGTTTATCGTTCTCCCCACTTGAGAACAAGCCGGGTTTCAAGCTCCAAGTTTAGCGGGATGGGGCAGCGCCGGCGATGTGCGCAATCTCTATTTTGATTTGCAATCCCTTCTTAGTCAAGCCACCCCGGTGTCTCTGCCAGATGTGTCAGCAGGATCCTCGTGAACATAACAACCGCGCGGCTGCGGATGGATGGCATACTTTCCTTTCCGACCCCAGCCCGATTTCCCCTGGCCTTGCGGCTTCGGACGCCAACGGCCAAGGTTTTTGTATAGGCATAGTCTCCTCAGCTTTCCTGACGGGGCCGCCTGGTTACCCTTGTGCGTTTTTTGCTTTTTCGCGGGATGGGGAACTTAGCGTCCCTGCAACGACGCCGAAACTAAACTCCTGTTTTTGTTGAGAGAGCTCCTTCCTTCGTTGCATGTTGCATCCTTCCAAGCCCTCGCCGCCCACGCCCCCGGGGCTGACAGTCTTTCAAAAGCCTTCGCTCTTTCGTCCCATATTCAGACTTGGCTTGGTCGAGTAGTACCTGCATGCAACCGGTTTGCGTATCGCAGGCGTCTAGGCCCTAATATTTTACAGTCTGACGTTTTCTGTCGTCTTGCTCGCTTTGCGTTACACTGCTTCCACACCTCGGTTCCTGCGGGAGGCAAGACTTTTTTGCTTTTTGATCTCGGGTCCCACCCCCTGATACCGCTTTGCTCCCCTTCCCCACCTTCCTTCCATCACTGATGACCCTTTAGCTTTCATTGTGTTCTAAGTGTAAACGCAAAGCAACTCCGAGATTTCTCGTTCGCCACATCTTTGCTAACGTAGATGGAGAACCCCTCGCTTTTTTCTTCACTTTTGGCGAGGGCCCTTCCTTGGTACTCGGGCTGCGCGCGCAAGCTTCTGGAGCAACCCCTCTTCCCCGCCTGTGGCATCCGCGTTCTTTTGCCTAATGCCGAGTTAAAGGCCCTTGGCATGCAACGTGAGCTGGGAAGACGCTTTTTTCGACCTTATGTCGTTTTACATTCACTATGATTTTCCATCTCACCCTTTCCCCCCGTTCCCCCCGTGCCGCTCAAAGTTTTCGTTTTTGTTTTGCGCCAATCTTAATATTCGTTTCAAATCGCTTCTAGAACAGTCTCTTGATATTTTGTTTTCAAGCCCTGGCCTTGACTTCCGTCTTGTCGTTAAGGAAAGTTTCTTTCCCGGTGTTTTCTTGAAAGACTTCTTTTTTCAAATCCGACTGCTTCGGGTCCCCCCCCCTGGCACCTTCACTTTGACGGGCCCATTTCATCAATGCGCCATTCCCCTTCATCGTTTCTATATGGCGTCGATTCCCTTCCAATGACCAGAATTGTTTGTTTGGCTCTTTCAGATTGGAATGCATGAAAGTTTCCGGTCCCCCCTCTCCGGTCCGACATGTTCTCACGGGGATGTTCGGGAAGATTCTTTAAGCTACGGTACCCAGACCCTGTCATAGCCCGTCCTGGCGTTGCAGTCCTTTTTTTTTACGGTGCAGGCTTTTTCAAGGCCCATTCGTAACAGGAGGCAACCCCGAGCTTTGCCAGTTTGGCCGCAGTTTTTGCCCATCAGTTGCGGACGTCTTTGTTTTCCGCACATATTACTCCTTTCTCCCTAGCTTCCCCTAAACCCGCTCAATGATATACCTTAAGGCTAGCCGGAAAGGGCTTGACCCATCTCTCAACTTCCCCGTAACCTCCAGTTTGCGAATGTTGCCAAGTCGCCCAGCTGCCGAGCCCCTTCTTTTGACCGAAGTCCGTGAGGCGCTGGCGGTCTTTCCTTAGCAAACGCACTATTAGACTCATTTTTGAAGTGCAGTAGGTGGCGTAGTTAGCTTTTTACTCCCACCTGTTTATTCTGCTGTCCAGATTTGATTAGTCCCGGTGCAACTTCCTGGATGCCAGGGTTGTCCCGACTTGAGACACGTTATGGTGTTTCATTCCGACCCGAGGTTCAAAAAACTTCCATTTTGGTTCAAATCCGGGTCTCTTGCTTTGTTTTCCGGATGCTGGGTGGCTACGTTGATTGATCAGAAGCTTTTACGCTCCCTTCGCTTTTCCACGAGTCTTCTTCTCTGGTCGTCCTCAACTTGCGCTAAACAAGTCGCGACAGAGGGTATATTGACTTTCGGTACCCCCCATGGGTCGTGGTGAGTTTTCGCCTCCCACGCCCCCGTCATACAGCGTCACTGCCCCCTTATCGATTTTTCGTTGTAAGCCCCGCGATTCCCTCCGGCCTATGATCACCCCCCCTGTTTTTTCGGTTTATTTTGTGGTTTCAGATTTTTTTGAGGTTTTATTCTTTATAAATTCCTTTTTTTTTTGACCCTCCCCCCCGGAGGGGACTGTGACCCAGCCATGATTTCACCGACGTTGCGTTTTTTTAACCGCAACCTTTCCCAGCCCAGAGTGCCCGGGTCCGAGAACGGGATCGATCCTGCGCTTCTCCTAACTCCGAGGTCCCAACTCATGTTCTCCGATCGTGTGTCGTTTGATGAGCTTCGAAGTTTTGCTTATCGTTCCCGCCCCGGTAGCTGACAGGATGCCTTTCGCTGACCTGTCGGGATTCACCCCCGGGTGTTCTTTTTCCACCCGCTGTCCCGCGATAGGGACCCAATAACAATTCCCTTTCCAGTTCGCAGTCCTCCCCCTCTTCATCCCCGCCTTCATTCTAATCGTCGTGCCCCTCTTTTTCATACGCCTGAGAACTACCCACAGAAGATGCACGTCTGAAATAGTTTTCGTGCACCATAAGCTCCATTTCTGCAATGAAGGCCGGCTTCCCCCCCCTCTTCCGCTTTTAGGTCCTTCAAGGTCCTCTAGGCCCCATCAAACGACGACCCCTCTGAGTTTTTTATCCTCATTGGCTCAGAGACAATATCTGAACCTGCCAGCAAACACCCCGCTTATGAAAAGTGAGTCCCCCGCTCATCTGCCCTACACCCCCACCCCCGAGCTGGTTACAAACCCAAAATTGATACGCTCTCCCCTCAGTGATGAAGTTTTTGAGCTCAGATGTAGAAGTCCCCTCCCACCCTTCCTCGGCACCTTGGTTCCGCCGTTTTTCCCGGTTGGCCTTTTCCCGCTGTTTCTTTTCCCCCACCATTTTACCTTACTGCTGGTACAACACAGAATACCTGGAACCCCCCGCTGTTTCGTCGAACCATCGTTGCCCCTCACCCGACACTCCTCCCGGATCCATTCTCTGCTCCTGGCATCGATTCTTTCAGTCCATTTAGTTCTTTGAATCCCCCGCCCCGTCGTGCCTTCTCCTCACCTCAGTTTTTGTTTTGTTCTTTAGATATTTTCCCCTTCTCGGCAACTATCCCGTCCCCCCGAACGACCCCCTCCCCCCCCCCACTTACCCTCCACCCAATTCCCCATCTACGGCCTATTAGAAGTTCGTTTTGTTGAAGTATGTCTCGTTCGTCTGGTTAGACCATGCAAGAGTTCCCTTCATGGACTGGATTTCCCTATTCGGTGTCGGTTCTTTTTGTGGCTGATCCCGTATCCGAGCCGCCAAACCTACACCCAAGGACCTTCCTTTTTCCGATTGCTCCTTTTTGACGAGCGAGTTAGCTTACTCACGTCATTCCCTGCTTCTCCTCGGTCAACGGTGGTGTTTGGAAAAAGATGTTTGGTTCCTCACCGATGCGTTGGTTCCGACCCACTCTTCCGAAGGAGGTTGTTTTTGGCGATGTCGGACTCGTGCTTCCTAGTATGCCTTTCTCTGCTCAAGGTTGAATTCTTGATTCCCTTTCTCCTATTTGCCTTCCCATAGAATCGTTCCTCTTCCCGTCCTGTCTAATTGCGATGGATTTCCGAAGCTATTTGCTCCACCTGATGTCTGGTTTCTGCTTGCGCTGCGCCTTTTGCCCTAATTGCATTCTGGCTGAGTGGCAGCCTGACGGCTGTCCCTTAATTGCTCCTTGCACCAGAAGTTGCTTTCATTCCCTACGGAGGGTCGGTAGGTTTTCCCCTCCCCAATGTTTCCCCCGTCAAGATTTTTTCCGCCCTGCCCTGCCTCTAATTTTTGAGAATCACCTCTTAAGGTCCCCCCATTCAGAAATTCCTTCGCTCACCCCAGATTCCTTTCATTCCATCAAATGCTTCTTTCCCCTGTACGCTGGCAGATTCCTTTCAGCGATAAGTAGGAGCTTGTCCCCTGGTCCCCGTGAATGGGCTTTCCTATTGTTAAAAAACCCTCGCAACTCTGTATTTGACTCCATTTTTAACCCCGGCGGAAGTTTGATGTGTTTGGACCATAAATTTTACACGTAGGCGTACGTGTCACATCTCATATCCCCCCCCCCCAAAACCTCCCCCCCCCCTACCCTCAGCCGCAGCTGAACCTATTGATTCTGCGCCCAAGGAGCTTTGACATCTTTTTTTCTACCGCTAACCCGAATGCGAAGGAGAGGTAACGTTGTCTTAAGTCTTGATGCTTTTTGAGCTTTCCTCCCCCCCCCCAAGCGACGGTAATTTGTCCCCCGCCTTCATCCCCACGTTTCTCCCTGGATGTTGAATTCTGGCGAATAGTTGATTTTTTTCGATCTCCCAAGCAGACTACTTCTAGTTCAATGTGAGCTTACGCTTTCTTGATCATCCGCGTATGCCACCCCCCCCCCTCACGGCTACCCCCCCAGCTAACGGAGTTTTCCGAAAACAAACCACTCTCCTGCCGTTTGAAGAACCCCCTTTGGACAACCCTTTATGTCCCGAGGCTGCATTTCCCCCCCCGACATGTTTCCCATTCGTTGATCTACAAATGAGTGACCTTTATTCGAAGCCGTTTCACTGTCCGACCCCCCCGATTCTTGAACCCCTATCCCGTTTTGTGACCCTTTTACTGTACCTTTGAGTACACAGCCAACTATGGGACTGCCTTCCCGATCTTCACACACCTTTTCTGTTGCTTGTCTTTCCCCTCCCTATACACTATGACGAAGAAAATACAAAGGAAGTCGCCAGCATTGCTCGGTCCTCTGCGATTTGCCCTTTGCATTTGATTTCCTTTCTAGACTTGAGTCTCGGTTTACCGTCACTGCAGTCTGAGCGACTACTCCCTATTGTTCCTTTTTTCCTGGGTTCGCGTGAGGTCACGCGTCGCTGTCCTGCCCCGAGACGCTTTTATCCTGATTAACACTTATCCCTCCCCCTGACGAAGGCAATTCCCCCTCCCCTGTCGTTTGTTTTCCCGCCGCACTTTGAACCTCTCCTATGTTTGTCCTACCGGGAAGTTTTTTCGTCGAGACGTCTGCCGTATCTTTCCCCTCCTGTCCGCCGGCAAGGTCTCCGGGGTTCCAGTATTCTTCAATTAGTCATTTTATTCCGACCCCCCCCCGTCCCTTTTCCTTTGTCCGTTTCGAGGTTACCGAAGTTCATCGCCATTTCCCCCCTTTTCCCCCCTGCTTGAGGTGCAAAAACAACACCTCCCACGACGCTCCTTTCTTTTTCTTTTTCTACTTTTTTTTCTTTTTCTACTTCCGCGAATAGGAAAAGGGACTGTTGTTCGAATTTGATGATACCCCATTCCGGCCGGTCCCTCCCCTGGTGAAGACCCTTTTTCTCGGGTTTCTCTTCACCGTCAATATCTTCCTTTCTCCTCGTTTTTCCTTTTACCAAACACCGTTCCATCGCTCTTCCTTTCAACTACCTTCTTAAGAGCCCTGCTGCTTGAACCCAGACTTCATCCCCTTTTCATCGTCTTGTCTTTCTCCAGTTGCTATTCTTTTTTCCTTTTTCTCCACGTCAGTGAAGATGGCTATTCGAAGCTTATGTTTTTATTATCTTTCCTTCCCACTGTTGCAGAGTGAGTTGAAGTCAAGGCCTTCTTTGTAAGTCCCTCCCTTCCCCACTGTCGAAGACTGGTTTAGTTAATTTTCCAAGCTCCGTGGATTTTCGCCTTTTTACTTCCCCTGCCCCTTGCTTCCCTCGCCTCTTTTTGAACAACGGACTGGCAGCGTTTGCCTTTTTTTAGCTTCTTTCTATTTTGGCGAGCGTCAACTCCCCCGAGACCCACGGTTTCCGTGGCCCATGGCGCCTTGTCTAAACGCTTGCTCCTATGCTTCAAGTATAAGATTGTTTTGGCTCTCCATCTTTCTCTCGTTTTTGGCTTTTGCTTCCGGGTGTTCTACACCATCCAGTTCCAGCTACATTTTCATGTTATTGCGGTTCAGAAGTCCTTTGTTTCTGTCCGTCTCAAGCGATCATTTGCTGTTTTTTGATTTCGCCTTCTTTACTGCTTCTTCCGACAAAAAAAGGTTGTTCTTTTGATGCCTCTTTTGTGTTCCCTTGTGCTTTAGGTACCGCGCGATTTGAGCACTTTCCCCCCGCGCTTCCGGCTCTGGGAATGGACCCTCACTCTGCCTTCTCCCCCTAAGATTTCATTGGTTGTGAGCTATCCTGGATTCCCAGTTCCAAGGTTTTACTTATGTTTCCTCAGGCATTCGATACTAGCTTTTTTACCTGCCGTTTCTCCCGTACCCCCCACGGGCTGTTTGTCGGCGAGGGACTTTGGAAGTACGCGATCAATGCAAACGACTTAACACGTA
>Ga0179593_1496668_pt1 | contig 15772 bp, 17 predicted proteins | sample CZODoug2_1_08_16_FD_185931 | JGI IMG/M metagenome (GOLD analysis project Ga0179593, IMG submission 185931) | Vadose zone soil fungal communities from Angelo Coast Range Reserve, California, USA - CZODoug2_1_08_16fungal (PacBio error correction) | ecosystem: Environmental > Terrestrial > Soil >... | reverse complement strand
CCAAAACTGTCCGCAAAGCGTTTGACTTTTTCCGCGGGCCCCCCCGTGTCCACCCGAACATCTTGGGCCTGGTTTGGTCATGCAGCGTTCCGGAACGGAAGATGACCGGGGTTGACCGTCCTCTTATATGGAGAATTTCTATGCTTTGCCCCGCCGCTCCACACCTTTTTCTCGGCAACCCCCCCCGCCCCTTTCGGACGCATAGAGTATGCTTTCTTCCCCCCTTTGAGTGGTCTTTAGCTCTTGTTTTTGATCCCTTGTCGGGCGGGTCGTCCAAGTCCTTGATCCCCAAGGTGGCGTTGATTTTCCCCCGCATCACTCCTCGGTCCCCCCTTGAACTTTCCGCCTCGTACGCGCGCCACTTGTTCCAGAAGTGTGGTCCCCACAGCCTATCGTTTCCTCGACCCAACCCTCCCCATCTCATCGGCCCTCCGTGGCGGCCCAAAATGCTGAAACGTGCCATTTCCCCGGCGGGGCGATCGGCTTGACCCCCTTTTTTTTCCTGTTACCTCGCCGTTTTTCTCCCTGGGAGTCCTATTCGCGATGACGTCTGAACCACCCCAATCCTCCCCGCCAGGACCCGGGTGCCACCCCGTCGCCCTTTTAGGAGTGTCTGGGGCCCCCCCCTTTGGCCGGCATTCCCCCGATGACCTTTACGCCTTTAACCAATGTGTGGTGACCTTTTTTAGGCCCCCCCCCGCAGGGCTTGCCGCTAGACCTGCCCAAGGACCCTTGTCTCGCTTACGCGTCTCCTTACCTTTTCCCCTTTCATACGGCCGGAACGATCGGAATGGGCCTGGTACGTTAAATTCGTACCCCCCTCTGCTTATTGAAGCTTTTTTTTCGTGAAAAGTCCCTTGCGGTCCTTCCCCCAACTTTGATTTGTTTGTCTATCATATATGATTTTCCTCAACCTCCGTGTGGTTGCGGAGTCTAGATCTAAACAAGTCCAAGTAGCGCACTTTGACTTTCCCCTCACCCCTTCTAGCGGATCTGATACAATTAGGCTGGTTAGACTCACACGGAACAGTGCTTCTTTGACGCGAGTTTCCCAGGTCGCCGAGGGAACATCGCTCCCCCCTGTCAAAGGGGCAGCTTAAGCCTTGATCCCTTATGGGGGGTAGGGGACTTTCTGCTTTGTGGGACCCCCAAAAGCCTCCCCACCATGGTAGTAAAACGTGTGTGGAGGCCGTTTTCCCACCCCCACGTGGACCTTTAAGGGCCTTGACCCAGAACAAGGAAGGTAGGGTCCCCTGTTGACTGCCAAGTTTTTTTTTCCCCGTAGTTTTTACGTCCTGGACATTTCTTTGTGAGGGTTTTAGGGTTAGGCCGACCTGGCTTTTCTGTCGCGCACCCACATAGTGACTACCCCCGAAGCGGCATGATGCATGTTTCAATGTCACTTGCTGTAGGATCCGGTCTGGTCGCGTAAAAACAAATTGGGAATTGAGACAATTTGGGAACCCTTATCTCGGTTGTGTTGCGTTGGTCGGTACAAACACTTTATGTAGGGTTCTTTGTGGACTATTCTGCGCACGTTTCCTAATAATTTGTGGTTTCTTCGGCAGTTGTTTTTTTCTTCGGAATCCCAACCCGGGTCGTCACGCCACGTTGCCCCTTTGGCTTCCCCCCGTTTTGTTTCAGCAGCGTTTCGCGCAATCAAGGCGGTGACCCCCTTTTCCCAGGACCCCCAGCATTGCACATTGTGTGTTAAAAAACAACCAAATATCAGTGGGTATTGAGTGTCCTTCTGCCTGCATCCTTTCGGAGTCAGGTTCGACATGCTAAAAAGATGGAGCGTTTTCACCCGTTCTCCCTCTACCATGATTCCTGGCAGATGTCCCCGGTATGTTCGTTTGCTCGAGGGTTCCCTAGTTGGAAAACCGGTTGGGGAAGATTGGGATTCTTCCGCCCAAGTGGTGGGTTGCTCGGGTCGTCATAATACTCCCACACGACAAAGCCGAGCATCGAGGCCCTGTGTGTCCGGCCTCGGTTTTTTTTCCCCCCCCCACCGGGCTTGGGAACCCAACAAAAAAGCCTGAGGCGGACCGCCCTTTTGTCAGGTGGTCGAAGATTTTTCGAATTGCACCTCCACAGTCGGGCGTGAAGGCATAAACACCAAAATTCCATTGATTTTGCCCCTTGCCTGCCTTGCCAAAGTTGAGTTATTTTTTATTGGTTCACTGTTAAGAACAGGTCAGCCGGCAGGATGGGTTCTTTTTTCCCGCCCATCGACCCCCACAGTAAGTCTACTGAGGGTCCTGCAATGGGAATTTTTCATGCGGGTTTTTTTTCAATCCATAAACCCTCATTGTTGAAAAAAGTACACCCTTTCTTGGGGCCACAAGCAGAGGAGACAAATTTCGGGGTTGCGCCGATTGCGTCCCGCCGACCCAAGGGATTTTGTGAAATACCCAACCGACCACCGCCCGCATTGACTCCTAATCGCGTTTGAACCATCAACTTTTTTGACAAGGAAACATCGTCTATTTACCCAACACCGTTTCCCATGGTGTGAGTTACCCTCTCTCGGCTTTATATCAACTTGGGGCAGATTGCCTGAGGTCCGTGCATTTATACTCTTGTTTTTGAGTTTTATGCGGCGCGTTGGCCGGTTTGGAACCGTTCCCCACCCCCTTCAGGTGTGCATTGCAGGCGGGTGGTTTCCGGCCGTGCCGTGATTAACCTTTGGCATGGAAAGGGGTGGGGCTCCCGTGTTTTCGGTTACCTCCGCCTTTCGGAGCCGGAAGGTCATCTTTGCATTTTTGAACAACTAATGTCACCCACACTCATTGGACAATGGAGCCTTGTTTTAATGTGTTTTGGCAGGGAACCCGTCCAAAAGCGTGAAGTCAAAGTTGTTGGAACCCTTCCTAAACACATTTAAGAGATGGTCCAATACAGCAGTTGGTTGTTTAGAGGTGACCCTCCGGGTGAGGGAAGGTGCAAAACTTTTGGCTCGCTTGCTGGATTCCTTCCACCCTGAAGCACGATTCTTCCCTGTCATTTCGCTTTTTCATTTGCAATTACTGATCTGCTTTCCGTACACGGTCGAGGTGTTCCCCCCCCGCAACATTTGCGTGTGTGGCCCCCGTCAACGGGATCAAGGCGGGCCGCCCCAGCCGCCCATGCAGACTTCCTCACCCCTCCCTTCGTAGCGATTCATCCGGACGCCCGGCGGATACCTTCTGGCACGGACTATGTGTCGGGTTTTTCTTAACCTTTTAAGCGGATTCTAACCACACTGTTCCTCCACGGCTTTTTCTGGTTAAACACTTCTCTCGTTTGTTTGGGTTGATCTTTGGTTCGAGTCTGGGCGGTTTCGGGCAATCTGTTTCCGTCCCCATTCTTCCTTCCTTGTAACCCCAGGCGTCCCCTCATGGCCAGTAAAACTCGTGCCCCAGAAGAGTTCTTTCACCAATTCTTTCCTGCCAAAGGTTGAAAATATAGTATTGCCACGGCCTCTTGGTCTGTCGTTTTTTCAATACCCGCCTGGTCGTACTGTCCTTTTCCGTAAAAAGGAAATCTATTCTTACCTGTTGGCCATCAGCCCGATTTTTTTTTTTTCTAAGTAAAAGTCCTCCTGGACTGTTTTCCCCAAGAAAAACTGTTTATTTCTCGTTTTTCCTCGGCTTTTTAACACTCGATTGGGCCGCCTCCTCTGGCTTCTGATAGACCGTTTAGTTTATGGAAGCCCCCCCCCCTCGAAAACGTTTTTAGCTTAAAGCCTCGTTCTGTCCCCCCCTTTTTCACAACGGTTCCCGTTTCCTTTCAATCACGACAGGACCGTGGCAGGATGCAGCCCGCGGCCGTGTTGCGTCTGTGTCTAAGAAAGCCCTGTTGCATTTGCGTTATCTTTCAAGGATGCGAACACGGCCGGCACCTGGCCACCGACAATTTTTGTGACAGCAATTCGAATTCTTTGTTTCCCCTTGGGTGGCAGTTGGCAGAATTAGTCCCCGCTCTCCCCCCCCTCTTTTTGATCAGCCCCCGTTGAGGTAGTGACTACCCAGCGTCCCGGCAGCCCCTGCGGTTCCCTGTCCCACGCGCGAGGATGAACGTGAGCTCTTTCAAGAAGTCACAGCTATCGTGTTTAAACACACACCCGCTTTCCTGGTTCAGGCACAGGATTATTCTTCCCAGTAAAATGGCTCATTAGGTTCATTGTTACCCCCCCTCGTTACGGTAGCCCTATTTCTCTCGCGAGTTCCGATGCCCGCCGCCAATAAATTTTCCGCCAGTAACCCGGTTTTCCCCACTTGCAGCTCCTCCCTATCTTCTGTCGGAAGGTGGCGGTTTGCCGCACCAGAGGTGTGGTGATACGACCATGTTTTTACATTTGGATTCTTTGTTAGGCCACAACGCCGCCCCTCCCTCCTAGTGAACGTTTGAGCCAATCCTGGATTATTTCTCTTCTTGGGGTCCTCGGGCCCTGTTTCCTTCCTTAATTTTTTTTAAGCTTCGCTTCCTTCATATAAGTCACCAGCCTTTTATAGTATAGTGCGAATCGCCTGCCCCCCCCTGTTGTCATTTGTTGCTATACTATCTCCTTTTTCATGCTTGTTTTTTGTTTTCTCTCGTATCCCCCCCATGTCAAACATTGCAGCGCACGGGATTACTCCCATGCGTGCATAAATCATGCGGGTACTGCACCCGTAACACGTATTCCGATGCGCGCTGCAGTCCCCCCCTCCCCCTTCCCATGGGAAAGGAAAGAGCCCAGCGTAAGTTACTCCCAGGGCTTGCGCGTTCTAGCGTTTGCACTGCTGCTGTTGTGGTCCTACCCCCAGCCCCCTTCGAACAGGGAGTTGCCCCCACCTTTCCGACAATTGCAGTTTTTTTTCCTTGGCCTCCTCCCACAAGGGCGACTGTTGCAGTTTTCCCCCTTTTTTCTCTTTTTTTTTTCGTTAGGTTATTTGTCGGGGTTTAGACGGCCTTCGTTCGGGTGGGGGGGGTGTGTTTTTTGGTTGTGTTTCCCTCCCCTAGCTTGCCCCGACAGCGGTCCGATGGCCTTGCGACGCCCCACCTTTAAACGTCGAAGCTTGACTACGCCGCAAACCTTTGTCCCTTCGTCCCTTGGACCCCGATTCGGTGAGGTTGGTTGTTTCGTCTTCCCCCTGTAGTCGGTTGCTTTGGAATCTCTGCGGCAATATTATCCTCGGCCCTCGGTCAGGGGACCAGTTCTAGTTGTTGTTTTTCCTTCGTCTCACCCCCTCCTTTTTAGATGCACCCCGTTTCGAACGAGTGCTGATCAGAGTTGCGCTGTGATCCCTTGCGGCCCCCCCCTTTTTCCAAAAGACATCGGACTTTGTTCGTTCTGTAAAAGGCGGGTGAGTTATTGATTGTCCTTGGGCTCGTTAACAAATCCTTCTGAAAGCCAAGGCTCCGATGGGCGAGGGACGACCCTGCGCATCTCCGGCGCGGAACCTGGGACGCTCCCCGGTTTCTTGTGCGGCTCCCTCCCTGTAGCGGACCAACAACGGGGTTGCTTCCTGAGGCTTTCGCGGCGCCTTTTTGCCGGTCGCCATCCCCTCCCCCCCCCCAAAAGGCCCTGAATCACTCTTCTTCCTTTACCCAGTGGTTGTGAAGAAAAACACAAAAAACTGAGAAAAAACGAGTACGTAGCAGTTGGATTGATCCTTTTAGAAGGGGGGGAAAAAACACCGTACAGCGTAGTGACGGCTTCCCCCCAAAAATCCCTTTTTTCGCGGCTGTAACTAAGATCTTTGTGCTTTGGTGACTGTTTACGTCCAACACCTCCGGGCGGGTCTTTTATCCAAATAGTTGTCCGCAAGACAGATAAGGCTGGACCACCTTCCTTTGACAGTTAATCCTCCCTTTCATTGTTGACACCAAAGTCTTGGCTTGGGTTTAACCTAAAGAGAATGGAGTCTGGTTTGCCGTATGCACCTTCCCTCCTTATGGTTCACAAAATGTCTTGTCAAAAGCGTCTGCCTGTTTTTTTTTTCCTCTCTTCTCTTTTTTTGGGGAAAACATTTCCGCCCTGTCGCCTCGTGAACACAACTATGGACCCGCGTCCCCAAGCAATATACCCTCCGCCCCAACACCAGTCTTGCCCCCTTTGGTTCGTTCGCTTCTTAAGTCCCTTTTCTTCCGCGAAGTCTTTTGCCACTCCTAAGAATGGATGCCGCAATTGGTACTCCCCTTTTGACAGAGGTTTTTTCGATGCTATGATGGCATGTGAGAGGCGCAAGGATTGCGGTGAGTGCTGCTGTGGGCCGTGGGGCTTTGCCCGGTTTTGATACCCTTTTTGGACAGCGGGTTCCCGCCAACGGGTGTTTTGCTTTCTGCCTTCCGCCTGATAAAGCCGGAGTTCAGCCTTCCCTTTGCCTCGTACTTAACATTATCCTGTCTTTAGCGGTTTCAGCAGCTATAACATCCTGCCCCAAGCGACAGATTTGGGAACAAATTTTCCTTTTCTTTCTTCCGGCCGTGGTTATACTTTTATCTCCCTTCCTTTGTTGAGAGGGGAGAGTCGGCATGTGAGGTAAGTGTCCCCCCCCCTTTAGTATGATTGTCTGCGATTTCGCGTACCTCCCTACGATCCCCCCTCCCTTTCAGTTAACATTTCTTATCCCGGCTTCGTCTTGGCAGGTACCGAAACACCTCACGTTGGCTTTTTTTTTTCGCCCCCCGTCTTTCAACCAGTATCACCGGGTTGCGCCCCCTCCCCCTCTCACCTTGCCGCCTTTTTTTTCCTTAATGACTTTAGATTTTTACCCTAATCTCTCCCCGCCGCGGAGTTCCATTGCGGCAATGATTCTGTGAACTGGAGTTCCCCTTACACCTTTTCTGCGTCTCTCCTTTTTTTTTGTTTTTTGGGAACATTTTTGCCATTCCCCCGTGTTTTTTGTTAAAGATAGTTTGGCCCCGGGCTTTTTCTTTTTTTTCGGGCCGCGAGGCGCGGATGTTTTTTTTTGACTCTTGTATTTTTATTTGCCACTCAATTGTACACCCCAGCGGAAATCTTCAAGACAAACCCGCTCTTGCCCCTCCACGCGTTACTGTCACAATTGCAGTGTTTTTTTGCTTGCCGGTTTTGTCAGACTTTCTCCCTGTTCCCAGTGGCGAGCTCAATCGCTCGCGTTGAATGTTTACGTCACCATGCCGACAATTTCCTTTAACATCGCCTCCGCCCTGGTACCTTTTTCCTCTTCCCCCAACCGACGTGCTAGGTTTAAATTTGAACAAGCGGAAAGGGGGCCTGCTCGTCTTTTTCCTTTCTCCATTTGTTTAAACCTATTTGGGAATTACCTTCTGCTTCGCTCGTTTGTTGTTTTTCTTTTCTTTTTCGCGAGAGGACCCCCCGTGGCGCGCAAGAGGTAGGAGAATTCCAGCGGCGGTGACCGCTTTTGAGCAAAGACCCCCATGACCCTTTTCCCCGGACTCGAAGCTCCGCGGGTGCTCCCCTCGCCCTTCGGGGAGTTGCGAACTCTTTTTCATTATTTTGCCGACCCTCCGTCCCCCACTAACTATACGGCACCGCCCCTTTTTCTTGACGACCAATAGATGCTTTTTTTCCCCCTTGGTGTCCACTAAACTGGCCCCCCTGAATTGAGTGGAACCATTTCGGGCGCTTACCGGTACAGACTCCCATTTCTTTGATCGTCCCCCCTCCCCTCCCCCATTTTTTCAAGCCTGCGTGAGATACGTGGCGGCTCTTCCAGGAAGAACCCCCCGCCTATCTTTTTTGTCTCCGCCCAACACGCACCTTCCTTTTCCTCCTTTTTTGCGAATGCAACCAACCCTTTTTTCCGGCGTTTTAACCATTACAAGTGTGAGCACATCATTTTGTTACGCACCGACGCCTTTCTCTTTTCTCACCATCGGGCCCTTTAACGGCCATGCCCCCGGCCCCCCATTTTAATCCCCCAGCCGTCCCCCGGGTGAAAGTCGCCTATTTTTTTTGTTGAGGACTGAATGTAGTTCCCGTCCGGTTTTGTGTAAGTTTACCCACCCCTTTCTTTTCGTTTTGGATTTTAGACCAACAACAGTGGCCCGGCTAGACTCAACCCCCTGGATGAGCTTAGATTCCTTCCCTTTTTTTATTTTTGCATTGGTGCAAGTTGGCGCTTTCCAGGGTTATCTGTCCTCATTTAAGGTGAAGACGTTACAGCCGAATTTTTTCTCCCGATTTTATTTGTGGAATTCAATCGGCGCAAATGTTGCTTTTTTTTATTATTCTTTTCTCCTCTTTTTTTTTTTGTATTATAGAAAAATCAAAACCGTTTTCCCCCCAGATCCGCCCCAAGTGGACTTTCTCAACTTCTCCTTTTTTCCCTCAACCCTCGGCCTGTTTACGATTCCCCCCGTAACTGTTCTGTCCGATGCGGTTCATTCCAACTTGATCCCCCTTAGAAAACCGGAAAGGAAATCAAGCCCCCCCTCCAATGCCGTCCGGCCCGGTCATGGGCCCCGTCCCGTTTCTCTTTCCTGTTTTTTCCCCTCCTGCTTTCTGTTGTGCATAACCAAGCCCCCTTTAAAGAAAAGGTCCGTTGTGCCCACCCACATAAGTTCTGGTCCAATGCCCCGCCAGCTTTTCCCTTTACCCCAAGATAGGATGCGTGTTTCTTTGTTACGGCCGGACGTCGTTATGGTTCCTGCCGGGTTCGTCTTTCTCCCGTTTTTTTGCGTGGCTGACTAACCTGCGCTTCCTGTCTTTTTCTACCAAGAACTTGCTCCCGCCTTTTTTTATTTGGTTTTAAGAATAACCCTTGGTCTGCCCCCCTTGAGACTGCTCGTGTGCCGTTGCAGGATGGGTATGATTCCCCCCCCACACCCCGATCGTGATTGGGGCCTTTTAAATCTCGGCTCACGCATTTCCGCGCTTCCCTGATGTCAGGGTCACCTTTTTTTTGCTTCTTCCTCTTCCAATTCCTGGGTTTCGGAAACAGTGGCGGGTCCGGAAACTTTTGTGGCTTCTTTCAGATGTTTTTTAGTTCTCATCCACCTTTCAGCGAACCCGATAAAAACCCGCATTCGATGGTTGGTCGTTTTTGAAAAAAGTGCTTTTTCCTCCGGTTTGCGCGCGTGGCGCCTTCCTATCAATTGGTCGAAGGTCGACAAGTCATTTGACGTATTGGAGCCCCCGACGACTACGTGTGAGATGCTCAGTTTATGTACTTGGTTCTCCATAGTTTTCTAGATTGCAACGGGTGCCTCCGGAACGAGTTTCTTTTTTTTTCCGTCTCCTTAATGGGGGATACGTCACTAAACCACCCCCAACGCCGCGCTCCTTCCTCCCTTTCTCTTCAACAGTGTCAATCCCAAAAAAAAAGACCTTTGTTTGCGAACGAGCATGAGGGAGCTTTCACTTCTTCCAGTCACTTCATTTATTTTTGGTTTTGTGGTGATGGAGCGGGGACGGCGTTCCGCCCACAAACTTCCTTGTCGATGGTCCCAGTCAGACGATCGTGTGCTTGCGTAAGGACAGGGCAAAACCCCCCTGCACTTTTCGGGGAAGGGTTTCTTTTTTTTTTTTTTTTTAACGCCTCGAGACCGTCCCCCCCCCGGTGTTAATAATGTTGGTATCTTGCTTTTACAAGGGGGTGTCCACCCCCTTTCGGAGATTGCCACCCCAAAGAGCCAAGACTGGCTTGGCAGCGCAATTTTTTTCTGTTTTTTTATTTGAGTTGAAGATACTGGATTTAAATTTTCTGTTTTACCCCCCTTGAAAACAAAGCTGATGATTTACCCCACAGCCTACACAAGAATATATAGGTCGCGCCCAAACCTCCACCTTCCTTTCCGCTGTTGGGCAACCCTTTTCTTTTTCTGACTCTTGACCTAAAACCCTTTCCATCGTGTGGCATCGAGCTCCCTGAAGTCTTTTATCCATTCGGGCTGATCGATTGGCCTTTCCCACCCCTTTTGGCTACCGCTGCGGCTAGATTTCCCGCTGTATTGGAAAGTTCACCCTCTTTTTTTTTGGCAAGGCAAAGGCCCTTTTTCGTTGCGGCGAGGTTTTTTTACGTGCGGTTTAGATTACCGTTGGAAAGCGGGTGTTGCTCTCCCCAAACGTTTTCGGTTGCGTTGACGGCACGCCGGATTTAAGGTTATTTTTCAGTCCGTTCATTTGCCCGTCCCCAGAAGGAGTGGGGAAGTCTCGCGTTTTGAGACGAGAAGGCATACAGATTTTGGTTTTCCCCACCCAGTTCGTGAATTGTGCAAGAGTTGGGTGATTCCTTTTTTTCCAGCGTCCCCCGGGCTTTTGTTTTTTTTTATTAGTGCAGGACTTTTGTACTTTGTTCCAAACTTCTTTTTCGCCTTTTTTCCTTCATTTCTCACCCTTCCCCCGGATTAAAACTCTGTCATCCCGTTTTTTCCAATTTGCAATTTTGAAAGACGTCATCTTGCGTGTTCTTTTTTTTTCCCTCCCAAACCCCTGAGGACAACCGCTTTTAACCCAGGGCTAGGCGACACAGCAAGTCCCTTCTCTCCTTTCGCCCCCCTCAATCACGCAGATCCCTCCTGCTCCCCCTTTACGTACCTGCGGCTTCCTGGTAACCCCTTTGGGATACTTAGAGAGCCTCCCCGCCACCCGGTTTCGTGTTTTCGTGGTAAAATCGATCGTGGCCCCCCCCCTTTTTTCCTTGATGCTTGCAGCCCCCCTTTTGGGCGGTATCTCCTTCAGTTCCTGCAGCGAAGAACCCTCGTTTAAGTCTTTCCTTCCCCCCTCAACCTTCGGACCCATTTCCCAAGAGGAATGTTCTAAAATGAGGGTTACTGATGGACGCCTAATTTTCCTTCAGCCTTGACCGTTGGACCATTTTCTTTGGTCGTTTAATCCCCTCTCCTTCTTGACTTCCCCCCCCCCCAGCAAAAGAAATCCACCGATCTCCATTTAGCAACAGACCCGCATGGTAATGGTCTTCTTTCCCCCCCCTGCATATTTTCCAAGTAGCGGGTGGGTTTGAAAGCTTTCCTGATCTTCTCCGTCGCTTTTTTTTTTCCCAACCTAATATTGTGACTTTTTTCTGGCTCTCTCCTTCCCTTGTTTTTTTATTCTGAACCCGTGGAGTCTGAAAAACTAATCTGAGTTCCTTCAAACCAGAGGAACGGAAAGCTGATCCGACCACATCCCCTTTGCCCTTAGGTAAGGTCTGCTGCAGCAGGTTGTTTTTTCCTTTTTCTGAGGTGGTCTCTAATTTTGATGCCGCTGCCGTGCCGACAACAACTCATCGGCACGCACTTTTTACCCCCCCTATTCAGCCCCCTTTCCTTTTTTTTTTTGTTGCCTGTTCGCTTTCCCTCTCCTAAAACTTCGATCCAGTCTGTTTGTTTCTTACCTTCACGTCGGGCATAACCTCTTTTATCCTTCCTCCAAGCGTGTTCCTTCCATCGGTTTGAGGTCTTCCGTATGCTCTCCTTTCCCCCCCCCCCAGCATTCTTTAATCTTTGCATCCCTCCCCCCCACAGGGTTTGCACAAGCCGTGTTCTTCCCCTTTTTGGATTTACGGTTTACCGCCATTAACCTGCTGCCTTTCGACCCTGTTCTTTTGTTACAGCAACCTTCCCTCCCTCTGTTTTTTTGTTTGCTCTTTTTCCCCTATTTTTTTGGCATAAATCTTTGAACCCCTGACGCCCAGAAATCCGTCCGCCGCAACTTTTTCACTTCAGTCGTGCTCCCTATTATGGTAGGAAGGAGGGCCTTTTTTCTTCCCCCTTCCTTCTTTTTCCTTTTTTTGCGTAACATGGGGTCTTTTTGTCCTTTTTTTAGTTCACACACATTTGCTTGCCGCTAGACCGTCCCTCCCCCCCTGGCCCCTGTTTTTTTTTACGATAGGATATGGGTTTTTTCTCTGTTGCCTTCCCCGCGCGTTTTTTTACTGGAAAGTACTCTTCCTTCACGGACGTAGTCCCATCCTTCCATATTTTCCTACTGCTTGCGTGTCAGTCCGGCCCCCTTTTTTGTCCTATCTCTCCTTCCTCCTGCCGTTTTTTTTTTGTTTGCTCTCGACCACCCCCCAGAACCCGTTACGGTATTCCCCCCGCACCTATGACCCCCTCGTGGCTAAATCACTGCTTTTTCACCATACTCCCCTTTTTACATGCTGTCCTTTTACGTGGGAGCTTTCCGCCAACTTGGGCGTGTCCCCACATCCGAGCATTTTTTCTTTCCCCGTCCCTTCCCCCCCATGCCTTGGGCGCCTTTTTTTTTCTAGAGGACAGAGGCGGTGTCTCCCTAAACCAGGCCCTTCCCCCCCTTGCGTTTTAAATTGGTTTCTTCGTTACCCCTGAAATTCCTGCCTTGCTCCCCCCCCGTAAAATGCTCTTGACTGATTTTTGATTTTCCTGCCAAATGTTTCCCCCTTTTCGGTTCGATTTGATGGGTCGGGCCTTTTCGCCCGCCCCTTCGTCGTTTCATCGCCCCTAGGTGAACCCTCTTCCCCATCGGGGAGCAGAGTCCAAATGAACATTGATTCCGGATCCTCTTTTCCTTTGTGTTGTCCTGTCCTAAACCCCTTTTTCCTTTTCTTTTCCGTAATTGTTTTTTTTTTGTTCGCGTTGTTGTTTCCCCCTCGGGCACCCCACTTTTTATATGGGGCTCCTCTTTCCCCTTTTGCCCCTGCCGACCCTGCTTCGTTTGGTTTAACTTTTTTCGTTCCCATGTCCAGCTCCCCCCCTCATTGGAGTCAGGACTTTTAACTCTCCCCCATCCTTTTTATAAGTTTTTTTTCCCTCGTTCCCATTTTTTGGCCCACTTTTCCCACCGCCTAGTTGGAGTTGGAGAGTAGAAACCCCCTCTTTTTTATTGAGAGAGTTGATTTTTTTTTCTTACCCCCAGGACCCTTCTTTTTTTATAAATGCTCGTTCCTTTGTGAACGCTCGATGGGTGAATGTTTCCACCACAACCTTTCCTGGATCCATGACCATGCTCCTGGCTCCAATTCTTTTAGTCGCCGTTTTCAACAAACGGTCCTGGGTTTTCCCCTTCCCTTGTCCCCCCTTTTCTTTTAGGTTCCCGGGTTTCATGTTCATATATCCCCCTAAACTGGACCCACCCGGCTGAGCGGAAGATGACTTTTCTTTTTGCCCCCCTTTGAGTTGGAACAGCCCTTCGTTTGACACTTCCTTTGTTCCGATTTTTAACGTTCTTTTCCTTTGACCTTTAGTCGGAGGAGTGCTTCCAACCCCTTTTGCTTCTTCGGTATTTTAATCTTTCTTGGCGTTTAAGACCGCAAACGCCGTCCTTTTCCATTTCCCCCCCCCAGCATCCAAGAGGGTCCCCCCTTTTTTACATTTCCCGTCTGACCTTCTTCTTTTCCCCTCCCCCTACCCCCCCATATTGTTTTGAAAACCCCGTTGGCGGCACCCTGGGATTTTTTTTTTTGTCTGGCCTCCACCCCCGTTTTTCCCCACCCCCCCCTCCTTCCAGTTCCTTTTAGAGGTAACCTTTCCCTTATCCCTTGGCTGCGAGACCATTGCAAATGACTAGTTTTTGTTCAATCCTTTTTTTTGTCACACCCTACACTTTTCCCCCCCCTCAACAAGGTTTGAGAATTTGGGGAGTTTTTGAGTTCCAGTCTCCTCCCCTTTTCGTCAACTTCGTAAGACCCTCCCCCCTCTCTCCCCCCCCCCCCTTCAATCAATTTTCCTTTGGTCGAGAGTCTTCCCCCTTGGCGTAAGCCTTGCTTTGGACCCTTGCTTTTTCCTTGGGCCCGCTCCTTTTAGGGATGTGGTGCTCTTTTTTGGACTCCTTTTTTCCTGGTGGTGCCCCTGGCCAAGTGTGATTTTTCCCAGTTGTCCCGTCTTTCCCCTTTTTTTGTTCACGCTACCTACGGTTCCGCCCTCACGGGTGAATTGCCCCGTCTCTCATTTTTTCCTCGTTTCGCTTTTTGAGCAGATTTTTTCAATTTTAACGTCTCCTGAAAGTTGGGGGTACCCCCTTTGTGAGTCTATTTTTTCTTTCTCCTTGTCCCCCCTTCCCCCCGTTGTCGTTGGGATTGGTGTTCGCAGACATTTTTACCGAGGAAGTTCTGGACCGTTCCATTGCCGTTTCTTGTGCTTTAGTCCTTGTTCTTTCAACCATGCATCCAGTCTTGCCCTTTCGGTCTGTCCTTTTCCACCGTCCCTTGTCTTGCCTCCTTTCGACCCCCCTTTTTAGGCCTTTCCACTTACGAAACCTTGAATCTCCGTTGGTCACTTTCCCTGGCGCGCCTCCGGCCTCCCTGCCGTCCGCAGCTCACCCTTTGCAACGGATGTTCTTTTTTTCGAACATGTTCCGCGGTTTACCTTTGTTTTTGCCTGGCCATTCATTTCCGTGTCGCCCAAGCGTTTTTTTTACCTTCCCGCCCACCATTTGGCCCAAAAGTTTTTTCTTTTTTTCACCAATTAGTCTGTTTCCCCCTCGGTGCCATCCCCTTTTTTTTTTTCGTGGGTGATTGGTTCTTAACTCTTTTCATGTCCTGTCTCTTTTTCCCACTTGTAACACCATTTCGGTTTTCCTGACCAAGACAAAATACTTTTTGTCACCCCTTTTTTTCCTCCTTTTTTCACTTGATTGGCCCTGCTAGAACTTACTAAGTATTTGTTCTTGGTCCCTTCTTGGACGTTCCTTTTTAATGAAGAGCGCTTTCCTTTTCCCCATAACCTCCCTTTTTTTTTTTTCCAGCATGCTAAGATACCCTTTTCCTTTTTCGTTTGCCTTCCCCACGATTGTCTTTTCCAATTTCGAAATCCTCTGATAGTGTTCCTCAGGGTTATATCTTTTTTTTCCATTCCTTCTTTCATTATAATTCTGCTTTTCGATCCGGTCTGGTTTTATGCGTTGACCCCTGACGACCCCACGGTTGTTTTGGCCTAACGAAAGCCCTGAGGCCCCTTTTTGCCTTTGCGACCTTTAGCCCGAAAGGTCTTCCTCCGTTCCGGAGCAGATAGACTGATGAGAGTTTCATCCTTTCTCACAGGCGGGAATCCTTTCCGAGAGTGGAGCTGCATCCCCTTACGAAAAACCTTCACCAGAACAAGAATGGACTCATTTCCCCGTTGGGTCCCGCCTGATTCCTGCGTGAAAATCTTCTTTTAGTGCCCACTGTCGAGTCGGCTTTGAAGACTAACCGCTGGATGTATGAACTCCACTGACTTTTTGGGGTTTTCTTAGACCTTCCCACCCCCCTCCCAACCTTCCCCCCCCCAAACAACCCCCCCCCCCCCCCCCCCCCACCCCCCCCCCCCCCCCCCCCCCCCCCCCCTCCACCCCCCCCCCCCCCATAGCGTTCACTGACGTTCCTGGAATCTTCGGGCAATCCTCTGGTTCTTGACCAAAACGCAACCTCAGGGTCCCCCTCCCCCCCCCCCTTGTCTTTTTCAGTCACCACGGGACGGCGCCACCCCCACGATGCTTGGAGAACGTTTTTCCTTTTTGTGGCAACATCGTCTCCTGTTAGTACTCTTTCGTTTCGGACGAAGTCGTCGACACCCTTACCGGCCCCTCCCAGCTTCCGCCGTAACGTGCCGTTCGCATCCCCCCCCCCCTTCTTTTTATTTTTTTTTTTTCGGGCTGCCATTGTCGTAACCTCCTTACAAGTTCCACTGTTACAATGTGGATTTCTTTGTGTTTGGAAAAAAAAGTGCCCGTCCCCTTTTGTCTCTAGAACTTTTGCGCTGGTCTAGCTTTTCTCCCTTCAGGTTTCTCTCCTGCATTTGCCTGATTCCAAGCGGTGAAATCGTCAACGGTGTTCCTTTTCGTCCCCTTTTTCCGATATTTTCTGAAGTCCGCTCTATTGCGTTCGTGCTGCCACTTGAGTGT
>Ga0179593_1423039_pt1 | contig 15772 bp, 18 predicted proteins | sample CZODoug2_1_08_16_FD_185931 | JGI IMG/M metagenome (GOLD analysis project Ga0179593, IMG submission 185931) | Vadose zone soil fungal communities from Angelo Coast Range Reserve, California, USA - CZODoug2_1_08_16fungal (PacBio error correction) | ecosystem: Environmental > Terrestrial > Soil >... | reverse complement strand
CTCTCATGATATGTCTTCCTGTGCTCGGCGCCGCGGCATGTCTCCTTCTTGTCGCCGCACCTAACACGATGGCGGTGCAGAGTTTGGCCTGTTTTTCCCCGTTTTTGACAGTGTTTTTCATGGGGTCGCTTCTTTCAAACACCCTTAGTGAAGCGGGGAAGCGACGAGGGTCGCTTTTTTTTATTTCGGAGCATTAGAGTTGAATTTGGCCTTTGCGTCAGGGGGGCGACATCTCCCCTTCTAGGTCCTCCCTTGCATGCGATCTGTTAGAGGGGAGGTCTTAGGTCCTATACTGCATGGTGGTTTCCCGTTCTGGGTGACCTTCTCGTCTCTCGCGAGACTGGACTCCCCCTTTTCAAAAAGGAAGTTGACGCTCTTTTACTTTAGCCGTTGGTCACGACTCTTTTGGCCGTTTTGTCGCTGTCTTGGAAGACTTTCCTTCTTTAAGAAGTGCTTGAAGTTTTTTTTCGGTCTTCTGTTTTATGATGAGGAACGGACGTCGAGGGCCGTCCCAATTCTTCGGCGGCTCGGGTTAGGCGATTAGACCCATTTTTCCCCCTTCTGAGGCCCGTCGTTTATGTAGCCACCTTTTGACTCTTAACTCGATCGCGGCGGACATTTTTCATATACGGTCATGTCCCTTTTCTTTTCGTCAGGTCTTGTCGGGGGCAGCTATGGCGGGGATATAGACTCTCCTTTGTCACCGCGTAGGGTGGGACCACCTGCCATTCTCCTTTTCCCTGGAGGACACGCGTCGAGTTCGCCGCAAGGTTTGCCAGTCGTGGTTCCCCCGGCGAGTCGAAGATAGGTCCAATGCTTCAGATTCTCTTCTGTTTTTCTTTACTCACGCGCCCCAATTGATTCAGGTCTCTGAGATCCACGCTCAGTGGGTGACTTTATTCTAGGTAGTCTTTATAAGGCGAACCCTGTAACTGGTCTTTTGATTCCTCTTAGGTTGACCTGGTGTCGCCTATTTTTCTTGGTTTGTGGTCCTGTTCACTTTCTCCCTCTTTGGCCTTCCAGGCCTTATCCCCTTTGTGAAAGTTGCCCCGACCGGCCTGCCGGGTTTAGGTTTTTCCTCCCTTAATTCATCTTTCCCCCACCGACGGTTTCCTTTCCCTGCAGCTGTTCGGTCCCGAAGATCGTTTTCTCCTCAGGAGTTCATTTGGTAAATTCTTTTTTTACCGCTTCCCGGCAGTCAGCGTCACTCGCTCGGACCATGGCGTCAGGGCAGCCCGTGCTTTTTTTTGGCCTCCTTCGTTAAGGAGTTCCTCGGTCCCTAAAGACTGGATCCTCTCGTGGACAATTGAAGCCCTCTTCTCCACTTCGGTGCAACGGGGTAGTTCGGCGTTACCATCCCTTTTTTTGTTTTCTCGAGCCTTTTCCTTCGTTGACTTGTTTTTTTTTTTTCGGAGACCTAGCTTGCCCGCCGGTCGGACTTCGCGGGACATTCTTCACATGCCCCTTCCCCAGCCCTCCTCCGTCTTTGCCTTTCGAATCCTCTTCCTCTTCAACGAGACTCGTGTCCCCCTTTCTTGTAACACACTTCACTTCGCTGCGAATAGACATGGTTGTCTGCTCGCCACGTCCCTCCTGGCATAATAGGTCCATTCTTCACAGTAGTGGCCGCCCTTTCTTCTTGGTAGAGGGATGTGATCACGGTGTCCTCTCTTTTTGAAGCCATCCCGGCCATGGTGACTTGCGCAGGGGGGGTTTTGGGGTCCAAGCCTACCCAGGTCATTACGAGTCGACAATCTTTTCCATTTTCGATTTTTCTTGAAAAGGGGGCAAACCAGGTTCTCATGACATGTATTGGTTTTCCGTTTTTCGGTTGGACCCTTGTAATCGGTCACTTTTTCATTGATGGTATCCTTTTTGTACGGAGGATTCTCTCTTTACTGATCATCTTCGCTCGACTGCTCTCAGCGTCCTGCACCGTCGCGTAATACGAGCAAGGTCTTCCCCGACCAGTGGTCCCACATATCCCCTTGCCTGATTCGGAGGGACTCACCTTGGCCCCGACTTTTCCTCGGGCGGGACGGTTCAAGGGTGTTCTGTCGTTTGTTGATCTTTGGCCGCATTCGTCGTGTTCCCTCTCTCCAGGATCAGTCGTTGGCAAGGTTTTGATCAATTCCGCCGCTTTTCGGTAGATGGTAATGTTTTTGACCCGATCCTTCGCCTGTGGGGGGTGACACTTCTGGTTTGTCACCGCTGTTTTTTAAGGCTTTTTGCCTGGGGGTTTTCATGATAGCTCAGTTTGCGACGTCGATTGTAGTTCCCTTAACACCCCCCGCTCTGTGTTAACCGATTGCGTTTTTCGAAAACTTTGGCTCTTGCCCGTGTCGCAGGTGATTCCTCGGCTTTTTGTCCTTTCCTTTGTCCCCTTCATGAGGCTAGGAAGTTCTAGTTTGTCGTACATGGGTTGTTCGATAGCCAGGCTTTCGATGATTCGTAGAGTCTTTCCTCGTCGGTGGACGGGTCCCTATCTGATCGTGCATCTCCGCCGACGGGAGGTCCCTGACTGGAAGGTCTCCCCGTTTTCGCACCCCGAGGGTCTGCGTTCGTTTTCCTGTTTCCACTCACTCGTCGTTTTTTTTCCTGGCCGGGCCTTCGAGGTGATGTTTTTTTCGCCCTCGTGGGGCCGTTTCCCAGCCTTTTTTATTCCTAACTCTTCCGACGGGGTGCATCTGAGCCGGCCCGGCGACCCCCCCCCCCCGCCAGACTGCGCGCCCCCCCCCCCCCCCCCCCCCGTCGTCGTGCCACTTGTCCAGACCCCCACCCCGGCCCCCCCCCCCCCCCCCGCTGCAAGTAACTCTTTTTTTTCCTCTGCGGACTTTTCCCTTTCCGTCACCGACCTCCCTACGTGTGGAAGGTGTGGCCCCTGATTGATCCTTTCTTGAGCTCAGGTCGGTTCTCGCCGTTTGCCCGGTGTTGCGTCAACCTGTTTCTTTCAGGGTATTGATGGGGTTAATTTAGAACGTCCCCTGCACGGTTCAAAGCGTTTTTTTCGTGGCATCCTGATCGTTGAACGGCGACCGGATCTCCTTCTTTTCTTTTTTGGACTTTTCTTTGGTTGAGGGACCGATCCTCGGGTTTATCTGAAAGGGCTGCTCGGAGTTTGTTCGTGTCGAGAAGACCGTAACGTTAGGGTCGGTCCGGGATCTTTTTTTTCCCCTTCCTTTGAGGTCTGCAGCTAGTGGAGTTGGTATTCGTTAATCAGGCTAGGCCCGAGCCTCTTTTGGCTGTCTAGTGCCTGGGAGGGCCGTTTTCTAGTAGAACCCTTGAGTATTAGAGGGGAGCGAAAGTAAGGGAGCCCTGGGCGTCCCCTCGGCGGGACACACCCCCCCCGCCCCCCCAACCCACTCCCCACCACCCCCCCAACCCCCCCCCACCTACAAACCCAACCCCCACCCCCCAACCACCACCTACCCCCCCCCCCCCCAAAAACCCCCACCCCCTCCCCCACCCACCCCCCCCCCCGAGGAAACTTTGTGCTCTTCGCTTGCCTGTGATCCGCCTTTTTGTGATTTTCCAGAGTCTAGCCCCACCCCCCCCCTGGTAGAACGGCAAGTTCATCTTTGGTTGAGAAGTGTGTCGTGATGACCGTGATCGCTATTCGCCTCGTTTCCTCTCCCTCTTGTTTTTGGGGGATCGATCCATCGATTTCCCCCCTTTGCACCTTCAGAAAACCGTTGCCCCCCGCGACTCCGTTCCGACCCCCCCCCCGGTTTCCTCGGATGCGAGAGTTGTTTCCCGACCCGACGACTTTATTAGGATCCCCAAGCCCCACGTTTCCTCCTGACCCCCGTCGCCTAGTTGGATCCCCAGGTCGCCCCCCCTTCTCGTAGAATCTTTTTGACTTTCCGCAAGTGTTGGCGCCGTCTACCCTTTTCCACCCTTCCGTTCACCACCATTCGCCCGTGCGGCTATTTCCAATTTTTCCCTTAGGCTCCCTCCATACACGGAGATTTCATCCCTACCTTTTGAAAAAGTTCCCGACCCCCGCCTTTGACGGTCCCGTCTCCGTCGCACTCCTCGTCCCCCCCCTCCCTTTCAGATTTAGCCCCGCTTTTCAAATGAAAACAGATTACGGTTCCGTCCCAGCAGGTGTCCTGTCCCTGACCACTTCCCGATTTTTTTTTTCCGTCCCCGAAGGGTCGGGCCCTTGCACAAACGTTTTCTTGACTTCGAGAGTGTTAAGACAAGCCCCCTTCCCTACCGGACGCCGTTTTCAGTTTTACGGCTGGCCCCGGGGGCTACTAAGTACCCGTCGTTTCAAGACAGGCAGTCCGGGGAATCCCCTTTCCCCCCAAAATTTTCATTCAATGCGCACGACGATGCGTCCGGTTTCCAGTTCCCTCCTTTCACGACGCTTTTCTTTCTCTTCGAACATGTCTTGAAGATCCTGCCCTTCCCGCCGTCTACCCCGTCTATGACCTCGCCCAGTTCCTTTTACGCCCCCCCCGGCCCCGTGAGTTAATACAAAATCCCTAGAATTCACTGCTCAGTTCTTCCGGTCGTCTTCGCCGGAAACGACTACTCCCCTTTTTCTCCTCCGGTTGGGCGATTTTCTTCGGGTCCCCCTTTTCCCTTCTTCGGAGATGTGTGAGGACATTCTCTCCCCTGTCCCTCTCTACAAATCCGACCTTCTTCTCCTCTCCCTCTCGCTCCTCTTCTCTCAACCTTCTTTTCATCGACTTTGGACGATGGGAAATTTAGCCAACCTCACGCTCCTTCGACTTTTTCTTGAGAGCCATTGACGCCACCTTTTACCTTGGTTCCCTGTCGGGTTTTTCATGTCACCTAATCACGTCGTCCTGAAAGAATGCTCTCTTCCGAATCCAGGATTCTGAGGCTCGCCTCGTTTTACAAGTCACGGGGCCCCTTTGACGCGCGGGTCCACGATTGACCCATCGACGTCGAGTTCTGGCCTTTCCCCCCTTACTTGATGAGGCTGATCATGGAGATCTCCACCTCGCCCCTGCGACCACGATCACCCGCCACCCCATCCCCCTGACCTTTCAACGTACCGTCGATATTCTGGTTCCCTTCGTTGGCCGAATCCTTTCACTTCCTTGGAGATTTTGAGATGGTGGAAGTCTTTAGAGTTCTCGAGGCCACGACGTGGCATGTTTTTCCTCTTAACTCGACGGATCGTCAACCCTGGTCCCATTTCCCCCCTTAGACCACGCCCTGTTCCCGTGGACCTATTACCCAAGGCCAAACTGGCACCTCCGCCCCCTCCCCCCCGGTGCATCTGAATTTTTGCCCCCCCCTTCACGACCTTTGACAACCTGGCTCTACCGATGTCTCTCCTTTCTGACCGTGGTCTATGGGGTTCTACCCCGGCGCACTCGCTAACTCCCGTCCTTGCTTCAACCGAGAAGGCCCCACTTGATCCACTAACCCGACCACCCCCTCCACGTCTTTTCTCTTGAAGATCCGATTCTGCCTTGGTAGGACTGTTTTTCAGAGAATCCCCAACCACTTCTTTGACCCTCAATGGAAAAAGTGTCTATCGACCGAGTCTTTCGGTCGCCCTCTTCCTGGCCAAGATTAGTTCGTCCTTCTCTTGTCGAGCAGGTTGCAGCTCCCCATAGTCGTAAGCCCTTCTTTCAGTAGTTGATCAAAAATTTCACCTCTGACCTTTGCTCGATCAGTCTCAAACCGCTGAGTCACCAATCCAGACAACTGGACAGTGAAGACTCTCTCTGTAGTGTTCCCTCTTAAAGGCGAGAGAACTGTAGAGTTCCCAGTACGAGATGAAAGGCTTGCAAGTTTTCACCAACTGCGGGTGTTCGACGCCCCCGTCTCCTAGCGGGACTCCCTTTTCTGGAGAGTCTTTTCCTTTCCCCAGAGTAAATATGAGCCCCCCCTCCCAGATATGTAGAAGAGATAGATCAGTTCCTGATACCGTCTGGACTTTCCCTTTACTTCTTTCCTTTCAACGTTGACCTTTCGGCCTTTCAACTTTTTACTCCCTCCGAAGGAAGCCTCCATCTTGACGGCCTTGGACCCCCCCCCCCCCCATCCATCGGCTAAACCTAAAACAAGGTCACGCAGAGCTTTCCAGCAGGTCAGAAGTTCATTCTGCGCTTCCTCGGCTCCTCTTTCCCTTCCCCTCGGCAGTCACCCCTTCTCTGCAGGAACCGACCTGTGGTGTATTGAAGGCGAGCAGGACTCTTACAACCCCCCCATTGATTAAGCTTTGACCTATCTGCGACTCTTTTTTTTCCCCCCCTTCGGTGCACAAATTTTCTTCTTCTCCCGACGGCGTTCCTCGACATGACTGTCTCTTTGCCGTGATGAGTAAAAATCGCTCTGGTAAACCTTGGCTGATACCCCGGGCACAACCCGCCCTCCACTGACGACCTACCTCTCATTTTAGACCGTCTCTCTTTTCCACTGTCGGCTTCTAGGAGGCGGCGGGTCCTTCTTTCTCCGCCTAAGGGGCAACTATCGAAGTGTTCCTTTTACGTAATCCTCATCCGCCTCCTTCCGAAGGGACATGGAAGGGACGGCTTCGGGCTTTTTTTCTAATAACTTTTGACTGAACACCACGCGGCGTTTCCAGGCTCTCGACAGTCGTCTCCCCGACTTTCCCTAACATCTTCGTGTACAGTCCCGCTCTCCTGAACAGGGACTGGTGTGCTTTTCCTTTCCGGGGCTCTGCCAGTCCGACCCCTTTTTCCTGGAGACGCACCCGTCGAATCTCACTGCCGTGTCCTAACAGCTAACAATTTTCACCGCGTCTCTTCTCATCTCCCTTCTGACCCTTGTCCCCATGAAATCTAACTGTTATATTCCCCACTCACTTCGGAGAAATAGCGAATCCATTTTCCCTCTTTTTGGTAACTGTCAATGTACAAACTCCCCAAAACGGCCCACCTTCCCAGGCCCCAATTCTGACGGTCACGGTTCCACGTACCACCGTCCGCATCATGTCTCCTTTGACGCTGATGGCAATTCCCCCGATCCACCCCTTCTCTCCTTACTTTCTACATCCTTTTTGTTTTTTCTTCGATCCCTGATTTGCTACCTTGACCTTCTCGCCCGTCGGCGGCCGATGCGGATTTTTCTCCCGAAGACCTGTTTCCTTTCGGCAGCTTGTTTCTGGGTGCCCGAGTTAAAGGTGATTTTTTTGTCATGTGGTTGTGATTTTTTTTGACAGTTCCGGTTTGATTTTCTTTCCTCTTTTGAATTCGACCCGATTTTGAGTTTTTTCTCTGATATGTACGGTTCCTGGTCGATCATGGGGGTAGCCCCTTTGCGTCGATCGGACGGGTAGGGTTTCTCTTGGTAGTCCTCCTTCGTACGATGATGCTAGCTGTGGACGTTTCCCTGATCTTTTTTTTCCCTCTTTAATTTTCCCTGGCCTCCCCGTTTCACGTTCTTTTCCCGGAGATATTTTTCGCCGTTGTTTTTTCGATTTGTCGATTCTTCGACCCGCGTGACTTTTCAGTGGCAGGTGGCTCTGGTCGGGCTGGCGCATTGTTCTTCCCCGGGACGTCCCTAGTCCATTACCCCTGCCAGGTGGTGTAGGAGTATTATCCCCCTTTCTCCCGGTCCCGTTTGCCAGGGTCGTTCTCCCTTCAGCAGGCCCCAGATTTTCCGAAATTGGAATAGGAGGGGCATTGCCGGGCTCTTGGACGTCATGTCGGTCCCGTTTTTACCCTGCCGGATTTGATACCTATCTGAGACAGTTTCCCCTTGTGGGTTTTTCCCCCTTAGATTCGCGTTTTCCTCCTTGAGGAAACGAGTACTTTGGTTCTCCGTACAACTCGTCTGTGCGGCTTGTTCACGGAGAGTCCGTCCTCTAGGTCAATTCTTCTCGTTTTCTGAGGGGGTTTAAGCTTTTTCATAGTCATCCTCCAGGTTAGAAAAGACGTGCTCTACTTTACCTCTTATGGTCCCCGAGTTCCTTAGAAAGTAAAACCCCCTTATGTCCCGTTGTCTTTTCTTAGCGGTCGAGGTCCCTCGTTTCTCCCCTTCGTGTGTTTCTGAAGGTACACGAGGGTGATTTCTTTTCTGAGACAAATTTGACTTCCATAAGTCCCTTCCTTCCCTGGGGACGGTACCGACGTCCCTGGATTTTCATGAAGGAACTCGGACGGGGTCCCTTGGTGTTTTATAGGCGTCGCTTGCGCATGTTTTTAGTGTTCTCTGTTCAGCTGCGGGGCTCAACTCGCTGCTTTTGTCCTCGTTAACTCGGACCTTTCTTCATTCGTCCCCCTCTTTGGTTGCGCTCCTTTTTAAGAGAGTAGGTTCACTCCAGTTTTAGTTGGGAAATTGCGGCGTATAGGTTAGGTGGTTTTTAGTTTTATGGTTTCCAGGTTCTTCTACTGGTATGGGCATTTTCGTTCCTTTTTTTGTTTTTTTTTTCCCTCCGTATCCTTTTTTTGAATTTTTCTTTTTTCCTTTCAACTGTCTCGAAAATCCCTTCTCCCCGAATTTGTCCTTCGTATCGATGTTCACCGATCCCCTCCCTTCCGGTCGCTGTCTAAATAATCGTTTCGAACTACATCGGTGTTGGGTATTTTATGAACCGGCACCTCAATTTCATACCTGGACAGTGTATTTCCGTCACTGTGCTTGCGGGCGATGTGATCAGTGTTAACCGTTGTCACTGCTAGCTCGCTGAAACACCCACTTCCCTATGCTTCCGATATTGAGCTGGGGTCGGACTAAGACCCTTAATTTCTTCCTCTGAGACATGGTTCGTATATTTTTAATTGTCTCTGGTTCCTTTCCCATTTTCTAATAAGGCCCTTGTCTTCTTTTGCTTAGGGTTTCCCCTTTTTACCACCCTGGTACAGGCCCCAGTTTTTTGTTTTCCGCGTTTTTAAGGGCTTTTAAAGGATGACATCGACTCTTTTCTATTGCTCCCGGCTGTCGGTACCACTTGACACCTGACTCGTTATCCCCGTGTGTTACCTTCTTCCCCCTTCCCCGATTTTCTGATCGAGCTATCTGGTCGAAAGATCCACGATTTTGGACGTTCCTGGTGGCTTTTTTGTTTTTGATTGTTTTCTTTTGGCGATCTCGCTAAGGCTTCATTAGGTTCCCAGGCTCCGCCTCGCTTTTTTTTAACTTCGTTTACGAGATTTTCCTCCTTCCCCCTGTTCTCCTCTTATTTAACTCGGCTCGTTCCGCCCCTTCGACTTGGAAGAGGCCAGGCTCAGACACTTGTGCTACCTGTATGGTGCTTACAAGTACTTTTTTTTTCCCACCCTGATCTGACTGTCCCTTCAAATGGATACTTCGATTCGTAATGTTGATTCGTGTCTTCTTTCTTTCCAGAGTTTTCCCCCCATGATGATCAAGGGAGGTTTGTCTCTTTCTCTGATCTAGCCATTCTCTTATGAGAAATGCATTTATATATTTGAAGGTCTGGCAGGGTTTATATTTATGCCTCCCCGCATTCAGACCGCATCATATGCTATACCTTGTATCCCCCTTCGGTAGACCCCAAGAGGGTCTGCTTCGATGTGTTCAGACCCCCGACATCAGTAAAGGTTTCCCCTCGTTCAGGAATTATCGCGTTTGAGTTTTCTGAGACCTGGTCTTTGTTTTCAAAAGACTTTGTCGAGTAACTTTCTCCGGTGTCTTCTCTGACGTTTAATGCGTCACGGTTGTACGACTCTTCTCAAAACGGGTGACGACGGAGGAATCGATCAGCACCCCGAATACTCCACGACTTTAGGAGACGTAGTGAGGTTCCAGTACTGGGTGAACCCATTTGATCAGCGACACTCTACATCCTCCCCATCCTCATCTCTCTCCTCCCTACTGTTTACAACCACTGAATAGTTAATGAACCAACTTCCTCCCTTGCTTCCCCCTTCCTGCTGAATGTTATTGGGGTCCCAAAGGAGTTGGGAAGGTCGTTGAGTGCCGTCGTTGATCCGGGCTGGACCCGGGGCAAGATGCCTTTCTTACGGACGGGAGTGATGGGTAGTTTCTCTGTTCCGGGGTTGCCTAATTGTCCGCCCCGGACCCGACGTCCTGAAACATTGTTGACAACACCACCTTCATCCCCTCTCCCCACTTTTCTCATTTATGTGTCTTCCTTTCTCCCCCACCCATTCTACCTCTTTTAACAAACCAACACCACCTATCACCCCCATGTCTGCGCTCACTCAAACTCCCCTCCTCCTCACTTCACTGCTCGGCCCGCCTGCACCTCCCTACCTCCTCTCAATCGTGACCCCCACCCGCCATACCCTCTTCTTTAACCCCAATCATCCATCCTCTTCTTTTTCCCATTCCCTCCCCGCCCCCCATCTTTCCCTTCCCCGTCCGGCTCTCCCTTTTCCCTTTTCACCTACTTTCTTCCTCATGTACTACCTTCTCCCCCCTATTTCACTCCAGACGTGGGGCCCTGGCCCCCCCCCCTAAACCGTCCTTCGGGCGACGGAGTTCCAACACTGGCTAAACAGCACCACGTCCGCTCCGCTTCCCCTGTGATCCTTCCTCTCCTCCCATCTACTGCGTTAGGATGTCGGCTGGTTTTACAAGGCAAAATGCGTAGGACGCACCAGCCAATCCGGTACGCACCTCCGTTTTTCGCACTAACTTCGACTGACTCGCCACCATGTGGTTCTCCCGTAACCCTATTTGCCACAATCCACCTGCACAGGCCCACTCCTTCTTCTTATTTTGAGACCGCCTTCTTATGCGACGGTCTCCCCTTGTCCCAGGTATATCTGAGAAGACCCGATCTGGACACTCCCTTCCCATGGCGGGATTGGGAGTTATGCATTTTCTCTGTCCGTATAAGGGGCACAAACACTCCTCCCCTGCCTCCACTTAGGTACGGGGAGATTCGCCCGACACCCTTGTTCTCGCGATTCCTTCGTCTTTCATTCCTCCTAACCTCTCATTCCACCCCGTCTCTTGCTCATCTTCTATCCGCTGCCCCTTAGCCCTCTTCTGCCCCCTTTTAATTCCTGTTTCCGCAATCTTTCTGCCACCTCGTCCCCTGTTTTACCGTTGTCCTCCGACGTTGTTCCTATAGTGTCTTAACCTTCCCGCCGCCCCTACACCTGTGTTGCCATTACCAGTGGTGGTACTCCTTCTTCCTTTCCTATGCCACATTCCACCACGCCCCTTTGTAGTACCGACCTCTCGCTCTTTTCCCTACCGGCTTCCTGCAGGCAACCCCTGTGTCTCAGCCCTTTTCGGTGCACGGGTGTCGCCCGACCTCTCTCTACCCGTTTGTGGCTTCGGGCAAATTCCCCCCTTACCAGCCTGTGTCGAGAACCCATTGCCGATTCGGAAACGAATTCAGCTTACCGACCCGCTAAGTCCCTCCCCGTTTTACCACACCCCTGTGTGCTCGCTCCTCTATCGCTTAGACCCCCCAAGATTTGACAAGATACCGTAAGTGAGGCATCCAGCGGGCTGGGACCTCCTCTCTTCTGTCCGGTTTGGAGGTTCGAGACTTCGTAGGCTGAGTTTCAAAGTTTAGTCGCCCGCGCAATTCTGCCCCAACCCAAAGGGGGTTGGAGCAAGGGCGTAGATTTGAGGGTGAGTTATTTACGGGAAGAGTTGATCTCGTTAATTTCAACTTTAGGGTGGTTTTCTGAGATGATCGCGAATCATCTTGAGAACCAAACGTCGGACCTACCATCGATCAGGACTACCACGGGTGGGACTTGCCGCTCCGGGGCCTAGCCTTGATCCCCGGAGTTCTACACAGAACACTGCACCTCCTGAACGGAAGCACGGCGACTTTATCAGACAGGTCCCAGCCCCCATCCTAGCGCAGAGTAGTTTTTAGTGCAGGTAATGAACTCCTCCCGCCCCCTCCCCCTTCCCTTCCGCCCTCCCGCAACCACTCCACCCACTCACCTCCCCTTTACCCCAATTGCCTACGACACTCCTCCACATACTCCCATGCCTTCCGGCCCACGGGTCCTGCCAGATTAACAGGTGGCCCGGTGAATACTGGAGTAACAGGACTTCTCTTTCATTCCCGGATGGTCTCACACACGCTCTGCCCCCCCCAGACGCAATCCTCACCTCGACTCTCTGCCGGGTCATTTCGGATTCACTTGCAGACGCCCCCTTGTCCCTTCCCCCAGAGCAGTTCCTTCATTTTTGGCGACGCCTTTTGTTAATTCCCTTTCACTTGTCTGGCACAATGACGTGCGACTTCCGGTTCTTACTTCCACTACAAATAAACTCCGCTATTTAGGTGGTGGCAATGTTCCGCCACCGTCTTCTCGCCACCTTCTCGAAGACCTCCTTTTTGAAACAACCATCAACCTCAATTTTAGTTTCCCCCGGCGGTACGTCGCGTCTAGGTCTCTCTTCTCGTATCAAGGTCGATCGCAGACGGCCACCCAGGCTTCCCCAGTCTACCCCCCCTGGTATTTTTTCATCGTTGAAGAACCCGCCCACGTTTTTACCAAACTTCCTTTATTTCTTTTGCCAGTTTCCGGCGATACTTGCCAGGGCGATCCGTCCCAAGGGTCAACGGGTTTTGAAGGCCGTAGGGAATACAGGCACAACCGGAGTCTGCTTTGCTCCGATTCTCCTACAGCATTCCCTAAGTGCCCTGTCTTATCTTCATAGTTTTTGTCAGATACCGCTACAACAACCTGTAGCGAATGAATTTGGTACCGCCTTATCAATGCAATGTGATTCCATTCGCCTTCGCGAGCATTTTCTGCAGCCCCTAGATGAGGAACATTGAGTGGGGTCTCAGCAAGTTCGTCGAACCGTCGAGCGACAATAATACTCCCCTATTACTTCTACGTGGTCACACACGCCGGTGGGCTGGTTTTGGAACCTTGCTCCGATGTATTTCCCTAGTCCGTCGGTAAGCGGATTCGGACGCTGCCTCTTATCCCGCAGGGTCCCTACCAGCCCAGCCCCTGAACGTCCCTATACCGTCGAATTCGAGCCCTCGTTTAATCTTCAGTGGTCTGTTTCTTGGGTGTCCTCCCGTTACTTTTACTTGGCCCCGATGACCCGCCCTTGGCTCTTTCACCTCGTGTGATCTTTTTTTTTACATTTCCAGTCTACCGAGACCTTCCGGTTTCCAAGTTTAACGTTCTTCCATTCCCCCCCGGCCCCAGAATCCCTTTTCCCCGTTTTTCTGTGCTCCCATGTTCACTTTGCCATCGGACCTTGACGCCGATGTCGGCTGTCTTTCAGCCCCCCGGCGTCAATATATCCCCTCCGGGAATGGCGTCACCCTTGAGAAGGAGTGTCCTCCACCACCCCCGGGCGTTTCCCTCATGGAAGTCCCGATTCTTTCATTGCGGGGACGTCTGATTCCGCCCCCCCCCCCCCTAGTTATGTCGACCTTTCTTTGATACACGACAGTAGGCTTTTCCTCCTTGTCGCCTTAGGCGTCGTGGCCTTCTGAGTCAAGGTCGTTCTGTCGCTACTCTCCCTAGTCGAGGCGGGTCGTTCTTCGATCAACCGCTTTACGGGGATCGATCCCCTCAAACTTTTCCCCCCCCCGTCACGTGTTTTATCGCCCGTGTCCTTTCCCCTTTCGTTTTCGTTAGGAAACAGTACCTTCTTGCAGCGTCACAAGGGGTTTTGAACCGGGTCCTCTTCGGGGACGTTCCTGACGGGATCCCTTTATGTTGCGCTTTTACCAGACGACCCTCCGAGAACCTTCGACGAGAAGCTCCCCCCCTGGGATCTCGTTTGGTATCTCCATTTGCCAGGCGGCCCTCCCTGTTCCGGGGGCCTCCCTTTTCCTGCCGGTCGGGCGCAGCCTTATTGGACGGAAGGCAACACAGCTCGCAGAACCTCGACTGTTCCACAAGGAATACGTTTCGAGCCCTTGATCTTCCGGTTGACGATTTGCTTGAGTTTTGCAAGAAGACACCGACCCCCCGGCACAGGATTGTATTTCCTTCCCTTTTTTGGCTTATTTTTACAATATCACCACACACACTAGCTATCCCCCCTCAGTGGACATAGTGAGACTCTCTTCTGAGCCAACGAGGAACAATCGAGGCCGTCTGCGTTCCTCCTCGTACCCGTCTCCAGGTTTTATGTCACCCAGCGTCGTTCCGGAGTCCATCCCTGAAACCGAAATTATCGGCGCAGCGATACGGCAGTCAAATTTTCGCCACATGAAGAGCGCGATTCGGAGGTTTCACGCGACGGTAACGTTAATTTTACTGTCGCCAACTCCACGTCCAGGTCTTTCAGCCTCGGTTTTGTTCCCTTTTCAATACGTTTTAGCTGACCCCCCCATTCCAGTACGGCGTCTTTTCTGGCCCACAGGCACATTTCCCCCCCCCACGTTGGCGAGAGTCTATTGCTTTGGTCCCAGGTTTCGTCCTCGCACTTTCCACCAAATTGCTCCGGCCGCTATGCAGTGCTAAAGAGACTTACCGCTCCCTCGCCTTTTCTATTTCTCTGTCTCCCTCTCACTGTGACCTAAATCCCCTCGGCACTTCGAGTTTTCGATCATCCCGCCGTTGACCTGGTACCCTTCCCCACACCGCGGCCACACTTTCCCACTTCGTTTTTTGGCGCCCGGCGCCACCTGGTCCGACGGATAATGACCTCTAATATCCCTTGCGATTCTTTGTTGTTTTTTTGAGAGCTCTCATTGGCTCTGGTCCTCATCGCGCGGTTTTCCCCTGAGGCCGGCCGTTAGCCGTCCAATCCCCGTCCGGGCCCGAATGTCCTTGGTTTTGCCCCGTTTGTTTCAGGTGTCGTGAGCCCCAGCCCCCCCTTCTCTGGATTGAGGGTCTCGGTTCGTTTTTTGTAAGTGTATCGGTTTCTCTTTTTTTGGCTTTCCGCGTAGACCGGCGGAGTCTTTGCTGTAGTTGGTGTTTTTCATCGTGATCTGCCCCCGATCTGGGGCAGTCTCGTCCTTGCCCCCACTTTTGCGGCCCCCGCCTGGCGCCCTTTTTTTTTTTTTTTTTCCCCCCCAGTAAAGGGTCGCTCTTCCTGTTAGCCTTTTTTCAGATTTCGGTTTTTGTCTCGTCCGCATTGCGATGGAAGACCTTCATTGACTTTTTCGGCTCGACGTGAGGTTTAACCTGGGACGTACCCGATTTTTTAAGGACGCCTCGTCCTCGGTTTTCCAGGTCCCTTCGGATGGTCGTCTTTTCTCCTTCGAAGCCTCGAGCGGGGCTTTTTAGGTCATGCCGGGTCTTTGCATTTGAGACGTTCCGTTTCCCCTCTATTTGGACCCGGCTGGTTTTTTGACCATCGGCGCCGGCGGACGCTTCGAGGAACGCGCGAGTTCTTGCCGAAAGCTTGTTGTCCTTCGGGGAGCTGAGCGCCAGAGGTCCAATCGATTCGCTCTTTTTTTTGTAATCCGTCTTTTCAGGTCGCGCATAGGGTTCGTCGGTAGTTTACGGATAGATCGACGGGAACCCACTAACGATCTTTCCTTCTTTCGGTTGCTGAGTCGTTCGGGTTTGTGGCGTGTTCCAGCTTTCTGTGCTCTTCTCACCGGAGGCCTTCGGTGTATTTTGTCTCGCAGTTGTCGTCCATTTGTTGTTGACGAGTTTTCAGGCCGTTCGCGGTCCTAGATCGGCTTAGGATTTTTTTCGTTCTTTGTATAGACGACGACTCTCTTGGGATAGTTCGTACAGCGCGCGGAAAAGGTTGGTTCTGATTTCCAAAATGCTGTTTTTTGCAGAGCTTCAGAGCGTCTCCCTGGTCACCGCCCTTCCCGCAGATTTTGAGACGGGTCTGTTTCTTTGGTAACAGCGGTTTGACTTGTCCTTTACAGCCGTTTCAGGTGACTTTTGTCTAAGACGCTTCCTACAGAGGGGTTCCT
>Ga0179593_1814777_pt1 | contig 15773 bp, 40 predicted proteins | sample CZODoug2_1_08_16_FD_185931 | JGI IMG/M metagenome (GOLD analysis project Ga0179593, IMG submission 185931) | Vadose zone soil fungal communities from Angelo Coast Range Reserve, California, USA - CZODoug2_1_08_16fungal (PacBio error correction) | ecosystem: Environmental > Terrestrial > Soil >... | reverse complement strand
TCTGTCGTGTCTCCCCAGTTTTTTTGACTTTTTTTTTTCCTTCCTGGTTTCGTATTTTTTGAAAACCTTGCATTCCTTAACTCTCCCCCCCTTAATCCTTTTCCGTCTTTAGGCTTCCCCCCCCTAATCTTTCGAACCCTATCAATCCCGGAGACTCTTTTCGTTGAACCCTCCCCCCATCAAGGTGTCGGATCCTTCCCGTGTTTTCGCTAGGCTTCCCCCCCGGTCCTTTCTCCGATTTCTTCAAATTTTGTGAACCCATGAAAAAGTCTTCTTGGCCTTTTTTTGAACCTAGCAGTTTCCTTGGAAAAGAGGAGAATCTTCTTTCTTTTTTACTGGTAATATTTCTCCTTTTCCAGTTCCCCCCCATGACAACCTAGTTTCTTTTCCTTTTTTCTCTGTGTTATCCACTTCGTCTGGAATCTCCTTCTTTCCCCATCTGTTCTTGGACTAGACCCCCCCCTCTTCTGTACCATCTGCGAATTTTTCGATCTTTCCCTTCCTATTTGTCCATGGTTTTTCCTCTTTTGGTTCCGGGTTTTTCCTCCTATTTTCCCCTCACTTTCCTGATTTCATCAGAGGGCTCCCCTTTTCAAGCCTTTTCCCCCCCCCCCGTCGCGGTCCCTTTTAGATTTTGTTTCTTTCTTCCCTTTCCCTTCTAGTCTTTTTCTCAGGGTCCCTAGAGGTTTTTCTCTTCTTTTTCGTCCCTTTTTCCCCCCCTTCTGCTTTGGCGTTAAACCGCTTTCTACCAGCGGCTTTTTTTTTACTATTTTCCTCACGAGTTCCTCTTTTCGGTAAGCCTCTCTTCCATCGTCGGGTCTGAACTTTTCCACTCCCCTCCTAATTTCTTTTCCTCCTCTCCCTTTCCCTTGATCTTTTTTTTTTTTTTTTTCCTGGGACCTTCATTCTTTCCAGACGTTTACTTACCTTTTCTATTTCCCATTATACATGATTCTTGGTTTTTTTTTTCCATTTTGGCCCTTTTTTTTTTTTTTTCACTCAATGCTTTGCCCTGCACATTTCCCCCTTTGCTCTTTTTTTGAGTGTTTCCACCATATCCTTTCAGTTGTTGTTCAGTTACCCCCCTCCCCTTCCCCGTCCCTCCTCGCTTAACCCCGAGAATCTTCCCCCCAGTCTTTCCTTTCTGGCCAATCGGGTTTTTTTTTTCTTTTTTGGACCCTTCCTGTGGATACCCCAGTAGATGTTCCCCTTCTCAGTTTTTTTTTCAATAGAGACTTTTCCCTCTTCATACCATTGACTCCTCTTTCTGCAGTTTTTTTGAGTAAGATTGACCCTAATTTTCTTCTCTTCGGCCCTCTTTTTCTTTTATGGCCCCTTCCCCCCTTTTCAGCCGGTGAGAGAGCAGGTCATTCTTCCCCGCATCTCACCTCTTTGCAGGGAGTTTCCCGTATGCTTTTTTCTCCTTATGTTTTCCTCACAGAGATTCTTCTCCCCCGTCGTCTAGACCTTTTGTAACAAATCCGGTTTTTTTTGGTTCCCTCTGGACTTTTCCCCTGGTCCCCTCTCGTTGTACCCTGCCCTTTTTTCAACGGACTTCTTTTTTTCACAGATAGGAACTTTTTCGAATACCTCCCCCCCCGTTTTCCCTAATTCGCTTTTTCCGTACTGTTTTTCCCTTACTCCCTTAGCTTCTTCCAGCGTGGCGTACCCCCCTTTTCATAAGCGCCTCACACGCTTTTTTCCTTAACAGGTTTTTTGTCCCAGATCAACTTTTCCAAGTCTTCTCAGTGTGCTTTCCTTTTCTACGATTTTAAAATTCCTTTTTTTTTTCCTCTCTCCCTTTCCCAGTTTTTTTTTTCCCCAAGAACAATGACCTCCGGTCTAATTGCAAATCTTTTCCTACGATTTTTTTCCCAAAGCTTGAATTGTTCCCATATCAAAAGTCTCCAGTTTTCCCTTCCCTGATGCTTTCTGTCCTTCTCCCCTTTGCGAAATCCCATTTTTTTTCTCCTCTATAAGGCTTTTTGCACTTTTTTCCTCGTAGCTTTCTGCTATAAACCCCCCCTGTCTTTGACCTACTAAAGTTGCAAATCGCCCCCCCAGAGATTTTTTCTTCCCCAATTCTTTCGGACCTCCTTTTTTTTTTGTAACTCCCAAGAGAATACTTAACTTCCTTTTTCGACCCTTTCTTGGGTTTGCCGTTGGTTCTTTTTTTTTCCCCCTTTTTTTTTCTGACCCCCCTTAATCCTTTCCTACCGCTTTTTCCCTCTCTTTAGCCCTCACTTACCCTTTCCCTCCACCCGTGCTCTTTGTTTCTCTCGTGTTTTTTATTTTTTGGCCTTTGTCTTTCCCCTTTTAACTTTACCTTTTCAACTACTCCTCCCTGATTACCTTTTCCTTTTCCCCCGCTTTCCCCCCAAGAATTTTTTCTTCCCCGAATCCTCCAACCCCCCCCTAGTCCTTCTCGCTCAGAACCTATTCGTAACCTTTCTTTTGTTTTCTGTAGTTCTTTTTGACCCTTTTTTTCATTTTCGACGTTTCCCCTGGGGGGTTATTTACCCTACTTACAAACAGCCACCCCGACGTCTTCCCTTTTCGTTTCCCCCCCGGACACTTCTTGTCTTGATTTAGTCTCTTCCCCTCTTTATCAGGTACACTTGGGTCTTTTACGACTTCTTCTTCGAATTTGCTTGTCCCTTTAGTTTTAATCTTTTTTTCTTTTTTCGTTTGGTTCCCCCCCTTTTCTTGGTTTCATACCCCTTTTGGGCTCCTCCGTTTTTCCTTCTTGCAGACCCTCTCCAGATCCTGTCTTTTCGTCCTTCCACCTCCACCCAATTTTTTCCCAAGACCCCTCGGATTTTCCCAATCGGGTCCCTGCTTTCTTCTAATCGTTCAACGCACCCGATGCCTGAGATTCTTTTTTTTTTTTTCCCCCACCTTCTGACTCAAGAAGTCCTTCATTATCTTTCCCTTATTTTGGTTGATGATATAGACCCTGAGTTCCTTTCGTTGCAGTTCTTTTAATCCTTCGGTGGCTTTCCCTTCTTTAGACATCTCAAGGCGGCCCCCAGAGAGTGCTTTCTTTTTTCTTGTTTTTTAGCCTCATTTTTCAGTTTTTCCCATTGGGTGGACAGTTGGGTATTCCTGCGCATTCCAGTCAAAGTGTCTTCTCCCCTTTTTCCTTGGATTCCTCCCAACCATCCTATGGTGGGTTCCTCTTCGGTTTCTTCGTTCGGTCTCAGCCCGTCCCTCTACTCTCCCCCCTTAGGTTTGCTAGTTCTGCGGCCCCCTTCGGACCCCCCCCCAGGGACTTCTTTACATTTCTGATCCTAATTTTTTTTCTTTCCCTGGGGGGACGGCTCATTAGACGGTGCGAGCTCGGTATTCCTTGTTTTTCTTTTTCTTTTTTTTCTTTTTTTTCTTTTTCCTTTTCTTCTTTTTTTTTTTTTTTTTCCTTTTTTCTTTTTTTTTCTTTTTTTTTTGTGAGCCCAATTTCGGATTTTGTCTGGGTAGAACCCCAGCCCTTCGGCCCCCACGTACCCTAACCTAGATTCTTTTTCTTCAGCAGTTTTCTTCTTTTCCCTGGCAGTGATTTTTTCCAGTGATTTCTCTTCCCCTGGGGTTCCCTATTTCCCCTGTCCCTTTTTTGTAGGAACCTTTCCGGTTTTTGTACCATTTTCAACCTACCCCAGATTTCCACCCCCATGAGTTTCTTTTACCCCAATGCATGAATACAGTCCCCTAGATCTCCCCTTTCCCCATTTTCAAGGCGGGGATCTGACCTTCCTTCCCCGTGAATTCCCCCGAGCCAAGTAACTTCTTTTCCTCTTCCCCACCAAAATACTTTTTTTTTGAGCCAGTCTCCTGTAGTTTTTTCTTCCGTACTCTCTTCCCCCTTTTTTGACCACATGGCACGCCTTCTCCCAGGCGCTTCTAGTTTTCCTAACTTATTTGTCCCCTTTACTACGGCTTCAACCAGTATTGGGACTTTAGGAGCTTTTTCTTCTATGTTCGGATTCCTTTTTTTCTCCTTGTTAAACACTTCCTTATTTTTTCCATGGCCCCCTAAATGCTATCGATCCTTCTTCTACATTCTTCTTCGGGATGTTTCATGAGCTCTAACCTGGCTTCCTCCATAAATCTATCCCATCCTGTTCCTGTATCCGGGGATCTTGCGGAAAAACCTACCTTTTCCATGACTCTTTCTTTGAGTCCTTCTCTCCAAGCACTTCGACCTTCAGTTCCTTTCCCCTTTGTCTTTTTTTTCCGATTTGACCCAATTTCCCTTCCCCGTCTTTTTTCGTACCCTTTCGAACACCTTAAACCACCCCCACCCCAAACAGGTCTTCGGCTCCAAGGGGTTGCTGAAACTTTCTTCTTTCGAGGGAGTACTCCCCTCTCTCTGCCCGCCTCTCCTGCTTCTTATGTATCTTCCTTTCTTTTGCAGTTCGGCTCCAGTTCCTCCCTGGCATTTTCCTTTTTCTCGGGTTCTTTTTTGTATCACTCTCTGGATCCTTAATGTATTTCCGTAAACAGGATATGTAGTTCCTTTATTTTTTTGTCTAAGACCAACGTTACCTTTCGTTTTTTTCTTTTTGTCAGATTTCTTTATTTTTTTTTCACTTCGTAATTTTTTTTTCCGTCTGTTTCGGGGTCTTTAAGTTCCCGAAGAGGCCTAATTCGGGGTTGGTAGTCGCATTTCCCCCGGCTTGTTACTTTCAGCTTTCTTTCGGTCCCCTCCCCTCCTGCTTTTCTAGCGCTTTTTGATTTGATGGTTCCTTTTCTGAAACTATTTTCTTTTCTTAGTCATTCTTGGCTTCACCTTTTTCAAGGACTCTTTCCCTTTTCCAGGATTAACCCCTTTTTTCCTCTCGTTTTCGTCGACTCTCCTTGTTTCCTCAAGATAAGATTTTCCCAACCGCTTTTCCTCCCCAAAGATCTTTCCGATTACCCTCCCCTAGCCCATTGCACCATATGCTCTAGTCTTCTTCCTTTTTTTTAATCTCCTATGGATCTTTCCTGCTAGTCTTTTCCTTTCACCCTCTATTACCTTCTCTTCCATATATATTCCTTTCACAATTAGCTTTTTTTTTTTTAAACCCGCCCATAACTATGTGACTTTCCCCCTTGTGTGAAGCAGATTGCCTTCTTTCCATAAGTCTCCCTCTCGCTTTTTGTCCTTTTCCTCTCTTTCATACTTTTTTCTGATGTTTCCCCTTGCGACCCTTTTTTGCTGCTGACTCGTTCCTTTCCCCCCCCGAAGTTAGGAGTCTTTTCCCTTTTTCGGCTTTTCATTCTTTCCCCCCCCTTTTTTTGGATACCCCCCTCTTTTTTGTGTTCGCGCTGGTCAAGTCTTTCCCTCTTTTCTTTCCGCGTTTTTTTTTCAAGCCCGCGCCCGCTCAGAGTCCGTGCGAGGGCTTTTCCCCCACTCCTTTGGCAGACCCTTTCCCTCCTTATTTCTTAAATAATTCTTTTTTTCTCGCTTCTTTGTCTCTCAGTTTTTTTTTTCAAACCTCTATATGGATAACGTCTTCCTTCTTTTGCTTCATCTCTCATATTGAGTCTTCCCCTCTCCTTTCCTTTTACCCTCAATTCCGGCTTTGTACCCAAACTTCTTTCGGTCTCCCCTTCTTCTTCTCCCCTAGTAACTTGCCCCCCCCTTTCCTGTAATTTGTTTGTAAAATTTTTGGACCTTTTCCCGTTTCCTTCATTTCTCCTCCTTTCCGGATCTGGTTTCCCCATCGCTCCCCCTTCCGGTTTTTTTGTCAATGACCCCCTCCCCCCCAAAACCCTTCTACTACCTCTTGTCTTCTTCGATGTCCCCCCCCCTTTTTTTCTCTTGACTTCGTTGACTTTTACCGATTAATTCTCTCCCTTGCTACTTTATCTACTGGGTACTTGGACTTCCTCGACCATTTCTTCATTCCCTCTTCATAGAGGACCCCGCTCCATTTGCTGCGCTTTTCAATTTCGTTTTCCTTCTTCAGTTTCTCTCAAATTTTCCCCCTATTCTAATTAACTTTATGCCCATGGTTTCGCGTTCCCTGGGTCCCCCCCCCCGTGTCGACCACTAGTCGTCCTTTTCCCACAATTGCAATTGCTTTGGACCCCCTCTCACGCTCTCACGGTTTTCCCCCTAGTTCTTTTTTCCGATTTCCCCCGTAGTCGACCCTTCTTTTTTCTCAGCGATCGGTCCTTTTTTTTCTCTGACCTTTTCTCCTGAGGTTCGTCCCCTTCGTTTCCTCCACAGCTTTGTCACTTTTTTTCGACTTTTCTCTCTAATTGGTGTTCCGCAGTTTTACTCTGTTTTTTTTGTTCCCCATCCGTATCTCCCCTTTCTTCCCCCCATGGTTTTGTAAAGTTTGCGACGTTCCTCGCTGACTTTTTTTCGATGTCCGCGTGCAATTCTCTAACCTGGACATTCCCGTCTTAACTTCTTTCGTTCCGAAGACCTTTTTTTCCCGGAGTTGATTCCGTTTTGAGATCTTTCCTTTCCATGGGTTCCCCCTGGGCAGGATCTGCTGCCAAACCTCAGTTTTTCGAGCTCCTTTTTTTCAACTCTCTTTCGTCCTTTTTCACCTCTTTTTTTCCCTTTTCAGACCCCCCTATTCGAGTTTTCCCTTATCGCTTTCTCCCCTCCAATTTCTTTTCACGCCCTTGGGAACTTTCTCGAACCTACCGAGTTCCTTTATTCTGTGTCCTCTTTATCTTTTTCATAGGCCTCCTCTGAATTGGTTTTTTTTTTTATTTCTTTCCCAGATTCTTAACTGGCCAGCTCTAAGATCTTTAAGTCCCGTCAATACATTCTCTCTCTACCCCCTCCATTCCCCTTACTCCCTCCCCCATCTTACGATCTTTTCTCCTTCTCCCCCCCTCCTCCAGACACCGTCCATCTCACTCCCTCTGCCTCACTTTTTAACCCTCCCCGCATCCCTTATCCCCACTATCCCTAACTTCCCCCCTCTCCCCCTCCTTCTACATCCCCCTTTCCACCACCACCTCCCCCCTCCTTGTCCCCTCACCCTCTCCGCCTCCGTCCTCCATTGCTCGCCCCCACTCCCGCTCCACCCCTCTTTTCTTCCTCCCCCCTCCCTCTCCTCCCTCTCCTCTCCCCCATTCCCGTGCCCCACTCCTTCGAACCCATTCTCGCCTTGCTCACCCCCCTCCCCTTTTCACTACCTTCCGTTTTCCACTTGCTCCCCCCCATCCCCCCTCCCTACACCGTACTACTCCCCTTCCTGCGTCCCCGACTCCTCCCCCCTGCACCCCCCTTCCCCCGCTTTCATCTCTCCCACTTCCCTCTTCCCCCCCTTCTCCTCCCCCCTCTGCCCCTTTTGTTTATCCCGCGGCTTTACCCCCTTCATCGTGCGTCGGCTGGGAAATTTTTTTTTTTAGTCCGGCCCCCCCTCCCGGGTCTCTCCTTCATCCCACGAATTTCTCGTGTTTAGTACCCGCTTGCAAACGAATACCATGCCTCCCTTAGTTCATCAGTGATCCATGTTTCCCCCGCCCTTGGCAAGCTTTTCCGTTGAACCTTTGGGAGTATAGATTCCCTCTCAATACCCTTTTTTTCCCCCACTCTCATCTTCAGTTCTGAATTACAACCCCAAGACTTCCCCCCCCCCTTCCGGATATCCCCCCCTTAGTCCGAAGCCTCTTTCCGACTTTTTGACCTCGCCTTCCAAAAACTAGTTCTTTCCCCCTCCCCCGAATAACCCTTTCCTATATCCTTCCGTTTCTTTCCTTAGGTTTCCCGATCCCCCCCTGGAGGCCACCAAGAGGTTGTCATCACCCTCCTTGCCGTTCATTTCTCTGTTTTGGAGGTATTTTCGCGTTATTGCGGCCTTCTCTTTTTTGGACTTTTTTTCTTGATCTTTTTGGCTTTTTACTCAGTTCCTATTTCTCGTGGGCCTTTTCGTCGCCGTTTTTCTCGGAGCCCTTTCTCTTTTCCAAATTCCCCTTTGTCCGTTTCCCCCATGGGTCCCTTGTCGTCTGGTTGACATCCCCTCGCTCCTTACCCCCAAATTTTTTTTTTATTTTTTTTTTCCCAAGGGAGACCAAATTAGATCATTCCATTTTTTTTACCAACTTTCAGTCCTTCCCTGGTTCGGCGTCTTTTCCCAATTTCTGGCTGTCCACTCCGTTTTCCTCGTCCTTCTGAGTTCAATGTTACCCCTCCCTACCTTTTTTGCCGGTCCTCTTCGAGACTTCCCCCCCCCCCCCATAATCTGCCTTCCACTTTTCGGACCCCCTTCACCGTCTCATCCTTTGACTCCCCCCTGGGTCTTTCCGGGAGCACTGAACCTTGTTTGACATCCCTTTTTTCTTGTTCAATCGACGCTCTGGCTTTTCCCTGGGACACCCCCACGGACTTCCGCAAATTTTATTAGTACACCTTTTTTTGTAGGACCCATAAGGTTTATTTTCTTTCCTAGATCAACAGATACCCTCACTGATTTTCCCCATTTTTTTTTCCAGACTTCTTTTCCCCCTAAATTCCCCCCGCATGGCTCCTTGGTTCCCAACTTAAAATTTCTTCGTGATTTCCCTTCCCCCCCGATCTCGTTTGGTTTTTTTTTTTTTTTTTTTTTTTCTTTTTGTTTTGGTTTTTGTTTTTTATTTTTTTGGTTTTTTTTTTTTTTCTGTGCTTTTTTGACTCAACCCCCCACTTTTCAAACCCTTTTTCTTTCCTTCTTTTGAGAGTTTCTTTTAGTTTTTTTTTTTCCAAACGTTACCCCCTCTCCCCCTACTTCCCCCACTGCCGTCTCTTTTCCTGGCAAATTCGCTTGTAGGTCTTAGTCTTTTTTTCTGGAGGTATCTCTTTTTTGAGGCCCCCCATGAGGTCTTCTTGAGGGTCAAAACTTCACCTTGAAAGTTTTTGAGAGTTTTTTTAGTTTTTTTTTTTCCCCAAACCTTTTTTTCTTTCTTCTCCCTAAAGCCAATTATCTTTGAGAAGCCTAGAAGATTGATTTGAGTCCCTTCTCTTCAGGTCTCCCTTTTGCTTTCCACAAGAGATTACCACCCCTTACCTAAATCAGTTTCCCGGCTCTTTCTTTTTTCTCCTCTTTTGAACCCCCCCCCCCCTTCCCGGTCCTGTCTTCTTGGTATTATTTTCTTTTTTTGAATTCTTTTTCGACCCTTCCCCCTTTTTCAGTTCTTCCCTTGAAGGTCCTGTTTGCTGCTGACCTCGCCTTCTGTAACATCTCCTCTAAACTTTCCTTTGTGGTGTTTCCCCCCCCCCAAACCCTTTTTAGTTCGTTTCCCCTTACCATCGCTTTCTCTAGAAACCCGGTAAATTAAAATAGTCTGTATTTATTTGATTCCCCTTAAGGTTTTTTCCATTTTTCTTTTGGTCCCCAACGTTTTGAGTGCTTTTCTGGTTTTTGTTGGTTTTCTCACACCTTTTTGATAAATCTCCTTTCGGTAACCCCCCTTCAGTTTTTTTTTTCTCATGCTTCAGACCCCCGTTACCCCTTTTTATTTTCCGGGGACAGTCCTGATCGTTTGATCCCCTTTCAGGTTTATTTGACACATGTCCTCTTGGGGACGGTTCTCTTTACCCTGCCCCTCAAGATCTTTCTTTCTCCCCGCCTTCTCCTTGATCCCTTTTTAATCCTCCTCTTTCTTTCTCAATCAAAGTCTCCCTTCCAAAGTTACACTCTCCGAGTCTCTGATTTCCTTTCTTTCCTGTTTCTAATACGTGCCAATGCCTCGACAGTACAGTTTTCCTTGGATATCTTTTTCCCCATATTTCTTTTTGACCCTCCCAAACTTTTCTCTCCCCCTTCAATGATGCTTTTATGATCTTTCCTTTTTTTCAGGCGTCTCTGGCATTTTTTCTCCCCCTTCTTGCTACTAATCTTAATTCTCCTTGATTTTTTTTCTCCCCCCCCTTATTTTTTTCAGAGTGCCTTCCTTTCGTGGTCCTTCCCCCTTGTTATCCCCTTTCGTTTCCCCCCCCCTAAAGAAAAAGATTGGTCCTACTTTTTTCTCCTCTTCTTTTTTTGGGTGCCCCGATTTTTTTCTGGCTTCTGGATTTTCTTTTTATTTCTTGTGTTTCTCTCTTCAGTTTTTCCCCTTTTCCCCCGCCCGACCCCCTCTGATGGACTCTTTTTCCAAACGCTTCTTTTTTTTTTCTTGCCTTAGTTATCCCCTAGGGGCTTGCCCCATGCTTTTTCCTACCCCTTCGTTTTTTTTTGATCCCCCCCGCGGCCAAGTCTTCTTTTTATTATGACCCTTTTTCCTTTTTTAAATTGTCCTCAAGCTTTCTATCCCTACTCAAGAAGATTCTTCTCCTTTGCTCGCGGTTCTCATCCAATGAATTCGTAAATTCCTTGCTCCTTTTCTTTCCTATTCTTTTTGATATTCGGACAGGTCGGTCCCCTCCTCTCTCTTGGTTAAGCCTCCCTTCTACTTTTTTTCCCTCGGCCCCTTTTTTTACCCTTCCCCCCAAGTCCCCATCCTTTTTTCCCCCTGGAGTTCCCCCTATGTTCCTCTCTCCTTGCCCCAGAAGTCCCATTATTACCTCTCCCCTTAGGATTTAGTAATTTTTCTTTCCAAAGCGCTTGGAACCCTTGTTACGCCCCCTTCGTCATTGGCTCTTGTACCCGAGATCTTTCCGAACTCCTTTGGTGTCGCCCATCCCCCCATGCCCCCTTCTTCCTACTCCCCCCTCTCCCCTTTCGGCGGTCTCCGTCTTGACTTCTGGGGTCTGCGTTCGCGAACTGCACTCTTTTCCCAGGTCGCTATCAATTAGGCGTGTTCTTCCCTAACCTGACCACTCTCTTCCCCAACGCCCTTTTTTTTCCCTTGGCAAGAACGTTGCCAGCGGCACCCCCTTCATTTCCTTGTTCGTTTTCCCACGCTCCCTTTCTTACGGCTTCTTTTTCCCCTTCCTTCCACATACTTTTTGGAAATTTGGCATCTTTTTTCCTACCTTCCACATTGAACCATTTCCTTTTCGACGCCCCCTTCTGGTCCTCAATGGCATCCTCAGGGCCCCTTATTGGAGGCTTTTTTCCCTTGACCTTTTTTCTTTTTTTCTGGAGTTCCAGCTCAATGAATCTAGTGTTTCTAGTCTCCTTTGCTCTATCGTGCTTTCCCCTCGCTTCCTCGAGTCCTCCCTTTCTAAACCAATGTTGTTTTTTATCCTCCCGCGTAAATTTTTCCCAAGAATCCCCCGAACCTGTTTCTCCACTCTCTACCCCTACTGTGTTCAAGCCTTCCACGCAATTTATAAATTTTTTTCGCCGAGCCCCCCCCAGCGACCTCTTTTTTGAGCTTTTGTGTCGAATCCTTTGGATTTCCATTTTTAACAGCGGATTAGATCGAGTTTCCCCTCGTTTGTTTTTTTGACACGGGACTTTTTAATTCCTCCCGACCCAGACTTCCCCCCCTTCCCCTTTGAAGTTGGGTTTTCTTGGGGTCTTTTCCGTCCCTTTTTTGTTTCCCTTTTTTGTGGTACTCCCCCCTCCCTTTTGCCCTCTAGTTTTTAATTCAGTTCCCCCCCCTCCTAGTTCCACCTTTTGAATTTCCTCTTTGGCCCCCCCCCCCCTCAGTTCCCCCTTGAGACCTTTTTTTAGACCCTTCCTCCCCGTGCTCTCCCCCAGATCTTTTTCATGTTCTCTCGGGTCTTTCCTTTTTCCCCCGGTTTTCCATGTGTTCTGTTTTTCAAGGAGTTTTCCTCCTTCAAGGGTCCCCGACCCCCCCCCCCCCTACATCTACGAGGTCCTAAATTCCTCTCTTCGTTCAATTTTTCGGACTCTTTGAATTTTCCGGGTCCTTCGGTACTCCCCTTTCCTCCTTACTTCCAGCCCTTTATCTTTTAAGGCTTTTCGGATTGCTTACATTCCCCCCCAGGCTTGCTATGGTTCCCCCTCTACCATATTTCCCCCCCTGGGAGGTACTAGTTCAGGCCTTCTTTCCCGAGCCCTTCTTTTTTTTCTTCGGACTTCCCCCCTTGCACACTTACACCTGCCCACTAAAAGGGGTGTCCCTTTCCCACCCCCCCCCCCTTTTTAGGCAGTTTTTTCACATTTGTGAATCCGCCGCTTTTCTTCGCGGACTCTTACCCTTTAATGAACGCCTCCTCAGTTCTCTCCCTCCATACCCCCTTTTGGGGGATTCTCTTCACGAGCTTTTCTAGATCCCTCGTTGTGTTTAGTTCTTTTCTCCTTGTCGCCCTCCTCCCTGAGCTTTTTACCTTCTGGACTTTTTCCCCTGGAGTTCTTTAGCCCGCCTCCTATCCTGTTTTTTCCTTTTGGAGTTCCCCGGATTTTTCGGTCCAAATTTTTTTTAGTTCGGCCTTAAGGCTTTCCCCCCGCCCCTTCCAAACTTTTCATTCCGGGGTTTTCTTTGGCCCACTTAGTTGGAATTTTTTTCCCCCTGTTCCCACCTGTCTCTAAATCATTCCGCATTCCACCGGCTGCGTTCCCCTTCTCAAGGAACTTTTTTGGACCCTTTTTCCCGTTGCTTTTTGATCTCTCTTCCCGGCCCCTTTTGTCCCCTCCTGTCGACCTTTCCCCCTTTTGGGATTCTCTGCTTTTTTTCCTTTCCTGAGTTTTTAGATAGACCCCTTCCTTCCGGCTTTTTTATTTTCAACTCCCCAGCTGGTTCCTTCCCATCTTTTTTCCCCCCCTGATTTTTTGGATCCCCTTTTTTACTGACGTTTACCTTCCCGTTTCCTGTGTTAGATCAAGCGTTTTTTTAGCCTTTTTGGGGCAAAGTATTTAGTGATTACTTTTTGTTTTTCCTCCCTTTCAATGGAGCGGCCCCTTGTCGGCATGAACCCCCCACAAGCTTTTTATTGGTCAACCTTCTTTTGAACTTACGAAAGCCCCCCCCCACCCCCCACCTCGTCATCGACCCCCCCCCAACTCCCTTCCCGTCATCTTTTTTATTGACTTCCCCGTGAAGTGTTCTTCCCCCGAACCTCCCTGGAAAAGTCCCCTTTGCGCCTTGCCACCCAGTATTCCAAGCGTCCCCTCCCCTACCCCTTCCACAAACCCTTTACCCTTTTTAGCCCTCCCCTTTCCCCCTTCCTCCGGGAGATGCTTCTTCTCATTATCCTTTTACACCTAGTTTCTTGCACACTATGCTGGAACGTGTTCTTTTGTGTCGTGGATATCCTCTTTTTGGTTGGGTGACCTTTGACATGAAGAATTCCTTCCTACCCTGTCGATCCCCCTCCTTTCTTCTTATCTCAGACCTCGTTTTGCCTTTTTTCGGCTCCTTATTTCCAAACCCCCCCCCCCCCAATGTTCCCCCCCCTTCGTCTGTTAGCTATCCTCCTTTTCCTTTCCCCCTTTTCGGTTTTGCGAATAATTCCAGGACCTTTTCCTTTGCCCCCTTACTGGTTTGGTTTTTTCGTGACGATCAGGCCCCTTTCAATTTTTTTTTTTTCACATGGTGAATTTTTTTTCGTTCTTTCTTCCCAACCCTGCTTCTTTAAAATCGTTCCCAAAAGATTCCCAATTTTTTTTTGTTTCTGTCCATGTAACACCCTTTTTAAGGATTTATTGAAGCTCCCTTTCAAGATAGACCCCTTTCTTATCCTCGATTCGTTCCCCCCTTTATTCCATCACCACCAGGTCGTACAACTTCCGTCTTTTTTTACCTTTCTTTTCAATTCTCTGAAGGCATTCCTCGTTCCACCCTTCCCCTTCGAGTATTTTCTTCAACCTTTTTATTTCCCCCCTCCTCCCCTCCCCTTTAGGCTGATCTCCCAAGTCTTTTTTTTTTCGTTCATTGACCCCTTACTGGTTTCCCTTGGTTTCCCTGACTCCAGCTAGGGTACCTTCTTAGGAAACCCCCAAGACCCTTTCTTTTAGTTCTCCCCCAAGAATTCTTTATTGTTTCCCCCCCCCTTCTCCCTTGATTTTTTTATCCCTTTATCCTTTCCTTTGCCTCCTTCTTCCCCGGATTTCCCCCCCTCCTGTTCGGTTTTATTTTCTTTCCGTTTTATGACCCTCTGAGTCCCCCCCCCAATTTATTTCCCCTCCCTTTTTTTTTATCAGACGGCTTAGTTTTCACTCCTTTAGTTGACTGGAATTTTTCGCTAGGCCCTTAGGGTCTCCCCTTAATCCTCTCCCCATGACTCATTTCCCCTCGTTCCCCTGGACTGATTTTGCTCTAAGAGTTAAGCTCTTTCTGGATTGTCGATATCACGCTTCAGGGACTTTCCTATTCCCCCCCCCTTGGTCCCCCCCATTCGGGATTTCCCCCCACCGATTTTTCCTTCCTTCTTGTTCCTCCCTGTTGGCTGTTTTTTTCGTCTCCGGGTTTGAGTTTAATTTTCTATCTTCTCCTTTGTTGTATCTTCAAAACCTCTCGCCTTTTTTTCTCGCTGGCCCCCCCCTGCTGGGACCTTCTTATCTCCCACTTGTCCTTCATCGGTTCTGCCTTTTTTTTCACTTCTCCCAATCTTTGACACTCTTTTTTCCCCTTTAATCTTTTTTTTTTTTTTTTTTCTATTCCAAGCTCCATCTTCCCCCTCAGATTAAGATTATTACTAGGTCTCCTAGCAAAGCTTTTTTTTTCCCCCCCCCCACATGGATTTCCTGCACTTTTTCCCTTTTCCCCCTTCAGTAGTCGGCCCTCCAGAGAAGATGGTACTATTTTTAAGTTTTTCAGTTCCCATGCAAGCTCTCCCTTCCCGTCCTCTGAGGTGCCCTGGAGGAGGACAGTACGCCTCTGGATCAGTATCTTGGACTTTCCGACTTCTTGGGACCCCCCCTTTTGGGTCTTTTTCGGCTTTTGCCTGACCTTCTTTTCTAACCGCTGGTACCCTAGAGGTTTTCTTCCCGCACCAGACTTTTTCGCAACCCCCCCAACCCTCCCAGCAATGTTCGCTTAGCCTGCCCCCCCCCCTTTTCCTTGCAGCTGGACGACTTCGTGTGGTCGGCGATCTTCTTCCCATTTTTTTACCAGTCTTCTTCAAACAAAGGCCCCCATCCCGTTTTTCTTTTTTTTTTCTTTTTTTTTTTCCCCCCTTCGTTGTGATGGAATACCCTCGTTCCCCCAGATAACCAGTTTTGTCCTAGACTTGCGCTCCAACTTTATTTTTAGACGATTTTTTTCACGGTCCCACTTCTTTAATTCCCACTTTCTTTTTTTCCACGGCAGTTTACCCAGTTCATTACATTCAATACCCTTCCGCTTTTCCCCAGCCTCTCCTCTCTCCAAGTCTACTTTCTACTTGTTACTTCCTTTAATCTTTAGACTCCCTTTCAGCGGGGGACCTTTGATTTCTTCTCTTATTTGCTTCACTTTCTTTTTTATCAGCCTCGCCTTTCCCTTGGCTGTTTCTCACCTTTTTTCGAGCTAACCCACCCCCTTCTTTTAATTTCCCCAACTTTCCCCGCCTCCCCCTACCCATTCACTTTATCCAAGTGTCAAAGTTTTCTCCGCTATTTTCTTCTTTTTTTTTTGCAATTCCCCCCCTCAGTATCATCTGACCTCTGATTGGTTACCCTTTTTGTTCCTTTTGTGAGCTGACTTTTCGATGACCGCGCTTCCTTCTCTCACACCTTCTCCAACTGGTCTGATTAGGAGCTTTTTCGTGAAGTTTTCAGCGAACTTCCACTTTAAGTGGTTGACGGCCATCTCAGTTATTTTCCGCCCGTCGGATTCCCCCGGACTTACTTCTATCCGGTTTTTCTGGTCCCTCTTTGGAGTATCCACTTAGCCTATTCTTAAGGCGCTTGAGACCCTCCCCGGTTTCACGTCCCTTAAGTTTTCCACAAGGATTCTTGCCCTCCAGTGTGTGCCTCTGTTTTTTTCATCGCCCTCCCGGCCGGCGTGAGCCAAGTCCC
>Ga0179593_1595477_pt1 | contig 15774 bp, 15 predicted proteins | sample CZODoug2_1_08_16_FD_185931 | JGI IMG/M metagenome (GOLD analysis project Ga0179593, IMG submission 185931) | Vadose zone soil fungal communities from Angelo Coast Range Reserve, California, USA - CZODoug2_1_08_16fungal (PacBio error correction) | ecosystem: Environmental > Terrestrial > Soil >... | reverse complement strand
TCATACTCATACTTTGTTGTGTGATTTCCGTCGTTTTTTGCCAACACATCAGGTTTTTCTTTTTCATCCGTTGCGGCCACCCCTCTTCCGGTGTAATCCCGTCCCTTTTCGTCATTCCACCCCAGGAACCACGAGGTTCCGGATGTTTTTACTCTCTCTTCCCAAGTGTCCAAAAAAGGACCGGCCTTTGCTTTCCCTCCATTTCACCCCTTCTCTTTGCTCTCTTCTTAGTGTGTGAGTTACAACCGCGGTCTCCTTACCTCACGTTTTCCCTTCCTATAGCCTGTACTTTCCATCTCGTCGAATTTTTTCTTAGCCGTATCTCCCCCCTTTTTTTTTTGCGAATGTTCTCGGCTTATGACCTGCGTTCCCTTTCGCAGATCACAACCCCCGGCCCCGTACCTCATCCTTTTCGACCCTTTTTTCCCCCCCTGCGATTCTTCTACCGGCTTCACTTTTTTTTTTTTTTCCCTCTTTTTAATTCTTTTCGGGGGGGATTTCCCCTGTTCTTTGCATTCTTCCCCTTTTTGTCTTTTTTTTTACTTTTTTTCATCTTTTGGTGTCTTGTTTGAAGCGTGTGTTTTTGGACAGTCGGAGAGGTATGGAGTTGGCCAGTTGTCTGGCCCTGGCCTTTTCTTGTTCTTCCACATTTTTTTAACATGTTGGTTTCCCCCTTGCGGTTTTCGGTTATGTACATTGGGAAGGACGATCCTTTTTTTTCCCGGCCTGTGGGTATGGCCAGACTGGTTAAAAACTAAGGACTTTTCTGCCCCCCCCCCCTTTGATTTTCCTCCATCCACGTTCGGCATTCTTTTTTTCTTTTTCATTTCGGGCGGATTGTTTGTCCGGGTTCTAGGCTTGTTAGGCTTTGGTTTTTGGCATGATCTTTCCCGAGTTCCCCCCTTTTTCCTAGATGATGACTTACAATTTCCCCCCGCCTTGTATTCCCCCTCGCGATCACTATCGCATGCGGCTTACCCCTAAATCGGTTTTCACTTCTTTCCCTTTCCCCGTCTCAAGATTGGTAATGATGTTAATTGTATTTTCTTTTTTTTTGTCGGGTGTCCCTGGTTCGTACTTAAGATGGCCCATCTGTAAATCTGGGATTTACCATTTCTCCTTGTTTTTTTTACAGACTGATGTGTTGGGTTTCTTTTCTGGCCGGGTCTGGGATACATACTTTGCCCCACATCCCCCGCCGGTGTCCATACCCCCTTGCGGCTCATTGTGGTTTTTGTTGTTCCTCCTGGCCCCATCCCCTCGCGGCTGGGCCTTTTCTTTTTTTGACATGGGGTGTCTGCTGTTTGTGTACGCCATGATTCCCCTGTTTTTTCCTTGTAGCCTCTTTTTTTGCGCACACGGCGGGATTTTTATTGTTGTGGTGGATGGGGGGTTTCCTTGGATGTCCCCTGTGCATTGAAATTCTCTTGCGGGGTTGTCCCGTGGGGGGAGGTGCAACTTTGCCAATGAATACTATCCAAGACACGGAAAGTCATTGTATCAAAAAACTTGAAAAGAAAACCCAGGAAACGAGACGCGGTGGGGGGGGGGGTGTCTCCAGTAAGAGGGGAAAAAAAATGGGAAGAAGGAAAGAGGTGTTAGTATGCAAAAAAGGAGCGTTTGGCATGTCTTCGGTGTTTTGTTCTCTTTTGGTTTTGGATGGATGTTTGCGTCTTTTTCACTTTACTTTTTGTCGTGGAAACGTCCCAACTAATTGATGCCTCAGGCGGGGCCCAAAGGGCCCCCGTATTTTCTAGCGGGTTTTTCTTTGGTGGTAGCCATACATAACACAACCGTCGGTGTGGTTTTTTTTGGCCATGGTTATGGTCGGCATTATGGTTCTCCTTTGTCTCATTTTCCCCTCCTCCCACAATTTGAACCCAGTATTTATGTTCTGGCCACCCAACCTCCCCACCCTCATGTCTTCTTTCCTTACCCGGAGCCACCGTCGGCGGGCAGGCGTTCTCTTTTTTACAGCTGACGGGTGTTGTGTACCAAACTTCGTTTTTAAACAAGCGCTTTCTATTTTTGCTGCGTGTAACTTTTTCCAATTTGTCCACTTATGGAGTGTTTTTTTGACCTGGTTCTTTTGTTCTTACGTGTTCGCACCCCCACCTGTGTCCTTATACCCAATGTCCGACAGGTGTGTTTCCATTCTTTTTCTAACCTTCTCCTACCTGCCCTGCTCTGTTGGCCTTTTGACTTTTTTTTCCATTTTTTTTTTTTTCCTTGTTTAGACTGGGCAGTTTTTACTTCACCGTGCTTGTGTGCATTTTTTTTGCCTGTGGTAGCATAATGCTTGAGCGGGGCCACCCTGGCGTGCCCCCCGATTCACCACCCCTCACATGTGAGCTTGATCGTCCTGTGTTTTTGCCCCACCCTTTGTTTTTTTCCTTTGCTGTCTGCTGGCCGGTCATTCTGGTACAGCGGCCTTTTTCGCGGCACATCAAACAGATGACCATTTGCCCCCACCGTTAAAGTGATGTCTCCGGCACTACCCCCGAAGGAACCAATCGATACGCCTCTGCCATCCCTGTTTTTTTCACGGGTTACTTGGTTTTCTTTCAAGTTCCTTCTAACTAAGTGTTCCCCGGTCGTTGCCCTTTTCAACTCCTTTTCCTGCTTGCCTATATTCGTCACGAGTGCGAGCCCTCCGGCCCCCCGAGTTCGGTGGTTCCCCTCCGCTTTTTCCCCTCAGAACAGCGGCACGGGTCCCGGTTCAATCAGGTTTCCTTTTTGTTGCGGGGACCCTATGGGTCACAGCTTGGTCGCTGTTTTTTGTTTTCCCCTTTTGACGACGAGACTCGGCCCCCTCCCCCATGCGTCCTTTCCGACCCTCTTTGCCCCTAATAGAGTCACCCCCTGGCCATCCCGTGAGCCTCCCCCTTTTTATCCCCTTTTTCGCGCATGTTATCGATCGGAGTCTTTTTTTAACCCTCTACTCCCGGAATCTCTGTTGGCCCTTTTTTGTTTCGGTTATACCCTTTTCTTTTTTAACCCCGGGGTGTGCGGGGCCCTCGCCCGCACCGTTCGCGAGTGTTGTTCGGGAGCCCTATGTTGTGTTTTGTTCGCGTTTTCCCTTCCTTCCCCTTTCATTTCCGCAGTCGTGCTTGGACCAAAGCCTCCGGCCTTTTGGTGAAACATGAATTCATCGGCCGTCCCGCAGCCACCCCATCCCTTTCGACCTTTTACCCGTGTTTCTTTTCAGGAATATGTGGCTGTCCTTCCCCCCAATTGAAGCCTGGGGTCCTTTCCCGCCCCGTGTCTTTCGCCGCGGATCCCCCGAAACTGTTTACCACTTGCAACCCCATGTTTTTTGTTTTTTTCTCAGACCCCAAACTGGCGCTGGGGTCCCCGGGAGCCTGGCGCACATTATGCTTCATGTGGCGCCCGCACTTTCAAGGTTGTCCCTTTTCTAGCACCCTTTCCTGCTCTCTTTAGGCAGCCAATCTGGCATCCGACCCTTGACCCCTTTATTCTCTCTTTCTCAATCGTTGTTCGTGTTATTTTTCAGAATCCCCCTTTTACCCCAATGTCTTTATTGCGACCGATCTGCTTCATGCGGGTGGATTTGACGGCCTAGAGTTGTCAGAGCTCATTTTGCGGTTTAGCTTGCCAGGGCCACCCCTTTTTGAGTTGGCGGGGACTGCACATACTATAAACGGTCCCCCTACTTGTGTGGGCGCTACGGTAGTCTGCTCTGCGGTTCTCCCAGTGGTGGTATGGGGTGTTTCCAGAGATATTTTTTTCCTGGTCTTTCAAAACAGGATTTCCGGGATGTTGAGTACCCCCCCCGGCTCCATTCCGCAGGCAACTTTTTAATTGGCCAGACAGTCTCGAGACCCCCCTACCTTTGGTCACTGGCTATGTCCTGCGCATCCGTTTCCTGCACGGTGGGGGGGATCCGAACTCAAGGTTCCCTAATGTGTGTTCCTGCGTCTTCCTTCCATGGATGCTTCGGCAAAGTTAGGGGTCAACCACCCAACACTTTGCCGTCCACCCCACGATCCACGGGCTCCAAACCCCCCTCATCTGCCGTTAGCCATGGGCGTCTCCCCCCTTATTTTCCAGACAGTTCGGGTCCCCCAGGGGGTCTAGATAGTGCGATTGGTGCCGGGGCTATCATTGTTCTACTTGGACCTGGAACTCCTCCGAATCTCCCCCCCTTTCCCCCACGCTAATATATTGAAAGGTTCGTTTTCCCTCCCTGTTTTCGTTTATCAAGCGTTAGGACGCTTCCCGATTCCCTTTCCGCTTCCTCGTTTTGTGTGCCAAAAACAAGTCACCCCCCCTCCACTGACCCTCCCACGGGCATATTCCCTTTGTATAGGGAATTAAAAGCCCGATCTTCCCCAACCCTTTCCAGGTTCTGCCCTGGGGAACCTGCCCCACTTTACTTTTTTTTTTTTTTTCTTGGGCTTTATCATTGTAGCCTCCAAGGACGAGTCGCTTCCCCAGGCTTTTTTAACAAGGAATCTTCTCCCCCGGGAACGGGAATTCACTCTGAAATAACCCCGTTCCTTTTTCGTGCCGATCCTTTCTTTTTTTCTCCGTTTTGAAAATATGACTTGCTGTTCTGACTTTTTTCCCTCCGGGAAAGTGATGACAACCCGGTTCTTTTTGTACCCAGTTAATAACCGGAAAGAAGCCAAGACGCTGCTCGGGAGACCCCCCCTTCGACCTGTAGTTGGCAGGGCCACACAGTTAGACACTCCCAACCCCTTGACTGCATCCCCAGAGGCAAACGGCCATCCCCCAAGCGACTCTGCCCCCGTCCACGGAACCCCCCCATCATCGACACCAAACTACCCGTTTCCTCCCCCCCATGCCCCCCCCCCCCCCCCCATGGATTTGGCGCCCTTTGAGAATTTTCGGACCCCCGAAAAAATGTTCTCCCAAACTTTTTGATATGGTTCCTAGCCCGGTGGTGCCAAGGTGACCTTAGCCCTCACGGCCAGTCCCCACCAGCCAAGATTTCGGGACTTTACGCCTGTGGCGTAAAAGTCACGAAGGGAAGGGGGAACCTTTTCAGGCCCCCTCCCCTTTGTGGATTGGTTTTGACATCATAGTCTTTTCTTCCTGCGGTCACCGTGGAAAGCCCACAGGTGAACAATTCTTCCGGGTCCCACACCCTCTCGCAGAAATTTATGTCCCCCTGGCCCCCCCAAGGCCGGCCAACCCCCCCTTGTTTTTCCTGAATACCAAACCCAAAAACACAAAAAAAAGGACCCCCCCACGCGACGTTTTTTTTTGCCCTGGGGGCCTCGACTTTCTAACCATCTATTCCCCGCCCCACGGCTAAAGTCCCATTTACACCAACAAGAAACAGGCGCGGGGGACCCACACCCCCCCCCCCCGTGGCCGCGCCTATGTGATTGACACTTTGGCACGGCTTGAAGTATGTAGTCCTGTCCTCCCCCTCCCGCTTATTTTTTCTTCGCCCCCCAGCAATAGTTCACATGCCCCCGTGATTTTCGGGCCCCAGACCGGAGGCAACCCACCAGTTCCCAACACAGGCCAGCCAGCGGCTTGATTATGTTCTCCTGGGGGAGACCCCTTCGGTCCGCTTTTGCCGTTGCGGGCGGGGGGTTGCGCTGTTACTTGGCCCACCCCAGGGGAATTCCTGCGGTGTTACCCCCACTCATTATCCCCGCGCGGGGCTCTCCGACATGCATGGACCCGTTTTGGGGGGGGGGGGTTCCCATGGGCGACCCCCCCGCCTTCCGGGGCCGGGTGGAGGTATAAGTCAATAGTGGGGCCAAACTATTTTTTTTTTTTCCCATGATGAAAGATTCGGTCGCCTGATTGAAAGGGCTGACTTCAAGACCGGGCATGACCCCGTGAAGTTGTCTTTTTTCGCGATCCCCGGCGATGATAATGAATCCGCCCCTTTTCCCTTAAGCTCAGCCTTTTGATTTATCTACCCGTAGACCTGTAAAAATCGTAGTCCCCCGCCTCGGGGACCCCATCTCCACAAGTTTTCCCCTCCCCTAAGTTGATGGCGTGCGAGTCCCTGTGATACCCAGTTCCTTCCAGGTTAACAGGCCGTGGCACCCAGCAAACCAAAAACCCGTGTAGCGTCAGCCCCCCCCCTTCTTTCCTCCAAGAAACCGGAACCGCCCGTCGGGACGCGCCATAACCTCGCACCCACTGTTCCCCACTTTGGGAGCCCACCTATGAAGGAAAATCCAGGTGTGGACCTTTCCCTAAAACAGCCCAGGAACGATGGGCCACGCACCCCGGCTTCCCGCGCCAAATACTATTGGGGCCGACGACGTCACGTCGGGGTTGGCCCAGAAATGCACCTGATTCACAGGGTTCCCCCCCTCAGCCCCTTTTGGAAAAGGCGCTCATACGCCCGCACAGTTCCTTGTAGCCTCTGTCGTGCACGGTGGCCATCTGTGGAAGCCGGTTTGACTGCGTTGCCTGTGCGCTTCTATCCTTCAACAGGGATGTAATACGTCGGACCCCCGATTTCCTTTTTTTTTTGTCGACACAGGACTTAGCGCACAAATATGGCCCTCCCCCTGATAGTTTCCGAACTGCTTCCTGAATTTCTAGTCCTCGCGGCTGGTTCAATTTCAACTAATGAAACGGTTCCTTTTTTGGACTTTTCTTTTTCCCCGGCCTTATCCTTGTCCTTGCTTGTTTACCAACGTTTCCACTCGTTGACCTCCGTCTCCTCGTGGGTGCATCACAGTTCCCCCAGTTCCGTTGAGATCCCCTCCGTGGTGCCCCTTTTTCTTGACCCCGTCCTCCTCTCTCCTCTTTTCCATCCCTCCGTTGTGTTGTTTTTTTTCTTTCTGAACGGGGATCATGACTCGACGACGGACGGTGTTCCCGGGTTGTTCCCCGTCTTCTGGCTTCATTTAAAATGGAACTGTAGTTGCGGAGGGATTTCCCACCCGAGGCTGCATTTGTGATATTTAGGGGGAGCTTCTGATCGGTCACGTTCTTTAGCAAGGACAGAACGGTCAGTCTCCTTCTCTCCCCTTCTTTTCGTCGGGAAAACGCTGTTCAGTCTGTTTTTGGGAATTAAACCTCCCGAGTCTACCGTGATCTCAGGTTTCGCGGGCCGAGTTAACGTATGTTGTGACCCTTTTTTTTCTTACGGAGCATTTTCCTGCTAGACCCTGTAGATTCCCCCCCATTTTCATTTGTAGGCCATGATATGCCGGAATCGCCGCGATGTTCAGAGAACGATGGGGGGGGACTGAATGACGTTGCGTTCAGCACGAGCTCGGCTAAAGATACAGAAATGTGTGGCTGCGTCTTTGAGCGGCTTGAGGCGAATTCTTCTCCCTATTCCTTGCAATTTTTTCTGGCCGGCCGGCGTTGAAACGTTCTTTGTCATTTTGGTTTTCAATCGTTTTGTTTATTTCACAGCCCATTAGGCCATGGAGCTGTACGTTGCCCTTATCTTTTGGCCCGGTTCTTCGGCACCCCATGGGGGAAAGGTTTAGACTTCCCCTCCTTTTCCCCGGCAGGCGCAATTTCTTTCCCCATTGGGTGTTGTGCGGAGGGTTATCCACCCTCGTTTTGGCCGGCTCCTTTTGTTCGCTTTGCCCCCCCGTTTCCCTGGTTTTTAAAAACATTCGGAAACTGATCACATTTCGCCTCCCCTTTTCCGGCCCTTACCTTTTAGTCAAAGGGGTTTTTCGCTTGGTCCGTTGGCTTCCTTCTCTCTCCCCGTGTATGGTCTTTTCCGTGCGAACAGGCGGACTACTGGATACAAATTTGCACTATTTTTTGCTAGAGTTCCATTTGGTTATTCTTCAACTGCGGGTCCTTCAAGCGCACGAGCCCGTCTGTGATTTCTCACTTATTTTCACTGTTTCATTGTATTCTCGTGGTAGAGGTACTGAACGCTTTGTTGGACGCCCCCAGAGTTTCCCGATCTACTAATATGAGGGTTGTCTTTTTTTTCATGAGGCCCCCCGTGGTTTACTGGCTTTCTGACGGGGGGGTCTTTTTGCATTAACCACCGATCCGGAGATGGTTGCCCACTGTTGGCCACAAAGGGGGTCCCTGTGGGGTGGTTTTAGTTTTCGTTTTTTCCAGCGCATTTGTACCCACATTTTCAATTCGCTGGCTGTTTTGCCTGGTTCCCCCTTTCCGCAAACGGCGTTCTTTTTTGTGGTGTCCCCCCCCCACGCGGGGTCACAGGGTGGTTCGGGTGCTAAACACGATAAGGCATTTTGACCCTCTCATGGAATTCGGAGAACCGTGTGACCACGAGGCTTTTACTTTTTTCCGGGCCCACGATGTCATCCCTCGCGATAAGGGGCGTGTTGGGTTTGGCCCCTCCCCTTGTAGAGGTTCTTTTGATGATGTTGCGCCTCCGGTGAATTTCCTTGCTGGCAATTACCCTTTCATGAAGGCAAGCATGTCCACCCAATCATATCCATGAAAGCTTTTTTTGTGTTGGAGCTGTTTGCCCATTGACTACGGCAAACCCGATTTTTTTTTTTTTGCGTTCTGGTTTTTGACGTTTCACTCCTTAAGACGCGCGGGTTCGTTACTTGGCATAGAAATTCCCTAGCAGAATTATCTGTTACTGGCTTTTTGACACAACCGGCCTAAAGACTGGTATTTGGGAATTCGCTTAGCCAGTCGATTGCTTTTTTTTAAGGTCACCCACTAGTGAGGGGTGGTGCCGGGACCATGTTCTTCCTATTTCAGACGGGAAAGGGTGGCCCCTTGATGGGGGTGGTTGATTGTGCTAGTGATGCGTGGGCCCCTTTTTCACACCGGTCATTACACATCAAAGTAAAAGACTGTTTTTGAACTATGTTTACCAATCTCTTACTTCGACGTATTACTGTTGTTTTGGCCCTTTTTCCTTTTTTGCCTTTTTGGTTCTCTTTTCGGTTTCAGTGGTTTATATTCTTTTGCAGAAGTATGGGTTTTTGGTCTTTCTCGGATACGCTTCCCCCCCCGTCTGTTTTTCAATTTTGTTAGTGGTTTGGGTTTTTATTCATGTCATTTCGTCATAGTCTTTGGTGCAACCGGGTTTTCGGTCCACCAAAGACCAAGGCTTTGGTATCTCTTGAGTGGAGTTACCTAGGATTTGCGTTTTTTTTTTTTCTGGGGTTGATCTTTTGGTTTCTGGTCCCCCTTCCTGTCCTTCCTTCAATTTGGAGGGCTCTTTTTCCCTCTGGCACGGGGGCAAGTCATGTTGGTTCCTTCCCCCCACCCGTGGAAAGAGCGTTTCCACACAGTACTTATCCAAGGCACGGTTTGAATTCGGAGTGTCATTCGTTCTTTTCTTCCCCTAGTTTGTTACAAGTTATGCCTTTTGACACCGGCACTCCCTGCTGGTTTTTCCCTACCGTTTCTTAGCCTCCGGCACCGTTTCCCAGGGCAATCTCCTTTCCCACTCAAGGGTGAGACCCACAGTACCTCCTAAATACTTCTCCCCCAATTTCCTCTCCACGGATTCGGAGGCAGTGGATCCTTGTCCTTTTGGCTCCTTTTCTGGGATTTTGTGGTGGGTTTCCATAGATTTCGCACTGGATCCGTAACCCTTACAATGTTTAGGCCTCTGTGCCCTACTTTCCTACCTTGGTTGCGGCAGCCGTTTTGGGGCGAAAACGGAAAAGTCCCCCCCAATCCTGCGAATTCCTTTTTGAGCTTTCGTCTTTTTCCACTCAATATGTCGCCCCCCGGCAATTTTCTCTTACCCTGGTCCTTCCTGCCTTCCCTTTTTCGGCTGTGGCTGATGTCTAGGGAGACTTCGAGGCCGAGTTCACTATTTTTTTCCGGGCGGTGCTGGGTTTTTCTACGCTTCCTCTGCGGTCTTTACGAGCCCCAGAAGGCACCCCCTCGTCATTCGCGTTTTGGAACCTGCTGTGACATTCGGGAAAACCTGGGGGGGTTCCCTCTGCTGTTTGGCCCCGTAATATGCGATCAAGTCCCTCTTACAAAACAACCCGTGTATCGATTAGGACTTGGAGGTGGGCTCCTCCAACCATTTTGACGGGAAGTTATGTGGGACATCCCCCTGTGGGTTTCCAGCTACAGAAAGTACTTTTTTTGTTGGGTCGTTTCCAGTGGTTGCCGCTTCGGAAACACCCACTCTTTTGGTTTGTTTTGTCTGCCCCGCTGTTCCCGCCGACCCCCACCCCCTTTTCTTCAACCTTTTTCCTTTTCTCGGTGGCCCTTTTCCGACACCCCAACGGGTTCCAAACCTTTGCTCTCTGTTGGCCCAAATTTTCCCCTTGCAGCCCACAGGTCCTGCACACCCCGTGTCTTTTTTTTTACCCCCCTTTTTTTTGGCCCGACATATACTTTCTGTGTTTTGCACATGATGACCATTTTTTTTATAGTTTCACTCTTCCTCCCCCCCTTTTATGCCCGTTTCCTTATGCTGCAAGGTGTCATCATTCGTACAGTGTTCCTCTCTTCTTCCCCTCAATATAGTTGTTGTTTGTTTTTTAAGGGAGAGCGCCACCCTTCTTCCCAGTCAGGTCCCTCCAGGTGACTTTTTTCCATTACCTGTGTTTTTATTTTTCTTTTATGATGAGACTGCCGGGTTCACAACATCTCCATCCCGCCCCCCCTTCTTTACAGGGCCCAAAAGCACTGGCGTCCGTGTGTACTTCTTCCCCTGTCCCCCTCGAATGACACGGTTGAGAGTTTCCGTCCCCACTTATGTACCCCGTATTTCCCCCCCCCCTGGTTCTTTTAGCGGATTTTCTTCTGAGAGACAGTGCACTCCGCGACACATCTTTTTCCCTTTGAAGGGCCCCCCCATCAGCGGGTCCACGTTTTTTCCCCGGTTATATGTGAGGTCACATAGCCCTTCCTGCATTGCCCTCCTTCAGGCGCCCTCACCGTTTGTTCATGTCCTTTGTTCGGCTACCACTTTCCCGTCACAGGGCGCGCTCACCCCCCCCCCACCCAGAATACCCTTAGTCTCCGCGGCCCTTGCCCTTTCCGTCCCCAATTTCAGGAGTCCCCGGGTCATTTCCATCCGTTTTCCCATGTGGAACTTTTCCTGGGTTGAGTAAGTTTTCCCCACTTTTTTTCGAAACCCCTTTCGCGCCTTTTTGCCACCCAGGCCTTCTCCCTTTGGACGGCACTTTAGACTTTTTTGGTCTTTTTTTTTCGGACAGTCTTGCCTCATGAGTCCGGTGGGGGGGGGCCCCATTTTGTTTGGGCTGTTCAGGCGCTGCTTATTTTTTTTTTTTCCCCTGGGTTTTTTTTCCGGTCATCAAAAAATCCCCCGAAACCTGACGCTTCCCCACCCGGATCCCTTCCCCTGTTATACGAATTTGAGAATGAGCGTGGTGATTGTTTTTTGTTCCCATTTTTCATAACCACCCTCCCCCCCCCTCTCTTTTCCTCTGCCCGGGGAAACGTGCGTCCCTAAGTGCCTCCCGAATCGTTGAGGTAGCGCCGTTTTTCTCATTTCACTCCCCCCCCCGGGGGATTTTTTGAATTTTTTCCTTTGTTTGTCACAAGGAGTTAGGCGCCAGTTATAGACTTTCCAATGGCTGTCTCTGAAACTTATACCTTTTCTTTTGTTTTCGCCTGCGTTCTTTCGCCCCCCGAATTTTCCAGTTTTTTACCCCCTCATAGAATTGGAGGACTTGCTGTCGTGCTCGTGTGCCGGCCCGTGGACCAGAAATCTAGATTTCTCCCTGTACCAGAGGCACGCCGCCCCCACTTTTTTTTTTCTTGCGCAACCCCTGATTTGGCGGTACGATACCCAAGACGTAATTTTCGTTTTTTTTTTTGCCCCCGGTTGCACCAGTCCCCACTCCTGGACCCCCAGTGCTTTACACTCGCCATTCCTGCCCGCAGTGTGCCCCCTTGGGGTTCCACCCGTGACCAGCCAGCTCCTTACCCACCAACTATTTAAACTCCACGGGTCGCTCCCAGTTTAATTGCCGAATTGTGTTCCCCGGTCAGACTTTCCACCGTAGGTGGAAATGCGGGCACCCCCACCCCATGATGTGTCTTTCAAAAGGTTTTCTTTTGATCTCCTTCCTTGGAGCGACTGTAACTGTTACAAATGATGCAAACCCCACAAGTTCAGTTGTGCATTCCTTTTGACCCCCCTTTTTGTTCCGTGGGGTGCCGATTTTTGTTTGTCCTTGGCCCCCTCCCCAGGCTCCCCCCAGTGACCAACGCCCCCGTTTCCTACCCCCTTCTTTTTTTTTTGTTCTAGGGAGGGCCCTGCGAAAATCGAATTCTCTCTTCCCGTCGCGGGTTTAAAGACACCTGTTGACGTTTGTATGTGGATTCAACCCCCCCATTCTTAAATTTTGCCGCAGTACAGAGGAGAGGGGTACCCATTTAGTAGCCCGTCAAAAAACGGATGTCATGGGTTGACCTAACACCAGTCTGGCTGTTTTTCCCCGCAGGAGACCAGAGGAATAAGGTTTTGATGGGCTTCGACCACTCAAAACAAGGCTCTTTAATCCCCAAACCCTTGCAGGCATATGGGTCCAAAAGTTTAACGAGCTGATCATTTTAAACCTCACCCCCCCTCTTTCTCGATCTGTGGGCGTCTGCTCCCATGTTGGGCCGCACATTCCCCCGCATCTCCCCCCCGTGCGCGGTCCCACTGCCCACCCCCACCACCCCCACTCCCACCATTTTCTTTTTATCCCCCGTTTCTTTTCCCCCGGATTTCTGATGGCACTCTTGGCACGGTACATTTTAGGGGGGCCACCGACGATTCAACGGTTTTTCTTCCCTCCCTACAGCCACTAGTGGCTGTCTTAGACACCAGCCGTTGGTCCCCCTTTACGCGCACAGCAGCCCAACAAAGTTCCCAACTCCCATGTTGTGTTAGATTGCACGTGCAAACGTTTTTTTTGCCTCTTTGAGCCTTTTTTGTTTTCATTGGCCCCGCGAATCATTTCGAGTGATTACCTCCCCTTTTCTGCTTACAGCATGCCCCAAGCGTCAGGGCGGACCCCTATCTTGAGTCTATCCACAAGTAATTTAATCCATTTCGGCAGCGTGATGGTCTCCACACCCCTTTTTCTGGGTCCGTCTTTTTGATGTAAGACTCCGAGCCACCCAGGTCTTTGTTACGATTCATTTTCGAGCCCCCCCCTGGGTTCTAGTTTATCATCATTCTCCTATTCGGTCCCCACTCCCGGAATCGGATCACGAGCCAACCGTTTCGAAAAAAGCTCCTGTTTCGACCTTTTTACAGTGCCGAAACGGTTGTGTTTCGCGTCTGCACCCTGTGATTCATTCTGGGGTCCAAGACGTTTCAACCCCAGGCCGTGTCCCCCGTCCCCAACCCACTCCCACTGGATAGAAGCCCCCCCCCCTTACAGTCCCACGAACTGTTGTGAAACTGCAGCAAACTGTTTTCCCCTTGGGGTTTTGGTTCCGGAGACCCTTGAACCCCCGGGACAAGAAGGACACTTGGACCCCAGGGCACACGCCCCCCCGGCCTCCTTCGGCAAACCCCCCCCCACTCTTCGGCACCACTTGGGCCCCCCCAAGATTTCGTTCGAAACTCAGGGTGTGCTACCATAGTAACTGGCCTGGGTTTTTTTTCCTCTGGGGTCCTTGACGCGGTCCAGGGGGGGATAATAGTTCCAATTCCCAGGCCGATTTTTCCGCCGGTTTCCAAGTATATGCCGGGTTTTTGCATGTCTCACTTCAGCACCCCTGTGCCGGCCCTGTTTTTTTTTTACCTTTGTAGCATGCCGTGATCTTTTTTACGTCATAGCATCTAATTCGCCCCGCACAAACGAACTGTTTTTGGTGTGTCCGCCCCTCCCTCGCATAAGACTCGTGTCCATTCAGTTCAACTAGGGCTGATCTTTCGTTCGTTTTCCTTGTGGTTCCCCCCTACCATTGAATACGTTCTAGACGAACAGAATTTCCTTTTTTCTTCCGTCTTTCCTTTTCGCCCCCCACTTTCAAAGAACGGAGCGCGCCGCTTCTACCCTCTTTTTTTGTCGCCCCTTCCTTTTGTAGAGCCCTTTCCTTGACAGGTGTGGACGAAAACCGATATTCCCCACACCTTTTTATTACCGTGTTTCCAGGGGTCCTCCTTTCTTCTCCTTTTTTTGTGGTTTTTTTGAGAGAGGGTGATCAGTCACCAACCAAACCGTGTTTTTTTTTTCCCCTTTGCGGGTTCCCCAAGTCTTCATGCTGTTTTCTCGGGAACTTCACCTTGCACCCCTTGGATTTTCTCCTTTCCCTGTCACTTTTAGCCAAGGACAAGACCTTGCCATCATTTTTTCAGTGTCTTTCCCTTTCACTGTTTGGGTGTTGAATTACCCCCTGACCGAGAGGTGTCTCCCCATCCCGGTTTCAGTGTATCCCCCCCACCTACTTTGCAATGGAGGCCAATGAATTGTACCCTTTTTTTTTTTTTCTCGCACCCCCTTCCTGTAGGTTGCTTCCCTTACTCTTGCTTCTTTTTTCCCCCCCGGATTATTAACATCGAGTTTTTCCCCCTCCTTTGCTGGGGCGATATTTGTGCGAAACTACAGTCAGCTCGGAACAGGGCATGTTTGTCTGTTCTTCTTCTTTTTTCTCTTTTTTCACTCCTTTTTTACAATTTCCCGATTTCATGTCTAAAGCAAATTGTGCCGGTTTGTTGTCTCTAAGTCACCTTTTTTTTTTTTCATCTTTGCTGATGTGCAAGAGTGGGCGGTTTGCCGAGCAGGTAATGGCATTTTTTCGTTTATCTGCTGGCCTGGAGTTACGACGTACCCATGGGACAGTTTTACCTGGATTTCCCCGCCCCTTCGGTCCGGTTTCTGTATCAGTTGGGTCCCCCTTGTGCGAGCATGGGCGGCTGCCCCTTTCTGGAGACTTTACGGCTTTTTCAATTGTCGTTCCCTGGAATCTTCTTCACTCAGTTTGTCTTGAGGTTTAATTCCCCCCAAATTGCACCCTGTTTTCAGGGCCGGCTACGTGGCTCCGTCCGGCTCCCTAGACACAGGATCTTCTTATGATGATAAATCGCCCTTGATTTTCTCTCCCCGCGGCCACATTTTCAGGCCGGTATTTCCTACATTTTCCTCCCCAGGCGGAGACAGGCTGACATTTCTTTTCCCCGCGATTTTTATCTACCTTTTTTTAAGGGTCGCCCCTTCCTGTGCTACCTTGCCTGTTTAAGGTGTGCTTTTTTTTTTCGCCCCCGATGATTCCCTGCTTTTGACCCAATTCCCCCATGCCGTGTTTCATTTTTTTTTTTTTTTTCTCGGGACGGGTGGGTTTTTTTTGTCGTCACAAGCCTGGGCATGTTTTTTTTATTTCTTTTTGGTTACATTTTTTCTTTTTCTGATTTTTTTTTTTTTTTTGCGTCCCCCCACGATGAATGCTTTTGGTACTCTCCTTCTACCAGGCCTTCTGGACATTTTTGGACGTTAGAACCACTTTTTTTCTCCCCATTTTCTTTCCTGCCCCACGTATGCTTCATTAATACTGCGCAGCATGTGGGTTTTTTTTTTTGCCCTTGTTTTCACGTTTTACGAAATTGTTTTTTGGTTGATGGATGTGCTCCCAGTTTATTTTTTTAATTTAGCGTCCTAAAGGGGCTGTCCTTCGTGGCAAGCCCAGTGTTCCCCGGTCTGAGACCGCTCTGGGGTCCGCGTAGGCCCGGGGACTCTCCGACCCCAAAGGCCGTCTTCTGCCTTCTCTATATCACACTTTCTCTCTTCCCTCCGCGCTGGGGACCGTCCCTCATTTATCTCTGCCCCGTCTCTGCTCGTCTTGTCAACGCTTTTCGATTTTGATTGTGGCCAAGTTTTGGTGTTGGCCCCACCTTGCTCCCAATTGTTTGTC